>Ga0160419_100066_pt1 | contig 70600 bp, 73 predicted proteins | sample CelAP2metagpilot_2_FD_108196 | JGI IMG/M metagenome (GOLD analysis project Ga0160419, IMG submission 108196) | Phycosphere-associated microbial communities from Cellana algal ponds in Kailua-Kona, Hawaii, USA - Cellana AP2-4-25 metagenome pilot ...
GATCGAAGTGATCACAAAGGCAATGACGGTGATGGCAATCAGAACCACGGCGGCGGCCGCCACGGTGGGATCTGTGTTTTCGCGAATGCCGTTCCACATGCGGCGCGGCAGGGTGTAGACACTGAACTTGGAGATAAACAGCGTGACGACGATCTCATCCCAGCTGAGGATAAAGGCAAACAAGGCGCCCGCGAAGACACCCGGTTTGATGGAGGGCAGGATGACCCGGCGCATGGTGGTCCAGTTGGATGCGCCCAGATTCTTGGACGCCTGTTCAAGTTTGGGATCAAAGGTGGCCAGCGATGCGCTGACAGTGATCAGGACCATGGGTGCTGCAAGGATCGTATGCGCAAGGATCAACCCGGCATAGCTGTCCAGCAGCCCCAGCGGGATCCACAGACGGTAAAACGCCATCGCGGAGATGATCTGCGGAATGATCAGCGGCAGAAGCAGAAAGGCGCGCACCAGTTCGCTGTATTTCGACGACACCCGCCACAGGCCAATGGCGCAGAGCGTTCCAAGCACGGTGGCAAGTGCCGACGTGGAAACCGCGATCACCCCGCTTTGAAAAAAGCTCGACAGCCATTCTTCCGAGGTGAAGAGCTTTTCGAAATGGCGGAGCGAGAATTCCCCCTTGGGCATCGACAGGAAACGCTTTGGCGTCAGGGAAACAGGGATCGCAATCAGCGCAGGTGTGACCAGAAACAGGAGCAGCACCCATGCGCCCACGCGATTGAACTTGGAGAACAGGCCCGACGTCATCGTGCCGCCCCGCCGAACACCGTGCTCAACTTCATGAAGCGCGACATCACCCAGAGCATCGCCAGCACGCCCATCAGCATAATCGCCGCCAGCATCGCTGCGGTGCCCAATTTCAGCGTGACCAGAAGTTGCACGGAAATGTACTCCGCCACCATCAGCACCTTGCCCCCACCCAGCACTGCGGGTGTGACATAGAAACCAAGGCTGAGGATGAACACCAGCAAGGTAGAAGCCACGATACCGGGCGTCGTCAGTGGCAGGTAGATGCGCCAGAACGTCTGGGAGCCGCTGGCGCCCAGATTGCGCGAGGCATCCATCACCCGCATGTCCAGCGATTGCATCGACACCAACAGGGGCAAGACCGCATAGGGGATCATATAGTGGATCATGCCGATCAGCACGCCCAGTTCGTTGCGCATGAATGCGATAGGTTCGGCGATCAGGCCGATGTCCTCAAGCGTGGCATTCACCAATCCCTTGCGCCCCAGAAGCATGAGCCAGCTAAAGGTGCGCACAAGGATGGAAATCCAGAAGGACACAAGCAGCAGCGTCAGCATATAGTTCTTCTGGCGCTGGTGGCAGTGCACCATGGCGTAGGCAATGGAATAGCCCAAGGTCACGCTGAACAGGGTGGTGATGATGCAGATCCGCACTGTGGTCCAGACAATGCGGATCAGCGCATCGCTTTCGCCCAGCTTTGCGTAGTTGCCAAACCCCGGCTCGGGGTCCGTCACGCTCAACCACAGGATATTCAGGATCGGACCCAGATACAGCGCCACCACCAGCACCAGAAGCGGGGCGATGATCAGCCATCCGGGATGGATATGACGGGTGAGCGCGTGCATGAGATATCCGATTTCAAAAGGGGATGGCCGCCCGCAGGAAGTCCCAGGCGGCCACCTGACGTGCTTAGCTGATCGCTTCGAGGAAAGCGTTCACCGCATCGCCGCCATTCTTGCCCCACCAGTCAGGGTCGTTGTAGACGATCTTGTCGATGTTCTTGGCTGAGGTGATCGCATAGTCCTGCTGATCATCCGGGATCTGGCCAAATGCCGCCGGGTTTGACGGCGTCATGCCAAGGCAATCCAGCAACGCCAGCTGTGCGGGCACTTCCTGGGCGGTGGCGATGAACTGCATCACGGCGGCCCCGGCTGGATTGCCTTTGGGCACGATATAGGCCCCCGGCATCGCCAGCGCCTGATTGTTCACCAGCTTGTAGCGCCCGTCGGTGTCGTTCTCGATGTTGCGGCCCCGGTTTTGCCAGACCATACCCATGGAGACTTCGCCGTTGACGACCATCGAATGCGCCTCTGACCCCGAACCCCAATACAGGCTGTTGTCCTTGATTGAGGTGATCTTGGCCAAAGCCCGGTCCATGTCGAGCGGATAAAGCGCATCGCCCGCCACGCCATCGGCCATCAATGCCGCTTCAAGCGACCCATTTGCCCATTTGTAGAGCGACCGCATGCCAGGGAATTTGGCGGTGTCAAAGAAGTCCGCCCAGTTCTGCGGCGGGTTATCGCCATAGGCTTCGGTGTCATAGACAAAGGCATAGCCATAAAGGATCACGGAAACCCCATGCTCGAGCGCGTATCCGGGCAGGGTTTTGTCCTTGGAGACAACGGAATAATCAATCGGCTCCAGATGGCCGGTTGGCCCAAGGGAAACGGCATTAAACAGATCCGCATCTGCCACATCCGCCGTGACATTACCGCTGTCGACCATTTCCTTGATCTTGCCTTCGAGCGGGCCGGAGGTGTCGAACTTCAGACCCTTGCCGGTCGAGGCCGTGAAAGCGTCCCCAATGGCAGAGCCGTGACATTCCTCAGACTGGCCGCCCCAGTTCCACATCACCACATGATCGGCGGCGGCTTCTGCATCGCCTGCCAGTACCGCGTTGAGTGCCACGCCTGACGCGCCACACAGCGCAAGGAATGTGCGGCGGTCCATGCGCCCCTCCTTGTAGGCATGGGCACTGTCCTGAAGTGTCTCTTTCATGAATTGTTTGTCGTGCATTTTGTCCTCCTATTGGGTCCGTTTGTATCCGGTTTTTCATCGTGACGCCTGTTCAGCGCTCTGTTTTGGGGCCTCAGCCCATCTGTAGTTCCACGGCAGCATCATCCGTCCAAAGCAGATCAACAGCATCGCCTTCGCGCAGTGTTTCGCTGTTGCGCCAGACGTCGATGTCCACCTCGATCTCCGTGCCATCGCTTGCATCCACAATGACCCGCTGCATGGAACCAAAGTAGGTGACCGACCGTACCGTTCCGCTCAGCCGCGCATCCGGCTGGCTGGCACTTGCGCGCAGGTCGATCTTTTCGGGGCGCAGGGCAAAGGTCTTGCCGTTGTGCTGAATGAAATTGGATTTACCCAGAAAACCCGCCGTGAACTGATTGATCGGCCGTTCGTAAAGCTCCTTGGGTGTGCCGACCTGTTCAATGGCACCATCGCGCATGATCACGATGCGGTCTGACATCGACAGCGCCTCTTCCTGATCGTGGGTGACGTAGATGAAGGTTGTGCCCACGCGCCGGTGAATATCCTTGAGCTGTTCCTGCACTTCGACGCGCAGTTTTTTGTCCAAGGCACCAAGCGGTTCATCCAGCAACAGAACCGGCGGCGCAAAACACAACGCGCGGGCCAACGCGACCCGCTGCTGCTGACCGCCGGACAGTTGCGCAGGCTTGCGGTCCGCAAATTCCTGCAACTGGACAAGCTCCAGCATCTCATCGACACGGGCTGTGATCTCTGCCGCGGGGCGCTTGCGCACGCTCAAGGCATAGCCAATGTTGTCCCGTACCGTCATGTGCGGGAACAGCGCATATCCCTGAAACACCATGCCAAAGTTGCGTTTTTCCGCAGGCACATTCGCGATGGAGGCTTCGTCCAGCGCAATATCCCCCTCTGAGATGTCGAGGAAACCCGCGATCATCATCAGCAATGTTGTCTTGCCGGACCCGGACGGTCCAAGCAGCGTCAGAAACTCTCCCTTGCGGATGTCGAGGCTGATGTCATTGACCGCCTTGAAGGTGCCAAACAGCTTCGAGACGTTGCGCACCTGCAGGCTGCCTGTCTGATTGGGCTCAGCCATCTGCACCCCGGAGGTTCAACTTGTTTCGCGCTTCCTGCGGGCTCAGCACGCGGCCGCCCATACGTTCAATTATCTCACGCGCGCGGGTCACCAATTGTCCGTTTGTCGCCAGAACACCCCGGTCGAGGTAGATGTTATCCTCAAGACCAACACGGACATTGCCACCCAGCGCGACGGATGCTGCGGCCATGGGCATCTGACCCCGACCAATGCCAAAGCTGGCCCAGCTTGCGCCCGCAGGCAGTTGCGCCTTCATGGCGGCCATCGTCTCAACCGTTTGATCCGCGCCCCATGGGATGCCCAAACACAGCTGGAACATCGGCGGCGCGTCGATCAGCCCTTCTTCCACCATCGCCTTGGCAAATCGGATGTGGCCAAGGTCAAAGACCTCCAACTCCGGTTTCACACCCCATTCCTGAACCAAGGCGGCCATCTTGCGCAGGGTTGGCGGTGTGGAGATATAGATCATGTCCGTGTCCGAGAAATTCAGCGTTCCACAGTCGAGCGAGCAAATGTCCGGCAGGCATTCCTTGACATGCGCCAGCCGCTCCTCAGGGCTGATCATGTCCGTGCCGGGGCCGGGCATCGCAGGATTGGCGGGGTCAGACACCCAATCGCCGCCCATGCCGGCGGTGATGTTGATCACCACGTCGGTGTCGCTGTCGCGGACGCGGTCCACGATTTCCTTGAACAATTTGGGGTCGCGTGAGCCCTGACCGGTGTCGGGATCACGGGCGTGGATATGTGCCGCAGAGGCCCCTGCCCGCGCAGCCTCAATCGCAGCGTCTGCGATCTCTTTTGGGGTGACGGGCACATGCGGGCTTTTGCCCGTGGTGTCACCTGCGCCGGTCACCGCACAGGTCAGGACAACGTCGTAGTTCATTTGGCAAAGCTCCCCTTTCGCCCAGCTTGACGCGGGTGAGGTCAAGAAAGATGTCGATTATCCGACAGACTTTCAGCTAGACTGACGAAAAAACGCACCATTCAGACCGGACGTTCCAGGATGCAAATCGACATGAACCAACAGACGCCCCGTGCGCCAAATCACGCGATCTTTGTGGTGGTTCCACGGTTCAACATCACCACGCTGATCACCATGATCGAAACCATGCGTATTGCGAATTACCTCGCGCCGGAGCGACTGTTTTCGTGGGATATCGTGTCGTTTGACGGCACCAATGTTGCTGCCAGCAACGGCATGACGACCACCGTCGGCGCGGCATCGGACGCGCTGCCGCCCGCTGAATTCGTCTTCGTTCTGGGCAGCTGGGGGACAGAGCATTACGACAACCGCGCTCTCACCGCATGGTTGCGCAAACGGGCACGGGCGGGCAGCAGCATCTGCGGGGTTGAACTGGGCTGCTACATTGTTGCCCGCGCAGGCTTGCTGGAGCACAAACCCGCAACCACCCATTGGTCATGGTTGAGCGGTTTTCGTGAATCCTTTGACCGGGTGGATGTGCAGGAATGCCTGTTCACAATAGAGGGCAAGATCATGACCTGCTCAGGCGGGCTTGCAGGCGTGGATCTGATGCTGCGCCTGATCGAAGGCACCCACGGCAGCGGCTTTTCCGGAGAGATCGCAGACCAGATGCTGCACCACCCCATTCGCAACGCGACCTCCCCCCAGCGCAGTACGATGGGGCGGAGCACCGAAACGATGTTGCCGCTGGTGCGTGAAGCGATGACCCTGATTGAAGAGAACATCGAAGAACCGCTCAGCGTGCCAGAGATTGCGCAGACACTGGATGTCTCCCAACGCCAGCTGGAACGTCAGTTCAAGAAACACGTGGGCTGTACCGTGGTTCAGTTCGGGCTGCTGCGCCGCCTACAGAACGCGCGGCTGTTGCTGATCTCAACCGACCTCAGCGTGCGGGAGATTGCGACGGCTTCGGGGTTCAACACCCTGTCGCATTTCGCGTTTTCCTTTGGCAAATTCTTTGGCCGCCGCCCTTCCGAGTACCGCGAAGCCTGGCCTGCGAATGAAGCGGCGCCAAGCTGGCCGGGGTCCCTGTCGGACTTTCTGTCCACGCTCAAGGATATACCGGGGCGCGGTCAGCCCAGCCGCGACTGACGCAGCGCGCGCAGCACCGCGACGATTTCCTTGTCCCGTTGCGCGGCCATCTCCTCAAAATGCCTGTCGCCTGCCATGGCGTTGCAGCCATTCACCATACGGTCACGTAGGTCGCGCGTCAGCTCAGGCGCTTCCAACCGTGTCCAGGGCAGTTTCAACGCTGGTCCGAACTGATCCAGATTGGTGGCCATGCCCCCTGCCCCGCACGCCACATGAAACGCCATGCACTGACCTTGGCTGACCATGCGCGGCGCGGGGCCGTTCATCAACGCGATGTCGATGTCTTCGGGCGTGGCTTCCCCGTTGGCCACCATGTGCAACGCCTCACGCCAAAGCGCTTCTTGCAGACGGGTGGCAACAAAACCGGGAATTTCCTTCTTCATCAGCAACGGTGCCTTGCCCGCTATCTCATAAAACGCACCTGCCCATTCCACAGCTTCCGGGGAGGTGTTGTCCCCTCCCACAATCTCGACCAGCGGCAGAAGATAGGGTGGGTTGAACGGATGGCCGATGACCGTGCGTTCCGGGGTGGCACAGGTGGCCTGAATCTCCGTCATGGTCAGGCCGGAGGTGGAGGAGCCGATAACCACGGAGGCAGGCAGGATCTCTCCCATCTGCTTGTAGAGTGCCTGTTTGATCTCCAGCCGTTCAGGAGCGCTTTCCTGAACGAATTCGGCCCCGTCCAATGCGCCCTCCAGATCGGTGACAATGCGCAGTCGGTCCATTGAGGCGCCTTCGGCCAGCCCAAGATCCGTCAGGCTTGCCCATGCGGTGTGCAGAATGGAGTGGAACGCAGCTTTTTCGGCCTCATCATGCAGATAGGCGGTCACGTCATATCCGCGCGCCAGAAAATGCGCAGCCCAGCCGCCCCCGATGGGACCCGCACCGATGCTGGTGACGCGGGTCACCGTGTTGGGATCGGGATACATCATTCGCCTTTGAAATTTGGTTCGCGTTTCTCAACAAAGGCGGCAACGCCTTCGGCAGCATCCTCAGACTTCAGCATCTTGCGATAGATTGGCATCGGATCCGTGCGCATCTTGTGAAAGGCCTGTTCCAGCGGCACACATTCAATTTCGCGCTGCACCTCCTTGACCGATTGCATCGCCAAGGGCGCGGACCACGCGATTGACGCGGCCCATTCGCGCGCGGCATCCATCAACTGCGCCTTTGGCACGACCTTGTTGACCAACCCGTAATGCGCCGCTTCCGTCGCCGTCATGCGGCGGCCCAGCAGGAACATCTCCATCGCGATATTGTGCGGAATGCGGCGCGGCAGGCGTTGCAATGCGCCGGCATCCGGCACAATCCCCAGCGGCATTTCGGGCAGGCCAAATTCCACGTGGTCCGCAGCAATCAAAAGATCACAGCCCATCGCCATCTCGAACCCGCCACCAATGGCAAGCCCGTTGATGGCAGCAATCACAGGTTTGTTCAGCGCCCAGTTTTCGGTCAGGCCGGTAAAGCCGCCAAAACCGTAGTCATCCGTCTCCCACCAATTATCGAGTTGCATGTCACCATCGTTGAGCGCCTTGAGATCCCAACCGGCCGAGAAAATCTTGTCTCCGCCGCCGGTCAGAATGGCGCAGCGCAGATCCTTGTCCTCGTGCAATTCCTGAAACGCGGCAGCCAGCGCCTGCGACGTCGGCACGTCGATGGCATTGACCTTGCCACGCTCCAGCGTCACTTCCAGAACATGGCCTTCGCGGTGGACCTGTACGCCGTCTGACATGTGATTATCCCTCTTTGAATTCCGGCATGACGTCGTTCACGAACATCCGCAGGGACTTCTGCTGGCTTGCGTGATCCAGCCCCATTGATGCGTAGTAGATGAACTCATTCACCCCCAATGCCTGATAGCGTTTGAGTTTCTCGATCACCCGGTCGGGGGAGCCGAACATCAGGTTTTCCTCAAGCATCACCGGGTCGTATTGTTCGCGCCCTTCCAGTTCATCCAGCGGGATGGAGGCCGGGAAGCCGTCTTTCACGTCGCCCAGATTGCGATAGAGGTTTTCAAACTGGCTGAGCAGACGGCGAATGGCTTTCATCGCGTTTTCCCCATCCACCGCGTTGTCGTAAACGCAAGAGTGCCGCATCAAGGCAAAGCGCGGGGTCCAGCCGTTGTCAGCCTTCACAATCGCTTCGTCCAATTGCTGCTTATAAAGCTCGGCTTCCGCAAAGGGGCGCGTGAAAGGCCAGCAGTTCACATGGCACTTCTCCCGCATGGCGTAATCATAGGTGATGGGGGAACGTGCAGACACCCAGACCGGCACCTCTGCCTGCACGGGTTTGGGGACAGAGGTGGAGGTTGGAAACTGCCAATACTCGCCATCATGGGCATAGTCGCCTTTCCACAATTCGCGCACCGCCGGCAGCATCTCCTGCATGTAGCGCCAGGCATCGGATTGCTTCAGGCCCGGCTTCATCCGGTCGAATTCGCGCTGATAGGCCCCTGACCCGATCCCGAACTCCAGCCGTCCGCCACTGATCAGGTCGGTGAAAGCCGCTTCGCCCGCAAGGTTGATCGGATGCCAATAGGCGGCGGTGGCGACGGCCGTACCCAGGCGGATGCGGCTGGTCTCCGTCGACCACCAGGTCAGCAGTTGGAACGGGTTTGGCGCGATGGTCATTTCCAGCGCGTGGTGTTCTGCGGACCAGACGATGTCAAAGCCGCCCTGTTCGGCAATCTGCACCATCTCAAGCGTATGGCGCCCCACGTCTTTCATATCCAGACTGTCGTCAATCCGCTCCATGTTCACGGCAAGTTGGAATTTCATCTCAGGGTCCTTTCTTCGCGATGGGTGGAACGCGGGTTTTTGGTCTTTTGCGCGGCCATCAGCGCATCACAAACGGATTGGCCATCGGCTCATCGGAGGTGTTCATCCAAATCGTTTTGGGCCGGGTATAGTCATAGATCGCCTGAAACCCGCTTTCGCGGCCATAGCCGGACCCTTTGACCCCGCCAAATTCGGCAATCGGAGAGACAACGCGATAGGTGTTCACCCAGACAATCCCGGCGCGAACAGAATTCGCCATACGCAAAGACCGCGCGCTGTCCTTGGTAAAGATACCCGCAGCCAGTCCATGCTCGGTGTCATTGGCCAAGGCGAGCACCTCTTCCTCGGTCCTGAAACGCTGAACAGACAGAACCGGGCCAAAAAGTTCAGTATCCACGATCCGCAGGTCCTGACGGGGAACCTCAATGATGGTGGGTTCATAGAACAGACCGGACATGCCGTCAGGCTGTCTGCCACCAACCAGCACCTTGCCGCCTTCTTGCTGGGCATAGGCGACCTCGCGCTGGATATGTTCCAGCTGACCTGTGGTGCACAGCGGCCCCATCTGGGTCTCCTCAGCCAAAGGATCACCAATCACGATCTGACGCGCCTGCGCAGTCATCTGTTCCAGAAAGGCGTCTGCGATGTCTACATGCAGATAGAGCCGCGACCCCGCCACACAGCTTTGCCCCGTCGCCCCGAAGATGCCGGCGATGGAGGCGTTCACTGCGCTTTCGATGTTCGCATCCTCAAAGACAATGAAGGGCGACTTGCCGCCCAGTTCCAGCGACACTTCGGCAAAGTTGCGTTTGACGTTCTCCAGCACATGCCGCGCGGCATTTGACCCGCCGGTAAAGGACACGCGCGCGACCAGCGGATGACTGGTGAGCGCACGGCCACAGGGTTCTCCATGGCCAGTGACAATGTTGACGACACCGGGGGGAATGCCCGCTTGTTCAATCAGCTTGCCAAATTCCAGCATTGCAGCGCTGGCGTGTTCAGAGGCTTTGAGAACCACGGTATTGCCTGCCGCCAAAGCCGGGCCAATCTTCACGGCAACCAGAAACAATTGCGAGTTCCAGGGCACAACAGCCGCGACCACACCCAGTGGCTCCCGTTTGGTGAAGACAAACATGTCGGGCTTGTCAATCGGCAGCGTCTCTCCACTGACCTTGTCTGCGCAGCCAGCGAAGAAATGGAAGAACTCAGCGATGTATTTCGCCTGCCATCGGGTTTCCTTGAGCATCTTGCCGGTGTCGATGGATTCCGTGCGGCCCAGCCCTTCGGACTGATCGGCCAGCAAATCGCCCAGTTTACGCAGACATTTGCCGCGTTCTGTGGGCGTCATGCCCGCCCATGGCCCTGTCGTGAACGCAGCATGCGCTGCCTCCACCGCGCGGTTGACATCTGCCTCGGTCGCCTCGGGAACACGGCTCCAAACCTGGCCGTTTGCGGGGTTCACACTGTCAAAAGTGCCGCCATCAGCGGCATCGACCCACTCCCCGTTGATCAGCATCTGATAGCTTGTGATGTCCGCCATGGCGCAATGCTCCCCCTCATGTTGCCTTCCCATTCATGTCCGCTTTCCCGACGGATGTGCCGGAAAATACGACATCAGTTGTCGAAAAATCTGAAATCCTCCTGCGCGCTTGCGGGCAGGTTTGTCGCAGCGGAGGCGTTACCATGGTCAATAAAAAGCAAGTCATCGGCGGCCCACTGGAGATTGGGGGGCGCGTGTTATCGCTCTCGCGCGCCATTCGCGCCGGCGATTTCGTCTACCTTACCGGGCAGATCCCAATGAAAGACGGTGTGCCCATGACCGAGGGCACTGTCGAAGATCAGACCCGCGCGGTGCTCGACGACATCACCGCCACTCTGGCAGAGGCCGGATGTACCCGCGATGACGTGATCAAAGCCATGGTCTGGCTGCGCGCGCGCAGCGATTTTCCCGGTTTCAATGCTGTCTATGGGGAGTATTTCCCGGTCGAACCACCAACCCGCTCGGCTGTGGTGAGTGACCTTCTGGTCGATGCCCGCGTCGAGGTGGAGGTGGTTGCCTACCGCCCGCTTGATAATGGATAAAGCGCCAGACGGCACGGCTTACACGCTGCGCGGCCCTGCTGTAGGGCCGGTTGTCGTCATGATCCACGGGCTTGGGTTGAATGAGGGTTGCTGGCAATGGACAACCCCCGCGCTCAGCGACCGCTACCGCGTTCTGAGCTATGATCTGTATGGTCATGGACAAAGCGGCCCGCCGCCTGACACGCCCAGCCTGTCGCTCTTCTCAAGGCAGCTTGGCGCTTTGCTGGACCATTGTGGCCTGCGCTCTGCCACTCTTGTCGGGTTCTCTCTGGGGGGCATGATCGTCCGGCGGTTTGCGCAGGATGCCCCCGACAGAACTGATGCGCTGGTCATTCTCCACTCACCGCACAAGCGCAGTCCAGCGGCGCAGGAGGCCATTCTCAAACGGGTGGAACAGGCGCGCCACGATGGCCCGCAGTCCACCGTAGAGGCGGCGTTGGAACGCTGGTTCACAGATGATTTCCGACAGGCCAATCCAGACATGATGGATATTGTGCGCGGCTGGGTGACGGCCAATCCCATCGACATCTACCACACCATCTACCGTGTTCTGGCCGATGGCATTGATGAAATCGTCGATCCGACACCGCCAATCGCCTGCCCGACATTGGTGATCACCGGGGACGAAGACTATGGCAATGGCCCTGAGATGACCCACGCCATTGCCGCAGAAATTCCCGGTGCGCGGTCTGTCGTTCTGCCGGGTCTGCGCCACATGGCGCTGGCGGAAGACCCTGTTGCGGTCAACACACCCATCCGTGCCTTTCTGGACCAGCTGGAGAAATCCGCATGAGCACCGATGCCCCGATGGACCCGGATATCAAACGCAGCCTGCGCGACGCCTTCGGGCGATTTGCCACAGGTGTGACGGTGGTCACCACGCGCCAGCCAGACGGGACGCCACGCGGGTTCACGGCGAACTCCTTTACCTCCGTTTCGCTTGAACCGCCGCTCTTGTTGGTGTGCATCGGGAAAACGGCCCACTCTTGCGATACTTTCGCGGCCTGCGACCATTTCACCGTGAACATCCTCGCGGATGATCAAAAGGAAATCTCCGGCCTCTTTGCCTCCCAATCGGCGGATAAATTCGGGATTGCAGACTGGCATCCCAATGCGCAGGCGATGCCGTTGATTGATGGAACTTTGGCGAACTTCAGCTGCGCGCGGCACCAATTGGTGGATGCAGGCGATCATCTGATCCTGATTGGCCGGGTGCTGGATTTTGAAACAGCCGATGGTGACCCTCTGGGATACTACAAGGGGGCGTATTTCGACATCGGGCTGGACCGCGCCATGACAGAGGCTGCAACTGTCGGCGGCGTGACAATCGCCGCCGTGCTGGCCCATGACAACAGCCTGCTGTTGGCGGAGGATACAAACGGTCAGGTCACCTTGCCGACAGCCGCATCCATCGAGGCGCTGACCCGAAACCTGGAAGGCTGCGGGCTGACACCGGATTTGGCACATCTTTATGCGGTCTACCGGACAACGGAGACCAAGGCGCAGCGGATTGTCTATCATGGGCACGTACAGGGCACGCCGGGGCAGGGTTTGCGGTTTCACGATCTGGGCAGCTTGCCGCTCAGCCGCGTACCGGATGATGCCGAACGTGCGCTTTTGCGCCGATACGCGCAGGAAAACCGGCACGGCACATTTGGCATCTATCACGGAACAGAGGTGGAAGGCGTCGTGCACACGCTCGCTGGAAATCACAAATACCATATCTGACAGGAGAGAATTCATGCTTCCCGAACTGCGCAAGGTCGTCACCTTTGACGAGGACATCCACACCGAAGGCGGGCGTCCGTCTGATCCTGTCTTGCGGATGATTGGCGTAGCTGCCGTGGTGGCAAACCCCTGGGCAGGGCGCGGGTTCGTTGAAGATCTACAGCCAGAGATCCTGCGGATGGCCCCGGTTCTGGGGCAGATGCTGTCTGATCGTCTGATCGCTCTTGCCGGTTCAGGTGACGCGATCGAAGCCTATGGCAAAGCCTGTATTGCGGGCACCAGTTGTGAAGTCGAACATGCCTCTGCGTTGATACACACCCTCCAGTTCGGGAATTTCTACCGGGAAGCCGTTGGGGCAAAAAGCTACCTGGGGTTTACCAACACACGCGGACCGGCGAACACGCAGATCCAGATCCCGTTGATGGACAAACATGACACCGGGCGGCGATCTCATTATCTGACCGTGCAATTTTCGATCTACGACGCACCCGGCGTGAATGAATTGGTTGTCGCGCTGGGTGCGGCGACGCGCGGGCGGCCCCATCACCGGATCGGCGACAGATACTCAGACCTTGCAGCCCTTGGACGCAATGTGGAGAACCCCGCAGGGGTTTGACGCCAGATTGCGGTCAATGCGTTGAGCCGACAGCGTTGACGATGCTGCTTGCGCGTTTTCTGGCATTTCCGGCCACATCTGTCCCCGTCAGATCTTCAAATCCAGCCGGGGTTTCCAGAAGGGCCGGAAGAGTTCGATCTTGGGGCAGCGGTTCATGACAACTTGCAGGCCCGCCTCTTCGGCCAGCTTTGCGGCCGCATCGTCGTAGACCCCGATCTGCCCCCAGAGGACTTTGGCCCCGATGGCAATGGCCTTTTCGGCAAAGCCGTAGAACTCTTCCTTGGGGCGAAACACCTCGACCATGTCGACAGGCCGGTCAATATCCTCAAGCGCGTGATAGACCTTGATCCCCCGGATTTCCTCAAGCCTGGGGTTGGGGTTCACCGGGATCATGTCATAGCCGGTTTCATGCAGCACCCGCAGCACACCATAGCTGAACTTGGTCTTGTCGGCGCTGGCCCCCACCATGGCGATGGTCTTGACCGATTTCAGGATGTCGGCAAGGTAGGCCTGATCGTAATCGTACAGATCGTCAATTGCTGTTGCAGGCATGGCGGTCAGGCCTCCTTTTGTTTGTGCCGGACCGCCTGATGACGCGCGGGCAGAGGTGTTGCAATATCCGCCTTCAGTTCATGCGGTTTCAGCGGGTCAAGGAACGGGTTGCGGTAAAGGGTATCGTGGCTTTCCACGCCGATTTCCAAGGTGATATCGCTCACCGGGCGGGCCACGCATAAGATGACATATCCATCATTGATCTGCCGGTTGTTCAGCGCCACCTGCCGGCGCTGATCCACCGCGCCAGAGGTCAACTTGGCCGCGCAGGTGATGCAGCCTCCGTATTCACAACCATACGGCAGATCGACGCCCTGATCGCGCAATTGTTCCAACAGCGGACGGCGGGCATCCACGCGGTAGGTCGCGCCATCCCGGTTGGCGAGGGTGACGATGTGGGTCGTCACAGCCAGATGTCACTTGTACAGTCGCCACCGGGATAGCGCGCTTCGTGGCAGCGGCTGGGGCCATTCGGCTCCTTGCCGAAATCAACGATGAAATCTTCATTGATCTTCATGCCCCCATTCACCGGATCGCAATCAATCATCACCATCACTCCGCCCTTTTCCCGGATCTCCGGGTAAAACTGGTTGTCCCAGGTGGAGAACAGCGAGGTCGTGACATAGAGCCTCTTGCCATCAAGGCTCAGCTGGAACATCTGCGGCCCACCTGCCATTTCAACACCGTTCACCACAGGTGCCTTGCCGAGCAGACCACCCATATACACCTGCCCCGTCAGCACGGGATTGTGCGGATCGCTGATGTCATATTGGCGCATGTCCCCATGCAGCCAGTTGTTGAGGTAAAGGTATTTGTCATCCATCGAGATCAGGATCGCCGACATCACGCCGGGGATCGGGATCGGCCAGTCAGGGTGGGGTTCATTCTCGACATCGATGACCTTTTCCCATTGCCAGGCACCGGCATCATCTTTCCACCAGTGAATGACATTGGAAGACAGCGCAGCCCCGCAGAACCCATGGGTGCTGTCCGGATCATGGTGGAATTTTACCTCCAGCGGGATCAGCCCGTCTTCGCCCAGATACATGGTCTGGATCGGCTCGCGTTTCTCAAAGTCCCAGAAATGCAGTTCACGCCCGTATTTCAGATGCCCGACTTCTTCCAAATCGAACCCCGGCATGAAGGTGTTGGGTGCTGCCCATTCCGAACTGACCATGATGTTGTGGCGCGGCTGATACCAGAAGTCATAGCCGAACTTGATGTCGCCCATGGAGTTTTCCCAACGGCCCTGAATCTCAAAATCCTTGTTGAGATGCAGATAACCGCCCGGCGCTTCACCCTTGGCGTCGCCCAGAAAGGAAATGATGATCTCGGAGCCCAGACAATGGACCGTGTGCGGACCGCTGAGGTCGGTTTTCGATTTGATCTCAGCCCCGTCGATCACCTTGTGCAGACGGGGCGCGCGCGGATCCGTCGCAGTATCGACAATGTGCAGATTGTTTGACCGCACACCCGGAAGGATCAGGTATTTGCGCGACATGGAGCCATCGTCAAAACACGATGAACACGCATTCCAGCCCATATGGTGCAATTCATCCCCGATACCCGGCATCTCAAGCCGGTGGATCACCTGAGAATAGGTTGGGCTGTCGGGGTCGACATCCACGGTTGCAAGGTAGTCAGGTTTCTGAATGCCCGTCCCGGTATAGATCGCAATTGTATAGAGCAGCGTCTCACAAGGCGCTTTGATCGCATCCCCCGGAGACGCATAACCCGGACCACAACATTCCATCAAGCGTTCCTCATTCCTTCAACAGATTGCGGGCAATCAACAACGATGCCGCCCGGACACCATAGCCACCAAAACGGTGCAGGCAACGATCGACTGTTGGGATCTGTCTAGGGGCCTTCGGCGTTTCTCCCACGCTGAAGTTACCCTTACGGCAACTGCAACTCTTCTCTGGTTCGATCCGTTTCTTTGGATGGGGCAAACAGAGCGGCGTTTGGAACTCGCATGAAAGACCTTTTCAGAAGGTTCAGAAGGAAGCGACCAGTATCGCCAGATGAGACCGATCTTGTCTCCCTGCCAGCGCTGCCTCATCTGGTCAGCCCGGCCGATCCGGACCCGCAACTGTTTGTCGACATCGAAGCCATCATTGACCAAGAAGAGGCCGTACAGCGCCGCTCAACGGACCGACGTACCTTCGGACCGCGCGCCCTTGTTCTGGCGCTGTTTGCAGGCTGCTTGATTGGCGGGTCCACCATTACCTTGATGCAATCCCACCAGCAGGTCGTCGTGCAGCCGCAGAAATCCAGCCCCTGGATCCCGTTGGGATCAGTGACACTCAAAGGGGCAGCTTTGCGCAATTTCGTTCGGGCAAAATGCGACGGCAGATCACATTTCTTCATCACCATGCACCGGCTTGAGGATCATAACTCCATTGAGAGCAGCAACATGAACCCCACCCTGATACCAGAGGGAGAAAAAATTCGTATTGAATGCATCTTTTAGCATCTGCGCCCCGTAGATCATGTAAAATGACATGCGAGGGCAAGATGTGGGTGTGACAAAACTGGTGCCACGTTCTCAGGGCGCACGGCACGCTGGGGGGAAGATGGGGACCGCTGAACAGTCCCGAAAACTGGCTGATCTGTTGCAGGCCTGCGCGCAGGGCGACCGTGCAGCGTTTCGAAGTTTCTATGATCTGAGCGCGCGGTATGTCTTTGGCGTGACCCTCGCCATTCTCAGGGACCGCGAAGTCGCGCGTGAAGTTGCGCAAGAAACATACGTTCGCATCTGGCGACGTGCCAGCCAGTTTGATCTGAAATCCGGGAACCCGCTGTCTTGGGTCGGATCCATCGCCCGAAACTGCGCCATTGACCGGCTACGATCCGATCGCGCGCGTGGGTTTGTCGAATTCTCCGACACCGTGCCCGACATCGCCGCTGGCCCGGACCCGGCAACACAATTGCTGGACAGCATGGTGATCCGCCGCCTGCTGGATGATTTGCGCCCCGAATACCGCAGGGCGCTCTTGCTCTGCTACTTTCAGGGCTACAGTTACAATGAACTTGCAACCGTGATGGACGTTCCTGTCGGTACGGCAAAAAGCTGGGTGCGCCGGGGTTTGGCCGCTTTGAAGGAAGCAATGATATGAAAAAGACGAGTGACGCAGCATTTGAGGCGATTGAAGCTGCATTGGGTGGTTTGGATACGCGCGGCGCATTGCCGGGCACCCGCCCTGATCTGGGCCGGGAGGTGACAGAGATCAATGAAATCCTGACACCCATCCTGCAGGAATTGCCGCAGGCCGAACCACCGGCGGACTTGTTTGATGCAATCGTCGCAGATCTCGATGCCGCTGCTGAGGATCAGACACAGGCAAGCTATGCCCGTGAAGGTGTATGGGAGCAGCGGTCGGAGAAGATATGGAAGAAGGTCCTTGGCCAAGACGCCGAAACGGGACGATCCATGTATCTGCTGCGCTGTCTGCCCGGCGCACAGATCAGCTCGCATCCACATGAGCGGACCGAACATCTCTTCATTATCGAGGGTGAGCTATGGATGGGCGGAAAGCTCTATAAGGCAGGGGATGCGCAAACCTCCACACCGGGCAGCAAACATGCGGTGATTGACATGCCGACGGGATGTCTGGTGCTTGTCAGCGCCTAACGCACGACCAAGCGCAGCCACAAGATCCAGAAAACGCCGGCAAGCCAGGGACCAAAGGCAAGCCGGCGCTGACGTGTCAGCAGGGCGAAGGCCAACGCGGCAACAGCCGCCCCGGCCACCAGCGTCGGCAGGTCCCGCCACCCCAGCCAGGCCCCTGCGGCGGCGAGCAACTTGGCATCGCCCAGACCAAGCCCATCCTGCCCGGTCCGGCGGAAATGCACCGCGCCCAGCAACGTAAAAACGCTGAACCCAGCTGCTGCGCCCAAAAGGGCCTCTTCGGTCTGGATGCCACCGGGCAAAGTGCTCAACCATAGTCCGGCAGCGATCAGCGGCAGGCTCGACCGGTCGGGGATACGGAAGGTCCTGATGTCGCAATGGGCAATCCAGCCCAGCATGCAAAACAGAAAAATGGATGCGATCCCCTCTGTCGTCCCTATCCCTCCGTGCATGTGGCAAGCTCCCGCCTTGGTCTCCTCCTCAACAGATACGCAGGGGCGCCTGATATTGTTTCGGGCGGTGAAACTTTTTCGGCAAGCATTCCGTCTAGTCGGATGCAGCACCTGACAATTCCTGCAAGCGGGTCACCGCTCCGGGGCTGAAATCCGCTGTCGTACATCTCTTCACGCAAAAGGTCTCCTTCTGCGCCCGGAGAAGCTGTGCGCAAACAAGATCTGAAAGAGGACATCACATGAAAACCAAAAAACTTCTGACCCTGAGCACGGCACTTGTGGCCACGCTTGTGGGCGCAACGGGGCCAGCCCTGGCATCGTCTCACAGGGAGGCACCGGCCATCACCGAACACCCCAAGGTGGACGGAACGGATATGTACCTGTTCCGCAGCTATGAGCCCGGCCGCGAAGGCTTTGTGACTCTGCTGGCGAACTACCAGCCGTTGCAGGTCAACTACGGCGGCCCGAGCTATTACACGATGGACGCGGACGGCATTTATGAGCTGCACATCGACAACGACGGGGATGCGATCGAAGACCTGACGTTTCAATTCGACTTCGAGAACCAGCTTGCCAACGGCGGCGCAGGCATCGGCCTTGATATCGGCGGGGAGAATGTCGCGATCCCGTTGAAATACGCAGGCCCCATTCTCGCGAATGATCAATCCCTGCTGAACGAAAGCGAGACCTACGCAATCACGATGATCGAAGGGGACCGCCGCAGCGGGACGCGCAGCATTGTCACCCGTTCAGGGTCAGGCAACGCCACATTCACCAAACCGCTGGATTACATTGGCACCAAGACGCTGCCGGATTATGACGCCTACGCCAACCAATACGTCTATGACATCGACATGCCCGGCTGCGACACCCCCGGACGGGTCTTCGTCGGACAGCGGGCAGAGGCCTTTGCACTCAACCTGGGTGAGGTTTTTGACCTGATCAACTTTGTGCCCATCGAAGGCGACAGTGCGCCCGGTGCAGGCGACGGTGGTGGCTTTGACGGTGGCATCACCCAAAGCCGCATCAACGACGATCTGTTTGGCAAGGTGAACGTCACCACCATTGCGATGGAACTGCCGATTGACTGCGTCACCACGGGCAGTGATCCGGTGATTGGCGCCTGGACAACGTCCAGCCTGCCACAGGGTGAGCTTGAAAACCCCTCCCCGACCTACGAAGACACCTCCCGCGTTGGCGGTGCTCTGGTTCAGCAATCGCGCATCTCGACCCCGCTGGTCAACGAGGTGGTTATCGGGATTCCAGACAAGGATCGCTTCAACGGGTCAGAGCCGATTGATGACGGCAGCTTTGCCACCTACGTGACCAATCCCACTTTCCCCCGGCTGGTTGAGATCCTCTTTGGCCCACCGCTGGGGGCGACCGACGCGCTGGCGCCAACCAACCTGCCCCGCACCGACCTTGTCGCGACTTTCCTGACCGGCCTTCCCGGCCTCAATCAACCGCAGAACGTGGTGGGTTCGGAAATGCTGCGGCTGAACACTGCCGTTCCGGCCACGCCGCGGGACCAGCAGCACAGCTTTGGTGTGGTTGCAGAGGACCTTGCCGGTTTCCCAAACGGACGCCGCCCCGGCGATGACGTGATTGACGTGATCCTGCGGGTCGCGATGGGCGCGCTGTGTCATCCGGTCCCGTTGGGTGCGGAACTGGGTGTTGAAGGCGCAGAGGAAGACAGCGCAACGGATCTGATCAACCTGGGTTTCTGCACCCCCGATCAGGCCCCCATCGGGAACCTCGCTCTGACCGACGGCGCGCCCATTGCGGCAAGCGAGTTGCAAAACAGCTTCCCCTACCTCAACTCACCTGTCCCCGGATCGCCAAACGGCACCGTGGTCAGCAACTGATCGCAGCGGAAAGGAGAATGCAGATGCACATGCAAAACATCAAACTTGCGCTGCTGGGATCGCTTCTGACCGCGCTGGCAGCATGCGGCGGCGGAAGCGCGGCGGTGCCTGGGATCGAACGCTTGGGCGCAACGTTCCAGCAGGCTTTCGGCCAGGGACCAAACGATGCACCGATCGATGTCTCAAATGCCGATCTGGCGTTGCAGTTGAACGCGGATCCGTTCGAGCTCTGACCCTCCAGTCAAAGCCTGAACAGATGTCGCCGCCGGAGCCATTCCGGCGGCGATTTTTGTTTGACTACTCAAGGGGGAGGATTGTCAGCGTGCCAAGCCTTGCATCGCGATGAATGCGGCGTTTCAAAGTGCGTGTGGCCGTGCCGACATTTGCCTCTGTCGAGACGTCAAAGGTATCCGACGTGAACCCCGCAGCGGGCGGCACCAGCACGCCCAATGCACGAAAGTCTTCCCGGTCCAGAAACCCCTTGCCCTTGCGACGCGCCGCAAGGGCCTGCGCTGCGGCGGGGTTTGACAGCACAGCCGCCAAGACCGGTTGCGTCGCCGTGTTCAGGTTGATCGGGCCCGGTGTTTCGACCGCAACGATATGCGGCAGGAGCCGGGTCAGATCAGCTTGTGAAACCCCTGAGGCAATCAAGGCACGCGGATCGCGCAGCGGGCCTGCGGCTTGCAGGTGGACCGCAATCTGGCTTGCCAGCGTTTCGGGCAGGTCCAGCACATTGAGCAGACCCGTGAAAATGCGCTGTTCCAGAAAAGCACCCGCCGTGAGGCTGTTGATGTTGAACCGCCCCCGTGGATCGCTGACCTCAACGGCGAAACTGCCTGCGTCGAACGTCACGGCCTGTTGTGCGGCCCTTGCCCAATCCTCTTGCAGATGATCCGCCTTTGGGGCGTCCACCATATCACGGCGTAATGCGACGGCCACGGACGCCACACCACTGCGGGCAAGCGCTTCGGCCTGAGCCACATCCTGCGCCTGCGCCACCTCGGAGACTGCGCTTTGCTGACCGGACAACATGACCTGCACAAGCCCTGATGCCGCTGCGACAACCACCAGAACATTCAAAAGGCTGACACCGCTTTCCGGGTCGCGGCTCATGGAACAGCCCGTTCTGGCAAAGGGAAGATACGCCAGAGGTCCTCTTCAGGCAGGCGCAGGGTCAGCAGTGCGGCAGGCGCTTCCGAAACCGTTATCTGCGTTGCAGTTTTCAGTGGGGTCTGGACAAACGCCGCACGGTCCTTGCGGATGATCCGCCGTTCCAGACCGTCCATGTCGCCGCGCCATTCAATCTGATGGGTCAGATAGGTCAGCGAAACCTGCCCTGCCGCCCGCACCTCGAAATCCTGCGCCTTGCTCAGATCAAGCGCGAGCACCTGAAATGCACGGTCCCGTTTTGATAAGGCATCAAGGCGGCCGGCAACCCCTGCTTCGGTCTGCACCACGCTTTCCAGCAGGGCAAAGCCCGCGACCCCGATCATGGCAGACACAGAAAGCGCCGCCAGCATTTCGATCAAGGTGACGCCTGCCTCGCCCGTTCTGTTGGTCATCATGCAACCCGCTGCACCTGCGACCCGCTGATCCGGAGCACCGCCAGCGCCCGTTCACACGTCCGGTCCGCGCGAAATCGTGTTGGACCCAAAAGACCGTCCAGCGTGCTGCGCTGGTGCAGTGCTGCGGTTCCGCCCGCCTGATGTGCGACCGCAACTGCATCCACTGCAAGCGCCGCAATCACCCCCATCTCCTCATCCAGCTGTTCCCGGTAGGTGGCGGAAAGCCGGTTGAACTGAACCGGATCGGGCCCCACAAAACAGGCCTTGTCGAGCCGCGCCAGCGTTGCCGGGGGCAATCCCGCCCATTGCAATGACCCGATGGTCGTGACCCCGGTCTGCACGGCGGCAATTGCCTGCTCCAGCGTCTTGCCGCCCGATGAGGGCACATAAATGATGTCGGGCGCTGATCCGTTGCCCACAGCCGCCATGGCCTGCTTCATGCCTTCAGGCGTGGTGTTGGCCGGCACCGATGGCAGTGGATCAACCCGCGCCTTGCGCGCGCCGCGGGTCAGGGCGGCATGCGCGCGCGGCGCAAGGGCACTGGCAGTTTCAAGCATCGTCACACGTCTGGCACCGCTTTGTTTTGCATAGCGCAGAACGGCCTGGGCCGATTGCGACGGTGTCACACCAAACACCCAGGCCCCCGTCTTGGCCAAAGCCGCGTCATTCGACAGGGTCATCACCGGAACACGTCCCGCCGCCTGCACCACCGATGGCGTCTGGTCCCGAAAGAGCGGCCCTACGATAACATCTGCGCCCTTGGCGAGCGCGGTTTGGGTGGCGGCGGCCGCTGTCTGTGCGGTCTCCCCGCTGTCAATGACCTCGGTCCGGCCCCGCTGGCCGGAAAGATCCTCAACCAGCCACACCGTTTTGGCCATCTGCTGACCCAAAGGGGCGCGTGGCCCGGAAAGGGGCAGCAGCAAAGCCACGCGATTGCGTGCACGCTCCGGGCTGCGCGTTGGAATGCGCCCCTCGCCGCAGGCCGCCAAAACGGACAGGGCCATCAGCCCCGCACCCATTCTTCGTCGGCTTGGTCTGTGGTCATGTGTCATGGTTATCCTCCATTCCATGGACAGTGATTGCGCGGGCTTACCCCACAAGCGAATTCAGATTGACGATGGGCATCAGGATGGCGAGCACCAGCAGCATCACCACGCCCCCCATCGCCAAAAGCACCAAGGGCTCCACAAGCCCGACAAGCGTCTTCACCCGCGCCTGCAAATTCTCCGCCTGATCGTCAGCGAAACGCCCGAGCATCTGGGGAAGCCGCCCGCTCGCTTCGCCGCTGGCGATCATGGTGATCATCATCGGGGGAAAGTCCTTTTGCCGGGCGAGTGCGTGTGACAATGCCACGCCATCGCGCACGTCTTGCACAACGGCGCGCAAGCGTGCGCGGGCCACACTGTTGGCAACGGTTGAGGTGGCCGCCCCAAGGGCATCAGCCAAGGCAACACCGCTTTGGGTCAGGGTGGCAAGTGTGCCGGTGAACTGAACAAGCGTCATCTGGCGGCTAATGCCCAGCCGCCAAAGCATCCCATCAATCCCGCTGCGCGCCGCAGGCCGCTGCGCCGCCACAGTGCCCCCTCCAACGACAGCCGCAATGCCGACAAGGATGAGAAATCCATGACGGGTCAGACCATCACTCACCGCGATCATAAGCTGCGTAAGCCGGGGCAAATCCGCCCCCCGCGCTGCGAAGACCCGCACGATGTCCGGCAGCACGAACACCAGAAGTGCCAGGATGACGGCAAGCGAGACAAGGATAAGGATCGCCGGGTATATAAGCGCAAGCGCAATGGTCTGCCGGTTCCGCTGTCGGCTCTCGACATGCTCTGCCAGACGCTCGAACACCGCACCCATACGCCCTGCCCGCTCCCCCGCTTCGACGGACGTGAGGAAGTAGCGATCAAACCCCTGCCGTTGCAGGCTGAGCGCCGCACTCAGGCTTTCACCATCCATGATCGACTGGCGCAGGCTGATGCAGAAGCCTTTCAGGCGCGCGCCGCTCTGCCCCGCAATCGCAGCCAGCGCTGCCTCCACCTGCACACCGCTGCTGATCAGCGTGGCCATCTGCCGTGTGAAGACGGTGAGATCCGCAATGGAAAGCCCCCTCGCCTTCCGGTCAAGAAACTCCCCCGCAGGCCGCGCAAAAACGCTCCGCGTCTCTGCGACATCCATCGGAAGCAACCCACGCCCCCGCAATACAGCCCGGGCGGCAGCCGGATCACCGGCCTCGATCGCCCCTGTGGAGAACCTTCCCGAAGGGTCAGCCGCGCGGTACCGAAACCGGGTCACGCACCCGCACCAAAGGCCACATCAAAAACGACACGCGCAACCTCTTGCGGTGTTGTGAGACCCGCGCGCACCTTCTTGACACCATCCGCCAAAAGCCCCGCCCCGTCACTTTGCGCCAGGGCGGCCAGCTCATTTTCCGGCGCACCTTGTGCAATCGCCTGTTCCAGCGGCGGCGTGATGCAAACAAGATCATAGAGCGCAATACGGCCCCTGAACCCGGTCCCGTCACAGCCATCGCACCCCGCGCCGACCTGTGTCTTCTCACCCACGCTGAGCCTGCCTTGCAGGAGCGACGCTTCTGCCACGCTCAAAGGGTGTGGACCGGCACAATCCGGACAGATGCGCCGCACCAGTCGCTGCGCCAGTACCCCGCGCAACATGGGCGCAAGAAGGAACCGTTCAACACCCAGATCAATCAGTCGCGCGATGGAGCCGATGGCGGTATTGGTGTGAAGCGTCGAAAGAACCAAATGCCCTGTCATCGCGCTTTCCACGGCAATCCGCGCCGTTTCACCATCGCGAATTTCACCGACCATGATCACATTTGGGTCCTGTCGGAGGATCGCACGCAGGCCGCGGGCAAAGGTCAGATCTGTTGCTGTGTTGACCTGCATCTGCGAAATGCCCGGAATGGCATATTCTATCGGATCTTCAATCGTCATGATGTTGGTTTCCGACCCGTTGAGCGCGTCCAGCCCGGCATAAAGGGTCGTTGTCTTGCCTGACCCTGTCGGCCCGGTGACAAGCAACAGACCGTCAGGTCGGCGCAACATTCTGGTGAAGCTTTCCAGCGTTGCAGGCGCCATGCCCAACGTTCCGATGCCTGCGCGGGTCTGACTGCGGTCAAGCAGACGCATCACAACCCGCTCCCCATGCTGGGCGGGGATCGTGGAGATCCGCGCATCCAGATGAAACGCTGCCACCCGAAGGGAGACGCGCCCATCCTGCGGCAGACGTTTTTCGGCAATGTCCAGATTGCCCATCACCTTGATGCGGCTGATCAGTTGCGGCGCGAGTGCGCGATTGGACGTCAGCGCTTCGCGCAGCAGACCGTCGACCCGGAAGCGTACGACAAGCCTCTCCTCCTCCACCTCAATGTGGATATCGGAGGCACGGGCACGGATGGCTTCCAGCAGTACGGCATTGATCAAACGCACCACCGGCGCATCTGCGCGCTGATCAAGCAGGTCATCCACCGCCGCAGCGCTGTCAGCCAGCGCGGACAAATCAGCAGACGATGCGCCTGCATTTGCCTCTTCGGCAGCCCCTGCCGCCGCGCTTGCGCTGTCACGGTACGTCTCTTCCAGCGCCTGCCGAAATGCCTTTGACGACACCCATCGCGGTGTGAGACAGCGGCCTGAAAGGCGCTGCGCTTCGGCCAGCGCCGACAGGGGTGTATTCCGGGTCATCAGGCATGTTGCCCCATCACCGCTGATGATGATCTCATGGGTACGGGCGAAGGCATAGGAAACTGCTGGCATCATTGGCTCTCCAACAGGAACCGCGCCGATACGACACCCGGCTCAGGGCGGCGCCCGATCTCTGCCGACAGAACGCGCACCCGGTCCTGCCCCGTCAATTGGTCCAGCCATCCAATCATCGCGGCGAAAGGCACGTCATCCAGGGACACTGCCAAAGCTGAAGCGCCCTGTGGATCCAGTCTGCGGATCTCCAGCCCTGCCCGCGGGGCACTGTCCGCCACCCGGTTGCGCAGCGGTGGAAGATCGGCAACTCCGTCCACCGCAGTCCCGCTCGGCAGGACATCAAGTACGGAAAGCACGACGTCGATCTTGCGGAGATGGGCAAGGCTGTCTTGCCTGCTTGCCTTGGCCGGAATGACACCCATCTGAACACCACCAAGGACGCCGATGACCAGCGCACTCCCTCTAAGAAGCATCCGCTCACGAAGGCTCAACGCGCGCTTCATCCTGACGGCCTCACAATGATCTCCATCTCAGCACGGCCATCCGTGCGGGTCGCAGCACCGCTGGTGACGGTGAGGCCTTTGGCCTGAAGTTTCATTTCCGCCTCTTGCAACGCGCCAAGATCGCTTGCCGTGATCAGCACTGACAGCGCACCAGTGGCGTCATCGTACCGGAGGTCCCGAAACGTCAGGGAGGCACCAGACGCGAGCCCGGCTGTTGTCGCGCTGAGCAGGGACAGAAAGGGATCGGCGCTCTGTTGGGGCGGTAGGGTCCGGGTCAGGCGGGCCATGATCACATCGGTGGGTTGGGTGATTTGCCACGAGTCAATCCCGCGGTCAGCAAGCCGCGTCTCGACAGTGGCCGCACGTGCGCCTGCCACTTTCGCCAACGCCATCGCGTCCAGCTGGACCAACCCAAGCTGGGCAATGCAGGTGGCCCCGCCGGCAATCAGGGCAAACCGCCCCAAACGCCGCCATTCATGGTGATGCAGCCGATGGGATGCTGGCCGCAAATCCATCTTCAGAAGCGCCGGATCAAGAACGGGCGTATCTTCAATCCGCCGCGCGATCTTGAGGCCAACGGGTGGTGTGCCATGCCACAGATGCAGCTCGGGCCGTCCCTGCGCCCGCCAGAGGTCTGCCAGAACATCCGTCCGAAGGGCGATGCCGCCGCCATCTGCAAACCGGAGATAGGCAAATGCCTCTCCACACCAGAGCGACCAGGCATCGGTGTCAAAGGGTGGCGGCACGGCCAGATAATCTGCCAAAACAGGGCCGGGTGCCGTGCTGGTTTCCAGCGTATCCTCAACAAGTCCCCTGTCCACAGCCGCGCAGAGGTAGTGCCCTTCGGTCATCTCCGGCCCCAATGCCAGCTGCGTTTCTTCAAGGCTGGCGCCAAGGACCGGCTCCGCCGCGAAGGGCAAGGCAGCGCGCCGTTGGCGGGCAGTCTTCAATGGCAAAGGCACACTGAGAAGATGCACCGCGGCGGCCGGCAGAACATGGGGGGATGGGCAACCGGAAGCCGCGGCAAGACGCTCAAGATACCCTGCAAGGATCGGGTCGCACGCCAATGGCTCTGGGTCCGGGCACGGTGCGACCAGTGCTGTGGACCGACCTGGGGGGCACGATCCATCATCCATGCTAACATATTGATTTAGCATATTTATTTTCCTTTACGGGGCGAAAATTCGCGCCTATGTACCCTGAGATACGTCAGTCGAAAGGAAATAGTTTCATGGACCAGACACACGCAGGCCTGTGCAGATCTCAACACAAACGACAAGGCGATGCCGGGGTCACCCTGATCGAAATGATGGTTGTCCTTGTGATGATTTCGATCGTTGCAGCCTTGATCGTACCAAATGTCATTGGCCGCCCGGATGAAGCCCGCGCCACGGTTGCCGGAACCGATATGCGCTCAATTGCGAACGCCTTGCAGATCTACCGGCTGGACAACGGCAGCTATCCCACAACCGCGCAAGGCCTTTCGGCCCTGGCCAAACGGCCCGTCAGCCCGCCGCTGCCCCGCATCTGGCCGGAAGGTGGCTATCTGCCTGATGTGCCGGTTGATCCCTGGGGGACACCCTATGTCTACACCGCAACCGGCAACCAGTTTGAGCTGACATCGCTGGGCGCGGATGCGGCCCCCGGCGGCGACGGCGCAAATGCGGATATCCCGCTGCGTGAACGCATTGCGCGCAACGACACATGAGACAGCACCAGCCTGCGCACCGCCGACGCGATGCCGGCGTCACCCTGATCGAAATGCTGGTTGTTCTGGCGCTTTTTGCTGTGGTTTCCGGCGCGGTGGTGATGTCCCTGCCCTCAGGCAGGACAAGCACCTCTGCTGAGGTTGGCGCAGCAGCGTTTGTCTCTGACCTCAACCATGCGGTGAAGCTGACCCTTTCAGAAGGGCGCGGGTTCGGGATCGCAGTGGAGGACAACAGCATCCGCTTCCTGCAACGGTCTGATGAAGGTCCATGGCGTGCCCATCTGAACTCCGATCTAGCTCAGGTGAAACTTTTTCCCACAGGGGTCCGTATCTTTGATCAAGCGCGCCGTAACGGGGTGGATTTTGTGGTGTCAGCAAGACTGCTGCCAGACCAGGAACACCCGCTGCGTGTGAGGTTCGGGGACGTCAGCACGGGCCCAATTGTCACCTTCGACGGGCTGGCAGTCGCGGTCGAGGACGACAGGTAAGGAGGGACATATGCTTCGGGACACGCAAGCGGGTTTTACGCTGCTGGAAACGCTTGTTGCGCTCGCCGTTCTTGCTGTTTCGGCTTCTTTCCTGTTGTCCGCCACCGAAAGCCACGCCCGCAACACCGCAGCGCTTTCAGACCGGATGATCGCCTTGTGGGTCGCACAGAACAGAGTGGCGCAGATCGAGGCAGGACTTTCCCAGCAACCCGGCAGTATCACAATGGCAGGTGCATCCTGGCGGATTCGCACTGCAGTCACGGGCACATCCGACGCAGATCTCTTGCGGCTCACCGTCGGGGTTGCACCCGAAGGGAATCCCGGTGCGACGATGGCCACCTTGACCACCTTCATCGATGCAAAGCGCCGCCCATGATCAGATGGCGGCCCTTTGTTTTGCTCCGTGTTGGCATTCTGGCCGCCTGTGGCCTGTCGATTGCCATGGTTGCCACGCCTGTTGCACGGCACATGGCGGGGATTGTCCTGCTTGAACGGCAGCCCACACCCCGCTTGCCGCAAGCGGCACCCGCTGCATCAGTGGACATCACCCCAATTCTCACCTTTGCGCCATTCGGACGGCCTGCACCTGCGGCACTGGCATCAGGCACATCTGACCAGACGCCCCCGGATCTGCGGCTGAAAGGCATCTTTGCCGCCACATCCGAAGGCTCTGTTGCGATGCTTGAAGTGGATGGAGAAACCGCGCTCTACCGCGCCAGCCAGATGGTGACGGATATCTACGAACTCACCCTGATCGGCGCAGACTTTGTTGAGCTGTCGAGCCCGCAGGAAATGATCACGCTCTACTTCGATGATGCCCAGATCACCGACGCCCGTCCCAAAGAAAAACCTGGCGGAGATCTGAATGCGCGCCTGCTGGACCAGATCAGTGCAAACCTCGTCATCCCTGCCCTGTATGAAAAACCCGCCGCGCCGGAAACGACGTCTGAGTATATCGACTACTGGCGCAACCGCATCCGGAAGAACCCCCAGGCCGTGCTGGATGAAATCGGTCTGACACCCACGCGGGATGGCTATGTCATTGCCTCGCAACATGACGTGGGTGTGCGTCTTGCCGGGCTGAAGGCGGGCGATCTTGTGCGCACAGTCAACGGTCAACAGGTCGGCAATCTGGAAGATGACCGGCGTTTCTATGACCGTGTCGCGACCAGCGGGCAGGCGCGGCTTGAAATTGAACGGGGTGGCAAGATGCTGACCCTTTCCTTCCCCTTGAGGTGATACATGAGCTTGCTGCGTGCCCTTTTCCTGCTGTGCCTGATCGGCTGTCCTCCTGTTTGGGCTGCGGATGACGACGCAACCTACACCATCAATCTGCGCCAGACGGACGTCACCGTATTGACCGAACAGATATCCGACATCACCGGGCGGACCCTGATCGTGCACCCCGATCTGCGGGGCGAGATCACGGTTGTTTCAACAAACACGCTGGATGCGGCCGGGGCCTGGGAGCTGTTTCAATCGATCTTGCGGGTGCGCGGGTTTCATGCGGTCCAGAGCGGCGCAATCTGGCAGATCATTCCACTGGACGCGGCCCGCGCCGCAGCGCAGGTGGTGGCAGAACCGGGTGCGACCGGCAGTCAGGATTTCGTGACCCGCACCCTGCCCCTTCAAAACCTGCCGGCGACCGAAGCCGTGCGCGTGCTGCGCCCGCTGGTCGCCAGTTCGGGAACAATTGAAGCGCTCGAAAACCCGAATGCCATTCTGATCACCGACACCGCTGAAAGCGTGCAGAAGCTGATCGACGTTGCACTGGGGCTCGACCGCAACGAAACCCGCGATTCCCGCGTGCTACAGTTCCGCCATACACAGGCAAGTGTTGCCGGCGCAGCCATTGTCGAGGTGCTTGGCGTGAACCCGAACGGTGCGCGCCTTTCTGTCGATCCCGGCTCGAACACCTTGCTGGTGCGCGGCACGGCAGAGCAGTTGGAAGAAGTCGAGACGCTGGCCCGGTCCATGGATGTGCCCCCTGTCCGCAATCCCCAGGTGGCGCTGAACACACGGGTGTTTCCCCTGCGCTTTGGTCAGGCGGAGGAAATCGCAGCGATTCTGAATGCAACGCTCAGCGGGAATGGCACTGCCGTGACAAACGCCGTTGCGCAAGACCTACAGCAAGAAGGGCTCGCAGCCGCAGCGCCCTCTGCGGAGGCCAAAGACGTGACTGTTGCCGCCGATGTTGCCCAGAATGCCATCGTTGCCCGCGGGACGCAGGCCCAGCTTGATGAGGTCGCCGCCCTCTTGCAGCAACTCGACCGCAAGCGCGCGCAGGTCCTGATCGAAGCCGCCATTGTCGAAGTCTCGGGCGAAACGGCGCGGCGCATCAGCACGCAGCTGGGGTTTGGTGATCTTGCCCCTCCCGGCGGGTTGGCCGCGACCTCATTCAGCAACGGCGGCGCAGGCCTCGGCTCGCTGCTGGCGGCCCTTGGTGCGCCGAATGCAGCCCTTGTCACGGCAGGCGGCAGCCTGACCTTGGGCGGCGGGGATTTTGGCCTGCTGGTGCAGGCGCTGAGCCAGAACACCAGCGCGAACCTGTTGTCCACCCCCTCGCTGATGACACTGGACAATCAACCTGCCTCTATCGTGGTGGGTCAGAACGTGCCGTTCCGCACCGGATCATTTGCCACTGACGGCAACACTGTCCAACCTTTCACCACAATCGAACGCCGTGATGTGGGGCTGACCATGAACGTGCTGCCCCGGATCAATGACGGTGACACCGTGCGGCTGGACATCAGTCAGGAGGTGTCCTCCCTGGTCAACGCCAACATTGAAGGGGCTGCCGATCTTGTCACCAACCGGCGATCCATTCAGACAAGCATCCTTGCGCAAAGCGGCGCCACTATCGTGCTTGGCGGTCTGATCACCCGCGACGACCTGAAAAGCCTGCAAAAGGTGCCGGGTGTCGGGGACGTGCCGATCCTTGGTGAACTGTTCAAATCCCGCGGCCGCAACAGCACGCAGCGCACATTGTTTGTCTTTCTCAAACCAACGGTGATGCGGTCAGGGCAAAGCCTGAAAACAACATATGACGCCCGGCTCAAAGCCCTTGACCGGGCGCGGACAGCAACACTTGAAACACCCAAAATCCAGTCACAGGCAACCAAACCTGTCAGACTGGAACTCGGTGGCATCTACTAATCAGAGAGACATATTGGGGGAAAATCAGTTTTGAACCGGACACAGCCCGCACAACCCGATCTAGAGAGCCTGATCGCACGTATCGCACTGCGCGACAGACGCGCCTTTGATCAGCTTTATGCCGATGCCTCTGGCAGGTTATTCGCCGTTGCCTTGCGGATCATGAAAGACCGCGCCGAAGCCGAAGATGTCCTGCAAGAGGCCTTCATTCGCATCTGGCAGAAATCCGACAGCTTTCGCCCGGGTCAGGCGAAAGCCATTTCATGGCTCATCACCATCGTGCGCAATCTGGCCATCGATAAACTCCGCGCGCGGCAGATGCCCGTGGCTCCGATGGAAATGGCGCAGGACATCGCAGATGAAAACCCCACGCCCGAAGTGGAAGCCAGCAACACCGAAGTCCGCGCACAGCTTGATGCCTGTCTGGAAGAGCTTGAAGTGAACCGCGCTGAGGCGATCCGGTCTGCCTATATCGAAGGCTATTCCTATCAGGAACTGGCAGCCCGTTTCGACACCCCCCTGAACACTATCCGCACGTGGCTGCGGCGCAGTCTGCTTCGGCTGCGCAATTGTCTGGAGCAGACCTCGCCATGACTGAATCAATGCCCACCCCGGACGCAGATGACGCGCTGGCGGCTGAATACGTGCTTGGTGTTCTGGACGACACCGAACGACAAGCAGCCGCACAGCGCGCCCGGACGGATGCCGCGTTTGCAGTCAGAATATCAGTTTGGGAAACCCATTTGGAAAACCTCAACAACGACTACGGCACGCAGCCCCCCCCAAAACACGTGAAGGTTCAGATCGACCGCAGGCTGTTTGGCGCCCCGCCACGGCGCGGGCTGAACTGGATTGTGACCGGGCTTGCGACGGCTGTTGTGCTCCTTGGCCTGTTCCTTTTCCAGACAGATCAGTCAACGCAACCTGATCTGCGCGCGCAGTTGCAAAGTGACGGCTCGGCCTATGCGTTTTCTGTTGCGGTTGATCTGGACGACCGCCTGCTTGAGATGGCGCTGCTTGCGGGCGCGCGCCCAACAGATGGCACGTTTGAACTGTGGTTGATCCCCGAAAATGGCGCGCCGCAATCGCTGGGCATCTTCGCCTCTGGCGATGCACTGACCCTTGCGCCACAGGTCCGCCTGTCTGCATCCAGCACCTTGGCCGTCAGCCTTGAACCTTCCGGCGGATCCCCAACAGGGGCCCCGACGGGTCCTGTTCTGGCAGTTGGAGTGCTTGCAGATGTTTAAGGCGTTTCTAAGAATTATCTATCTAAGTCAAACTGTTGCGATGACCGCCCATGCGCATGAGTTCTGGATTGAACCCGACCGGATGATGATCCCGGAAGGCGGTGTCATGGCGCCGGTTCTAACGATTGGAGAGCAGCTTTCGGGAGAGACCCACCGGTTCCAGCCCCAGGCCTACGCCCAAGCCATCTGGAGCGGCCCGGCTGATCAGGTCGATTTCAGCCGCTGGCCGCTCTCCGGACCAAAACCCGTATTCCGCGCCTTTGCCCCCGGACTTCACAGCGTTGCTGTCGCAACCTTTCCCCAAAAACTCACCTACGTCAGAGCGAACGATTTTCACGCGTTCCTCGCTGAGGTCGGGCGGGAAGATCTATGGCCATGGGAGACAGACAGCCCTGCCGCACCGATCCAGATCCGGGAAACCTACCGCAGATATGCCAAGACAATTGTCCACTTCACGGCACGAACAGGTATGGATCGCCGGGTCGGCCTGAGACGTGAGTGGGTCTGGGACACAGACGCCTTTGTGCTGTTTGACCGGGAAGCTCCGAAGGCAAACCAAAAGACCAAGGTTACATGCCGCACGGGGCCGGCCCCTCAAGCGGTGACTGAAATCCACATGGTGACAGGACAGGACGGGACGATCCGTCCGGTTTTGCCCTCCGGCGGTCGGTGCCTGATCAACACTGTTTTCATGGAGAAGGACGCCGGACAGGACATGTGGCAGAGCGACTGGGTATCGCTGTTCCTGTTGGTGCCCTGAACAATGGGTCTGCCACAACACAAGACGCGGCTGAGCCTGCTCTAAGAGTGCTCTTCCGGGTCTTTCTTCAGAAGGTCGTACTTGCGCAGCTTCACATACAGCGACTGCCGCGAAAGCCCCAACATCTCTGCTGCCGCCACGCGGTTGTTCGAGGTCAGCTCGACCGCGGTTTCAATGCACATCTTTTCAATCACATCTGTGGTCTTGGCCACGATGCCCTTGAGCGTTTGTGACCCGATCAATTCAATCACCGACCGCATGTCGACATCGGTGATCTGCTGGCTGGACTTGCGCACCATTTCCGCCCGGCTTGCATCACGGACCACCATGGCAAACACCGTCTCCTTGGAACCCGTGAGCCGTGCAGTCGAAATCTCCACCGGCACTTCAACGCCGTTCTCACCGATCAGGCGGGTCGCATAGAGCCGCATCGCACCGGTCCGGGTCGCATTTTCAACGATCACGTTGAAATCAACCGATCCACGGCCCAGGAAATCCGTGAGAACGCGCCCTTTGACAGCCTGCGCATGCACGGCATCCGTCAACCGCAGGAAAGCCTCATTGGCGCTCAGGATCTGTCCCGCCTTGCTGACGAAGATAATTCCGTCCGTGCTGCGCTCAAACAACCCAGTCAGTTGTTCATCCAACACATCGGAGCGGACGCTCGCGCCCTCTTCGTCCATGATCTGGCACAGCAACATCTGCTCACCCGTGGTCCGGAACACTGTTGGCCGCAGAATGAAGGCCCGTCCTTCGACGGTGCGCACCCTCACCTCCCCGCCGGACTGGCTGGAGGCGATGCGCGTCAGCGTTTCAATCATCGTGTAATCGCCGGGCGTTTCCAGCATCTCTGCAAGGTTCGCGCCAACAAGATCACCGCGTTGCTTGTCCAGCATCGACATCGCGGCGGGATTGCAATCGACAATCTCACCTTGGCTCAACGTCACAAAAAGCGTGCCCCGGTCGGTCGCCGCCATCAGCACGCGGAGGCGGGTTTCATATTCCCGCTGCGCCTCATAGTCTTTTTCAAGCGCGATCTGAGCCGCCACAAGCTGCTGCTGCATTTCTGCGACGGGGCGCAGATCCTGACCCAGCATCAAGATCGCACCATCCGTGCCGATCCGGTGAAAGCTGTAGCGCATCGGGAATTCCTGCTGCGCGCCATTGGCCGAATGGTTCAACTCAATCGGCCGCACCATCGCGCCGTTCCCTTCAAGGAACTCAGCAAAGCGGTCTTCGAACTTGGGCAGGGATTCAACGGTCAGATGATCCCGCAGGGATTGTCCTTCCCAGCGTGACACACCGGAGTGCATCTTGAAGTTGGGATTGCTCAACACGCCCAGAACCGTACCCGTGCTGGATACCACAAGCGCCAGATCGGCAATCCGGGAGATAATCTCCGACACGATCTCCGGTTCGATCATCGGGATCAGGCCGCTTGTCCAGGTCATTTCGCCCTGAGACATCATGCCCGCATCTCCACCATCGCCATATCGCCGGTTGCGACGCGGTCGGTGAGGGCCTGCTCACAAAAGGCCATCGCGCCACCCAGGCTGCTGGTCACCATATCTGCGCCGGTGAAGGATTGAATGTCTGCCACGTGTTCCAGAATGCTACCGCCAATAATCACCGGCGTGCTCCGGCTCATTGCTTTCGCAGAATCCACTAAATCACGCAGCGGATCAAGACACTTCCTGCCCGACCCTGACAACATGACCCCGGCATAGTGGCCGGTGGTCAACGCCGCTTTCAACTTTTGCGGGGTCAGCTCATACTCCAGCAAGACCGGCGCACCCCTGTGACGCAACTGCCCGGCAAGAACGGTTGCGCCAAGGGTGTGTTGAACCCCATCTGGAACCCCGACCAGATACCCCGGTCGGCCATGCAAACGCGCACCGTCCAGAACACCCCAATCGGCTTCCATCCGGCGCAGCAATCCTTGCAGCCGTGCGCAGCCGATTGTGACCGCACCAAAAGCCAGCTTATCCGTGCACCAAAGTTCCCCCAGACGCTGCGCCACTGCAGGGATATAGTTTTCCGCGACCTCCGCATGGCTGATACAGGCCCGGCGCATATCGCGCAGAACCTCCTGCATCCCCGCCGGGTCCGGCGCAAGGACCGCAGAAGACAGGTGAGAAACATAGGTTTCGAGGAGTTTTCGACGTGCCTGAGCCTCCCGCAAATCAGGTGCAAGCAGGCTGATCGCCTGCAAGGCAATCCGGTTGACCTCATGCGAGGACAAAGACTGCGCTGGGTCGGTAGGTTCAGGCATGCCTTCCTCCCTGACACTCCAGACGATTGTCTGTTAGAAAAGTAAAAAACCAGTCACATGGTCCAACAGCGACACTATAATGTCAAATCAAATTGACAGAATCAAGGCGATCTCCGGAGAAGCCCTTATTCTATAAGCGGAACGATCATTCTGCGACCTGTCTAGTTTGCAAACAACCTGTAAATTAAAATTGACACTTTTGTGCTTTCCTGCCAGATTTTGGACAGACATTCGCGTCTGGGGGAGCCATGACAGACAGTACAGCCACACCTGCCAGCCACCACCCGCTCTATACGCCGGACCAAAGGGCACGGCGCGATGGAACGGTTTGGACACTTGTGCAGGGCATCCTCGCACCGGCGCAGTTTGTGGTGTTTGTCGTCTCCCTCATTCTGGTTCTGCGCTACCTGTCGACGGGCGACGGATATGCAGCTGCAACAGCCTCCATCCTGGTCAAGACAGGCTTTCTCTACCTCATCATGGTGACCGGTGCGATCTGGGAAAAAGTCGTTTTTGGTCAATGGCTTTTTGCGCCTGCCTTTTTCTGGGAAGACGTCTTCAGCTTTGCCGTGATCGCCTTGCACACTTTGTACCTCTATGGGCTGATCTGGGGCGGCATGCCGCCTGAAACCCTGATCGCAATCGCGCTCGCGGCCTACGCCGCCTACGTCGTCAATGCGGGCCAGTTTGTGTGGAAGCTCAGACAGGCGCGCCTGCAGGCGGAGGCCGCCGCATGAACGATCAATTCACCCCCCCGCCAACCCCCGGCTGCCGCAATGCACCGATTCTCAAACAGCGTGGCCAGCGGGAGGTGTTCTGCGGGCTGACCGGCATCATCTGGCTGCATCGCAAAATCCAGGATGCCTTCTTCCTGGTCGTCGGATCACGGACCTGCGCACATCTGCTCCAAAGCGCGGCGGGTGTGATGATTTTTGCGGAGCCACGATTCGGCACGGCGATTCTCGAGGAATCGGATCTGGCCGGTCTGAACGACGCCCATGCGGAGCTCGACAAGACGGTTGAGCAACTTCTTGCCCGCCGTCCCGACATCCGGCAGCTGTTTCTTGTGGGCTCCTGCCCCTCCGAAGTGATCAAGCTCGATCTCAGCCGCGCGGCAGAACGCCTGACCCAACAGTTCGCACCCGCCGTGCGCGTGCTGGAATACTCCGGCTCCGGCATCGAAACCACCTTCACCCAGGGCGAAGACGCCTGTCTGGCCGCGATGGTGCCTGTCCTTCCTGCCAGCGATGCACGCGAATTGCTCGTTGTCGGCGCGCTGCCCGATGTGGTGGAGGATCAGATGCTCGCCCTTCTGGACGGTCTGGGCGTCGGCCCCGTGCGCGTCCTGCCCGCCCGCTCCATCGACGCAGAAGTCGGCATCGGCCCCAACACCGTCTACGCCCTTACCCAACCGTTCCTGACCGAAACCCACGCCGCGCTTGAGCGCCGTGGCGCGCAGCACCTCGCCGCACCTTTCCCCTTCGGTGACGAAGGCACAACCGCATGGCTGCAAACCATCGCCGACGCATTCGGCGTCAGTGCTGAGACGTTCGCCGAAGTCACCGACGCGCCCCGCCGCCGTGCCCGCGCCGCCATCGCGCAAGCTTCTGCACCGCTGAACGACAAATCGGTCTTCTTCTTCCCCGACAGCCAGCTTGAAGTCCCCCTCGCCCGGTTCCTCACCCGCGAATGCGGGATGTCGGCCGTCGAAGTCGGCATGCCCTACATTCACGACGCCATCCATGGCCCCGACCTCGATCTGCTGCCAGAAGGCCCGCAGATCTCCGAAGGACAGGACGTGGACCTGCAACTCGATCGCTGCCGCGACGCGCGCCCCGATCTGACCGTCTGCGGCCTCGGCCTCGCCAACCCGTTGGAGGCTGAAGGCCTCTCCACAAAATGGGCCATCGAACTCGTCTTCACACCTGTCCATTTCTACGAACAGGCCGGTGATCTGGCGTCCCTCTTCGCCCGTCCCCTGCGCCGCAAAGCGATCCTGAAACATGAGGGAGTAGCCGCCGAATGACCCTCCCTCTTTTCTCCAAAAATATCCCGGGAGCGCGAGGGCTGGCCCTCGCATCCGACACCCGCATCACCCACAGGACGCGCAGATGAAGCTCACCGTCTGGACATACGAAGGCCCGCCTCACGTTGGTGCCATGCGTGTCGCCACCGGCATGAAGGGCCTGCACTACGTGCTGCACGCCCCGCAAGGTGACACCTACGCGGACCTTCTCTTCACCATGATCGAACGCCGCGATCACCGGCCGCCGGTGACCTACACCACGTTTCAGGCCCGCGATCTGGGTTCCGATACAGCGGGGCTCTTCAAGAAAGCCTGCCAGGACGCCTATGACCGTTTCAAGCCCGAGGCGATCATCGTCGGCGCGTCCTGCACGGCAGAACTCATCCAGGACGATCCCGGCGGTCTGGCCGAAACCATGGGCCTGCCGGTTCCGGTGATCCCGCTTGAACTGCCCAGCTACCAGCGCAAGGAAAACTTCGGCGCGGATGAGACCTTCCTGCAGATCGTCCGCCATCTTGCCAAGCCGATGCCAAAGACGGAGCGCGTCAGCTGCAACATCATTGGGCCGACCGCTCTGGGCTTTCGTCATCGCGACGACGTGCAGGAAATCACCAACCTGCTCTATGAGCTGGGGATTGAGGTCAACGTCACCGCCCCGATGGGTGCCACGCCCACTGACATTGCCCGCATGGGTCAGGCGCATTTCAACGTATTGCTCTATCCCGAAACCGGAGAGCAGGCTGCGCGCTATTGCGAGCGCACTTTCGATCAGCCCTACACCAAGGTGATCCCCATCGGTGCGGGCGCGACCCATGATTTCATCGCTGAAATCCGCGCCCTTTCCGGCTCCAAGGCCGAGATTGACACCGATCGTCTGCGCCAATCCTGGTGGTCCCGCTCCGTGGACAGCACATACCTCACCGGCAAGCGCGTTTTCATCTTCGGCGACGGCACCCATGTGCAAACCGCCGCCCGCATCGCCCGCGACGAGATGGGCTTCGAAGTGGCGGGCATCGGCTGCTACAACCGCGAATTCGCCCGCCCCGTGCGCGCCTTGGCCAAGGAATACGGGCTGGAGGCGCTGATCACCGACGACTACCTCGAAGTCGAACGCGCCATCGAAGAACTCCAGCCCGAGATGATCCTCGGCACCCAGATGGAGCGGCACATCGGCAAGCGTCTGGGCATCCCCTGCGCCGTCATCTCCGCCCCCGTCCACGTGCAGGATTTCCCCGCGCGCTACTCCCCGCAGATGGGTTTCGAAGGCGCGAACGTGATTTTTGATACTTGGATTCACCCGCTGGTCATGGGGCTGGAGGAACACCTGTTGCACATGTTCCGCGAAGATTTCGAGTTCAATGACGCCGCAGGCCCGTCCCACCACGGCGGCCATGCGCCCAAACCTGCCGAAGCGCACAGCGATGAGGCCCCCGCGCCTCAAACCCAAACCGCCCAATCCGGTGAGGTCATCTGGCTCGACCAGGCCGAACGTGAACTGAAGAAAATCCCCTTCTTCGTGCGCGGCAAAGCCCGCCGCAACACCGAAAGTTTTGCCGCCGAGAAAGGCCTGCACGAGATCTCAATCGACACTCTCTATGAGGCGAAAGCACACTTTGCGCGATAACGTCGATCATATCCCCTACCGCGTCGTGCTTCTGACGCTGGACCGCCACGCAGCGGGCCCTGCCGCGCGCGCCGCACCGCGTCTGGCAACAGAATTCGCTGGGTTGGAATTGTCGATCCACGCCGCAGCCGAATGGGGCAAGGACGATGCGGCCCTTGACGCCGCACGTGCCGACATCGCGCAGGCCGACATCATCATCACCTCCGTGATCTTCCTTGAAGAACACATTCAGGCGATTCTGCCGGACCTCAAAGCCCGCCGCGATGCCTGCGACGCGATGGTCGGCATCATCGCCGATCAGGAAATCGTACAGCTGACGCGCATGGGCGATCTGGATATGTCCCGGCCCGCCTCCGGCGTGATGGGCCTGCTGAAGAAACTCAAGCCATCGAAGAAATCCGGCTCCTCCGGCCGCGACATGACCAAGATGCTGCGCCGCCTGCCCAAGATCCTGCGGCTGGTCCCCGGCAAGGCGCAGGACCTGCGCGCGTGGTTCCTGACCATGCAGTACTGGCTCGGTGGCTCGGACGAGAACATCGAGAGCCTCGTGCGCTTTCTCATCTCCCGCTATGCCCACCGCCCCGAATGGCGCGGCGTCGAGGCGGCTTTGCCCGTGGAATACCCCGAGGTCGGTCTCTTCCACCCCGACCTGCCGGGCCACCACATCACCACCGATCCCGCCGCCCTGCTTCACACACCGGGCGCGCCAACCGTCGGCGTGCTGATGCTGCGCAGCTATGTTCTTGCCGGGGACACCGCGCATTACGCGCACGTCATCCGCACGATGGAAGCGCGCGGCCTCAATGTCGTTCCCGCCTTCGCTGGCGGTCTGGACGGTCGCCCCGCGATGGACGCCTATTTCGGTGGCGTCGACGCGATGGTCTCCCTCACCGGGTTCAGCCTTGTCGGCGGTCCGGCCTACAACGACAGCGATGCCGCCGTCGACGCACTGCAACAACTCGACATTCCCTATATCGGCGCGCAGCCGCTGGAATTCCAAACGCTGGCGCAATGGGCGACAGGCGGTCAGGGCCTCAGCCCGGTTGAATCCACCATGCTCATCGCCCTGCCTGAAATCGACGGTGCCACAAACCCTACCGTGTTCGCAGGCCGTCACGGGCATGACGGCTGTCAGGGATGCGCTCACAAATGCAGCGCCGTCAGTGATGTCAAAGCCATGGCCCCTTGCATCGAACGCATCGACGCGCTCGCCGAAAAGGCCGACCGCCTCGCGCGCCTGCGCCGGAAAAAGAACGCAGAGAAATCCGTAGCCGTGGTCCTCTTCGGCTTCCCGCCCAATGCCGGAGCCGTGGGCACCGCCGCGTATCTCTCTGTATTCGAGAGCCTTTTCAATACCTTGAACCGTTTGAAGGCAGAAGGCTACGACGTCACGCCACCGGCCACGGTCGATGACCTGCGCGAAGCGGTCCTGCACGGCAACGCCAAAACCCACGGACAAGACGCCAACATCGCCGCCGCCGTCAGTGCCGACCAAATCGTCGCGCGGACGCCATGGCTGGACGAGATCGAAGCCGTCTGGGGCCCCGCCCCCGGCCGCATTCAATCAAACGGCCGCGATGTCTTCGTGCTCGGGGCACACTTCGGCAAGGTCTTTGTCGGGGTGCAGCCCACCTTCGGCTACGAAGGCGATCCCATGCGCCTTCTCTTCGAGAAAGGCTTTGCCCCCACACACGCCTTCAACACTTTCTACCAGTACCTCAAGCATGACTTCGAAGCTGACGTCGTCCTGCATTTCGGGATGCACGGCGCGCTGGAGTTCATGCCGGGCAAACAGAATGGCCTGTCAGGCGCATGCTGGCCTGAGCGGATGATGGGCAACCTGCCCAACGTCTATCTCTACGCCGCCAACAACCCATCCGAAGCGACACTGGCCAAGCGCCGCAGCAATGCGGTGACGATCACGCACCTCACCCCACCGCTGCAATCGGCGGGCCTCTACCGTGGTTTGGCTGACCTCAAAGACAGCATGACCCGGTGGCGCGCGCTGCCTGCGGATGATCCCGCCCGCACCGATCTGACCGATCTGATTGCCGCCCAGGCCGAGGCTGTGAACATCGACGGCAGCGACCCGGACACGCTCTGGCTCAAACTCCTGGAGACCGAAGACGCGCTGATCCCGGACGGTCTGCACATCGTTGGCAAACCGCTCTCTGACGATGCCCGCGCTGACCTGCTGAACCTGATGGAGTTCGCCAGCGACGAGGACCGCGCCCGCGCCGATGCCAATCTGGCCACCGACCACGAGCTGCCCGCATTGATGCGCGCCCTCAACGCCCAGTTCATCGCCCCGGTCCCCGGCGGCGACGTGATCCGCGCGCCGGAAATCCTGCCCACGGGCCGCAACATCCACGCCTTTGATCCTTTCCGCATGCCCACAGCCTTCGCGTTGCTGGATGGCAAAGCGCAGGCCGATGCGCTGATCGAAACGCATGAGACACTACCGCGCACTGTGGCCCTCGTCCTCTGGGGCAGTGACAACATCAAATCAAACGGCGGCCCTATCGCTCAGGCACTTGCACTCATGGGCGCTAAGCCGCGTTTCGACACCTATGGCCGCCTTTGCGGTGCGGATCTCATCCCGCTGGCCGAACTGGGCCGCGCCCGCGTCGACGTGGTGATGACCCTGTCGGGCATCTTCCGCGACCTGCTGCCCTTGCAGACCAAACTGCTGGCCGACGCAGCACTCAAATGCGCCGAAGCCGATGAGCCCGGCGATCTTAACCCCATCCGCGCCCATGTGCTGGCCTTCATGGCCGAAAACGGTTGCGACATCAAAACCGCCGCCTTGCGCGTCTTCTCAAACGCCGAAGGCGCCTACGGCTCCAACGTGAACCAGCTTGTCGACAGCTCAGCCTTCGACGATGACGCAGACCTCGCCGACGCCTACCAAGCGCGCAAATCCTTCGCTTACGGCACCGATGGCGAAGCGTCACAGCAATCCGCACTGCTGCAAGACACGCTGAAGAACGTCGATCTTGCCTACCAGAACCTCGAATCCGTCGAACTGGGCGTGACCACCGTCGATCACTACTTCGACACGCTGGGTGGCATTGCCTCAGCGGTTAAACGCGCCAAGGGCACCGACGATACACCTGTCTACATCGGCGACCAGACGCGCGGCGCCGCCACCGTGCGCACGCTCCAAGATCAGGTCGCCCTTGAGACCCGCGCGCGCAGCCTGAACCCCAAATTCTACGAACCACTCCTCAAGCACGGCCACGAAGGCGTGCGCCAGATTGAGGCGCATATCACCAATACCGTCGGGTGGAGCGCGACCACAGGCAAGGTCGATCCGTGGGTCTACGAAAAACTGTCAGAGACCTTTGTGCTGGACGACGAGATGCGCCAGCGCCTCGCCGATCTGAACCCACAAGCCTCCATGCGGATGGCCAACCGCCTGCTCGAAGCCTCCGACCGCGACTACTGGCAACCAGACGAAGACACGCTTGCGGCGCTGCAATCGGCAGCGGACGCAATTGAAGATCAACTAGAGGGCATTGCAGCCGAATGACTCTCAGAAGGGAAACACAATGAGCCCACTCGACAAAGGGATCCCGCACCTCCGCGGGCAGGACGGTGAAGGATCCGTGCAGGTCCATCAGGACGATAGTGCGAAGATCGAAGGCGCGAAGGTGTTTTCCGTCTACGGCAAGGGCGGGATCGGCAAATCGACGACATCGTCGAACCTCTCTGCGGCGTTTTCCAAGCTGGGCAAGCGGGTTTTGCAGATCGGGTGCGACCCCAAACATGACAGCACCTTCACGCTGACCGGCACACTTGTGCCCACGGTAATCGACATCCTCAAAGAAGTGGATTTCCACCCCGAAGAACTGCGCGCCGAGGATTTCGTGTTCGAAGGCTTCAACGGCGTGAAATGCGTGGAGGCAGGCGGGCCACCAGCGGGTACAGGCTGCGGCGGGTATGTCGTGGGCCAGACCGTGAAGCTGCTCAAACAGCACCATCTTCTCGATGACACCGACGTGGTGATCTTTGACGTGTTGGGTGATGTGGTATGCGGTGGCTTTGCCGCCCCCTTGCAGCATGCCGACCGCGCGCTGATCGTCACGGCCAATGATTTCGACAGCATCTACGCGATGAACCGGATCATTGCCGCCGTGCAGGCCAAATCGGCCAACTACAAGGTGCGGCTTGCGGGCTGTGTGGCCAACCGCTCCAAGGATACGGACGAGGTCGACCGGTACTGCAAGACAGTGGGCTTCAACCGCATCGCGCATATGCCCGATCTGGACGCCATCCGCCGGTCACGCCTGAAGAAAAAGACGCTCTTTGAAATGCCAGACGATCAGGAAGTGGTCGAGGTGCGCAAGGAATACATCCGCCTTGCCGAAACCCTCTGGAACGGGACCGAACCACTGGCCCCTGCCCCCCTGCCCGACCGTGAGATCTTTGAACTGCTGGGGTTCGATTGATTGACCTACGAAGCCACAAGAAACCGGGTTGAAACCTATTTCGACCGCACAGCGACCCGCACCTGGGAGCGTCTGACCTCTGACGCGCCGGTGTCAGGCATTCGCGCGACAGTGCGTGCGGGACGTGACCGGATGCGGGATGTGATCCTCAGTGGCTTGCCGTCAGACATGACAGGCTTGCGGGTGCTGGACGCCGGCTGCGGCACCGGCGCACTTGCCTTTGAGATGGCGGAACGCGGTGCCGTGGTTGTGGGCGTCGACATTTCCCCTCAACTTATTGATATCGCGAAGAAACGCACACCGGAACATCTCAGCCGCCATATCTCCTTCCGCGCCGGTGACATGCTGGATGACCGCCATGGCACCTTCGACCACATCGTCGCCATGGACAGCCTGATCTACTACAGCGCCCCGGACATTGCCGCGATCCTCGAAGGGCTGCGCCCGCGTTTGCTGGGCAACATGATCTTTACCGTCGCCCCGCGCACCCCGCTCCTGATGTTGATGTGGCGCGCGGGCAAACTCTTTCCCCGCTCTGACCGCTCCCCCACCATGGTGCCACACAGCCCTGATCGGCTGTCGAGAGCACTGAACGAAGGCAACCTGCGGGACATCGAACGGGTGAGCTCGGGCTTTTACATCTCCAACGCGCTGGAGTACCGCCCATGATCGTGACCCGCAATCTGGTGAAGAACATGGGGCTGCGGATGCTGCCGTTCTCTGACGCTGTCAGTGATCAATTGCCCCTGTCGCAGCTCTTGCGGTTGTCGCTCTTCCAGATCTCTGTAGGCATGGCCGCTGTGATGCTGTTGGGCACGCTCAACCGCGTGATGATTGTGGAACTCAGCGTGGCGGCCACCATCGTCGCTGCGATGATCGCGATCCCGGTGCTGGTCGCCCCCTTCCGGGCGCTCTTGGGGTTCAAATCGGACAATTACCGCTCCGCCATCGGGTGGAAGCGCATTCCCTACCTCTGGTTCGGCTCCATGTGGCAGTTCGGCGGGCTGGCAATCATGCCGATGGCGCTGCTGGTGCTATCGGGGGATCAAACAATCGAAGTCGGCCGCTGGGGCGAAGTGGGCGCGGCACTCGCCTTCCTGCTCACTGGCCTTGGGATGCATATGACGCAAACCGCAGGTCTGGCGCTGGCGGCGGACCGCGCAACAGATGAAACGCGGCCACAGGTCGTGGCCTTGCTCTATGTGATGTTCCTGATCGGCATGGGCATTTCCGCCATCATAATCGGAACATTGCTACGTGATTTCAGCGCCTTGCGTCTGGTCCAGGTGGTACAGGGCGCCGCCGTCGTGACTCTGCTGCTGAACGTTATCGCCTTGTGGAAACAGGAACGCGTCGCCCCGATGAGCCGCGAAGAACGCAGCGCTCCCATGCCGCAGTTCAAGGATGCCTGGCGCGATCTGACGTCCGGCACCGAAGCAGGTCGCCTGCTGGTGGTGATCTTTCTGGGCACGCTGGCCTTCAACATGCAGGACGTGCTGCTGGAACCCTATGGCGGCGAAATCCTCGGGCTTTCCGTTTCTGCCACCACACTGCTGACCGCGCTCTGGGCGCTTGGTGCGCTGATTGGCTTCGGCCTTGCCGCGCGCTGGCTCAAGGGGGAAACCCATCCCCACCGCATGGCGGCCCGTGGCATCCTGATCGGTCTCGCCGCTTTCTGCGCAGTGATCTTTGCCGCGCCAATGAACAGCACAACGCTGTTTTTCGCAGGTGCTGGCGGGATTGGCTTGGGTGGTGGTCTGTTTGCGGTCGCAACGCTGACCTCCGCCATGGCGCTGGATACACAAGGCACCGCCGGCAAGGGCCTCGCCCTTGGTGCGTGGGGGGCGGCACAGGCAACGGCGGCTGGCGTGGCGATCTTCATGGGCGGCGCGCTGCGCGACATCGTAAACACCGCGGCCACATCCGGTGCGCTGGGTGAGGCGTTACAATCCCCCGCCACGGGCTACTCGGTCGTCTACCACATTGAGATCGGCCTGCTGTTCATCACGCTCATCGCGCTGGGGCCTCTGGTCCGGGCGCGCCCGCTTTCAGACACGACACCCCTTCCCAAGGGGCTTGCGGATTTCCCCACATGATCCGCTTCATCCCATCCCGCGCGAGACCCTCGCGTCACGACACGCACACCACGGAGGACTAAAACATGGTTGGCACAGAATTCTTCGGCAACTTCGATCTGGCAAGCGCCGCGATCTGGGGTTTCTGGATCTTTTTCGCACTGCTGGTGTTCTACCTGCAGACCGAGAACATGCGCGAAGGCTATCCGCTGGAAACAGACGATGGCGCGCCTGCACCAAACCAGGGCCCCTTCCCGGTGCCAAAGGACAAGACCTTTGTGCTGCCCCATGGCCGTGGCGAAGTGACTGTGCCTTCGGGCCAACACCCTGACCGCCCCGTGCTGGCGTTGCAACGCACCTCAAAGGCTGCAGGCTCGCCTTATGTGCCAACGGGTGATCCGATGATGGACGGTGTCGGCCCTGCCTCCTGGGCCCCGCGCCGCGATGTGCCGGAGCTGGATGCCCATGGCCATGTGAAGATCAAACCGATGACCAGCCTGCCGGACTTTGCCTTCTCCGCCGGGACAGACCCGCGCGGCAAGCCGGTTGTGACCGGCGATGGCGAAGTCGTGGGGCGCGTGATCGACATGTGGGTGGACGTGCCCGAACAACTGGTCCGTTACCTGACCATGGATGTGAACCCCGAAGGCTCCGGCCAGACGCGGCTCATTCCGATCAACTTCGCGCGGATCAAAAGCGACCGCGTCGTGGTCCGCTCGCTCTATGCCCATAACATCGCGGGCATTCCAGGCATCAAGAACAGCGAAGAAGTGACCCTCCTCGAAGAGGAAAAGGTCATGGCCTACTTCGGCGGTGGAACGCTTTACGCCGACCCTGCCCGGATCGAGCCTCAGATCTAAGAAAACCACATCGCCGGACCTGCCCAGCCACAGGTCCGGCGCACCAACCCAGGGATAGCTGTCATGCACCATGATGATTTCAAATTCGAACCCGTCCCCGGCCTGCCAGAGGCACTGCCGGATGACGAACATATCCTCTGGCAGGGGCGTCCTGATGCGATGCGTCTGGCCCGTGAGGGGCTGAAACTGAATTGGGTGCTGGGGTATTTTGCAGTGCTGACGATCTGGCGCATTGGGGTGTCCTCCACCACCGTGCCAATCAGCGAAGCGATCTGGCATGGGGTGCCTTTTGTCCTTGCTGCCGCAGTCGCGGCCCTGCTGATCATCGCGATGGCCTATGTGCAGGCCCGCAGCACCGTCTACACGCTGACCAACAAACGTGTGGCCATGCGCATCGGCGCTGCCCTCACCATGACGCTGAACCTGCCCTACGTCTGCATCGCCAACGCCGCCGTGCAACAGCGCGGCTCCGGCCACGGGACGCTGTCGTTTGAGCTTCTGGGCGACACGCGGCTCAGTTACCTGATGACCTGGCCGCACACCCGGCCCTGGCATTTCGCCCGCACGCAGCCTGCGCTGCGCGCGATTGCGGACGTGGCAAAGGTGGCTGAGATCTTTGCCGAAGCGGCCGAAACCCGCGTTGCCACCCCTCAGGTCACCCGTGTCAGCCCCGGCGCTGACCCGATTGCAGCGGAGTAAATGTGATGAGCCAACCCACCGCATCCCTCGCCAATCAGATGAAAATGCGCGACCGTGAAATGGTCCCGCGCTTTCTGGTCCTTGCCATGTTCGGCCTGATGGGCCTGTCACTGGCACTGGTGACATTCGCACAGCTGACCGACCAACCGCTGCGCGGCGTGGTGCCCGAAAGCGCCGTGACCCAGTCGCGCCAGATCACGCTTGAAGGCAGCCGCAACACCGGCGTTTCGGTGCTGGACGCGCAGGGCACTGAGCTTGCGCGGTCTGATCTGAACAAATCCGGCTTCATCGACGTGATCTGGGTCTCCATCAACCGGGCGCGCAAGATCAACCGTATCGAGGGCAATCCGCCCCTGACGCTGGTACGCCGTGAAAACGGCCACACCGCCATTATCGACCCTGCCACCAACTGGTCCATCGAACTTGTGGGCTATGGGGCAGACAATGTCGCAGCTTTCGCCAGGCTGCTGGACTAATGCGTTTTGGGCATCAGCACCAAAGTGGCAATCGTCAATGTCCCGAGAGCGCGCAGCGCGGCAGGGTATTGGCGATGCAGCTTTTGCCCAAAGCGCGATGAAACTTAGCCAAAAGGGACAAACCAATGGGACTTCTGACCAGAACTCGAGAACAAGCACCCTGCACCGTCACCATCTCGCACCGTTTCGAGGAGCTGTCGGCGCATGTGAAATTCACCAACGGCGCCGTGATCAACCCCGGTGACAGCGTCCTCGTCCATGGGGCCGAAATCATGGCCCCCTACGGTGAGATCATCGAAGAAGACCGCACCGCCACCATCACCCGCGCCAGCGGGCTGGAGCGGCTCTGGACCCGGATGACCGGGGACTTCGAATTCATGGAACTGTGCGAATTTTCCTTCTCCGAGGAGGTGCTGTCATGAACGCCCACTCCAAAACCCCCGACCATTCCGCCTATGCCGCCACCGCCGAAGAGGCGATTGCCGCACAGGACGCGCTTGATGATGGTCCCATGACGTCCGAGAAGGCGACCGAAGTCGCGATGCAGAACACGCTGCTCACGCCGCGCTTCTACACCACCGATTTCGATGAGATGGACGCGATAGACGTGACACCCGTGCGCGCCGATTGGGACGTGCTGATCGATCAGATGAAATCAGACCCGAACAAAGGCCATTTCAAGAAAAACGAAGACTGGGACACCGTCGATTGGGACGGGATGGAGCCGAAGCTGAAGGCGGAGTTCATCGACTTCCTGATTTCGTCGTGCACGGCGGAATTCTCCGGCTGCGTGCTCTACAAGGAAATGAAGCGCCGCGGCTCGAATGAGGACATCACGACCCTCTTCCAGCTGATGGCACGGGATGAGGCGCGGCATGCCGGTTTCATCAACGACGCCCTGCGCGAAGCGGGCATCCGCGTGAACCTTGGCTTCCTGACGCAGCAGAAGAAATACACCTACTTCCGCCCCAAGTTCATCTACTACGCGACCTATCTGTCAGAAAAGATCGGCTACGCCCGCTACATCACCATTTTCCGCCACCTTGAGAAGCATCCCGAACATCGCTTCCACCCAATTTTCAAGTGGTTCCGCGAGTGGTGCAATGATGAGTTCAGCCACGGCGAAGCTTTCGCCCTGCTGCTGAAAACAGACCCTAAGTTGACCCAAACGACTGGCAACAAGCTGTGGATCAAGTTCTTCCTCACAGCCGTTTACTCAACAATGTGGGTCCGCGACCACCAGCGGCCCTTGTTCCACGAAGCACTCGGCGTGGACACCACATGGTACGGGCAGGAGGTTTTCCGCAAGACCTCCGAGATTTCCAAACAGGTCTTCCCGATCACACTGGACATTGATCACCCGCGCTGGCGTCCGAACCTCGACAAGATGGAAGCGGCCTCCCGTCAGGTGGCCGAAGCCAAGGAACGCGGCGGCATCGGTGGCATGATCTCCCGCATTGGGGGTATGGCCAAAGCGGCAACCGCCTTTGTCGCGCTCTACACCATCCCCGCCCACAAACATCAGGTGCCTGCGTCAACGCGCCTGGAACCTGCGTACTAAGGAAAACCATGTCTCCCTGGATCGCCGCATTGATAGCCGTATTCGCCTGGTGGTTTTTCACCGGGGCAATCCTGCTGTTGGTGCGGCGGGCCGATGCGGGGGACGCGGTGGCGCATGGACGCAACGTGTTCCTCACGGTGCCACTGCTGGCCATCGGGGCGGCAGGCGTGGTGGTATCCTCGTCGGAACTGACCGTGCTCAACGTCTACATCGCCTTCCTGTCCACGCTGCTCATCTGGGGCTGGATCGAACTGGCGTTCCTCTCGGGCGTCATCACCGGCCCCGAACGCCGCCCCTGCCCGGTGGGGCTGACCCCCCGCGACCGTTTCTACCGCGCCTGGCAGACCGTCAGCTATCACGAACTGCTGCTCGCCTTTGCGCTGCTGGTCCTCGTCACGATCACGCGGGGCGCAGAAAACACCTTCGCCTTCTGGACCTATCTGATCCTTTTTGTGGCGCGCATCTCGGCCAAGCTGAACCTGTTCTTTGGCGTCCCGCGCATCAACACCGAATTCGTGCCGCGCACGCTGGAACACCTCAAAAGCTACTTCCGCACCGGCCCGATCACCATGGCCTTCCCCATCGGCATCACCTTTCTGTCGATCGCCGCGGCCTGTTTTGGCGAACGGCTCTATGCCGCGACGCTGCCTGCCGATGCCATCGGCTTCGCCCTGCTGACCGCTCTGGCCAGCCTCGCAACCCTCGAACATTGGCTGATGGTGGTGCCGCTGCCTGATGCAAAGCTCTGGCGCTGGATGCTGCCGGAAACGACACAATACCAAGACAAGGACAAGACCCATGAACTTTGATGCCCTTTTCCAGACCCAACTTGATACCTTGAAAGAAGAGGGCAATTACCGCTATTTTGCGGAGCTTGAGCGCAAAGCGGGCAAATTCCCCAAGGCCGCCAACCACGTGGATGGTGAGACGCGCGATGTCACGGTCTGGTGTTCCAACGACTACCTGGGCATGGGTCAGAACCCGATTGTGATCGACGCCATGTGCGAAGCGGTGCAGCGCACCGGCACCGGTGCCGGCGGCACGCGAAACATCTCAGGCACCAACCACGATCATCTGCTGCTGGAGCGCGAACTGGCCGATCTGCATGGGAAAGAAGCGGCACTTCTGTTCACCTCCGGATACGTCTCTAACTGGGCCGCCTTGTCTTGTCTTGGCAGCCGGTTGGCGAATTGCGTGATCCTGTCGGATTCCGGCAACCATGCCTCCATGATCGAAGGCATCCGCCATTCGCGCGCGCAAAAGGTCATCTGGAAACACAACGATGTCGCGGACCTCGAAGCCAAACTGGCTGCCCTGCCCGCCAACGTCCCGAAAATCGTCGCGTTCGAGAGCGTCTATTCCATGGATGGTGACATCTGCCCCATGCGTGAAATCGTCGAAGTGGCCGAGAAATACGGCGCCATGACCTATCTTGACGAAGTCCACGCCGTGGGCATGTACGGCCCGCGTGGCGGCGGCGTCAGCGAACGCGAAGGGCTCGCCGACCGTATTACGCTGATCGAAGGCACCCTTGGCAAAGCCTTCGGCGTTGTCGGCGGCTACATCACCGGCTCCGCAGCACTCTGCGACTTCATCCGCAGCTTTGCGTCGGGTTTCATCTTCACCACCGCCCTGCCCCCGGCCGTTGCGGCAGCGGCGCGTGCGTCGATCATCCACCTCAAGGAAAGCAGCGTGGAACGGGACCGCCAGAAGGAACAGGTCGCCAAACTCCGCGACATGCTGGACCGTCAGGGCATCCCGCACATGCTGAACGAAAGCCACATTATTCCGGTGATGATCAAAGACCCGGTTAAAACCCGGATGCTGGCTGACTATCTCATGGACGAATGGGGCATCTACGTGCAGCCCATCAACTATCCCACTGTGCCCAAAGGCACCGAACGGCTGCGGTTCACGCCGTCACCGCTGCATACGGACAAGGATCTGGCCTATCTCGTCGAAGCACTGTCTCACCTGTGGAAGCAATGCGCGATCAGCCACGCGGTCGCGTGACGCAGCGGCACGGACACCTGTAGGGAACAAACCACGGGCCGTTGCGGTTGGGTTGCTGTAATGGCCTCACATCTCCCTTTCCGCGCGGTGCTGCGCAACAGCGAAATCGTGCTTGTCCGGGAGGTTGTCCCGGACGACCGCAAGTCCATGCGCGAAGGGTTTGAGAAGCTCTCCAAACAATCGCGGTTCTTTCGTTTTCTGGCACCCCACCGGCATCTGTCAGAGGCGGAACTGGACCGATTCACCGAAGCCAACACAGATGAGCATTTCGCCATCGGGGCCGCTTCCATCGGGGTCGAGGCGAACATGCCCCTCGCGACCGCACGTTTTGTGCGCGTCGCCAAAGGCTCTGAGGAAGCCGAATTTGCCATCACCATCATCGACAGCCATCAACGGCTCGGTCTTGGCTCCTTGCTGCTGCGCACCCTCGCACGGGAGGCGCAGCGCCGGGGCATCGAACGGTTTACCGCCCTCGTGCATCACGACAACGCAGGGATTCAGGCTCTGATGAAGCGGTTTGGCGGCTACCGCCAATCCGGCGGCGTGGCTGAGCAATGGGTGCTTCCCCTGCCCCTTACACCCGCCCCCACGCTCTCCATCCAACCCAATGAGATCGCGATCTGGCCAAAGCGGTCTTAACCCCGTTGCAGCAAATCCTTGGCGCAGGCCGACGTATGGCATATATTGCCAATAGTCGATTCAAGGAGTTTCCCGCATGGCCACCCGCAATGTCGTCCTCACTGAACAACAAGACCAGTTGGTTAACGATCTGGTAAGCTCCGGCCGCTACCAGAATGCGTCAGAAGCCCTGCGCGCAGGGCTGCGCCTGCTGGAGCGGGAGGAAGCCGGGTTGGATGCGTTGAGAGAGCGGTTGGAGCAAGGGTTGAGAGAGGCCCATTCCGGGGAGCGCGCAGAAGGAACAGGGGAAGAGGTCATTCGACGTGCCTTTGCCACAGCACGCGCGCGTTATGAAGAAAGCCACAAGGTTGGCTAAGTACTATACGCTAACACCGGGCGCGGAACGCCGTTTGGCGGATATTGCCCTTTGGACGATTGAGAACTTCGGTCTCGGACAGGCTGATGTCTACATCACGTCCCTGATCGACCGGTGCGACGCCATTGTAACCGGTGACGCGCACCTTCGAACGCCAGCGTCCTTTTCAGAGAGTTTTCCAAAAACCCAGATTCTGCTGGCAAAAGCCGAATCTCATTTTGTCGTCTTTGCGGAACTCGGCGATGAATACGTCATCTTCGATTTTCTGCACGAGCGCAGCGACCTTCCCCACCAGTTGAACGAGCTGATCGAAAAGTTCGCCTAACCCCGCCAGTCAAAGAACCCCTCACCCGCCTGCGCCAACAGCTTCGCCGCCATCTCGCGCCCGGCCTCTGCGCCGTCTTCGATCACACAAGACAGCGCGTCATCCACCGCTTCCGACCCATCAGGCCGCAGCACCTCTCCGCGCAGATGCAGCGTGCCGCCCTCCAGCACAGCCAAGCCGGCAATCGGCGTCTCACACGACCCGTCAAGGGCGGCCAGAAACGCCCGCTCCGCCGCCAACCGCTGACCGGTGGTCCCGTCATGGATCGCTTCCAGCATCTCCGCCGCGCGGCTGTCCTCCACCCGTCGCTCAATCCCGATGGCCCCCTGCGCCACTGCAGGCAGCATCGTCTCGACTTCAATCGCCGTTTTCGGCACCTCGTCCATCTTCAGCCGCTTGAGACCCGCCATCGCCAGAAACGTTGCTTCCGCCACGCCTTCCTCCAGCTTCTTCAGCCGGGTCTGCAAATTGCCTCGAAACTCCACCACGTCCAGATCCGGCCGTCGCAGCTTCAGCTGTGCCTTGCGCCGCAAGCTCGACGTGCCCACAACCGTGCCCGGCGCCAGTTCCTCCAGACCGGAGGCGCGCGGAGAGATAAACGCATCGCGCACGTCCTCGCGCGGCAAATACGTCTCTAACACAAGGCCTTCGGGCTGTAGGGTTGGCATATCCTTCATCGAATGCACCGCGATGTCGATCTTGCCCGACAACATGTCGTCCTCAATCTCGCGGGTAAACAACCCCTTGCCGCCGATCTCTTTCAACGGGCGGTCGATGATCTTGTCGCCGGTGGTTTTGATCACCACGATCTCGAACGCGTCAAAGGGCAGATCAAACGCCTTGGCCAGCCGTTCGCGGGTCTCATACGCCTGCGCCAACGCCAGGGGCGATCCACGGGTGCCAATCATCAAAGGTGCTTGCGGGGTAGGTAAATTCAGACTCATACCCTTTCGTACCCCTGTAAACCTTTCCTGACAACTCTTGTGTCCCCGCCCTTCTGGGGTAAAAAGGAAACAGCCCTTTTCTAAGAGAGAACAACATGACCGCCCAGAAAACCATCCTGCGCGCCCTTGCGGGTGAAACGCTGCCGACGCCCCCCATTTGGATGATGCGGCAGGCAGGGCGGTACCTGCCCGAGTACAAGGCGACGCGCGCACAGGCGGGCGATTTTCTGTCGTTGTGCTATAACCCCGAACTGGCAGCGGAAGTGACGTTCCAACCCATCCGCCGCTATGGCTTTGATGCCGCGATTCTCTTTGCGGACATCCTGCTGGTGCCCGAGGCCCTCGGTGCCGATCTGTGGTTTGTCACCGGCGAAGGCCCGCGACTGTCCACGATCACCACCCAGGCGGAGGTGGACGCGCTGAAACCGGTTGAAGCGATCCACGACACGCTGAACCCCATCTATGAGACGGTCAAAATCCTCTCCAAAGGTCTGCCCGAAGAAACCACATTGATCGGTTTCGCAGGCGCGCCCTGGACCGTGGCCACCTATATGATCGCGGGGCGGGGCACGCCGGATCAAGGACCTGCCCACGGGCTGAAGGCCGAGAATCGCGCGGTGTTTGACGCCCTGCTGGAGCGGATCACCGAAGCGACGATCCACTACCTCAGTGCCCAGATCGAAGCTGGAGCGGAAGTGGTCAAGATCTTCGACAGCTGGGCTGGATCGTTGCAAGGCGCTGATTTTGATGACTATTCCCTCAAACCCATGCGACAGATCACCCAAGCCATCAAGGAAAAGCACCCTGGCATTCCGGTCATCGCCTTCCCCCGTGGCGCAGGGGAGCGGTATGTCGGTGCTCATGCCGCCATCGGCGCGGATTGTGTGGCGATTGACGACGGTGTTGATGCGGCCTGGGCTGCGGAACATGTCCAGACGGGCGGCTGTGTGCAGGGCAACCTGAAATCCTCCCACATGGTCTCAGGCGGCGACGCGCTGGTGTCGGAGACGCGGCGGATTGTCGATGCGCTTTCAAACGGGCCGCATATCTTCAATCTGGGTCATGGCATCACGCCGGATGCGGATCCTGAGAACGTGCAACTGATGATCGACACGGTGCGCGGCAAGTAGAGCGCCGAAAACAGACCCTATTCCACCACATCAATGGTGTTCACGTCCCCATCCACCGCCTGGCAGGCGGTCAGGATCGCGCCTGTCAGATGGGTCTGCACATACGCCGCATGAAACCGGCTGGGCGCCTGCAGGGTCAACCGCCCCCCTGCCCTGTCCACCCGCTTGAGCGCTTGTAGCCACGCCCCATAGCGCCCTGCATCCTGCTGATAGAGGATCGCGCGCGCCAGCCCCCATTCGGTGGCGTCAGACACGTCAGGGGCGGTGACCGAGCCTTTGACCGGAAACGGCACCACAGTCTCTGCTGGCGCGCCTTCCAGCCGTACCACGAAATCAGAGCCTATCTCAGGCCAAATCGCCTTTGTTGCCCCCAACATCTTCTCAGTATCAAGCCCGTAGGTGGTCACCCTGCCCCGCGCGCCCTGCGTGCGCACCACCAGCCAGCCCAGGCCGCGCAGCTTGGCCATCTCGCGTTTCACCGTGCGTTCATTGCAGGACCACAGCCGCGCAATCTCCCGCTGCCCAATCGACAGCTCATCCCGACCCCAGTTGTACCGTGCCGTCAGCAGTGTGATCAGCCGAAGCACCATGCGCTGATCGTGCTTGCCCAACGACAGCGCATGCGCTCCAAGCGCTGTGATCACGTCGTATTTCCGCGCAGAAGCCCCCGGCCCTGCCAGTTTTTTATGGAGCATATGCTCGCCCGCCTTTAGTTTGCACCGATTGGTGCGTCGCCTCATCGTCAGGATCTTCTGCCCTGATCGCGGTCTGCCGGGAAACTCAACGCTTTTCGGCGACCATGCCTGATTTGCGTCCAAAGATACGATTCTGTCAAGGGATTGCTGTGGAGGGTTCTCTGAACTGACCCTATTCCAAATGAAATTTGAAGGTATATAGGTATTGGGGGACAGATAGAGTGACCCCTAATCAGAGCCTTTTGTCCCCTATTGGGCTCTTGCACCGAGAAACCTGTCCCCCTGTTTTAGGCCCCGACATGGGCTGCCCGACCCCCGTTCCGATTCGCCGCAAACCCCAGCATTTCCTCACCAAACACAGAATAATGCAATTTACTTCTTTTTCAAAATCAGCGTAAATCAGGAAAGAGGCAGAATTAGCGTCCTGCGGTTTTTTGCATTTCCGAAGAACCTTGTCCCTGCGGGGACACCAAGCAGGCACACAAGGGACAAGAGCATGTTCACACATCACGACCTGGCCAAGCTGCAAGCGCAATCGCTCAAGATGCAGGGCTTCATCCGACAGCAGACCTTTTCACCGGAGCATGAGAAAACGCTGAGGCGGTTTTCAAGCTGGGAGGTGGCCGAACTGATCTTCAAGGTGAACCAATCGACCCTGCGGGGACGGCTGGCGGCTGATCCCTCCCTGCCCCAGGGTACCACGGAGGAAGATGGGCGGCAGCATTGGTACACGCTTGAGGAAATCAACGAGTTGCGCCGCCGGTTGAAGGTCAACCGCAAATCCCTGATGCCGCCCCGCCCCGCGGGGAAACGCGCCATCCGCGCGGCGATTGCGAATTTCAAAGGCGGGGCCGGCAAGTCGACCGTTGCGCTGCACTTTGCCCATGCCGCTGCCTTGGACGGCTACCGCGTCCTGGTGGTGGATTTTGATCCGCAAGCGACGCTCAGCCACTCCATGGGTCTCAACGACGTGAATGAGGAATACACCGTCTGGGGCGTCATGGCCCGCGACCTGATCCGCGAAACCGAACGGATGAACGCCGCCGCCCAGGGTGCCGAAAGCGGCGCCGCCCTGCCCCAACGCAAGCTGCCTGCCGCCGTCACGGACATGGGATTGAGCGAGCTGCGCGTGACCGACTTTATCAAGCCCACCAACTGGCCGACGATTGACGCCCTGCCCTCCTGCGCGAATGCCGCCTTTGTGGAATTCGCCTCCGCCCAGTACCGGCACCTGAACCCCGAATGGTCGTTCTTTGCCGCCGTCTCCCGTTACCTCGACCAACTTCCCGATGATGCTTACGACCTGATCCTTTTCGACTGCCCGCCGGCAATTGGCTATCAGTCGATGAACGCAGTCTTTGCGGCGGATGTCCTCTATATCCCCTCCGGCCCCGGCTACTGGGAATACGATTCCACCACCTCCTTCATTGGCCAGCTTTCCGAGGCGCTGGAAGATCTCGAACGGTTCGGCGGCGCTGTCCCTGCGGGGACGCTGCCATTGCCCAAGGTTTTCGCCGATGTGCGCTTCCTGCTGACGCGGTTCGAATCCAACAATGAACTGCACCGTGCGATGCAGCAGGCCTTTGGCAAGGTTTTTGGGGATAGATTGGCAACCCACCCGATCGAGATGACCCGCGCGGTGGAGCAATCCGGGCGGTTCCTCAACTCGATCTACGAAACGGACTACCGCGACATGACCCGCGAAACGTGGCGGCGGGCGCGGGCGTCGTTTGATCAGGCCTACGATGAGTTCAAGGGCAACCTTGTGACCGCGTGGGACCATCTGGAGGATAAGGCATGAGCAAGAAGAAACGCGTATTCGACATCGACTTTGAAGATGCTGACCTGACAGAGGATGTCCCCGCGGGGACAGAAGCACGCCGGGGCCCAATGGCCGCCGCAATCACCGAGAACGCCGAAGCGCTGAGCGCGCGGCAACAGGCCGAAGCGGCGATCCGGCAGGAGAACGACGCGCTCGCGCATGAGCATGTGCGGCTGAAGAAGGCCGGGCTGATCACTGATCTGGTGCCGCTGGAACTGATCCGCACCGACAAGCTGACCCGTGACCGGGCAGAGGGGCGCGATGCCGAGATTGACGAGCTCAAGCGTTCGATCAAGGACATTGGCCTGTCCAACCCGATCCGGGTGGAAGTCGTGGGTGATGCCTATGAGTTGATCCAGGGTTACCGACGTCTGACCGCCTTTCGGGAGCTGTTCGAGGAAACCGGGAAGGAGCGTTTTGCCCGTATCCCTGCGGGGATCAACGCCAAGGGCGAAGACCTGCTGCGGCTCTATCGCCGGATGGTGGATGAGAACCTTGTGCGGCGCGGCGTGGCCTTCGGAGAGATGGCGCAGCTTGCCGTGCAGTACCGCAACGAAGACCCGAACATGAAGAACTACGATCAGGCGGTTGAAGTGCTCTATTCCTCCGCCGCGCGGCAGAAGCGGGCGTATATCAAGCAGTTTGTCCGGCTGATCGTGGCCGCAGATGGCGCGCTGCGTCATGTCCCTGCGGTGTCACGGGCGCTGGGGCTGGCGGTGGTCAAGCGGCTGGATGAGGATGTGAACGGCATCAGCATCGGTCTGTTGCGTCGCACGCTGCGCCAGCGCGATGACCGGACGGAGGAAGAAGAGTTGGCGCTGCTCTCGGACTTCGCCAAGGGCAAAGGCAAGATGTCCCGCAAGGCGGCGAAGGCGCCCGTGGCGCGTCAAGCCAAGACAACCTTCCGACTGGCCCGTCCCGAAGGGGACGCCAAATGCACCGTGGCAGATGGCCGGATTGAGCTGCGGCTGGAGAAGGATTTCAGCGGGGTGGAGCGCGGCAAGCTGGAAGCTGCCGTGGCCGCGTTCCTGGCGGCTCTGGAGCGCTGAAATTCTGTCCCCGCGGGGACAGATTGGCCTTTAATGGCGTAAATTCAATATATTAGGCGTTTGCCTCCTGCATGAAGCGCCGAATTTCGGCCAAGACGCGCGGGGCGTCTTCCTCATGGGCAAGATGCCCCAGATCAGGCAGGTTGATGTGCCGCGCATGGGGCATGGTTTCGGCCACATCGCGTGAGGTTGCAGGCGGCACGGCTTTGTCATTCTCTCCGGTGATCAGCAGCGTTTTCGCGCCATGTCCCGGCAGGGCGCGGAGCAGGGGGTTCAGGTCCCATTGCGCCATCATCGCCAGGGTGCCGTCCACATGATCCCGGTCGCTGACCAGCGTGCGATACCAGTGCATGTCGTCGTCAGGCAGGGTGGATCCGGTGCCTTCGATCAACCGCCGGACAGAGGCAGGCTGTGCCGCCGAAGCGGTGAAAATGCGCGCCACCATGGGCGTCATTGCCAGCGCCTTTGCCATGATCGGGAAAAGCAGGCCTGCCAATCCTTTGAAGTTGCCCAACGCCGCGTTGATCCCGATGACGCGTTGGGCAGGGCGCTGCCGGGTCATTTCAAGCGCAATCGCAGCGCCGGCGGAATGTCCGATGATCAGCGTGGGATCCCAGCCTTCCTGCGCGCACAGACGGTCGATGTCTTCGGCCATGTGCCGCAGCCCGCAGCGTTGGCGCGCGCCCAGTTGGGTCAGACCCTGTCCCGGCAGATCCATCGCCACCACCCGGTTGGTTCCGGCCAGCAGGGGCATCAGGTGTCGCCAGCTTTGCGTCGCGCCACCCGCGCCGTGGATCAATAAGATCAAAGGCCCGGTGCCCATCTCCTGCACATGCCAGCGGTGCGGGCGGCAGGAGACGATGCGGGAATGCGCGGCCATGGGCCAGTCTGCCGGACGTCGCGCGGGGTCCACTCCTAGCTGTCCAGCGCGGTGGTCACCGCATCAGACAGGCTGCGCGCGTCCGCGCGGGGCAGGGAGGCATAATGTCCCCGCAGGGACACGGCCAACTGGCTGAGGCTGCGGTCCGGGCGTTTGCCGCAGTCGATCACGATGGTCTCAACCCCGGCCTGTGCGATCTGGCGGGCGACGGCGGTGGAATCTTCTGCGGCGCGTCCCCGGTGGCCGCTGCCGTCCAGCGCGACGTTGCTGCGCCCGTCCGTGAGAACAATCAAAACCGGGCTGAGGCCACGGCGATCCGCCTGTTCCGCAGTCTCTAGACCCAGTTTCAGGCCCGCAGCCAGCGGTGTCCCGCCACCTCCCGGTAAAGCGGCCAGCCGGCGTTTGGTCTGCACCAGTGACCGGGTGGGCGGGAGAAGCAGTTCCGCCTCCGCCCCCCGGAAGGAAATCAGCGCCACATGGTCCCGCCGGGCGTAGGCTTCGGCGAGCAGCAGTTCCACCGCACCCTTCGCTTCGGCCAGCCGCGCCATCGCGGCAGACCCCGAGGCATCCACGGCAAAGACCAGCAGGCGGTCGGAGAGCTCCTGATAGCGCTTGTAGCGCAGGTCAGAGGGGCGGATGAGGGGGCGGACGCCGGTATGCCCCGTTTCGCGCCTGCGCAGGCCCTGCCAGGGGATCGCAGCGCGCAGGGTGGCCATCAGGTCGACACGGGGCTGGTCGCCTCTGGGTGCGCCGTCACGGGCGGGCAGGGGGCGTCCCCGCCGGTTGCCCACACGTTTGCGCCCGGCACCGCTGCCTTTGGCGTTTCGCGCGGTGTTAGAGCCTGTTTTGTCCAGCAGATCAGGGGGCAAGGCGGTCTGGATGGCTTGCAGCAGGATCTCATCGGGGAGGGCGATGTTTTCAGGCGTCTCGTTGGGTGTTTCGCTGCGTTCCGGCTCCGGCGTGTCGTCTACCTCCTCCGGTGGGGCAGGAAGGCGGGTAGCGCGGGGGGCAAGGACCAGTTCTGCGGCGGCGGTGATGTCTTCGGTTGTGACAGAGCTACGCCGGTTTAGAGCCGCATGGGCTTGCGCAGCGCAGAGCGCGAGGTAAGGCGCGCGCAGGCTGTCGATACCGAGTGACACAGCGAGGGTGACGAGATCATCAATCACGTGATCCGGGGTCTGAACAGAGCCTAATTCGGCGGAACGCGCGCTTTGCGGCATGGGTTCGATATCGGCCTGACCCAATCCATCCAGCGTGATGTGAAACGCCAGACGGTCGCTGAGCCCAAAGGGGATCTTTTCATCCTCCTCCACCCCTTCATCCAGCGCAATCAGCGCTGATTTAGAGTCTGATTCCAACGCCAGCGCCAATGTCGTGACCATCAGCGGCGGGGTCCGTTCGGCCATCGCCAGCAGCAGCGTGCTGCATCCATGGGACAGCATTCCCCGGTGACGCACCATCTGGCCCTGGGCAAGGCTGGTGGCCACGTCAACGCCCCCTTCCAGCGCTTCGGTGGGCAGGGCAGGGTGCAGGCGCAGGGTATCATCGGACAAAAGCGCAATCACCCCGTCCCGTGCAGGGCCGGATCGCGCGCGCAGCACCATGCCGCCCAGCCGGACGGGATCAATCGCCAGAAGCTGCAACGCGGTTGTGGCGCGTGCAAAGGGGGTCATCCCAGAACGTCCTCAACCACGCGGCCCACACGGGCACCGCTGCCTGCCTCATCCAGGGGATCGCGGCGCAGACGGTGGCGCAGGGCCATGGGGGCCACATCGCGGATATGCGCGCGGGTCAACGCCGTGTCATCCCGCCAGGCGGCATAGGCGCGGGCGGCTTTCAGCAAGGTCAGTTCGCCCCGCAACCCGTCAGAGCCAAGAGCGATGCAAAGCTCAGCCACATCATGCAGCGCGCTGTCGGGTGTCTTGAGCTTTTTCAGCGCTTTGCGTGCATTCAGGACCTGATCGCGCAGGGCGGCGTCTTCGGCCTGCCAGCGCAGCATGAAGGCGGTGTGATCGGTTTCATAGGCGTCACGGCGTTTGATCACCTCAACCCGTTCGGCGATTTCCGTAGGCGATGTGACATCGACCGACAGGCCGAACCGGTCGAGCAGTTGAGGGCGCAATTCGCCTTCCTCCGGGTTGCCGGAGCCGACAAGAACAAAGCGGGCGGGATGGCGGATCGACAACCCCTCGCGTTCGACAACATTCTCACCCGATTGGGCCACATCGAGGAGCAGATCAACGATGTGATCTTCCAGCAGATTGACCTCATCGATGTAGAGGTATCCGCGGTTGGCCTGCGCAAGCAGACCGGGCTGAAACGCCTTCTCCCCTCGTGTTAGAGCCTTTTCAATATCCAGCGCGCCGGTCACACGATCCTCTGACGCGCCAAGGGGCAGATCGACAACAGGGGTGGCGATCTTGTGTGTGGTCTTGCGGGTCACACCGGCCCAATCCGGGCTTTCGGCCAGCGTCGCGGCGTTCACGGGACAGTCTTTCAGCGCCTTGATCGGCGGCAGCAAGGCGGCCAGCGCGCGGACAGCGGTGGATTTGCCGGTGCCACGGTCGCCAAACACCAGAACCCCGCCAATCGAAGGGTCGATGGCCGTGAGCAGCATTGCGCGTTTCATCTCGGTCTGGCCGACGATGGCGGAGAAAGGGAAGGGCTGTTTCATGAAGCCTCCGGCAGGGAAAGGGGAGAGCGTCCGCCCCACGTGCCCTCTTCGGACAGGAGGGAGAATCGGGCGTAGAGTTCTTCGCGGAACCATCCCTCGTCGCGCACGGCGCGGATGGCTTCGGCATGGGGGCCGGTGCGGGCGAAATTGGCCATGCGCGCGGCGTCCGGCCAGATCGAAAAGGTGACCTGATGCAGCCAGGGGACTTCACCGATGCCGATTTTGAACATCACGTTCGGGTCTTTGCCGATGACGTTTGAGATGTCTGGCACGCGGCCCCAGAAGCGGCTGAGGATACCGGGTTTGATGGTGGCACGGGTGAGCGCGGCAAGCGGGCCTGTTTCAGGGGTTTCGCTGGCCTCAAAAGGTGTCTGGCCGGACCACTGCCCGCGCACGCTGGAGGCGGTCATGTAGAGCGTCCAGTTTTCCGACGCGCGGGTGCGGTAGCGGGCGAAGATGCGGGCGGTGGCATGGGCGCGCTGCGCCGTCTCCAGATCAGGCCAAGTGGCGAGAATCGCATAGACGGCGGTGTTGGGGCGGGGGGTGAACCCTTCGCCCGTGCCGGAGCCACAGAGTTTCCAGAATCCAATGCCGGGCACCCGTGCCATGGACAGACGTGCACCGCCCATCATGGTCAATGCCCATGCGCGCGCACCTACGCTGTCAAAGCGGTAAAAGCTGAGGCTAACAACCTGCGCCACTTAAGTGAGTCCCTTTAGATGTCAGCTTTAGTTTACAGATTCTGGCCGTTTTGAAAAGGGGCGTGACAGATAGATTGTAAATCTAACTAGACACCGTTAGTCTGGAGGATGATGCAAAGAGGTGATCATATGGACCCGACTGCTGACAATCGCGCGCTCGTCATTGGGGCTGGGTTGGGGGGTCTGGCTGCTGCGATGCGGCTGGGTGCCAAGGGCTATGCGGTGACGGTGCTGGACCGGCTCGACCGGGTCGGTGGGCGCGGGTCTTCGATCAGCCAGGACGGCCACCGCTTTGATCTGGGGCCAACGATTGTCACCGTGCCGATGGTGTTTGAACAGCTGTGGGCCGATTGTGGTTTTGATTTTCGCAAAGCCGTGGACCTGCGACCGCTTGACCCGTTTTATGAAGTGCGCTGGCCGGATGGCAGTTCGTTCAAAGCGACCAGTGATGATGCGCGGATGTTTGAGGAAGTCAGCAAGCTGAACCCGGCGGATTTGGCGGGGTACAAGCGGTTCCTCAAGGATTCGCAGGCGCGTTATGTCGTGGGCTTTGAAGGCATGGTGGCCAAGCCGATGCACAAGTTGAGGGAAACCATCAAGGTGTTGCCGAAATTTGCGATGCTGCGGGCAGATCGGTCAATCTACGGTCTGGCGGCGGCACGGGTGAAAGACGAACGGTTGCGCATGGCGCTGTCGTTTCATCCGCTGTTTATCGGGGGTGATCCGGCGCATGTGACCTCCATGTATGCCTTGGTGGCGCATCTGGAGAAAGAATACGGCGTGCACTACGCCATGGGCGGGGTGCAGGCGATTGCGGATGCGATGGCCGATGTGGTGCGCGCGCAGGGCGGCAGGATCCGGCACGAGGTTGAGGTGGATGAGATCCACGTCAAGGGTGGTGCGGCGACGGGTGTGACGCTGACGGATGGCGAAACACTTGATGCGCCTTTGGTCGTCAGCAATGCGGATGCGGGGCATACCTATGACCGGTTGCTGCGCAACCATGTGAAGCGGCGCTGGACAGGTCCGAAGCTGAAGCGCAAGCGGTGGTCGATGGGGCTCTATGTCTGGTACTTCGGCACTAAAGGGACCAAAGGCATGTGGCCTGATCTGGGGCATCATACGATTGCCAACGGGCCAAGGTTCAAGGGGCTGCTGCGGGACATTTTCATGCGCGGGAAACTGGCGGATGACATGAGCCTTTATGTGCATCGTCCGTCGCTGACTGATCCCTCAGTCGCGCCGGAGGGGGATGATACGTTCTACGTGCTGTCGCCGGTGCCGCATCTGGGCTGGAAGAATGCCGTGAACTGGCAGACGGAAGAGCCGATCTATCGCGAAAAAGTCGCGGCGGAGCTGGAGAAGATGATGCCGGGGTTCCGCAAAAAGATCAGCACAGAGAATGTTTTCACACCTGAGACCTTCCGGGATCGGTATCTCAGCCCGCATGGGGCAGGGTTCTCATTGGAGCCGCGGATTTTGCAATCGGCGTGGTTTCGTCCCCATAACGTGAGCGAGGAAGCGACGGGTTTGTATCTGGTGGGGGCGGGCACGCATCCGGGTGCAGGTCTGCCCGGTGTGGTGTCAAGCGCGGAGGTGCTGGCCAAGCTGGTGCCCGATGCGCCGGTCATGACCGCAGAGCAGAGGCTGGCCGCAGAATGATCCGCGCAGATGATATGGAGCATTGCCGGGCGGTGATCCGCACCGGATCCCTGTCGTTTCACACGGCGAGCAAGCTGTTGCCTGCTTCCGTCCGCGATCCGGCCTTGGCGCTTTATGCGTTTTGCCGGTTGGCAGACGATGAGGTGGACGAGGGCGATCACAAGGCGCGTGCTGTTCTGTCGTTGCGGGATCGGCTGGATGCGGCCTATGCCGGGCGGCCGCGCAATGCGCCGGAGGATCGGGCGTTTGCGGCGATCATTGAGGAATTCGATATGCCACGCGCCTTGCCGGAGGCGTTGCTGGAAGGTCTGGCGTGGGATGCGTCGGAACGGCGGTATGACACGCTCTCTGGTGTGATTGATTATTCCGCACGTGTGGCGTCGGCTGTGGGGGCGATGATGTGCGTGTTGATGCGGGTGCGGGATGCGGATGCGCTGGCACGGGCCTGTGATCTGGGTGTGGCGATGCAGTTGACGAATATCGCCCGCGATGTGGGTGAGGACGCGCGGGCAGGGCGGCTTTACCTGCCGCTGGACTGGGTGCGGGACGCGGGGCTGACGCCGGATGCGTTCATGGCGCAGCGCGTGGCGACGCCCCAGACCAAGCGCATGGTGCGGCGGCTGCTGGCGGAGGCGCACAGGCTCTATGTCAGGTCAGAAGCGGGGATTGCAGCACTGCCGCTGTCGGCGCGGTCGGGCATATTCGCGGCGCGGTTCGTCTATGCCGGGATCGGCAAGGAGCTGCGGCGCAACGGTTATGACAGCGTCACGCGGCGCGCCCACACCAGCAAGGTGCAGAAGCTGGGTTGGGTGGCGCAATCGGGGCTGCGGGCCGCAGGCTCTGTGGTGATGCCGCAATCGCCGGTGATTTTCGCGCGGGCTTTGCCTGAGGTTCAGTTTCTGGTAGATGCCGCATCTGCCGGACAGATCGGAGCAGGGCAGGGCCGGACGGCCGCTTTGCTGGATGTGCTGGCGGATCTGGATGCGCGCAGTTCTGCGCCATCCTCCACGCAGATGGCGGCGGAGTAACGCCGCAACGGGGGCGGCCATGGATTTTGCACTTTTCGGGATTTTCCTGCTGGCCTGTGGTGCCGCAGGTGCGACGGGCGCGGTGTTTCAGCCGGGCGCGTGGTACAAGCAACTGGCCAAGCCGGACTGGACCCCGCCGGATTGGGTGTTTCCGGTGGTCTGGACCAGCATCTATCTGTTGATCTCTTTTGCGGGCATGCGCGTGGCGCTGCTGGAGGGGAATGCCTATGCGATGGCATTCTGGGCGGCGCAGGCCGGGTTCTCGACCCTCTGGACGCCGGTGTTCTTCGGGTTGCGGCGGCTGAAAGGTGCGCTCTTGGTGATGGTGCCGCTGTGGCTGTCGGTGGCCGGGGCGACCTGGGCGCATTTGCAGCTGGACCTGTTGGCCGGGTTGGCCTTTGTGCCCTATCTCATCTGGGTCAGTGTGGCGGCGGCCTTGAACGCGAGTGTCTGGCGGCTGAACCCCGGTGTGAAGCCGATTGTGCCGTCCGAGGTGTAGCGCGTCATCGTTGGTGCGGTGTATGGGGTCGGTGTCGCGCTGGGATATTTATGGCCAAAAAGAGGGGCAGCGTGGTCACCTAGAACTGCCAGCCTGCGCGTCTGGGGACACGGACGGCGAGCATTGGTTTGAGAAGGGGGTTGGCATAGCGATTGAGGTCGAGCGCTTCGTGCACGCCGGAGGTTTTTTCGCCGTTGATCTGGGTTTCCACCACGGAGCGGGAATAGAAAGGTGCATCCAGCATCGCCTTGGTCTGGCGCGGCATGGTGCCGGGATCGGCGCGGGTTTCGCGGCGTAGCGCCCAGAGGGTGCGTTTGAACGGGGTGCGCGGTGGGGCGTCGATCATGCGGGCCTGCCCGTTTTGATCGAAGGCGATGGCGGCTTCAAGCGATGTGCCATCGCGGCGGGTGGCGTCGTAGAAGCAGGTCGCGCCCTGCCGGGTCGGGTAGCGGCCCCATGTCCAATAGCTGAAATCAGTCTCTAACGGGCGCGTTCCGAAGTTCGCATCGAAATAGCCGTGCCCGTCGAACTGCCAGCCCTTTGCCTCAAGTGCGACGTTGATCCGGCTGACGGGCGCGAAGGGGCGCCAGACATGGGCACCGTCGCGGGTGAGGGGGAGTTCGACGTTTGTGATGGCTTCGGGTGTGACCGTGATCTGGCCGCGCATGCGGGAGATCAGCGGCAAAGAGGAGACTTCGTTGATGTCGATGATCAGTGCGCTGCCGGTCCAGCGCATCGAGGATGGGCCAACGGTGAAGCTGTCTGCTGTGGTGCGCAGGGCGGATGTGCCGCGATCCGTCATCGCGAAGCGCCCGCCGGCCCCGTATGTCGCCACGTTCATGCAGCAGTGGTTGGCTGGCGTGTGGCGCCCTGACCATGCGTACCAGGGGGAGAAAACAGACCCTATGAAGCCGATGATTGAGACGGCGCGTGTGCCATCGTCGGAGACGCCGTCGATGTACCACCATGCGTAGCCGCCCGGTGGGGGGGAGAGGTCAAATGCAGGTCCCTGATCATCGCCGCGGCCGCATGCGCGCCGCAGAGTGTCGCCATCGGGATTCCCGCCCCCGGATGCACGCCACCGCCCACCAGATACAAGCCCGGTATCCGGCTGCGCACTGTCGGGCGCTTGAAAGCTGCCATCATCCCATGTGGCGATCGGCCGTAAAGGGCGCCGTTGCTGGCCGGGAACATCGCCGCGAAGCCCTGCGGCATGGTCAGGCTGTCGGGTGGGGGTGTCGGGCTGAAGCGCAGGCCGAAATCCTGCAATTGCGCCATGATCCGGGTGTGACATGTGTCTTTCTCCTCAGCCGTGAGTGCGGTGCGGTCGGCCACGGGTGGCGCGTTCATGATGATTTCAAAGCGTTCCGGCCCGGTGGGGGGCTGGCCCCCGAAACGGTCCTGCGCGCAGACGTACAGGGTTGCGTCCTGCGGGATGTCCCCTTGGGCGATGGGCCCGAACTCAGTGGCGGGGTCATCGCAGAAGAACACGTTATGCGCCGCCAGATCGATGCCGGTCACTTCAGCCGCGAAGCTGTGCACACAGGCCGACAGACTGCGCGGGCTGGTTGTTTCCGGCTCCACCGCGCGGGCAACATCGTTGCCCAGCATGCCAATCGCGATGGCGCGCGGGTCGCCGTTGAAGCAGATGGCATCAACCGCGATGCGCCCCGCATCGGTGATCAGCGCTTTGGGCTTGCCCTCTTCCACATCGATGCGACTGACGTGGGCGTTGTAGTGAAAGCGCGCGCCAAGGGCGGTGGCACGCTCTGCGATGGCGCAGGCCAGCTGGTGCATCCCGCCTGTCACATGCCAGACCCCTTGCGATTCGGCGAAAGCGATCAGGCTGAGCAAAGCCGGAGAAGCGTCGGGCCGGCCGCCCACATAGGTGGCGTAGCGGCCAAAGAGCTGGGCGAGTTTGGGCTCAGAAAAGAGCCGCGCAAGGTTCTGTGCCATGGTCCGGTGCGGGGCCATGGCGGGGATCAGGTGAGGGCGGCGCATGATCTGTGCGGTCATCGACAGCAGTGATGGGGCCGCCGTGCGCATCATGGGTGCGTCAAACGCCTCGAACAGTTTCGCGGTTTGGGCGTGGAATGCAGTGAACTCCCGCGCGGCTTTGCGTCCGAAGGCCTGTTCCACCGCATCTATGCTTGCGTCGGTATCGGCAAACAGATCCAGCGTGGTCCCGTCGCGCCAGAAGTGGCGGGCAAGGGTTTCTTCCCGCGTCAGGGTCACATGGTCTGACAAGGCGCTGCCGGTTTCGGCAAAAAGCGCCTCGAACACATGTTTCATGGTCAGGACGGTGGGGCCGGCATCGACGGGTCCGGCCACCGAAGGCAAGGTGCGCATTTTGCCGCCCGGTGTGCTGTGTCGTTCAAACACAGAAACCTGCGCGCCGGCATGGGCAAGGCGCAGGGCAGTCGACAGCCCGCCAATGCCTGCGCCGATGATGGCGATGTGGGGCGCGGGATTTGTCATTTTGTATGGACAGTTTTCAGCAGCATGTGTCTAACTTAGTTGACACACGACGAGTCATCAATAGAGTAGATGCAGCCAATGGGAGAGTCTTCATGGATGTCGCCGCGCGTATTGATACTGCGATCAACCAGGCCATTGCCTGTGCCCAGGCCGCGCCGTCGCCGGGAAAACTCGCTTCTGCCCTGCATTATACTGTCACCCCGGGTGGGGCGCGGATCAGGCCGACGATCCTGATGTCCGTGGCGCTGGCCTGTGGGGACAAGAACCCGCGTCTGGCGGATGCGGCGGGTGCTGCGCTTGAGTTGATGCATTGCGCGTCGCTGGTCCATGACGATCTGCCCTGTTTTGATGACGCCGATACGCGGCGCGGCAAACCCGCCGTGCATCGCGCCTTTGGAGAGCCATTGGCGGTGCTGACCGGCGACAGTCTGATCATCATGGCGTTTGAGGTGCTGGCGCGCGCTGCACCTGAAGATCCGATGGCGGCTGTGAAGCTAATGCAGTTGCTGGCCACGCGCACCGGGATGCCCAATGGCATTTGCGCCGGGCAGGGCTGGGAGAGCGAGGAAGAGGTGGACCTGTCTGCCTATCATCGGGCCAAGACCGGTGCCTTGTTCATTGCTGCCACCCAGATGGGGGCGGTTGCCTCAGGAGAGGATGCGGAGCCTTGGGAAGAATTGGGCGCGCGCATCGGGGAGGCGTTTCAGGTCGCCGATGATTTGCGTGATGCGCTGTACGATGAAAAGACGCTGGGCAAGCCGGTGGGGCAGGACGATCTGCACGGACGCCCGAACGCGGTGACAGAGCTGGGCATCGAAGGGGCGATTGAGCGGATGGGGCAGATCCTGACCGGTGCGATTTCATCGATCCCCAAGTGTCCGGGTGAAGCGCGGCTGGCGAAGCTGGTCACGGCACAGGCACAGGCGTTGACGCCGATCAAGTTCCGGGCGGAGCAAAAGGCCGCACGGGGCGTGTAATGGCGGATGTGCCGATTCCCCAAGGCAGGCGCGCAGGGTGGCAATGGCCGCAGATGCGCAAGCTGGTGGCGGCACGTGGATTTCAGAAATGGGCGGCGCGGAATGTTCTGACCCGGCGGATTGTCCGGGCCGAAGGTGAGGCGCTGTTTGATCTGGTTGCGGGGTTTTGCCACTCACAGATTTTGCAGGCGCTGGTCGCCTTTGACATTCCCGCCCGGCTGATGAACGGACCTGCGGGTGCGGAGGCTCTGGCGCGTCAGGCTGGCGTGCCCGAGGACCGGATGCTGGTGCTGCTGCGCGCCGGTGTGGCGCTGGGGCTGCTCAAGCAGAAACGTGCAGGCCGGTTTGCCCTGTCCAGACGCGGTGCGGCGTTGGTCGGGGTGCCGGGCTTGCAGCAGATGATCCGACATCACGATGTGCTCTACCGTGATCTGTCGGATCCGGTCGCGTTTTTCAGGGGGGAAACACAGCCGGAGCTTGCCGGGTTCTGGCCCTATGTCTTTGGCGGTGAGGTCGATCCGCAAGACGCGGCGACCTATTCCGACCTGATGGCGCAGAGCCAGCTGCTGGTGGCGGATGACACGCTGGATGCGGTGAACCTGTCCGGGGTCACGCGGCTGATGGATGTGGGCGGCGGCACGGGCGCGTTTCTGACGCAGGTTGGCGCGCGGCATGCGGAGCTGTCGCTGACCTTGTTTGATCTGCCCGCCGTGGTGCCGGAGGCCGAAGCACGATTCGCATCTGCGGGGTTGAGCGACCGGACGAGAATCATGCCGGGCTCTTTCCGGACCGATGCGCTGCCTGCCGGGGCTGATGCGATCTCTCTCATTCGGGTGCTTTACGATCATACGGATGAGACGGTCGCTGATCTGCTGGCCAAGTGTTTTGCCGCGTTGCTGGACGGCGGGCGGCTGATCGTGTCGGAGCCGATGCGCGGCGGCGCCGTGCCGGAACGCGCGGGAGACGCCTATTTCGCGCTCTATACGCTGGCGATGGGCACGGGCAAGGCCCGGTCCGCTGATGAAATCGCCGCGCTCTGCGCGCAGGCAGGTTTCGCGGACATCCAGAAACGGGCATCGCGCAGGCCGTTTGTGACGCGCTGCGTGACGGCTGTAAAGAAAAGCTGACATTGTCACTTGTGATTGACAGTTAAGAGTGTCAGATTTAGTTTACATATATCGCCTTGCGCGAAGTGAGTCCTTTTCGAAGGCCTTTCGCGCAAAGACCACCAGAGGGGAGGACCTGTGCAAACCACTGCCGTGATCCTGAATGGGCCTAAAGATCTGGGTCTGGACGCATTGAACGTCACGCCGCCCGGTGCGGGTGACCTCGTGGTGCGGGTAAGCCATTCCGGTATCTCGACGGGCACGGAGAAACTTCTGTGGTCAGGGGCGATGCCTCCCTTTCCCGGCATGGGCTATCCTTTGGTCCCCGGTTACGAAGCCGCTGGCGAAGTGATCGACGCGGGATCGCAGACCGCGTTCAAAGTGGGCGACCGGGTTTTTGTGCCGGGTGCGAATTGCTTTGAAGGGGCGTTTGGATTGTTTGGGGGCGCGGCAAGTCTGCTGGTCACCGATGCGCAACGGGTCACACGGATTGATCCCGCTCTCGGGGCGGAAGGCGCATTGCTGGCCCTCGCCGCGACGGCGCGCCATGCCATGGCGGGGCCGGGCAAATCCGTGCCGGATCTGATTGTGGGCCACGGCGTGCTGGGCCGTTTGCTGGCCCGCCTGACAATTGCAGCTGGCGCGCCTGCGCCCACCGTTTGGGAAATTGACCCGGCCCGCACACAAGGTGCGCAAGGGTATGACGTGCTGAACGCGGACACCGATCCGCGTCGGGACTACACCTCTATCTATGACGCCACGGGGCAAGCTGGCCTGCTGGGCGATTTGATTGGCCGTCTGCA
>Ga0160419_100067_pt1 | contig 69990 bp, 75 predicted proteins | sample CelAP2metagpilot_2_FD_108196 | JGI IMG/M metagenome (GOLD analysis project Ga0160419, IMG submission 108196) | Phycosphere-associated microbial communities from Cellana algal ponds in Kailua-Kona, Hawaii, USA - Cellana AP2-4-25 metagenome pilot ...
GACCCCCCCGGCCATCCGGCGACCCCCGGCTGAAAGGGGGGGGGGGGACGAGACTGCCCCCCCCCCCCCCGTCCTGGCCCGCGCGTCCCCCCCCCCCCCCCCCGACCCCCCGCCCGCCATAATCTCGCCCCCGGCCCCCACCTCCCCCTCGTCCTCCCCCCCCGCGGGTGTTCTGAGAAATCTCGACACGCACACGCTGAGCGAGGATGGACTTGCCATTCAGCTCTGCACAAGCGTCCATGGCATCCCGCTCATCTTCATAGGTTACGAAAGCGAACCCTATTTCGAGTGGGACAAGGAAGGGGGGGGGGAGGGGAGGTGATTAGAATGCTCATTTACTTCGCTTTTCTATTCGCTGTCTAAAATCGACTCATTTGTCACTTTCCATTCGTTGCATGGCTCTGTCTTCTTCTGACTTACCAGGTGGCTTGCGGGCAATCCAAATGTGCGCAATCTTGCCATACCGGGCAAACTCTTTGTCGAGGTCACGGTCCGTGGCATCGGGGTCAAGATTCCCCACGTACACCTTGGCTTCAGGCATGTTTGCTTGCTTTTCTTGTTGTTATTATGGCTGCGTGATGGTGGTGATGAAAATGGAAGAAGTAGTGTATGGTTGTTGGTGTTGATGGTAGATGTGCAGGTGAAGAGACGAAGTGATGATGGGAGGATGAGGGGGATAAGTGGAAGAAGACGAGGGTTGCGCAGAAGCGGTCGCCGCTGCCTGTCAAAGGGCTACGTATGCATGTGCTGCTTGTGTGCGAGTGGGTGTGGTGCCGCTGGCCGGATGAGGGTGGTGTTGCACAGGCACCGTCCGTCGAATATCTTCCGCAGAAGAGGCCGGCTCGTTCTCACCACAAAGACGAGGAGGCAGGGATGGGACAAGGAGGCGTATGGCATGCAGAAGAATATGCAGAGAAGAAGGAAAGGGAGAAGGGGCGAGGGGAGAATGGTGCGCGGGGCGCGGTCAAGGGTGGTGCAGTGCAGGGTGTTGGATGGGGGAGGGCGAAGAAGAAGGGGCATGGGAGAGCTTTGAGGGCGATGTTTAACGATCAAGGCAAAAGAAGGCGCGGTAAAAGGACAGGGCGTCATCCTTGTCGTCATTGGTGTAGTTGTGGTGGTGCGGGGTGCGGGTGGTGCATGTAGAGGCGCAAAGGATCGCCACCCTTAGTTGTGACGAGCCCCTCCGGGAGAAGGCAGGCGAAGTAACCTTCGTAATCCGGGTCCCAGTCGCCACACCGGTCGCCGAAGTCCTCTATTGTTTTTTTATCAGCAACTTGGCAGCAGCATTCCAAGCCCTTTTTCCAACGCTCAAAACGCCTTCCATGCTCCCAGTACAGGCACATTTACGCCGCAGCAATACGAAGCGCGGTAGTTATGGCCATGGGACCGCTCAAACGACTGCGCAAGGTAAAGTTTTCCACCCTTCACAAAGCAAAGCAGCCCTTCATCTCTCTGCACCCATCACTCTTCCACAACACAGGAGCTGCAAGCCTTGGAACGAGCCCCGGACGCCGACATCGACCTCCAGCCGCAGCAAAACGACATACGGAGGTGGCAGGCCGTAATTCGTGGCCCAGGCGAGACCCCCTTTGAGGGAGGGACGTTTCAGCTCCTCATCGAGGTAGGACCAGAATACCCCCTCCGCCCTCCGCTCATCCGTTTCATCACACGGGTCTTCCACCCCAACATTCATTTTGAGACGGGTGAGATTTGTTTGGACATTTTGAAGAAGGAGTGGTCGCCCGCATGGAGTCTGCAGGCGGCCTGTCGGGCCGTTATGGCCTTGTTGGCCGCGCCGGATGCGGACAGCCCTTTGAACTGTGACGCGGGTAACATGGTCAGGGCGGGGGACATGCGGGCGTTTAACTCGTTGGCAAAGATGTACACTGCGGAGTATGCCTCAGTGGATTTGTCGTTATCGTCGTAGAAGTTGGGGAGGGGAAAAGCGGATTAGTTGTGATTCATTCATAGGTAATGTATGTGTAGATATGTTAAATTGTATGGGGTGCGAGTACGAAATTCGTGGTCCATCATCGAAGGTGGCGGTTAGAAATGATGAGGGCGTATTTGACTGCCAAGCAATCGTTGATTCGCTGAGGAACTCGGTCGCCGGTACATGCGCGGAGGGAGGGCCGTGATAACATGAGAGATTCCACTACGACGCTTAAGGGTCATCAAAACAGATGAAGTAAATTCACAAAATGTGTGGTAAACATTCTGTTTGTGTCACGTCATGTCATGAAAAGAAATGATGGCAGTGCTCATGCGTAATGTATGGCAAATTTCTCCTTTTCTCACTTTGATAGGATAAGTGTTCCCTGTCATTCACGAGTAAACTGGCTTGACTCGAATGTTAATGTTTTCCTTTTTTTCATCTTAAGTCCTTTTCTGTTTCTTCTTCTCCTTCACTTTTATCGTTACCTCATCATTTCTGTCGAGGTTTAAAAACCTTCCTCGTCGTCACCGTCGCGCCCGCTCGATATTTTTCTCGCAAGCGCGGGTCGTTTCTCCCACTACTTTCTTGCCTCGCACGCTTCCCTCCAGCCTTCTCCACATTCTTCACCTCCCCTGCCTGTTCCCTCACAAACGAAGTGGGGAAATATCGTGCATCTTCTCCTCCCCGCAGCTGGACATTCGCCACTCCACACACAATCACAGACACGACACGCAGGTCGACCTCATTTGCCTCTCTGTCCCACCTTCCCCATTCCACCAGCAAGCCATTCTCCCGCCGTTGATGCATATGAAACCACGAATCATGCAACCTGTCGCTGCGTCATCCGAGCACCAGGCCTTCTACCCACTCACCCCACCCTCCCTCCCTCCCTCCCTCCTTCCCGTCTAAAACCAGCCGACGCTGGAATCAGGACACCCTCCCATTCAACTGCTCAATCATCCCTTAGTCCCTGTCGCTATCCTCATCCATGTTCAACGCCGCGAACGCGCCCCCCACCGCCCTTGTCATCTTATCCTCCTCTTCCCCTCCCTCCCCTCCTCCCCTGTGCGACCGTCCCTCAACCCTCTTCTTCGCCGTCACATGCTCCACCTCCTTCCATTCCTCCGCTCCTATAGCCGCCTTCTTCACCGTCGGCTTTTTATTCGGGGTTGGCCCACGCCCAGATCCAGCTGCCCCCCGTCCTCCAGCTCCTCCTCGCCCTCCCTCCGCCCCCTCCTTCCTGCCACTCCCCCAACTTCCACTCCTCATCCGCGTCGATCCTCCCGTGAGCGCTCTTGCTCCCGTTGCACCTTCCTCCCATCCCGGCGGCCTCGATGTCCTATCGCCCCGCTTGCTGTACCTATTCCCACTGGGCCCTCGCTCTCCCTCCCCGGTGTCCTCCTCCCCCGCCGACAACACGGGCTTCGGATCATCCTTGTGCTTCTCCTGCCATTTTTTCTCGAATGCCACCTCATCATGCGGCTTACCTCCCCCAAAAATACTCGGCTTTGCCCCGCTCTCCCCCCCTCCTTCCCCCAATGGCTTGCTTCGTGGCTTCAATTGCAAGCGGGGGCGCTCCTTCTTCTCGCCCCCCTCTGCAGCCTCCCCTTCCTTCTCCCCCCCTTCCCCATCTTCGTGTTTTGCTGAAAGCGGCGGACGCCTAGGTGCACTGTCCCGTCCAAAAATGCTGCTACGGGGTCCACTGCGTCCTACTCTCCCTCCCTCCCTCCTTCCTTCCGCGTCCCTGCTCTCCCTCCCACTTGACCACCTTCCTCCTCCACCCCTCCCACGCCCAGCTCCCGCACCACGGCCGCCACCATCGTTGCCGTTTTGCGCTGAAAAGGACGAAATGTTTTCCGCGACAGGCGCGGGAGGAGGCGGAGGAGGAGGCGGCGGAGTAAGGTGGGGAGGAGGGGCATCTCCAGCCGAAAGGGCAATCTTTGCCTCGCGTCCCTTCAGCAATCTCCCCCCGTAAAACAAGGAGCGGGCCAAAGTATCGCGGTCCTTGAATTCGACTTTTGCTTCGTTCTTGGCCACCGTCACGGAGATGACCTCGAGCTCGGAGCCGAAGAAGTCCCGGATGTCTTGTTCGCCTGCCTCGGTGTCATGCATGTACGCAAGAAAGGGAGGTTCTGTCGGGAGCTGGCTGCTCAGGCCGCCCGAAGAGTCTTCATCTGAGTCATCGTCCACGTCGAAGCGGGACATGGTAGCTGCTGTTGAATGCGTGGGTGGTTCGTACACAAACTTGTGGCGAAGTACTCTTTCGGTGGTGAGAGTGGAGTGGGAAGGCTTAGGTGAGTACATTTGTCGTAACCAGATCAAAGCGACAAGAGTAAGGTTCCAGACGCATGTCCATTGTTGAAGGGTGCAAGAAATGTGCCGGACCAAGGGCTCATGGTGCTGCGTTGCTGCCCCAAGTGTGTAGATGGGCTGTCTGCTTGACCTTTAACCTGATGCCGTTGCCGATGCCGGGTATGATTTTGGACCAGGCATAAACGGGCCGTTGGGGGGGGGGGAGGGGTTTATCGCTGTAAAGATTGCTTCTTTTTCCCTTTCCATTAAGAAATACGGTGCTGGTGGGCCAGGTAGGAGAATATTGATTTTTCTACAAATTGTTGTGGTCGGCGACGGTCATACATGTGTCAGTGCCGTACAAGCCCCGAGAAGTTTGAAGTGCAGAACATGGGGGTGTCATGCTCAGAACGGCACAGTGTCGGTCAACTTCGGCGAATCAATCATTCATGCTCTATATATTTCGTGTGTTCAAATGCACACACCGCATTGTAATATATCTATTCGAAGACTTTCTCCTGCCTTCCTATCTATCCCCTCTAAACCACGTCAATCACGCGATCCTCCTCCCCCTCCTCCTTATTCTCCTCCTCCTCTCGCAGTACGGCCTCATAAGGCATGCGGGCAGATCTTTGTCCCCTATATGACGGCGATGAAGAAGAAGCCGCCCCGGTCGCAACAGTCGCGGCCACGTTCACCGCGGTCGTCTGCCGCATGAACGAGAAACACTCCCCCAACACCTTGCTACACAAAGACACCACATCATGTGCGCTGCTATGGGTCTCAAATCCTTCCTCTGTCAATGCCTCCAGCGCCCGTTGCATCCGCTCCAAGCTGTGCGCCAACATTTGCACACCCGCCGAGACTCGTCCTGTCTCTATATCCAACCTTGCTAGGCGCTCCATCGTCAGCATGGACTTGGTCTGAGCACGATGGTCACGGCCTCCTCCCGCACCACTTCCAGCATCAATACCCTTATCTCTTCCCGACAAGAGCTGCGCGTCATGATCAATTTTGTCCTCCTCTTCATCTTCCTCCTTTCGCAGTAAACGATCCCCGGACGGACTACGCGCGCGAGCAAGACCCCTTTTGCTCCCACCTCCATTCCCACGGCCTCCTCTACGTCCACCGACTCCAGTATTAAGACGCCCCATCTCGACCCCTAAAATACGACTCTGTGTTCGGCCATCCGCCCCCATTGTTCTTGTTAAGGATAAAGACGAATGTTCCCCCCCTCCTCCTCCAGGACCTCTCCTCGCCAACTGCCACGCCGCCGCGTCCACCTGATCAATCGCCCTGTCAAGCAATGAGAGCTGTTCAAGGCATCTTGGAATCAACGTATGTTCCATACTCTCCTCCATTAACCTTGATGTCGTCGTCAAATCCTCCAAGGCCTGGGCCAATGAAATCATCTCATTTTTCGCCGCGAGTCTCTTCTGCTTATGTGCGGCCGTCTCAGCCTCCACTGCCTTCAGCTGATTCTCCATCTCCTCCGACCGCCGTGCCGTACTCGATAGTCGAGTGATCTGCTCCTCTCTCAATCGTCCAATCTCCACATCCTTGTCCGCCAAGGTCTCCGCATGCCTCCTTTCCTCCTCCAGTAGTCGCTCCTCCAACCGACGAACTTCCCCTTCGTTCGTCTCCACCTGTATCGCCAACCGTTCCTGCAACGCCTGCACCATTTCCTCCAACTCTCCCTGCTCTCGCCTAGCGGCTGCCAGAGCCGTGGTCGACACTGCTAGCTCCGCCTCCCTCTCTTGCTTTTCCTTCGTAAGTGTCTCGAGGTACTGCTTCATTTGCCTCCGGCGTTCCTGTCCGTTTTCCCTTTCCAACTCCAATTCAGCCGTAAGCTGCCCTCGCTCCTTCTCCAGAGCGGCCACCGTCTCTCTATTCTCCTCTGTACCTTGAGTCAAAGACCGATGTAATCCCTCCATTTGGGCCCTTAAATTCGCTGCAGTTTTCTCCGCTTGTCCTTGAGCTTTCTCAGCTTCTTGCAGGGAGAAGCGAGCAGTTCGTAATTCCGTCTCAGCATCGGATTTCACTCGTTTCACCGTCTCCTCTGCCTCGTGTCGGATGCTCCGTATTTGATCGTCGTGTGTCCGTTGCGCTTTTTCCAACACCATCAGATCCGCCTTCACCTTCGCACATTCCTCCTTCAGCTCCTTCCCTTCCCTCACAACCTCCTCTCGACTTGCCTCTAGTGTGCTGCTGCTTGTCGTCAGCTTTTCCACCGCTGCTACCAATCCCTCCTTCTCCACAAGCAGGGCCCCAACCTGTTGCTGCAACGAATCGCGCTCACTGGTAAGCGTCGCCAGCGCGATCTGGTACCGCTCAAGGAGGATGCTTTTCTCCTTCACTGTGAGCTCGCGTTCCAGCAACTGCGCCTTCAGGTGTTGCGTCGGTCCATCCAATCCCTCCAGCCCTCTCTCTTCTTGATTATCAGTTTCTTCCCCCTTTTTGATGGAAGTTGATACTGCTGTTGTTGTTGCTGCTGCTGCTGCTGCTGCTGCTGCTGCTGCTGCTGCTTCTTCTTTTGCAGCAGTCAACTCCAGCCGCAATTGATCAAGGGCCGCCTTATCTGCTTCATGACTCTGGAGCAAACGGGCGACGTCCGCGCGAGCTGCTGCAAGCTCTTCCTCATTGGCCTGAGGATAGGCAAGAACCTCGTGCGATCCACCTCCAAAGTGAGAAATTGTGTCTTGGTCGGCTGCCGCTGGTGCTACCGCTTCTGGTGTTGGTGCCACGGTAGAGACTGGGCAGTCGGCACCAGCGATAAAAGACGCCGTTGTAGGCAAGATGGTGTTTGTGATGTTGCTTCTCTTAAGGGTTGTGGTCCTGTGCGCAGATAGGGGACGAAGCGGGGAGACGCGGTCTGTGACGTCAAAATCGATCAGATCTCCCTCGAATTCTTCGTCTTGCTGGGGGGAAAGGGATGGTGTTGGGTGACTGGATGCAGGAGGAGGCGCCTGTGATTGTACTGTCTCCTGTCGTGCCTGCTGAATTTGCAGCAGCTGCTGCTGTTGTTGCTGCATTTGCAAATACTGCTTCTCCAAACGCTGCTTCTGCTGCTCGAATCGCTGCTGCTCCTCCTCCAATTGTTGCTGTACCTCCTGCAGCCTCTTTGACTGAGCTTGCTGCTCCTTCTCGTGGACCGCTGCTGTTGCTATCGATGCATTCGCTGCTTCTGCCGCTGCCGCCATGGTTTCCTTCAATAGTTTGTCAAGGCCCAACACTTCCTTCTCCTTCTCAGCGAGCTCATTTAAGGCCGTCCTATGCTGTTCCTTTGCCATCTTGACTTCCTCCTGCAGGTTATCCACGCGTAGTCCCAAGGCTTCGGCGTCCTTCTGATGCCTTTGGGCTTCGGCAAGCTGTGACATGAGCGCGTGACTTTGCTGCTTGTGTATGGCCATCTCTTCTTGGGTTTGTTTGACAGTAGCTTGGGCCTTGCTCAACTGGGCTTGCAGCTTCTGGATTTGGAGGACCTCGACCTTCTCACTACAGTTGTTTTTGCTGCTGCTGCTGCTGCTACTACTGCTGCTCATATTGCCCTCCGAACCCTCCTCCCCCGGGTGCTGCTGCTGCTGCTGCTGTTGCTGCTGCGAGGGTTGTACCCTCTGGAGCTGCGCTTTCAACGTCGCACATTTTTGCTCCGCCGCCTCTTTGCCCGCTTTCGCTTGGTTCAGCTCCCCTCGCATCTCCTGCACAAAAATCTTGGTCTTGGTCTTAAGTTGGGCAAGCGTTGCATCCTTATCCTTGACCGCGGCTTGAAGCAAGGCAATTACCTCGGAGGGCGATTGCTGGGAGGATGATGCCATGGCTGCAAGGTGGACTGGACGATGCTGAAAACTGCGCCGTTCTTGCTCACGGCGTCTTGTTTCCGCGGCTTTCTGGTGATTGTCCTCCCGTGCCTGTGGGAGCTGTGGGTGAGACGGTGATGCGTAAACATGGTGTGAAGTGCTTGAGATCACGAGGAACATGGCAAAACCGACAAGTCACAGTGAAAATCATCGACGATCGCTCGAGGCATAGGACTCTTCATCGGATGTGACCTACCACTTGCCACCTCTCAATACTCCAAACTCCGCGAATGTGCCCTACTACCACATGGTCGGGCATCCTTCATTGTAGTTCTTGCCCTGCGGTCGGTGGGGCGCGACCTGAAATTTCCCGTCTCACGCAACACCATTATTCCCGTCACAGGCCCCTCCTTCTTTACGTCCTCCTTATTGCGCTCGCGGCCATCACCGACCACTTCCATCGTCCATCTACAGCATCATCATGTCGTGGGGCGGTTTGGGGGGACAGACACTGGGGAGCACGCAGCAGCCTGCCGCGTCATCAGACCTAAAGCTCCCACACACGCAAGCTGATGGCATCTCGTCCCTGGCCTTTGCGCCGTCCGACACCCTGAACCTGGTAGCGGCAGGATCATGGGATAATTCCGTCCGCCTCTGGAATTTGCAAGAACAAGCCTCTCAAGGTTTGGGCATGCCATCACAGCCTAATATCATGGCTACACCCATCGGTGAGATAAAGCACCAAGCTGCTGTACTGGACGTATGCATGTCAGCCGAGGGCAACGTCTTTTCCGGAGGCTGCGACAACAAGGCCATGATGTGGACTCCTAACCCCGCCGGCGGCCCACCACAAACCCAGCAAATTGCCGAACACAGCGCACCGATCAAATGCATTGCCCACGTGCCCCAGCTCCCCTGTGTCATCACAGGTTCCTGGGACCAGACCGTCAAGTTCTGGGATATGAGGTCACCCTCTCCCGCGCATCAGCTCCAGCTTCCTCACAAAGTTCTCACGATGGACTGCCGCTACCCTTTTTTATGCGTGGGTACATCGAACAAAGAAGTCTATGTCTATAATCTGGCCGGGGGCATTCGCCCGCATAAGCCAGGAGGGGCGCCTATTCAGTCGCAGATCAAGGCGTTCCAGACCCGGACATTGAGCATGTTTCCTGATTGCTCGGGATTCGCCATTGGGAATATCGAGGGACGTGTCGCAATCCATTACATTGATCATCGTCAGGGGGATAAAACGGTGGAGTTTGCGTACAAATGCCACAGGGTGGACGCAAAGGAAAGTCCGAATAAGACCGCGGAGATCCACGCCGTCAATGCCATTTCGTTCCACAATAGATACGGTACATTTGCCACAGCGGGCGCAGATGGTTCGTACGCGTTCTGGGATAAGGATAAGCGGCAGCGGCTGAAGCCACCGACGAGGATGAATGCCCCCATTTCGTGTGCGTCGTTTAATCAACGAGGGGACTTGTATGGGTATGCCGTGAGTTACGATTGGAGTAAGGGTTCAGAGCATTACAATAAGCAGGGGCCCAATGATATTTATATTCACATGGTGAAGGAAGATGAGATTAAACCCAAGAAGAAGTAGAGTCGGTGGGGTTGGAGGGTGGTGGTTAAAAAGCAACAGCGCTTGTATAAATACTGACTCTGGCTGGTAATGGTGCTGGTTTGTATTCTCCGTCTTGCCTATTTAATGTCATGAGCTGACTATCGAGGAAGCCCTTCTGACGGGACGATGCCCTCTATTAAATCTAACCGAGCGGCTAAGTCGCCTCATTTTGTAATTTCGGACACTTGGCTGTCTTTTGGCGGCTCGTCCCATCAGGCCCTACCATTCTCCGAGTCTTCGTCGGCGAGAGCGGGACCAAAGAGCGGGACCCAACTTGGGGCCCGTCTCTCACATCAGCACCAGCATCTCAGAAGGACCTTTGCACCTGATAATTATGTTGGGTCCCGTCTCTCACATCAGCACCAGCATCTCAGAAGGACCTTTGCACCTTATAATTATGTTTCAATATCCACATATTCACATGTCATAACAGAAAGCAATACCTGATCTTTTTTTTTACAAGCTTTCGAGTCAAAAGCAACTTTCCAAGTAACCTCCGAGTCTGTTCCGGGCGGAACTCCGCTGTTCCACAGTAAACTGTGAAGTTAACTGTTTATCTGTTTACTACTTTCTTTACTCCCTTTCTTCTTAAACAAATACGCACACAACAAGGACAACAACAACAACGAAAAAACAAGGCATACAATAGATTTAGAAGAGGCCAATCTAGCTGAAAGCTAGTGCTGGCGTGTATGCGGGCTTCGTCGTGCACACGCACTCGATGGCCCATCCCTCCAATATTTCTTGCATTGCCGCAACGCACACTCTCATCGTACTCAACCACGACCGCGCACACTACCACTACATTATAATAGGGAGGCCTTAGGGGAAGAGTCCTGTGCAGCCATCGTCGTTTAAGTCGTCACCCTTCATTCTATTTCTTGTAAATGGGTAAGTGAAAGGGCGCGCTGGGTCGCGGTAGGAGAGGAGAGACGAGTGAGAAGATAAGTGAAGATCGGTCTAAAGACAATGCGAACTCAATATAGAACGACGAAGCTAGTCGTATGCCCAAGTCCTGTCTTAGGGAATGACCATGTGTGCATGTCTTCCTTTTCCAGTACCACTTGCCTGGCCGACCTCCCATTCACGGAGGGCATCGCTACATTCCCACACATTTTTCCGCACATCCCATCATCTATCCCTACAGTCTTTTTAAAAAACCATAACCTTTCTTCCAACCATTACTCCAATACCTTGCCCTATCCAACCCACATAGGTGTCTCCGGCTCCAAGGGCTGCTGCATGTGCTGTGTCCCCGACAAGGCCCTCATGGCCTGTGGACCTGCCGTGCCCATTGCAAAGGAGCTGCACAGTGAATCTGCGCAGGTCGCGCCTTCAGGCCATGGGGTCCATCATAAGGGGTTGGGCGAGGCAATCCAGGCCCGGACACGTTGTATATCTGCGTGTGCTGTCCGCTGCATCCACGACCATTTGCCAGGCCATCGACACGACCATATGAAGGCGCCAGCGGTGATGAGGGAGGAAGAGGCGAAAAAGTGGCTGTTAGTCAAGCGCAAGGATTTTGCCCGGGTGCGTATGGTTTGTTTTCCGTATGCAGGCGGAAACTCTAATTTCTACAAGACGTGGGATTTCAAGGAGACGGAGATGGTATTGGTGGAGCTGCCGGGGCGTAATGCCCGGTACAATGAAAAGGCCATGACAGACGTGTACTCAATCGCGAAGAAGATTGCTTCGGCATTGGATGCGGTCGGGTATTTGAAGTCGAAGATTCCGTTGGTGTTTTTCGGTCACAGCTTTGGTGCGATCGTGTCGACGTTGGTGGCGCAAGTGTTGCGGAATCAGTATAATTATACACCCAAGCATTTGATTGTCTCGGGTTGTGTACCCTTGCATATGAGGGCGGGGCGCCCGAAGTTCTCCGTGCCAAACGATAATGATTTAGTGACGTCTCTGTTAGACATGGGGGGAATCACGAAGGAGATGGCCAAGAACCGAGATGTGGTCAGTCAGTTCCTCCCCGCGTTGAAGGGAGATTACCTAGCGGTGGATAAGTATGTGTACCACGAAGCGGAGCCCTTGGCCTGCCCGATTTTAGCCTTGGGCAGCGACCAAGACATGCGAGTCCCCCAGCAAGAGACGGCCGAATGGGCTCGCTTCACGGCGGGGGAGTTTGAGTCACGCATTTTCCCGGGCGGACATTTTTTCCTCAAGCCGTTGGAGAAGGATGTAATTGCGTATATTTCCTCAGTTATTTTCAAGGACATGACGGGCCCGGGGGCCATGGCATTGCCGGGATTCATCCTCTTTGATCCCAATAAGGTTGAGTAAGAACGGGATGAGAAGTCGTAAGCGACAAGAAAAGTTGAGAATTACTGATATGGAACAACAATCAAATGTGCCTGTACATAAGGATTATGTACCCCGAAGTTGAGAATAAAATATACGTGGCGGGAATACCTTTTGGATTCAGTGTTCACGTGTGTGTTTCTGGGAGTGGTTGTATTGAAGGTAGTGCGGTGTATGGGAGACTTGAATAAGAGAAATGAAAGGAAATACAGTAATTTCTTGTCTGTTGTGTTTGGTCCGTGCGATGGCCCATGGCATTGGCTTTTGCATAGTACATTGATAGCCAAGTGCTTTCAACTCGTCATCAATCTTCTGAGTTTATATTCGTTGTAAAATGCCGCGATCTATTCCTACCATTTGACCGCGTATTCGCCCTCTCTCAAAGACCAATTATAGACCTCTCATGCACAGTCTAGACCCCGATGGGAGAAGGGGGCTAAAAATACTATAATAATTCATGCTTGCTTGACCACTTGTAGTGTAATCCGCAATTTGCTAGTAATTGACTGCTGTTATTTATCGTCGATATGATTTAATCTTTGTTTAATTTGCCTTGCTCGTGTTCGAGGCGGCGGCAAAGATGCACTGCCTGTCCTTCCGCAGCCCTGTGGGAGCGTAAAAACACGTGGCATAGAAGGGGGCAGTGACGAATGCTCAGGCGAGGTAGAAATTCCATTTGACATCTTCCTAACAAGTAGAATGTCTTGACGTGCCTGTTTAAAGCGCTCAACGGTCTCATTCACGCAAAAGATGAAGCTATTTGGTGGCAAAACGGGAGAGGTTGGGTTGAAGCAACGTACGTCGTCAAGTTTAAGGAAGTCATCCTGTCATCACGAACGCAGCCACGCCAACCCATGATCCTCATCGACCCTTTCCACATCTACAGGCATGGCATCAAGCATCACGCTTCGGCAGCTGGCGAAATTTGGGGCCGTGGTGGTGGGAGGCGGGGTCACATCATGGTGGCTTAAAGACGAGGAGGACGAGAGAAGCAACGGCAATGCAGACGCGGACAGCAAGATGCACATCTGGCCGCGGTATCACCTTGTGGACCACCTTCACGTCACGCTCACTACACCGCCCATAACTCAGTCATTGCTCCCGAACTGGTTGCTGCCATCTTTGTCGTCAGTTTCACCGCCGCCGCTGCCATCAATGGAGGGGGAAGCGGAGCAGGCGCAACGGTCTCAGCGGCAGCATCTTCAGCCTCCCCCACTTCTTTTCTTATCGTGCGCCGACCCCTTTGTCATCGATAATCTGGTGCAAGATGTATTTGAGAAGCGGTACGTGAAACGATGGCTTGTTCGCGCGAATAAGGGAGGGTGCGGGCTTATTGATAATGACGAGAATGGAGAGAGCAACGAGGCTCCTTTGTTCGATGCCATTTCAGTCATAATTGCTGCCTTTGCAGCTACAATATTCCAAACGTTTGCGATAGAGTCAAATATTTTAATTATCTAGTCTCAAGTTTTATACTTTAATCCTTCTCCCTTCTGAAACACACTCAATCGAGCAGGCCACTTGATGGGCCTCGCGTTGTGGTCGACTTCAGCAGCCAAGACGACGGCCAAAGCGTACAGGCCACCTATCGCATCCAATCTGGAAGCCAGCCTTTGAGGCATTTATCCTTTTTTGGTGAAACAGAGGACAAGGATTTTGAGGCCGCACCACTGACGGGGACAGTCGTATTAAACCTTACGCCGCTCCTGTCCCTGCCCGTCGCCACGCCTGCCACGAACGACATGCTTCGACGCGTTGTGGACTGGATCACGGAGCGGCAGCTTCCTCGGCCCTACAATGATAAAGGGCAAGGAGACAAACACCAGAGTTTGCAGGTCGTCTTGACAGCCACAAACCCTCTTGGGCTATGGCGCCTGCAGAAATTTTCCAGGCTCTTGCAGCAGCAGCACCACCACCTCCAGCGGCTGCGGCTACCGCACCAGCACCAGGAGGAGGAAGGAAAAAGTGAGCAGCGCCTGGAGCAGCAAGGTAGCCTTGAAGAAGATGACAAAACGAAGGAGAAGGAAGCGGCTATCCCTATTTTCCATCTCGAAATTCTGGGACCCACGCATGGGTACTTATTCAAGCAAGCCTCGTTGCTCTTGGGGTCCTCCTCCTCACCCGCACCACCCACGGCGACTTCGACAACAGCAGTTGCAATGACAGTGGAATCAGAACAGGGCATTGCTGGGACAGCCACAACGACGGTATCGCCCTCCTTCACGGACGAGGAGGACCATCCTCCCGAACATGACCAACCACCAGACCAGGAAGCCGGGTTCATGGTGGTGGACAAGGCCGCGAACGCCCTAGACCTCCGACACTTCCTCTCCCTGCAACCGACGCTGGGGGTGCTCTCCCATTTCTCAGAAGCCCGTGACCCAGACACTGCCGCTGCAACCCTTCACAATCTAGTCGCGAACGAGACGGAACGGCTTCGATCTGCTTTTAGTAGTACAATTAGTAGCAGCGGCAGCAGTCGCAAAGGCACCACCACCGCGGCTATCATTCTTTGGGATGTTCTTAATGCCATCCATGGAGACCGTATCGATATGCTTAGTCAGGGCCAAATTGAGGGAGGGACCACCCAACCACGAGTGGTACCCCTTGAGAGCGTGCTGCAGCTCTGCGACAACAACTTTCGTATTTTAGAGGCCTTGATAGCTGAGGGATGGGTGGAGTTTAGCTATCCCGAGTTGAAGGGCAGCAGCGTCACAATAGAAGGGAGTCAGTCTCCTTTCAGTGGCAATGTGGAGGAGCCAGAAGGACGAGAAGGAAGTGGGCGAGGTCAAGAGGAACCTCAAATTGAGGGAGATGAGCGACAGACGGTAAATGCAGAGAACATTGTGGCGCCCTCTCAACCCGACCTACCTGAAGGCTATGAGCATGAGTCAGCAATATTTCCAGAAGCAGAGTCAGGAACAGCGACGGAAATACCAATAGCAGATGAATCTTGGCTTATTTGCCGCGGCTCTCTCGAAACCCTGCAAGGAGGGGGAATGAAGAACAGCGACAGCAGCAACAGCAGCAACAAGGGCAGCAAAGAGAGCAAGGACGAAGAAGAGGGAGGCTTAGACTCCGTCCCCCTTCCGAAATGGATATCGACCCCTGCTGCTGTCACCATGGCATGGAAAACACTTGAGATCGACCCAGCACTCGCGCGATATATGCACGCTCGTGCGGATGCCCGGCACTTTGTACAGGAGGCAAATGTACTTGGGCATCACCGGGAAGCCTTGGGTATGGAATGGGCGGAGCTACACAAAGCTCGAATGGTTTTAAGAGAACGAGCACCGGAGCTGAGTGACGAGGATTTCATTAGCTTACAATTGGAACTGATTCGATTGGAGAAGAGCGCGGCGTCAAGGGCTCTGGAGATGTTGTTGCGGTGTAAGCGTTTGAAAGAACTTCATGAAAAGATGTGCGGTGTATTGACGGCAGAGGAAGTTCCCTGCATTAAGCTGCTTAGCGGGCAGCTGGTAAGCAGTGGCAGTTGTGGTGGTGATTTTCAAGAGAATGAGACGGATGGGGGTGTTACTTGTGGAAGTGGGGAGGAAAACGCGCAGTTCTGGATTCCGATTGAAGAGAAAGTGCTGGCGGAGATGGGGCGTGGCTTAAGAGGTGTGCCTGTGGTGGATGTCACGTCGATGCAGTCCTCATCCCTGTCCTTGTCTTCGTCTGAGACAGACCAAGAAGGAAAAGGGGAAAAGTCAAGCGCCAGTCGGTGGATGCGGAGCTGGTGGCCCTGGCGGAAGTTATTGGGTCGTTAACAATAGCGGCGAAAGTGTAAAAAATCGAGGACGATAGACTGCAGAGTATGATTTACAAAGTCGAAGATAAAATCAAGGGCCGCCACCAGCAATTAATGACCGTTAACGCACAGGACAGGAGTTTCACACACAGGTAAAACAACTTTTCCTTTCCGTTAATTCCTTCTTGGATTCTATACATTTCTATCAGGTCCTTCACAGTACAGAGATAATCCCTCAGCATCTTCCTGCAGCAAGCCACTACAACTACAACTACTACTGTATTAGAGTCTACTCTCTTCATTTCAGTGGCTGTTCAAACCTTCCGCAGGCCCTCACACCTTTATCTGCACGAAGATCATCATTCACATCCAACTCAGCCATCGAAACTCTCCTTCACTAAGGCTCTCCATCATCCCCTCCATCCACCACTGGCTCAAAACTCCGCCAATCCCTCTCTCCGGCCATCACTCCTTCCCCTCCCCCTCCTCCCATCATGTCCAAAGACTGACCCGTCGGCTCGTAAGGGAGCCAGAACGCCGTCATCGCCCCGAAAATCGTCATAGTTCCCGTCACCGTGAACAATAGCGCCACGCTGTGCTCCAACGAACCGTTCACAAACATGGCAATTAAGGACGCAAACCTCCCTGTCCCCGAAAGCAATCCCATCGCCGTCGTCCTCGTCGCAGTCGGAAATGATTCGGTCGACAAAGCATCCAACGAATTCCAACCCGCCACTGAAAAAGCCTGAAAGAGGCATGCGGCTACCACCGCTAACCACGTCGCGCGTGAGCTTGTGAAAGCAAACAAAAAGGCAGACCCCGCAGCAAGTAACATCGAATATGCCAGCAATCGCTTCCTACCCAAGCGTTCAATCAACACAATCGACGCCACATTCCCCGGTAAATTTGCCAGGGCAAACAAAAAGGTCGGTAAAAACTCATTCTGGATCCCAATTACCTTGAAGATACTGCTGATCCACGTGCTCAGTCCGTACGTGCCAAAGCAGAGCGTAAACCACACCACCATCAACCGCACCGTGGTCAGCCGCATGGGGCCCGCAAACACGGCATTCACGCTTTCAAATCGTTTCATAGACAGTCGTCGATGTCGCCGACGAGCCAGCGAAGGGGATGAGGAGGAGGACGGGCCCGAGGACAGCACCGTAGCCGAGGTGGTCGTGCCCTCTTCCCCATTCGCAACAGGAGCGCCAGTTAAACGGTCGGTCTCGTCAACAAAGTGATGATCACCGTCATAGTTCCCCGAATTCGGTACGAGCGCATCTGGGTTGACTATTCTCCCGGTGAATTTATGCAGACTTTTGGCTGCTTCCACGTACCTCCCTTTTTGAATGAGATAGCGCGGGGACTCGGGAAGGAAAACCAATGCCAAGGCCAAAGTCAAAAAGACAGGCAACGCCGCCACTATGATAAATGCCCGCCACGTCCACCCCGGTAAAATACGCTTACCCTGCGTATTCAATCCCAATATGATCCACGCGGCAGCAGCGGCATAAATAGATCCCACCATCCAAAAACTGGCAATGTACGACAAATACACCCCTCGGGTCTGCACAGGGAAAAGTTCCGCGCCAAGCGTGAAGAGACAAGGAACCGAAGTGCCTACTCCAATCCCAGCAAGTACACGAAAGATCGCCAGCCATCCCAAATTGGGTGAAGCAGCAGAAACGATGCCAGCCACGCCGTTCAAGGCCAAGGACCAAATCAGGGTTCGCTTCCTCCCCACGACGTCTGAAAGCCACCCCCCCACCACCCCGCCCACCAACATGCCCATGTAAATAGACCCTGTCAACACTTCTTTGTTGGCCCCGGATAGCTCGGAGCCATCCTTGTTCGTGTACACTGTCAGGAAAAAGCCCACGGCAAGCACTTCCACGGCGTCGGCGGCGTTGGCGCAAGCCAATACGAGGGTAATGAGTTTCATGGTGCGGGGCTTGAGCCCCAGGTTCAACAGCTCGTCTACCTCCGACATTGTGCGGTCGGATGCTGTGGCTATATTAGGAACTGGTATTCTTTTGCGGGGACTGAGGGAAGTGGCCTTTCTGGTGGGGGCGTCTTCGAGGTTGCACTTGTCGTCGCCGTTGCTTTCCTTGTCCTTGACTCCCGGGTTTTTGTACACGATGTCAACCGGCTCAATGCCTCCCGCTCCGTAGGCTATTGCTGCTGCTGCTACTGAACGTAGTGGTGATGGTGGTGTCGCGGAGTGGGGCGTGGTCATACGAGAAGGGGCTGGATGATGGGGGCGTGTCAGTTGTTGGTTGGGGCGTTCAACTTGAGTGGACAGGCCGTTTGCAGGCGGGAAAAATTTGCAGGAACTATGATGAGAAGCGATTAATAGTGGTGGAAGAGGCCCTACGCATGCGTGTGTGTGTGCTGGTGACGTGGTCCGTTAGTAAGAGGTTTGGATTAGAAAGTCTCAGCCGTTTGTTTGTGCGAGGGACGTGGCGAACCCTTCTATCTAATATGCATTTTTTATTTTTATTTAAAATAGACGAAGTGCGGACTAGCCATATATTCGTTTTATAGTTCTTTTACCAATTTTCTACCTCTAATTCTCATCCTACTCACGGCTCTACTATCTACTGAGAAAGCGAGGCCAAGCAGTCGCCTAATCGGGTCAGAGCTATGTCCAGCTCTTTCTCCGACGTCGCATAAGAAATGCGGATGGTAGATGAGTCCCCGAATGAATCCCCAGGGACCAATGCCACCTTGTACTCTTTCAATAAATACATACACAGCTCGTGCCCATCCCGAATGATTTTTCCCGCGGGTGTAGTCTTGTGGTAGTATGCCGATATGTCAGGCAGGACATAAAAGGCCCCTTGCGGAATCGAGCACGTCACCCGCGGGATTTTGGCCAAGGCCGCCATGACTTGATCCCGCTTCTTACGCATCATCGCCACCGAGGGTACCATCGCTGCTTCCGGAAGACCTAACGCCGCGGTGCCCGCTCGTTGGGCAATGCTGCTGGCGCACGATGTGATTTGCGACTGAAGGGTGGTACATCCCTTGATGACTGCCAGAGGACCAGCAAGGTATCCAAGCCGATAGCCCGTCATGGCAAAGGCTTTCGAAAATCCATTTATTAACAATACACGATTACGCAGGCCAGAGACGGCTGCGAGGCTCTTGTGTGGTGTGTCGTAGACGATCCGCTCGTATATCTCGTCAGACAAAGCCCAAACATGCTTGGCATGAGGACGTTTAAGGATGGCTCCCACTGCGTCCACGACGGAGGGGGGGTGCACTGCCCCTGTTGGATTGCTGGGATTACAGAAGATGAACTGTATGGTGGGCAGGGAGGAAAGGAGGAGAGTATGTGTTAAGACAGCGGCAGAGGGTGCATGGGTGCATGGGAAAGAAGAAGATAGCCCTGTCGCCAATCGTTTTGAGGATGACCCGGCAATTTAGAATCTCACCATTAAGTGCGAAAACCAGTCGTATTCCACAGCGAGCGTGCCGACCCTTTTCCTCCTCCCCTCACCCTCTCCTCTCTCTCCCACTTACCATTCGAGTCTTGGGCGTGATCGCTGCTGACAGCGCCTCAGGGTCTACCAAAAATCCATCCGCCGCCTTGGTCCCCAAGATGACCGGTGTCGCTCCCGTTAACTTGACAATCTCTGGGTAGCTAGGCCAGTATGGGGCCGGTATAATGACTTCATCCCCCGGTCGACACAAAGCAAGCAGGGCTTGATACACCTCTTGCTTGGCTCCATTCCCAACAATAATCTCTTCAGGGGTATATTTGATGCCCTTTCGAGTTTCTAAATCTTTACAGATAGCTGCCCTCAGGGCGGCTTCTCCTGTGACAGCTGTGTAGCGGGTGTGGCCTTCGCGGACGGCTTGGATGGTGGCTTCGACTACCTCTGTATGGTGTGGGTGAGCCAGGAATTTAGACGACAGGTCTGTGAGTACACAGTAAAGATAAATACATGTTAATAATTTGAAAAACGTTTGCGTGACCACGCTCCTGAAAACATGGACAAACGTTCTAGCCAGGAGGGTTTATAGGAAACATATGGTGTCTGCTCTGACTGCAGCTTCCATCTAGCTCTCAGGATCGAGGTCCTTCAAACCTACCGGCAGGTGGGGGGAAATCTGGTTCTCCAACGCACAATGACACGACAGTCTCACCCCGGGCCTCCATATTCTTGGTCATGGCGTGAATCTCAATGGTCTTGCTCACGGCGACTGAGCTCAGCAAGGGATTGAGTAGGCTCTCTTTTTCATGACTGGTTAAACCTCCGTCGCCGCTTGCCGTCGCGATGGCAGTGCATAGTGACGACATGGCTGAACGCTCAGGCGTTAAGAAAAGCTTTGGGAGATGGACAAAGCTTTGGGCACCGTGAAGAAGGAGAAGTAGGAAGGGAAGAACGATCACAGAAGGCAACCGCAACGTAGGGCGAAAGTGAGGAGTCTTGCAGCGGTGGCGGACGGAGCTAATGCTGCCTACTATTCGCGCCATACACATCGGCAGCCTCTCTGTCTGCATGTAAATAATGAAGGGTTTGTCAGTGAGTTCGCATCCAATTGCGTGGTGCAAGATGAAGGTCTCTGAGGCATCACGAAGTCAATGGGCCTTGCGACACGAGGACATACGAAAGCACGACAACCTCAATATGACCACGTGCAAGACCTCGTGTTACGCTTTAGTTTACACAAGCCCCGGCACATTATTTGCAGACTGCTGAGTGCAGGCGAACTGATGGATAAGTGGGCAGCGGATGCGGCATGATGAAGATGAAGAATGGGGGGGGGTTAACAACAAACTGTCTCCAAGCCAGCCGACACACTCCATGTTGTCCCATCCTCCCGGCTAATTAAAGCGAGTTAGATGGCATATATTGGCGCTTTTTTTAGCACCATGGTGTGGCAGGCAGGGTCTTTCACTCTCTTCCGTGGGCCGTCTTTTTTCAAGCCTTTCCTTCTTCTTCCTGTCTTCTCTTCACTCCCCTCTATGGTGCTATTGATTTCCCGCCATGCATGCATGACTTCTAGAATATTTACTAACGAATCTTTTTACGCGCTCTTATCTCTACGGCGCATTCAACAGCCACCCTGAATGTATGTCCGTCCGGCTGGGCGCCCTTCGGGTACTTCGGCTCAAAGTTCTGCAGCGCTTCAACCCAAGGTGAGAACTTTCCACCGTTCCCCTCACATTTTACATATCAAATCTCCTTATATCTGCGCACATCCAATCACAACAATGGAAGCATACCTTCGTCTTCTACCCTTGTACCCCTCAAAAGCCGCGTGTTGGCCTCGTACGAGCAGTTGGAAGGGACGCAGCTCAAGGGGCGTTCTGTTTATTTGGTCCGAAAATCTTTAGTTGAAGACATTCTGAAGGGTGCTGATGCCAATAAGGCCACAACTTCGCATCGTAATGACAAGGAAAATCAAATTGTGGTTTCCATAGGAGGCAATAATGATAAAGACCATCAGAAAGGAGGACTGCTTTCTGCAACGTCTTCCTCCCTCCCCTCCATGCCCCAAGCTCGGGACCAACTGGCTCTCCTTCGCACTCCAGGCTTCTCCATTATACTAGCCGACCTTTTGGCGACCAAACAACGTAATTTCGACAATGATGTGAGCACCTGCCCGCCTCTCCCGATTGCTGCCTTGTCTCACACCTTGACGGGCCTAGCTGTCGCCGATTCTCCAACCCCTGAGCTCTCTCCTCAAGCGCTTGAGGCATTTGACGCCGTCCAACATGGAGATATTTTTCGGCTTCGTGCCTTGCTCTCCTCCACCTCCACCTCCACCTCCTCCTCCTCCTCCTCCTCCTCAATAGCAACGCCAAATGGTGCCATTTTAGTGCGTGCCCGCCACCCGAGCCATGGGGGGTCCCTTCTCCATGTCGCTGCCGGTTCGACCGCTGCATTCGCAGGAGCAGGCTCACCAAGAGAAGAAATGTGTACCCTCCTCCTTGATGCCGGTGCGGATGTCAACGCCTTGAGTGATAACGGCGCCACCCCCCTCCATTGGGCTGCGGGCTCGGGTTGCGCTGACCTGGTCGCCCTCCTCCTCCGCCGAGGAGCAGATGCGCACTTGTGTACCTCTACATGGGGAAAACAAGTTTTTGGGAAGGACAGTGGTCAGACGCCGAGTCATTGGGCGGCGGCAAGTGGACATGCTGATGTGTTGAAGGTTCTAGGTAAGTGGGCCCCACTGTCGCTGGGGGAAAAGGACGAGAGGGGCAGGACACCGACAGCCTTGGCGGCAAGGGAGGGGAAGTGGGAGTGTGAGATGATTCTGGATGCGATGACGGAGGAGGAATATGTGTGGGTAGAGGTGTTGCAGGAAGGGCACGCTGTGCGCGTGATGAGGGAGGAAGGAGGAGGACGAGGACGAGGAGGGAGGAGAAAAACGGTGTAGCCCAACGCCTAAAGAAGTGTAAACGTACCATTATCATTAAAAATTTGATTTGTTCTTAAATCGAGATTCAGCAGAATCTCGGCGTTCTCGGTTTTCTTTCTTTTCCCCTTTCTCTTTCTCTTCGTCCACTGCTTTCCCTCTTACATGCCGCCGGTGATCAAAACTGCTTACTCCAGCGCCATGACAGGGGCGATAATCATTCCTCTTGGCAAAAAATCTATCTAAAATACATTCATATTCAATTTCAAAGAGGAATTGCTTCCCTCCTTCCCTCCCTCCCTCCCTCCTCCCTCCCTCCTTTCCCTTACCCCATATCAATGCCCACCACAAAATGGTAGACACACAACCAGTGCAATACACTCCCAAGCATGACGCATAAATGCCAAACCATATGATAGATTGGCTTAATTTCACCCAAAATAAAGAAGATGACTCCAAATATATAAGCCATTCCCCCTCCAACCAACATATGCAGCGCTGTCTCGGGCAAGGAAATCACAAGGTCGCTCCAGACCGCAAACGCCGCACAACCCATCACCAGAAATATGGCCACTTCCACCAAATTGGTTTCTTGCTTCGACACACCCACCCCCGAGCTTGCGATAGACACACATACCCCGCCACCGGCCGTGACCCACTCCAGGAGCAAGAGAACGTTGGCCCGGGGGGAGTGGTGGAGGGCGATCATCATGAAGGGGGAATACGAGCCGGCGATGAGCAAGTAGATCCCCACGTGGTCCATAACTTGCAATATGTCCTTAGCGTGTGGGAGCATAAACATGGAGTGATAGAGGGAGGAGGATATGTACAAGATCATCAGGGAGAGGGAGAAGAGCAGGCAGGACCACCAGTGGTAAGGGGTGGTGCCGGGCGCCGAGGCAGCAGACATGAGTAGGATGGTGCCCACGACAGACGCAATGAAGCCAAGGCCGTGTGTGAGACTGTTGAGGATTTCTTCAAAAACGTAGTTTCCTGCGAACGGCAAGGGGAGTGACAGAGAGACAGGGAGGGATTAGAGGGTCAGATGCTTACTCAGGCAAACACTTATACTTTCTCCTTCCCTTTCGCCCTGATTCTCGTACTTACCCTCCACATTCATTTCCACGTTTTTGGCCTTGGCGCAGCACTGCAGCCTACTAATGCAATTGAAACCCAGCGCGTTCCGGGATATGTCTACAAGATGGACGGGGGACAGGAGGCAGATTTCAGACAAACGACGACCCCATGAAACTCCACCGTCCTTCCGCTCCATCGCACCTAATTATCAATTCATCACAGCGTCAACTTACCTAGATATTTAAGTGATATGTTGCTCTCAAGCATCGCCTCCAAAAACAAGGCCCCCTTGGCCGAGAAGCAATTCCTCGCCACATTCAGCGTAGTGACCGCCGCGTTCTTCTTCATCCCTTCACACACTTCCGCCAATCCTGAGTCGTCTATTCCCGTGTTGCTAATATCTAATGTTTCGATACAATTATTATTCGCGAGGACTTGATGCAAAATCCGCGCGTTGCTATCACCGTTACCGGCACCGGCTTTCACGTTGGTCATGCCGGTGCCACTCAGATGAAGGCGACGGATAAATTTGTTGTGGTCTAAAATACCAGCGAGGGGCAGAAGGGATCCTTCGCAAAAACTCTTGGTGGGCTGCATGACTGACCAGCGGGTACGGAGAGTGATGACGACGGAGGGGTCGATGGCCATGTGGTAGTGGAGGCAGTTTTGGATGTAGTGCGTCGTGTCCTCGTCGCCCTGATAGAGAGGGGGGGAGGGGGGCAGGAGGAAAGTAGCAAATAAATTTGGCACAATAATGAGAAGGTGATATACGTTTGTGCACTTTGTCGAACCAAACAGCTTTCCATGCTATGGGGAGGCTAGGAGGAGGGAGACGAGGGAGGGGGGACATACACGCCGGCCTCGCCGGATTATTATTAGCGCGGTGTCACATGACCTGAGCTGCACCCCTCTAAACTATTGACAATGCATCTTACCTCTGCATTCCCATGGCTGCTGTGACTGCAAGGAATGGGCAACAGGGCGGAGGGCGACGGCGAGGATGCCCCAGCAGAGGAGGCAGAAGCAGCGCCCGAGGCGCCGTTCGCTTTGGGAGGCAGAAGATGCACGCTGGCCGCCGAGGCATCCCCCATCGCTGTCGTTGCCACGCGCCTTTTGAAGCGGCGCAGGTGGATGGGAATGATGATGATGTGGTGGTGGTTTGTACAGGGCTTGCGCGGAACGCGGGTAGATGTGAATGTTACATGATGCTTCTGCAACAACCGTCGCTTCAACACAATCCGGGGCCCATAGGGTTGCCACAAATGTGACGACAACACAAATGGCGTAGGGCAGAACATTAGAGGATAGGCGCGAGATGCCGGTGTAAGGCTCGGAAATATTATTATAATTTTTATACATATATAATATATAAATTAAAACCTCCCACCACAACCAGCCAAAAAAACATGTCTCCAGTAACCACACCTCTTTTCCCCCTTCATGTATGTAAGTATATTAGTCATTACATTGATATGTTATAAGCGCGACGAAAGAATGAGAAATCTCTCCACCCGTAGCACAGAATGCAGAGAAAATTGGTCCCATATCCTAATACCTTACCCCCTTCACCGCAACGAAACAACCGGTAGCGCAACGTCTCCACCAACAGCCGATGCAAAACCTCCGCGACCACTGACTATACGGGGAAAATCACGTAGTCGTGTTTAGCCAACACTGGCACGGCCTGAAAGTTTGCGAAGTCAAGCATGCATGCGTGGTGACCAACTCCGCCAGCGAAAGGAATATGAGCAGCTGTGGAAGCACACAGTATCGGAGCATAGCATTGGAGCATAGCAAGCAAGGCATCCTTATCCCTCCTCATACTTCACTGCTTTCTCACCGTCGATGACACTCTGCTCTTGCTTGCTGTTGCTGCCCGGCTCATCTACTCAACCTCCTCTGCAAAGGTACCATAAATATAAACCCATGTGGAAAAAGAAATTGGCTATAGAAGAGTGGCATACGATACAACCCTTGCCCATCAAGCTGCTACGTACACATTATGCTTATGAAATGGGAGAGGAGAACATCCAGAGCTGCCGCACTTTGCAAGCCAGAGAGCCACTATCGACGGCTGATGGCGGTTTTAGCTTTAGGCTGGATTCATGTACTGCTCTGTGTGGGAAGTAAATAGGAATGACGTAGCAATACAATCTCCATTGATTGATATGCCGATGCCTACTAGAGGTTCATTCTTAGCGCTACTGGGATAATACCCTTTTTTATTTATTATCGGCCTGCATGGCAGAGAAGGAGGCGTATCCATGCAGGGGAGGGGAGGACATCACGGGATATTGCTGACTCCACAGCTCTTAATGTTTTAATCAATACTCTTGTTTTAATTATAATCGATACTCTTGTGCACCTAGTTTCGTACTGCAAAAGGCCATCTCGTCGCTCATGTATGGGCGAGGCGCTCTAACTCCGACGGCTTGAACAATGCGTGCCGATATGTCCCTGCTCGCGCCTCCCAAAAAAGACATAATTACTGCAAGCTGTGACTCCGAGCAAGGCCTTCATGGTTGCCTTTAATTTTGTGTGTCTCGTTCCCTTTTGTTTTCGCTTTCATGATTCGACTCTCTCAAAACATATGATCCACAGAATCAAGAAAAAGCAGCCGCGAGTAGTCGCGCCTGCTGCTTTATCTCAACCACGACGTCGTCGTCTTACTCTCTTGTGCTGCTCCTTCTCGTCTTCGTGGGGTGGAGCAGCAGCCAATCTGCATTGGCTTTCTTGCTTAAGTCGCCGTCTTCTCCTGTTAGTCTCTACGCAAAGGTAACATTCGGGTCACAGCGGCGTCGGTCCTGGTCATGTGTCGAGCGGCCACCACATGATCCGGCGGCGTTTGTGTCTGTTGAAGAACAACCGCTCCTTCTACCATGCCATATGTGTTGAAAAAAGATTCATACGCCTACAAAAACGCCATTTAACCCTCTTGACAGGCACTCCATATCACACCTTTTTACCCTGCACGCAGCTGCAGTACCACCATGACGGTCTCGGTGGCTGAAATTACGACAGCAGGCAAGATGTCTGAAGCCGAGGCGAGCGCCCTCTCCGACAAGTACAAGGGCGTGCTTTACTTGGCCACCGACACCGGTGTAGACAAAGGAATTGAGTCAAATGGCTTTACATCGCTGAAAGGCTTACAAGCGCGCCACATCCCAGTCGACGTCAAGGTAAGGAGCTGGAACGTTACCAGAGGGAGATTTGGTCGTTAGGGCGGTGGTATGTCCCACCATCATTGGGAGATTGGTCAGCAGGAATCAAGCCGTCGCTTGAATCTTGCGTCATATGAGGCCTGCCGATGCAAACCTTAAGGTGAGAAGCCTGTTATAGATTTCTTTGGTGGTGCTATTTCGTTTCATGGGGATGGTGGGAGGAACCTAGAGGGAGAAGAGAGACGCGCATCCTTCGTTCTTTGGCCATGCGTTCCGATTTTCCTCCAGCTCCTCGGGAATTCATTCTTACGACCATCTCACATTCGGAAACTTAAGTCTACACAATAGCTCACCTTCTTGTCCTCCATTATCCACAGAATGGCCTGTCCCTCCAGCTGGCCGCAGATTCCCTCAAGGCCTTGGACGAGCTCCCTGCCCCCACCCTGGTCATGTGCAGTACTGGCGGCCGTGCTTCCGCTGTCAAATGCCTGAAAAAAGCAATGGAAGAGGGATGGACCCGCGACCAAGCTTTGGCCCATGCCGAATCTGAAAAACTGCCCTTTGTCAACAATTGCAACCTGAGGGACTGGGTGCTCGCGACGGTGGCCGCCAAGCAATACATGGCTGAGCCTCCCCTGATCTTTCGTCCCTTGTACGAGGAGACTTCTTGGACCTACACCTACGTCCTGGCCTGCCCTGTCACGAAAGAGGCGATTTTGATCGATCCTGTGGATGTTACGGTGGACAGAGATTTGGAAGTGGTGGGGGAAATGGGGTTAAAACTTGTAGGGGCACTGAATACTCATTGCCATGCAGACCACGTGACGGGGAGTGGGTTGCTGGCGGAGAAAGTCCCCGGATGCAAATCCATGATTGCGGCCGTGTCAGGCGCTAAGGCGTGTGTGCATTTGAAGCCGGGGGATCGGGTCAAGTTTGGCACTCGATACGTGGAAGCACGGGCGACACCGGGCCATACGAATGGATGTATGTCTTTCGTGACGGATGACATGAGGATGGTCTTCACGGGGGACGCATTATTGATTCGCGGATGCGGTCGCACGGACTTCCAGCAGGGGAATTCCGAGACGATGTTTGATAGTATTTGGACGCAGATCTATTCGTTGCCGCAGGAGACGCTGGTTTACCCGGGGCATGATTACAAGGGGAGGTTGGTGTCCACGATTGGTGAGGAGAAGAAATACAATGCCCGATTGGCGGGCAAGACAAAGGAAGAGTTTGTGGAGATTATGAATAATCTGAAGCTGGCGTACCCCAAAAAGATTGATGTGGCCTTGCCGGCGAACTTGATGGATGGAATGATGGTAAGCTAAGGGTAGTACGAGGACGGTTGTAGCATATGGATATAACAGATGGATAGAACGGATGCAAATGGTGGCCGACGGATTGCATGAAGACATACCGTTATGGAGAACATGAGTGAATGACTTTGGGCTTGATGTCGTGGGGAAGGAATCGTGGGTAGCGAGAACGCTTAAATTGTAATGGGGAGACGGGGATGAAAGGGAAGATCAGAGGCAGTGAACCCAATAAGAATGCCATCGGCAATCATATGAAGAAAAAAGTGATATTTTTTGGTTTGTTTTGAGTGTTTGAATGTTTGAGCTAGATACACGTGGGCATTGGTACAGCGGCTGGGGAAACAAAAAACAAAGACAGAAAGAATAAATGTGCAGCATCCGATGGGTCTGTCTTGCATTAACTATGAGCTGCCTATTTCCTTGACTCGTTCCTGTCCTCGGCTATGTACATAATGCCATAAAGAAGCAACACCGCTCTCTCTTTCTCTCCTAAAACTTCTCGCCCAAGCGTCCTCTCGCCACAGCATTCTTTTTGTACTCTTCGTCCGCCCGGCGGTCCACCTCGGAGAAGTCGGGCTTAAACACTAATTTGCTGCCAAACCATCTTCCCTTCATAAACAAATTCCAGTACACAAAGGGGAACACGTATTTTTTCACGAGAAAATAAAAGTATGAGGGCTTCCCCTGATCCAAAAACGGCAAAGGGATCTTGGTGAAGGATTCCTGTGGAATGCAATCATACACAAACTCTGTCATCAAAAGCTTCCCATAACCCAAAACAATCGGACATGAAGTGAACCCGTCGTACTCGGCCGTGGGTCGCTTTCCTTGCATGACACGTAAAAGGTTGTGGGTTAATACCGGTGCTTCGCCGGTGATGGCCGCCATGGTCTTGGAGGTGGGTAAGGAGGAGGAGTCGCCGAGGGAAAAAACGTTGGGGTAGGTGATGTGCTGAGTCGTATATTTGTCAACCGCCACAAAACCTTGCTCATTGGCCAGAGGACTGCCTTTGAGGAAGTCCGGTGCGGACATGGGAGGGGTCACATGAAGCATGGCAAAGGGCAACTCGAACTCGCTCCCATCAGAAAGGCGTCGGAAGGTCGCTCGGTGCTGCACTCCATCCACAGAAACCAGCGTCGTCTCAAACATGAAGTCTATATCCCGGGTCGTGGCTTCGGTTTTCAGCACCTCTGCGTACTTAGAGACGCCAAAGTGGACCTTTTGAGGCAAAACAAAATGAATATCCACATCTCCTCGGCGGTTTTGCCGGCGCAAGTAATCGTCGGTGAGCCACATGATTTTTTGCGGAGCGCCTGCTTGTGCATGGTGAAGGAATGATGGTGTGAAGAATCTTCATCGTTCATCAGCAAATTGAGAGATAGATACTAAATTTCTCACCTCCACACTTGACAGGCGTCTTGGGCTGGGTGAAGAGGGCGCTGCCGTTTCGCAGGCCTTCCAAAACGCGCCAGGTATTTTGAGCGTACTGTGGATGGTAATTGGAGCAAACACCCGTCTTTTCATGGTCAACTAAGGCCTCTGCCAGTCCCGGGACCTTATCCCAGTCGCATTGCAGGCCGGTCGCCACAACCAAATAGTCATACGAAAGCTTCCGCCCGCTGGCGCATTGCACCTGGTTATCGTCAGGTGCCACTTTAATAGCGGAGTCTCTGAGCCACGTGACGCCGTTTGGGATAGTGCTAGACATTGGCCGAGCGGACACAGCCACATCGAATATGCCGGCACCAACCATGGTCCACAGCGGCTGATAGTAATGTGTTGTAGCGGGCTCCAGAATGCAGATGTCTTTGGCCAGCACACCCTCGTTGAGCAACTGGGCCGCCACACCGCACCCGCCGGTCCCCCCACCCAGGATCATTATTTTATGATGGTCCGTTGAAGCTGCGTAAATGGTGTCGCTGATGGTGGAGGGGGAGGCGAGGGTAGTGACTGCAAGACGCTTGCGGGATTGTTGAGGTTGGTATGTCCCGCAGGACAGGCACGGTCGCAGGATAAATGCTTGTACATCTTCTACCATTGAGGCGGCAGTGAGGACGGCAAGAATGATGAAAATTTTCATCTTATATCTAGTGTTCAATGGATGGATACATACAAGAGATTGATCGGTCTTATAAAAATGATTGAATATAGCAGCAGCCAAGGAGCATATGGTTCTTCTGAGGGGAGGGATGAGCTCCTACCGGATTGCATAAATAGAAATGAAAAAGAAGACGAAAGGCCTTCAGCACAGCCACCAAAATGAAACAAAGGACTTGATTCTTCCTACCGTAGTATACTTTTTCCGATCGTCTGCCGATTGGATTACGAAAACCGAGTGCAAAGCCTCAAGTCGAACCCCGTAGCCAAGTGGAGCACCGCGGTCTCTCGCCTCAAATATCAGCGAGTCGCTCCATCTGACGGCGGATCGGGCGGACAGAAGTGGCAGACAGGTTGATGTACTGTCAGAGTTTAAAGCGAGGTGTTTTGTCTTTTTGTTGTGGCATTTGCTTGGTGCACTTTGATTAAGTAGCAACAACAAACCCCTCGACCTCCCCACCCCTTGGCAGAGTGGTACACTGACCCAAACACTTGGAATGCCTTCTCTTCCCAATCCACTGAGCAACGTACTTACACGAAAGGACAGAAGCAAGCACCCGATGCCATCTAACAAGCAATGGACTCGCAAGGTCAACCCCAACAGCCTTATAACTCGGCTCCACCCGCAGCAAGGCCTATTCGCCTCCCCTTCTCCCACGCTTCACAATCATCGGGCAAACACACTGCAAAAGGACGTCTCAACTCGTCGATCTTCTCCTTCCACACACATGTCAACACAGATCACCCGAGGCAAGATGATGGCCTTTCGTTTCGTCCAAACCTTGGCCTTGGTGCTGACCACTTCTGCCTTTTTCCTCCCGCAAGCCCCCCACACATATGGCGTGAAGCGTGGCGGCCCCGTTTTCAATGGCGACGTCGAGGTAATCTTCCCCGGAAATAAGAAGGCCAAGGCCAAGCCAGGTGAAGCACTCAAAGCCGTGGCTGCGAAAGCGAAATTTAGCCCCAACTATGGCTGTGAGGAGGGAAAGTGCGGCTCATGCGAGCTCAAAGGCAGCGATGGGAAGAAGTACCGAGTCTGCATCACCAAGGTGCCCAAGGCTGCGGGACCCTTGACGTTGAAACCCTAAAAAGAGGAGTCTGGGGAGGAGAAGGAAGGAGAAATGGGAGGATGGTAACCAGGAAAAGTGTGTGAGAGGCTTGCCGGGAGAACGAGAAGAGGCCAGCGGACTGACTGAAGGAAGCGAAATGGAGAAAGGTCGGCAGATGAGTAGGGGAAGATGATTTGCACTGTGCTAGTGCACTTATGAAAGGAGGCGGAGATGAGAGATGAGAAGCAGGTAAAAGACAAAAAAAATGCAACTGAGACATCGCGACATCACGACAAGCTTTACACTCAGATTTGCCTCATTTACTCGTGTCAATCAATCATCCGGTCATTTGATTACCCTCCTAGTTTCCTTCCATCATATGAACACTTCGGGTGGCATGTCCAAGTGCTGATTATGGTCGTGCTTATCCCTCTTTAGGATTCCATCCTCCTTCTGTGAGAAATGCGTAGGGCCTTTGCATTGTGGACTGTACGTCTGCAATCGATCACCATTCGCGTGCATATCGCACACCAAGGCACCCAAGCCCTCTGCCGATGGCTGCTGCTGCTCTTCCCCTTGCTGCTGCTGTTGTCGTTGTTTTTGCTGCTGCTGGCAAGGGTTATGTCTATCTTCACGCACACTCTCTTCCGACAAATACCAATCATGCAACCCGTACTTCCGCTCTATGTGCTCGTAGTAGTTGATCATGCGGGAGACATAGACCCTCTTCTCTAGGTACTTGCCGGGGAAGAAACTACGCTTGAAACCTTCTAGAATGATGGTCTTCAATTCAGTGGGAGTCAGCGCAAAATGCTCTATAGCCAACAGGAGTTCCTTTACGACGGTAGTGTTGCTTATGAGACGGTTGTCGGTGCAGAGGGAGACGCAGATCCCGTGGGCTAGCATGTCCTTCAAGGCGTGCTTCGAAATGTCGTCGCGGAGTTCCACCCTTGGAGGGGGGAAGGGAGGAAGGGGTGGAAAGGAGGAAGGTCAGGGAGAAAAAGAGTCGTTGGGAATGTTTAGGTGCAAGCTACTAAGTCGCCATTTCCATCCCTCCCTTTTTTTCCCTCCGTCCCTCCCTCCCCGCCGCCCCCTTCGAGTCCACTCACATCGTCTGCCGGTTACTGGTCAAGCACACCTCGAGCATGATCCTTCTCTTGGCCACATACTGAACCAAGCCTTCCACAAACGCCGCTGGATTCTCCTTCTTTGTCACTTTGTCCACGCTGAACAGGTGGTATCCATGCCCTAGTCTCTCGCAATGCAGGTCCGTGATGGCTTGGAAGACGGCCTGTTTTCGAAGGAGGGAGGGGGGAAGGGAGGGAGGGGGGAGGGAAGAGATTCGAGCAGCAAGGCATTGATTGAAGCAATGTCCGGCCTACCTCTGGACCGAAGGCCTCTCCAGCGTGTACTGTCGCCCCCAAGAAATTTTTATGTGCCACTTCAAAAGCTGTTTGAAAAGCTTCAGCTGGAAATCCTGCTTCTTGGCCAGCAATGTCAATACCGACTATAGGGAGGTGGAGGTGCTTTTTGGCATGGATTGCGGCGTGGACGAGTGCGGAAGCGGCGAGTTGATAGACAAGGGTAGGGGGTTCGTCCTTGTGCAACGCGCAAAAAGCCCGGTAATACTCCGAAACGTCCGTCATAAAGACACGCATTGCACAGCAGATGATGCCAAACCGAAACGGAGGCTCGCTTCCATCTTGCACGGAGGTTCGGGCATTAAACTCATTTTCAGCCCGTTCCAACCCCTGTACTGCTGCTTTCAAAACTCCTATGACATCCACCTCCACCGTCGCCAGTAGCTGCGGAGCGAATCTTGGCTCGATGTACCGCACGCCTTCATTAATGCAATCCCAGGCAAACTCGTAGGCGATCCGTTCCAATGCCCCAGGTTGTTGCATGACGCGGACGATCGGCGGAAAGCCACGCAGGTAGTCTACCAAGCTGTCGTAGGCATCATGAAAAACTAAGGTCCGCAGGCCCTCTTCGGTGTATGCCGGCAGTTCCACCCCATGTGTCTGGGCCAACTCAATCAGCGTGCTAAGGCGCGGCGACCCGTCCAGGTGTACGTGTAAGTCCGTTTTGGGTATCTCTGTGAGAAACTCCGCTAGTTTCGGGCCCAGCTGCTTGAAAGCGCGGCAGCGTCGACACGTGGGTACTGCGGCCTTGCCATCCTTTCTATTACTGTTGATCCGCCGCAGCAAGCTGTCCTTGTCGTCGTTGTCGTCGCCGTCTAAGTTGATGCTGCTGCTGCTGCTGCTGGCGGCGGCAGAGGTTCGAAGCCCCTGAATTTTGGCAGGACTGAAGGTGGCGCCTGCGGTGCTGCTGATACTGGTGGAGGCTGGAAGTGTGGGAGCCTTGAGGGGTGGGTCGACGGCGGCTGAGTCAACCATGGAGGAGGGTTTGCTGCTCATTCTCCACCCTAAATCAATCTGCTGTCGCCCTGCTCGCGCTCTTCCACGTTCTCGTCCGATGAGTCCCAGGGGCTTGCCTGTCTTCCCCTTTGTACGCCAGTGTGGAAGGAGGGAGTGAGTAGGAAAGCTCGAGCGACTGACTGTTCGGTACCCATCTCCGTAGCTATAAACAGCTCACAACTCTTGCAAAACCCACATACACTTTGTTGCTGAACACACGCAGCCGCCAGGGCACAGTCACTTTTTACCCCCCCATCTCGAGCCTCAAAATTCGCGCTTGCCTCTGGTGACCAGAGTCTGGTCATACTAACACTGCGTCTCAGAACCTTCATGAATTCATACAAACAAAATGTTAACACCGAATTCAACACCTCATCTTAAGCTCCACACGCTTTCAGCATTCTTTCCCTCCCCCTCCAATCGATTTGTAAGGACCCCTCCGGACGTCACCTCACTACCACCGAGCCTGGCTCCCGTCCCGCCTACCTGAAGCCACGGCCAGGCCTTTATAGTGTGATCTTATCCGCTACATTCTGCTAGATGACATTCGGTGGAAAGGCCCTGCACACCACCTGTAGCATTCACTGCAATTGGAGCTTGGATGGTCCCCTAGAGCGGGCCTCGTGGGGCCAAAGGTACTGCTGTTTACTGCCAATTGAAGAAGACCGCCCCACGGCTTTCAACCGCGACAATTCGGGTAGGACTGCTCTGTCTACGACGATTAAAGCCACGCCCTGCTCCAGAACACCTCCCCTTCAACTATCCGCGTGATTCTGTGATTGCTGTGACGATTAAGTACCTCTTAGAAGCGCAATGACAGCCGATCCCCGGGCAAAGACACAGGCAGAGTTGCACGAAAAGCTATGTAGACTCATGTGCTCAAACGTTTGATGAGAATTGAGACAGGCGCAAATAAAATTGCAAATAAATATGTAGAAGAAATGGGAGATAAACTAGTCGCAATGGTTTTTTCTTATATATCTTATTATTTCTTGCTATTACTTTCCGCGGTTTCCATCTTGATCGCCACCAGGCACTCTCTCCACCACTTTATTTTTGACTACGATGCCCATGGTAAGAGAGCCAGGGCCTACGCCACCATACCCTTCAGGATTCGCCAAGGCATCAAAAGACCCACCCATGGCGGCTTGTATTGTGAAGGAGAAGGAAACCAGGTGAGAATCCTTCTTACCTTTTCTAGTCGTGTCTCTGTCAGGTACTTTTATATGTCAACAAATACTCACACGTACCGACATGCGAGGGCCCCAGCGAGTTGTACATGGGCGCAACCATGCCTCCATTGTCGGCTACGTGTCCATTTGCGATGTGCGGGTCTATATGACCGCTTTGCGCGGCATATTCTTGTAGCTCTGACACCTGTCGGTGGCCGTGAAGTTCCTTTTGCCGTCGCGGTGGCTGTTGCACTTCATCAGATGGCCCTCGGAAGCTTTTGGCGGTTGTGGCTTTGGTTAGGCTCAGAAGCAGCAGGACCACAGCTACGAAAGGCACCAAGCTGGCAAAGCAGAAGAGCTTATTCGACGACATGAAGGAGAGCAGTAGCAGTGATAGTATCAGCAGTCAGTTCTCGGCTTGCGGTACTTTTGTCGTCGCGAGGACAGTTCACTTGAACTGACCGCTTGGGAAATACATGGATAAATGAAGGGGAAGGAAGTTCATGAGGAAACACGTCGAGAGGTCAGTCTTGTTTTTGAGCGCAATCGATGGGGAAAACAAAAAATAGAGACAATATGAATGTTTGTTAGCTTACAATAGAATTTTCCCATGCCCAGTCGCGTGACTTTTTTTGTGGGGGCCGTAATGTCTTCGAAAATCACCGCGCCAACGGTTTTCATCTGCACCTCTCAAACCCCTTTCCAGTACAAACCTAACCGCCCAACATTGCAAAATTCCAATATATTTTTTGAAAAATGCTGTACCTTGTAGAATATCCCAGCATTATGTTCGTGGACGTTCTTTTTCGCGAGGTTCATGTACTCGTCTCATGCTGGATTTATGAGGAGCCTCCATGACGTCATCGCTTTGTAAAGACAATCATTGAATGAAAACAAAAAAGAATGCACGGAACTTCATTCTATTTATTATTTAAATCGATTGCTTTGCGTTTGTGTATTGAAACATTATTACCACGCTATGTACACCGATCGAGACCCAAACCACACTTCCCCTGCCGCTCCCATTTTTCCCATCCCCACTTGGTATTTCTTCACATTTTGCCTGCCGCCTCCAATTTTCCCATCCCCACTCGGTATTTGTTTACCTTACTTAAGCCGTACACGAGCGCCTTCCACACACCCGCCGTAAATATGCCCTTGATTCCTTGCGTCAAACTCGACCGTGCCACGACCTTGTGAATGCCCAGTTTCACCATCTTGGCCGTCGTTTTGACAGGCAGCCCCTCCCATGCCGTCCGCAGCGCCGACTCGACCTCACCTGCTGCAGGTACCCTTCCTGCTGGCACTGCAGGTATCAGGACACTTCCACCGCTTCCCCGCATGCTCGGCGGTACCAAATGCTGTCGTACCGCCGACGGAAGCTGGCCTAGCAGGCCCGCACGGGTCGACTGGCTCAAGTCTTGGGTAAAACGAGTGCGGTCAGAAGTAGTGGCCATGAGAGACGGAACAGCCGAAAGGACGTGAGGTGTGTAGAGGCGGTGGAAATGGGGTAAATTGGCAGTGACAATATTTTTGACTTTTTGTGGGTTTTCGCCGAAGGTCATGCGAAAGTCGCCTCGGTAGGAGAGGCCAGCTATCATGGTGAAGAGATCGAAATCGGAGAAGGTTTCGGGAAGTAGGAGGAGGGCGGCACGGGTGGCACTGGCGAGGTTAGCTTGGTGGGCCTCGGTAAGTGCGTCGGAGGCCTTGATGACTCGGACTGGCTTTTGCAGCCGTCCTGCAAATAGAATGAAAGAGAGGAAGAAATAACGAAGAGGTGTGACTCAACGCACATCCCTTTGATATCAAATCCCTTCAATGTCAGGCTAGCAGGCGCATCCCCCCTGTCAAATTTCATGGCAAGTCCTCCTCTAATGAATCAACCCCCCTCTACTCAATACTTCATTCACGTACCTGCCGCGTACATCCATCGCCAGTCCAATAGATCTTCACGGAGAGCATGCATGCTGATAATACCATATTTCATAACTCGGCCCGGCTGTCCGGGGACCGGGATGGCTGTGTTGTAGTACATTGCGGCACCATGGTCCTCTGTGGTTGGGGCAGTTGGACAAGTCGAAAAAGGTGAGATGATTCCGGCCATTTTTTCTATTTGTCCAACATCGTCGCTGAATTATAGATCATGAGCTTGTGTGTATTTGCTCGGGCTTGATCGCTAGCGCTCATTCCCTTACCGTCCATGTAAAGGCTTTCTTCTTGTTCGATTGTTTTCCCTCCAAACACAAAGAAGATTGGAACGTAGTAGTATTCACCACTCAAGCATTATATATATAATCACCCCGATCTCTCAACATCAAGGCATATGCTTACCTTCAATCTGCCCCAGCCGCTCCGCACCCAGGTAGCGCAAGACAGAATAATGTTTCCAGTTCCGGGCGAGGTTCTCCCGGTGCCATTCAATAGGGTTGCGCACGGCCAGCACTAAATCCAGCATCGGCTGCCGCGCCGGGTCCCTCTCGCGTTCTGATGGAGACTTTGGCAATATTATTGGGTCGCCGCGGCTCGTCGTAGCCTGCTTGTGCGCCACGGTCGAGTAGTTGTGGTCGTCGTCGTGGTAGCCATGCTGATCAAAGACGCCGCTACCGTAGGCAAAGCAAAAGTCCACGGGCGGGATGCTCTTCAAGATCTCGTCGAATTGTGCGCTGCCATGGTCATAGTCACTTAGCTCGTGCTGCGGCAATGGGGGTGGTGATCCCATGCCTTGGCCTGTGTATTTGGTGACACAGAGTGGTAGAGGAGGTCGAGGTCAAGAGAGAAATTCTCAGTGTAACGAATCTCGGTAACTTTCAAATTCTGGTGTCTTGAACGCGTGGGATGAGGACGTCGCCTCGCACCCTGCACTTGTACCGCACATCCTTATCTCCTGCCTGTCCCTGTAACCGTTGGCATTTTCAAGGCGTAGGAGTGTCTGTTGCTTGCCTCGCCAAAACCTCGCTCAACGTCGACGCAGGACGCACGGGCGCACGACGCCCATATCGACGACAGCCGGCTACCCTGTCCCCTGGAGCAGGAGCGGTAGTGCCATCTTGGCGCGGGATCGGGCTCATTTTCTCGCCGTAGTCTACATACATAAGGTCCTTCATGGCACCTTGTCCGGCACTCTTCGTCCCTTGAGGCCCATTGCCAAAATGTGTTGTGTGCCTTGCTCTTGCGCGCGACCCTCCAACTCACTCCTCATCATGTCAGTTCTGAGGACAGAAAGGAGGCTAGAAGCATTAAAGTACCCGCCTCGTCCCTCCTCCTCGTGCCTCCTCATCACAAAAAAGACGGGTACACCGATTTTGCAACACCATTCCTTAATAACCTTTCCACACCGGACCGTCGAGGCAAGACGGCACCACACGCTTTTACCACCCCCGTTCTCACCTTTCCATCCCCCACACCACGCCCATACCTAACAGGGTGTCCTAGTGGACAGCACGGCATGTACTTGTCCACGTACCTGTCGGCCACGCCCGCGGTGGCCGGGCATCATCAGCAGCATGGTGACGATAGCGACGAGGAGGAGGACCTTGAGCTGGTCAGCATAATGCGCAACGCAGACGACGCCACTGCCTCCAGCGACCCTCTCCCACAACCGTACGCCTCCAAATCAAGAGCTGTAGCAACAACGGCGCCATGCTCAACCAACAGCTTTGGCAACGAGAGCAGCGCCTCAGCACATCTAGCCAAGCCCGTCGCGCAGTGCCGCTGCTCCTACAGCCACAACCCCGACGGCGACGAGCAGGGCAAGCAGCATCCTGTGCTCAACATCGACGGCGCAGATGATGACAGACAAGGTCAAACCACCCTCTCCCACATCCACTCCTCCTTTCGGCCTTCCTCCGAGCCAGTGGGTGCCGGAAAGACTGAGGATGGCGTCTTCGGCGCCCGCAGTACCAGCGACGCCCAGGTTCAAGCCATTGACGACATGGACGAGGACGACGAGGAGCTCGCAGCAGCCTTGGCAGGGACTCTTCACTCCTCCATGCCCCTTCCGCAGCGACAGCGGCACCATCTCAACGATCACCACCGCCAACGGCAAGCAGCCAGCACAGCATCGTCTTCCTTCACCTCCAGTGGTCAGCCCATGGCCGAAATTGAGAGGGTCTTCGCCTCTGCTAAGATGGAGCAGCAGCAGCAGCAGCAGCAACCCATGGCGGTCCTCGACGATGGCGATCCCCGTCCCTCTTCCCCTTCTTCCTCCTCTCCCTCCCGCCCTCCTTCCTCGGCGGGCCACTCCAGTGATGTGGACGAGCCTCCGCGTTATGACGATGGGATGGATCAATATGATGACGTGGAAGACTGCCTCTCCATTCCTTCCTCCCATGCTCCTGCTGCTCCAGCCGTACCTCCTGCTGCCGTCACCTCTACCTCAACTACAACAGAGGAAAACAGCAACAACAGTGTATCTGAGCAGCAGCAGCAGCATGTGGTAATGGTGGGGGGAGGAGAAGGACCTCCCAAGCGTCGGCGGGGACGACCTCGCAAGCATCCTCTTCCTCCCTCTCGTGAGAACGCCCACCCGCAGGTCGAGAGGGGGAAGACGGGAGAGAACAACCTGTACACGGCGTCTAAAGCAGTAGCAGCACCACCACCACCAGCAGCAGCAGCACCTCCACCACCAGCAGCAGCACCCACAGCAGCATCTGTCCTCCCCCCAACCCTTGCCCTATTATTACCGCCGCCATTATCAGTCGTTACCGCCCTTCGTGGCAGCACCGATACAGCGATAGCAGTACCAGCAGCAGGAGCACCATCACCAGCACCACCAGCAGGAGCAACCGTATCTGGCCCTCCCTCACGAGGCCGTGTCATCGCCACCAACAGGAGCGGCAGCAGCAACAACGCTGACGGCCGGTCCCTGTCACGCGCCTCATTAGATTCTTTGGCTGACCTCTCCCTCTCCCCCGGCCCTGACTTTGATTTTCCGTTGGAACTCCTGGAGGAGGAATCCGAGGGCATGAAGTACTTGGAGGGGCAGGAAGGAGGAAGGGGGGGAGGAGGAGGGGGGGGAGGAGAGCGGGCGTCACGGGAGCAGTGGATGCAGCAGTTGCAGCAGCATCAGCGGTTGGAGCAGCAGCAGCAGCAGATGTATTTGTATGGAGGAGGGGAGGGGTGGGAGGAGGATGGGGGAGAGCCACGCCGGTACGGGCCGCGAACGAGGGGGGGAGGGACGCATGGGTTGGGGTGGAGGGTAACAGGGAGGGGAGGGAGGGGGAGGGGGAGGAGGAGAGGGCAAGGGCGGGGACGGGGAGGCTATTCGAGTGAAAGAGGAGTGAGTGTGAGCTCGTACAGGCTTGCATCCCGGGACGATGGAGAAGAGGAGAACTTGAAGAAGGCGGCGAGGGAGGGAAGAAAAGAGGGACAGGATGAGGAATGTGGGAGGAAACGCGGACAGCCATCACTCACACCGGAGGTCGATCTGGCGCGCCCGAAGCGAGCGGCGGCTTTGGCGGCATCTGCTGCCTGGGAAATCGGAAAGCAGGAGGTAGAGCGGGAGGAGGGGGAGCTGCCGGTGGTGAAGCGAGGGAGGGGAAGGCCCAAGGGGAGCGGTAAGGGAAGACAAGTGGCGACCGGAGAAGGGGGGCGGGGGCGAGGCTTGGGACGAGGGAGGGGCAGGCCAAGGAAGGAAAGAGGGGAAATAAAGGAGTTTCTGGAGAAAGGCTTCACTGGACCGTTGCTAATAGACTGGGGTGGGGAGCAGCAGCAGCAGTTGGAGGAAGGGAAGGAGGCATGGGGGGAGAGCGGGTTCTGGGGAGGGAACATGCCCGTGCGTGGATGGGGAAGAGCACGAGGGCGAGGAAGGGGGCGAGGAAGGGGGAGAGGAAGATTTGGTGGGTTCTTAGATGAGGGTGGTGATATGCGTATAGAGGTGGAAGGGGAGGAAGAGAGGGAGGCCTTCATGATATCCATTGTCAAGAGAGGAAGCGGGTGGAGAGGACAAAGACGAGGACGAGGACGGGGGGCGGTAGGGGAGCCTGTGAGAAAGAAGCGTCGCGGGCGACCGCGCACGAAGAGACCATACTCTGACGACGAGGACGAGGACGAGGACGAGGACGAGGACGAGGACGAGGGAGAGGGAGAGGAGGGAAGGGCAGCGCGATCGAAAGCGTTCTCAGCAGGGATAAGGAGGAGAGATGATTACCACTCGGGCTCGCCCAGCCCGCGTTCGGCTCCATTTTCCTTGCCTTTTTGGGTCCCCCGCCCACCCCTCGACGAAGAGGGCCGTCCCTTGCCATTCCCATGTCCTCCTCCTCCTCCTCCTCCTCCATACCTCTTAGGTGTTGATGGGGTAGGCTTCCCTTCCCTCCCCCCTTTCCTCCCTCCCCCGCCAAATGTTATGGGCGATTTCCCTCCTCCCCCTCCTCCACCTCTTCTTCCCTTTCTGCGTCATCCCCCCTCGCCTCCTGCTTACCGCCTTGCCAAGCCTGCGCCTTCACACACAACGGCCGCAACTGCTGCGACGATAACAATCGCCGCAACAGCCGCAGCAACGACCGCGGTGGCGAAGCATGGAAGGAGCGAAAAGAAAGAGGAAGGGAAAGAGGGGAAGGAAAGACTGGAAGCGCCTGGGAGTGCGATGGATGAGCAGAAGACGGAAGAGGCAGAGGAAGGGAGGGAGGGAGGGCCGGACAAGGGGAAGAACGTGACGGTGGTCGAGGAGGAGGAGGAGGAGAATGTGCCACCCGAGGTGACGGCGATGAAGGAGCAAAAGAAAGAGAAGAAAGTGGAGGAAGAGGACAGTGTGGTTGAGGTGTTGGCCCCTCAGAACCGATATAATCGTACCACTGCTGTCACGGCAGCTGGTGATCCAACAGTTGATTCATCGTCACCTCAACGAGCTGCAGCTGCTGCAGAATTTCGCCCTCCACCAGTACCGACAGCAGCTGTAGCAGCCTCGGTAGCAGCAGTAACAGCAGCAACAGCAGCAGCAGCAAAAGCAACTCGTTTGCTGTCTATAAGGAATACAGGACCACCGGTGGTCTTTCCCTCCTCAGCATCTCTGATCTCTTTGAAAGAGCCAGCAGTGCCAGCAGCAGCTACTGCTGCAGCAACAAACTCTGTGGTGGGGACGGCAAGGGCGGCGACGGAAGGTGCAACAGCAGCAGCAGCGACAGCAACCAAGGGATCGAGGAAACGCAAGGCCCCCGTCCAACTCCGTTGGAATGCGAAGGAGGTAAAGACTGTACCAGTACCACCCGCACCCTTAGGAGTAGCACCGGCAGCAGCTGAAGGGGCGGGAAAGCCGACTCCTGCCGCGGTTGCAGCCCTGTTTGATGAGGCCGAGGACGAAGAGGGCTCGAGGGATGGGGACGAGGAAGATCTGGAGATCGACGACGACGCCCTGAACGATTCCGACGATGACTCAGCAGCAGCATCATCGGCCTTGGCAGCATCAACAGCAGCAGCAGCGGCGGCGGCGGCAGCAAGAGAGGACGGAGAAGACGCGGATAATGTACTTTGCGACGTGTGTGGGGGTGGAGAGAGCTTGGAAGACAATATGGTCATCTTTTGCGACGGGTGTGATGTCGCCGTCCACCAGTTCTGCTACGGCATTCCCAAAGTCCTGAAAGGCATGTGGTTTTGCGATAAGTGCAAGTGGCACAAGGCCGCTTTCAAGGCAAGCCAGTCCTCCGCCTGCTCTGCAACAGCTGCTGCTTCTGCCGCAGGTGGTGCCCACCGTCCTTCCCCTCCTTCTCCAATCACATGTCACTTTTGCTTGCAGTCCAACGGGGCCATGAAGAGCTGTAAGGATAAGACACTCTGGGGGCACGTGACGTGCGTGTGGTACGACCCCAATGCCTTCTTCAAAGACCCCACCCGGATGGCACCTATTGTTTTGCGTCGGGTCAAGCAGCAGGATAAGGGATGTATGTGCGGGATATGTAAGGAGAAAGGGGGGTTGGTCATCCCTTGTCGGTGGCCGGAGTGTCGGACAAAAGTGCACACGAGGTGCGCGCAGCGGGGGGGGGGTTATTTGAAGATGGAGGCCATGTTTGGGGGGTTGCTGACGGAGGTTTATTGCCGAGAGCACCAGGAAAAGAGGCTATGTCCGCTAGCGCTGGTGGAGCTGGCGAAAAAACGGGTGGAAGGGACAGAATTGAAGGGGGCGGTGGTGGCGATGGAGGAGAGGGTCAAGGAGGATGGTGTGCCATATGCGAGTGTGGAGATGTTTGCCGAGGACTTTACGCCAGTGATTGAGATGCTGGGGGGGCAGGGACGGTCGAAGGCGGATAGGGCATTGGCGGCCGAGTTGATGCTTAGGCTGGCGGCGCTGAAGAGGAGCTTGAATGCGGCAAACAAGATGCCGGCTCAAAATGGGGGGAAAGAGGGGGGGGGAGGGAAGCTTGAACGGTGAGGGACCGTTTGTGTGTGTAATTAAGTCATATGAAATACGGAAGCAATTACACGCGAGATACAAAGAAAGAGAGGTGGGAACATAAGCGGCGGGAGAGAGAAGTAACAGAGAAAAGGAACTGTGCTTAGAGATGCGAGCGAAATTTACTTGTCTGACTGAATGTGTCTGGTGTCTGATGGTTTTTGGGTGTCATCACGATCGATAGAAAAAAAATGAAAGTAGTTGTTTAAATCATTGCTTCACAATGAAGCCCAATAACACACTTTCCGTCAAGAGATAAGTGCACTGAATAACCCAACAAACGAAACCTGCCCAAAGTACATGTGTGCAAGCCAAGTAAAACCCAGGGGTAACGTTGAAAAGTATAACCAAGTGTGGCCCGATGAAACAATTAAAGGGATAGGTAGGAGGGAAATAACAAGAATTTAAGAATGATATTCATTCACTATTGAACATTTTCAATAATTTGTTCATTGAGAATTGTGTCTCCCGTGCCTTGAGTTTGCTTCATGTTCGTCAAGCCGTTTTCCTTGTAAGCACATCTTATCAGTGCCCTTTTCTGTTTTCACTGCCTTTCAATCCAGCACCCTCCTGCCACTAAATCAACCGCCTGTAGGGTTTTCTCCCTTGCTATTTGTAATAACAATGTATGTCACCTGCATTGCCCTTTTTCATTGCCGATTATCTCTTTTCAGGCTCGTATAGTGTTGGGGGGGTACATGCACACGTGCGTATTAAGCCTCCGATCTAACAATCGCCCTTTCCACACACGCGGCACAGCGACAGGGCCGCAAAGAGGGGAGCTTCGTGGTGGACGAGGCCCTGAGCAGCCACATGTCGGCCGCCGCTGTAGTCTGTGCTGCCGCAGAGGCCCCTGAAGCTTCCACTGCTCTGGCTTCCACCATCTACACCAAGGCTTTAGCGGCCGCCCAACGCAACGATATAAGATTGTTGACAGGGATCTGGGAGAAGCATGGAGGCAGAATAATTACCGAACCACTTCCTGAGGGAAGCGGGTACATCATTCACCACGCAGTGAAGCTTCTGCGTGTGAAGTCTGTCATTTGGCTTCTGGAACATGGAGCGGACGTGAATGCAATTGATCGCGACGGCGAGGTACGTCTTTCTTTCTTTCTCATTTATTTTCTTCTGCTGATTGATCTCGCGTTTCTCCTGGAACCGTGGTGCCGTAACCAACCCTTCATGCACCTCTCCTCCATCTCTTTCCCCCCGACAGACTCCCCTTTGTTGGTGCGCAACCATCGCTTCCTTCTCTGTCCGCACGAAAGCGCTCCTCCGACTTCTCGTCGACGCAGGGGCTGACCCCAATTGGCAAGACCTCTATGGCTATACTCCTCTCACACACGCTGTCGTGCGCGGCTCAGTCGACGCCACCCGTCGGGCCCGCGTTCAAGCACTGCTTGAATTAGGCGCGGACCCGCGCGTGAGGGACTATGACGGAAAGGAACCGCTGGATTACCTAGGAATGAACACAGATGATGGATGCATATGGACGGCAGCCTTACCAGAGAATGGGCGGGAGATGGAACGCTGTCGGGCATTGTTGAAAGATGAGGTGTTTAGGAGGGAAGTGCGTGAGGTTTTGATGGAGGCGCGTCGTCGTTTTTTCAACGTGGCTAAAAACCAAAACGAAGGGAATGATCATGAAAGAAAAGGCATAGAAGAGATGAAGAGACCACGACCGAGAGAAGGAAGCTGGAGGAGCGTGGCCGTGGAAGAGGATCACGTGGAGGTGGAGAAAGGCAGGAATGAGGAGGGGGGGGAGGTGGCCAGGCGGTTGGTGGACTTGCGTGACGACATGATGTTTATGAGATGCTTGCAATATATTTGAATTGTTGGGCTTATAGACAAGCGGTGTTAAGAATGCTTGGCCTGTGTTTATACATATACATATACATATACATAAATATCCTGATCCGACGTGCAAATATACATGCACTCCTGTCGGTTTGAGGAGAGCGATACCGTGAATGAGATATTTGAATGCAAAAACAATGAGGGAAGATGTAGATTCTGGATTGCAGCGATGCCAGGAAAGAGGGGCGGAGAGGACTAAAGACGGAACATGTCGAAAAAGATGTACCACAGAATAAGGATTACTTCCATTTTCATGATTAGACGGGTTTAAAGCTTTCTAGCCGCGTATGCACGGTGAAAAAGGAATAAGGGGAAAGGCAAATGTTTATAACGAAATACACGCTACTAATTTGCTTATTCATTTTTGATTTCTCTCTCGTTTCTTGTCCTTACAATCATTCTCCCGCCACCTGAGGAGGGGCAGGGGCACTGCGCATGGTCAACAGATGAAAATACACGACCAACGGCTGTAACCCTGACGTTTGGAATAGGGGATCTTGTGGAGTCGCATACGCAACAGTAGACAAATAAGCCTTTATCAAACCAGGCCCCGCCGGATAAAACTCCCACAAATGCCTGTAATCTCCCACCGTGCTTGTCTCGGCAAGCTGGGGCGTCAAGGATACCTGTCGTACGTCTTCGAGGAAACGAAAAGAGCCGGTGCTACTGCTGCTATCTGGCCCTGGTGGTGATGGCAAGACCGAGCGAGCATTCCAGAAGAGTTCGATACGCTGCGCATTGGGACTGGCACCCGGCAAGAGGTTAAGCGAGGCACGGTTTGGGTTCTTGTCAGGATTGTACTCAATGGTAGTGACAGCTGCTTTACCCAACTCTGACTCCAAAGCGTTCTTGAGATTGAATATCTTGTCTTCCTCCACCCGTCCTCCATTCTTCGACACGAATCGCATGCGAAATGCGTGGTCTTTACCCACGTCCGGGACCATGGCAATGCTCAATCGACGAAACCCAGGCAAGCCCGTGTCGGACACAATGCGGCCTTTTGGCACGAAGGGCGAGGCCTCGGCAGGAGAAGACGGAAAGTCAGCCCCAATGAATTTGCAAGACACCTGCCATTCCCCCTCCATCCACGCGGGGTAGGTGAGCAGGCCCGGCGGTTTTTGGAAAAGCTTCTTTTGAAAGGCTGTGTAATCGACCGTATGCGGCACTGCGGCGCCGGTGGCAGCTGATGCGGAGCGTGGGTGTATAAGTGCAGCAGCAGGCAGGCCAAGACCCATGACTCCTCCGAGGAGCAGCAGACCGTCCTTCAGCAGGTCGCGACGCTCCATCGGCTTGGCCCGTGACGAGGCAGGAAGTGGTAGTAGAGGCGATGACGGGGGATTGAATGCATGATGCACTTGACAAACAACAAACAATAGCAAGCCAAGCAGATCAAGACGAGCAAGACAATGCATGGTTGTCATAACTCTCTCTGTGTGTGTGCGTGGATGGTGAGTTCATGAAAGTTTGAACGATGAAAACAAAGACTGCCGCCGTCAGGTCGATACGCTCCCATCGCGATTTTATTCCATCCTTGCTTTTCTTTTCTTTTCTTTTCCTATCACATACGTGGCAATCACGACGCAGCACATGCAATATAAACCCTGAAAATATTACAGCTCTAGCCAGGAAGATCCTTCTCTATGTGCATCGAGTCCTAACTCATCCACCCTGCCCTCCCTCATAATCCCTCCTAGGCGTCCTTCTTCCCCGTCGCCAGCGGGTTTTGAGTCATCCTAATCGGTGGCGGCGTCTCCCTTCCATCCGTCGCGTGCGATAACTTCGGTGAATTATGAGACAAGCTCCTCGCCCCTCTTCCTCCTCCCTCTCCTCCTCCTCCTCCTCCTTCATTCCCTCCGGCAGTCGGACTTCCTTGCATCTTGGTTTGGGTCGCTTCGTTCAACAATGATTGCAAGTCTGCTGCCGATGAGGACTTGCGGACGTATTCTTCCCATTTGACGGTTTTGTCAGTGTAGAGACTCCCAAGTTCAGGGCCGATCTGGTGGATGTAGGCGCGGATTTCCCGTTGTAGCTGCGCGCGTTCCGCGGGGAGGGTCGCCATTTTTTTGCGGGCTCCGGGTGAAAGACGCATGACGACGGGTTTGAGGTCCTTTGCATCCACCATGCCAGCTTCTGTGGCCATGACCCCAAGATAGGAGAAGAGGGGACAGGAGAAGAAGAGCACGGCGACGGTGGAGGGCTGGAGGGAGGTATACCGTAGAAGGAGAATGGCATACACGATCCACAGGGTTGGGACCAAGACAATCGACAGAGTGATTTTCTTGCTCATCACCACATCCCTAGCCTCGATCTTCACCCGGGATGCCGCCAAAGCCTTTTTCTGCTCCCGACTCGAAACAATCCGTGCAATCAACCCCACTGGCGCATTCAATACCAAGCTCGGCATCATCGCCAACGTCAACACCAAAAACAAGTGCGCGATCGTGTAACACAACTTTAAGTAATCATCCTGCTCCAGTGTCGGCACTTGGTAATCCCTCAACCCCAACGTGTGTAACGTTTTCTGGTAATCATTTAACCTCCTCTCCAGCTCCACCAACGCCGCCGGTCTATGGTCCCCGTACTTGTTCATTAAAATTTTATAACCCTCGGCAAACCGCCGGTTCAGATCCATCTTCTCCTGTGGGCTCGGAATCCAATTATCCTTCTGAAAAAGCCTCCGTGCCGTGTACACCAAGTGTAACGCGTGGTAATCAGGCGCCGTCACAAGCGTCGCCCTCATCCCTTCCTCCACGTTGGTCAGAAACTGGTGGTACGCCTCCCGTCGATTGGTCTTGTACAACTCCGCCAACTCTTCCGGCACCCGAATCGGTGGGCCAAACTCTACCACCACCCGTCCACGAAAGCGGTGGCCCCGGAAGTAGTTCAATCCCACGGGGACAATGGGCACTGTGATGTTGTATTTATCCACCATGCCGCAGGCGATGAGAGCAATCCCTACCTTGAGGGGCAGCAGGTCGGTCCGGTCGTGCGAGCCGCCTTCGGGAAAGATGCCGATGCATTTCCCGTGCTTAAGGTGTTCGAAAACAGCGTTGTAGACACGGGACTGGTCCACTTTCCCCAGTTTTTCAAAGGGCGAGGCGGGGGTCGGGGAGGGGGGAGGCAAAGGTCCGTTTTCAGAGAGCGTCAGCTCGGTGTCGGAGGTAATGGATTCGACTTTAAATTGATCTGCGCTCCCTTTGAGACGCAGCTTGTCGCCGGGAACGAGCTCGCGAATGAAGGCGGTTTCTTGTCCCTTGACAGAGCGCCCGGACATGACGATGGTGCCTTGCATGAGCTTCGCGCTGTCTTGAGGACGGGTGACGGGCACGGCGCCTGCGAGCTTTGCAAACGTGCCGACGACGGGGTGGTTGTAAGACTTCTCGGCGATGAGGAAACCGACGCGGTGTTGGGCCGTGGTTAGGACCATGATACCGTCAACGAATTGATTGGAATGGTTCCCGGAGAAGATGACGGGGCCGTGTTTCGGGATGTTGTCGATACCCACAATGTCGACTTGACGGAAGAAGATGGAGAGGATGGAGCGGAAGAAGACTCGGACGCCGTCGTAGAGGAATTCTTGGGAGTGGGTGAGGAAAAGGTGGCCGAGCATGACCAGGCAGGGGTAGGCGAACCATCGGGAGGGGATGCCGAGAGAGGCGGCGATGACTTTGACGGGGCTGTGACGATAGGATTGAGTGTGTTTGTGTATATAGATGTGAAGGATATGAGAGGAAGGATTCAGCAAAAACAGGAGGATTCGTTGCTAGGCATTATGTGCAGGCGTGGATTGGAAGAAGTTTCGTAAGGAATGGTGTACGTGTGACTTCTGTGGAAGGAAGTTAAGGAGAAGCTCGCCCATTACAGCATAAGGGGGCGTATACAGCGCCAATACAGGGGTAGAGCATGCAATTGAAGGCGGTACATACTCATGCAGACACACATCGTGTGTCTCAGTGTGAAGTGTCCGTGTCGTCGTGTTGAAAGAAGCAAGGCATGTTTGAGGACAGAATGACTTACTTGGGATCAATGGCCAAAAGAATGACAACGATTAGGCCATACGCCAGATTGTTCTGGTTCTTATCAGCCTTAATGACCTCGATGGTGCTGCGAGACGGCATAGTTTTGTTGCCTGGGCGTGGAACGGATGTGCTTGATTCGCAATAAGCCCTGGTGGCCTTGGTTGCCGGCCTTGTTCCTTACGATGGCCGACAGTCCCACGGAGAAAAATTACCGTCACCGGCACCTCCGGACGCGTGCCTGTGTATCGTGTATGGTATGTGGGAGGCAGTGTGAGTGCTGATGGATTTACGAAGCCCAGAAGCAAGCTTGTCTTCAACTCATCGTTCGTTAAGATGGAGCTGGCGGTCCTGATGCCATAGGGCCTCTCCCTTGGCAAGGAGGTCAAACCAGGTGACTCACACCCTACACTCCACAACACACGACAGATAGCATGCGTCCGTCATCATCGTGGTCCGCAGTAGTCCTCCTACCAATAGCAGTGGCGGCGCTGTTGATAGTCCCAACCGAGACATTTTTCTTGGGGTCCAAGACCAGCTTCACGACCTCCCCACCCCATGCCCTGGCATCTCGAACAAGAAGGATGGTCGCGAACGTGGCCATGCAGGAGCAGGAAGAGACGACAAAGGTGACAAGCAGAGCAAAGGAGGTCACTACTGCTCACCGCCGGGCAGTTTTTGCCACGACCGCAGGCGCGCTGACCTCCTCCTGGCTGCTTTCCTCGTCCTCCTCATCCTCGCCCAACAAGGGCCAGGCAGCCACCCTGCCCACGGCAGCCTCGCCCACTACACCAGTTGTTAAGGGCAATGGGGTTTGTAATGATGCTATCTCCCACCTCCGCAACCCCAAAACGGGACAAGACATCTATATGATCGGCACTGCGCATATCAGCAATGAAAGTGCCATCCTTGTCCGCTCCACCATCAGGGCCCTCCGTCCACAAACTGTTATGCTTGAGCTCGACGCCAGCCGCATCGGCCGTCTTGCCAGCGCCGACAACAGCACTTCAGTTCCTCCATCTTCTCCGTCGGCATCCACCACCATCACCGCCTCCAGCGCCACCCAAGATCCTTCCCTCCCTCCCATCAAATTTATCATCCCTCCCCCCCCCCCTGGCTCCATCCTTCCCCCCACCAACGCCCCCTCCCTCCTTTCCAAACAAGGTGAAGGGAAAAAAGGCTTTCTCAAAGCCGCTCTGGGGGAGCTGACGCGCGCAGGGAGCAATTTTCGCGAGAAATTGATAGGTGTGGGTGCAGTGGTGGTAGGACAGGTTATTTCGGGTCTGTATAGAGGCTTGGATAAAATGGGATTTGTGTCTGGACAGGAATTTATTGTGGCAATGGAGGAGGGGAGAAAGGTAGGTGCGGATCTGTTGCTCGGAGATCAGAATGTGCAGGTGACGTTGAGGAGGCTTTCGGATGCCTTGTCGAAGAGCGAATTGGTAAAGGTCCGGGAGATGGAATCGCCTACGCGTTCTCCGGCGGCAAGAGAGTTGGAAGCACGAGGGATTAAGATGGGGGGGAATGATAAGGCGGAATTAGCGGTGGCGGTTGAGGCGTTAAAGGAGCGGGCGTCGGTGCGCGCGTTGATGAGTACGTTGCAGAGTGAGTTGCCCGAGGTTTATAAGGCGATGATAGAGGAGAGAGATGCGTATATGAGTGCGAGTTTGTTGGGATGTAAGAGTAAGGTGATTGTGGGGGTGGTAGGCATCGGGCACCTGGATGGGATCGAGCGCAATTTGGGGAGAGAGGGTTTTGTGAGCGTGCCGTGTCGTCTTGCACAGGGGCAGTAAAAGGGGAATTGAATGAAGTAGAAAGCAGTATACGATAAATTAGGTAAGAGTAACATGCGAATGAATCCTTTTGTTAGTGAGAGCGTTTCGCTGTTTTTCATGTGCTTTTATACACATGTTTACGTACGCGTCTATAAATGTATACAGTATTACATATATATATCTATATATATAATACATATATATATACATATATGTATGTATACGAGTATGTGTATGTGAGGTGAGTGTATGTATTAATTCTTCTTTTGTTGTGGTGGGTTATGCCTTTTTAAAACGTCTTCCACTCGCGGTTTCAGGTGGTGGTCGTCACCTCGTCGTCGTCTCCCAGAAGCCTTCCACATTGCTTGCCGCGAGCTAGTCGAAGGTGGTGACCCTTCTGTCCCCGCTATCAACCCTGCCTATGTTTTTATTGCCTTTCGTTTGACTTTCACCCTTCCATGAGCTCTATTCTAAAAGCAGATTAAGGCTCAACTCCTTTACCCCACCTACCCATGCTTCCTACTTACCACACAACTGGTCAATGATTAAAGGAAATGTAATGTACAAACACGTGAACATCCGCTGCAGCCACCGCTCGAAAACGCACACGCACATGCATGCATGCATATTCCCCACTTACGCACCGAACAAAGGCTCATTCCTCCCCTCCCCCCCTTCCCCCCAAACACAAGGACACACACACACGCTCACACACACATCAATCAGTCAAACCGCAAGCGGCACTGCTCCTTACACACACAGCATCCCTCTCTATATCGCCCTTTTGTCATTTGTGCCTTCCTTGCTGCCTTCCGTGTCACAAGAAATTTAAAGCACAATCATATCAGTGGAAGGCCTCTTGACCTTCAACGGTGAGATCTTCGCGTACAACTTCCCATCCGGCATAATCTTAGTCGGATGCACTTCAATGTCTTTCATCTCTCCCTTCTTGAAGAAAAAATTCCCCATGCTCTGCCCCAGGTCCAACCCCCCGCTCTTAGGCTTCACGGCCTTACCCGTCAAGATGGAGTGCCTCATCCCACACACCTTGCAAGTAATCGACGTGTTATCCTCCTGCTCCATACGCGGCTCCTGGACAATCGGCCCGTTCAACAAGGGAAATGAACAACGACCGCAAGACGAGTCAACCAACTTGACATCGCCCTTGTGACGGATGAGGATGAAGAAACGGTCCTTCAAGTAAGACTGGTCCCAAGTCGAGCGCAGGATGAGGGGTGTCTGGCTGTTTTCCTCCACAGGCAGGGTTTTGACGTCCTCCCACGCAAGCTGCCACCCGACCAAGGAGTCTTTGTCCTCCTCTTCCTTCCCGTCTGTGCCAGCCGTCGTCGCGGCGGCCTCCGTTTGTTGGCCGTCGGTAGTGCTCTGGAGCTCCCATCGCAGAGGTACGCGCGGTACGAATGCAGAGGCACTGCTGGCCATGCTGCTGGTGATGGCGGATGCCGGCGCTAAGCCAGCGGAGGGCGCTGTTGGGAGCATAAATGCAGAGGCTGTAGCGCACAGCGCGCTGGCGAGTACAAGGAGACGAGACATGATTATTGGATGATCGATCTGTCGGAGTATAGGGTGTGACGTCGTCGTGAGTTAAGTTAGAAGGCAGCGCAGCACACGAAAAATTGGTCGAACCGGGGGCCATGGAGATTTTACGCCCAGCCATCGATCTTCAGGAAAGGTTGTAGAGCGTAGCGTCGGTGCCAATACCAGCTAGCGGGCACATTGCGGACGATTAAGAACAACATAAACGATCCAGTCAGCGCCTGGGGAGTGTTCTGCATAATGGGATGTGGTGGGTGCCTGTGTTTTGGATCAGGGAGTGGGCAAGCCTCATCATCGAGGCAGGAAGGCAGTCACAAGTTTATAATCAGGCCTACGCAATACAGACCTGGAAAACAAAAAGTTCGGGGACAAGAGGTGGAAAGAAGGGTGGGTGCCTGCGCAGGGATGTGTGCTGTCGTCTGACCTTTGCTGACAAAGCCATATGAAGCGGGGTTGCCCTCATTCACTGTGTTTTTCTCGACGGCACATTTCTAGCGCTGCGAAAAGAAGACCGATTGAAATAGTGCCAGACCTGTGCGGATTCACCGCTTCAAAACATAGCGAGTGCTCTGCGGAGCTGCGGGTAGCCGTGGGTTTCCACCCTGCCGGCAACACACCTCAAAAACCTCCCCCCCTTGCTTCTTGTTCGCTCATCCATGATTCCACACGCACGCTCCCCGCACGACAACACAGGCATTACACGCCGGGCGACGTCAAGGATGGGTGAACCATGGTACGTTCGACTAGATGGTCTTTGTCTAGAGGATACGTTGTGAAGCCGTGGCATTCACTCTGCTGCTCAGCCCGCTCCGTTTTTCTAAGGCCTCTCAGTCATGCTCTCTTGCAGCCCCATGTGTGGTTCCCATACCACGGTCCCTACCCGCCAGCAGCTGGAAACTACCGCATGATTTGCGCGTATCAACCTGCATGCTCACGCACCATCTTGTGTACTCAGACCATGCCGCATGCTTCGCCATCTCATGGCGTTTTTTTCTGCGTACCCCCCCGCTTCTATTCTCTTGCCCTTCCTCAATTCGCTCTGTAACCCCGCACAGCGCCCCAAACGAGCTCCTCCTTGAGCCACCTGACGAGAACACGCTCCGCATCATGATCGCAACCGACAACCACGTAGGCTTCCTGGAGCGGGACCCCGTCCGAGGTCCTGACTCGTTCGCGGCGTTGGAGGGTAGGTCTGGTCGACTAAATTGGCCTGCGTACTGGAGAGGATAGCTTTTGGCTATCGATTCTTAATATCACCTTTTCATTACCCCCGTGTATCTCAATCACTGTCATAAATATAACCATAAGTATGATTTCTTTGTTCAAGAAGAAAATGTGGTCCTGGAGGGGATTTCCGGGTCCTCTGCGCAAGACTCACCGCCCACCACCTATCTACCCACCCACCCTCCCCTCCCTCCCTCCCTCCCACCCTCCCCTTTTCTGCGCCTAGAAATCTTCCTCCGCGCCAAGGAATACCACGTGGATTTCGTCCTGCTCGGTGGGGACTTGTTTCACGACAATAAACCCTCGCGCAAGACCATGCATTCGACGATAAGCATCCTCCGTCGCCATTGCCTCGGGGATGATCCCGTCTCTTTTCAAGTTATATCCGAGCCCCCGCCCCAGGGCGGGACGGAAGGCACGATGGACGGCATGAACAAAGTAGGGAACTTCGCGCACGTCAATTATGAAGACCCGAATTACGCGGTGGGACTGCCAATTTTTTCGATTCATGGCAATCATGATGACCCCTCCAGGGACGGGAACACGGAGCCTTTGTCGGCGATGGACTTGTTGAGTGTCACCAATCTGGTCAATTATTTCGGAAAGGCATCCGCTACTGACAATGTGGAGGTGAGCCCTCTGTTGTTGCGGAAGGGGGGCACCCTGATGGCGTTGTACGGGCTGGGGAACATGAGGGATGAACGCTTGAATCGGATGTGGCAGAAAAAGAAGATCAGGTTCCTTAGGCACCGACCCACGGGCAGGGACGAGGAGCAGAAGGATTTCTTCTCGCTTTTTGCATTGCACCAGAACAGGGATACGGGAAGGGGACAGAAAAATTGTGTGCAGGAGAGCATGATTCCCGAGTGGATGGATCTGGTGGTGTGGGGGTACGTCAAGTGAGGGGGAGGGAGGGAGGGAGGGAGGGAGGGAAAAGGAAAAGTGAATGAGTTTTCATTTTCCTGTGGCCAAAACAACCAATTACATATTTCCCCCCTCCCTCCCCATCCCTCCCCCTCCCTCCCCCCCCCCCGCATCCAGACACGAACACGAATGCCTCGTCCGCCCCACCCGTTCGCTTGCCGGTGGTTTCTTCATCTCCCAGCCCGGGTCCTCTGTTGCCACCTCGCTGGTGGAAGGAGAGGCGACTCCGAAGCAAGTCGGCGTCCTAGATGTGAGGGAAGGAAATTTTCGTCTCTTCCCCGTTCTCCTCCGACAGGTATGGCCCTCTTCTCTCTGTGCTCCTCTGTCTTCTTCCCTTCCTTCCTCTTCTTCAAGGACACAATTTTATTACACACCTCTCCCTCCCGCCTTCGCATTTCTCAGGTCCGTCCCTTCATCCTGAAGGCAATCCGCCTCTCGGCCATCGAGGGCCTGGATCCCAATCATCCCAAGGTCGAAGAACACGTCACCCTCGTCCTCGAAAAGCAGGTGTGGGCGCTGATCGAGGAAGCGAGGGAGGAGCACCCGCCCCCTGGCCCCCTTCCTGGACAGACCTTCTCTTTGCTTCACCCAGAGCAGGTTCTCGTGCGGCTTAAGGTTGAATACACCGGATTTTTTACGATCAACAATCAGCGGTTTGGGCAGCGATTCGTTGGACACGTGGCGAACCCCTCCGACATTTTGTTGTTTCACAAGGCGCGGAGGCTGGGGGGGAGGGAGGAGGAGGAGGAGGAGGACCTGGTGCGGGCTGAGATCGAGGGGTCGGACAAGAAGTTGAAGTTGATGACTGAGCCGGAGTTATATTTAGCCTTGGACGATTTTGTGAACAAGAACACGACGAGTGCGATTAGCGACGTGGTAGACGTGGCGTTGGAAGAGACGAGGAGGGAGTGGAAACGGAACCCGGGGATGGAGGTTGGGGAGGTGGGGGGTATGCTGGCCGCCATGGCTGCGGTGCAGGAGAAGAGACGGAGGAAGGCAGATGGGAGAGGAGTGAAATCTCGAAAAGCTGCTCAGGAAGGGAACGAGGCAGGGGCCGGGTTGAAGAGGATGAGGGGGGGGGTGAGTGATGAGGAAGAGGGAGAGGAGAGCAGTGAGGTGAGCGGCCGAGGGGCGGCAGCGGTGGCGGCGAAGAGGAAGGATAAGGTGGCTGCAACAGCAGCTTCTGGCAAAAGGGGAGAAAGAGATCGCGCGGGCAGCACGAGGAACGAAGAGGAGGACGAAGAGGAGGGCGACGACGACGATGAGGACGAGGATGCAATGACATATTTGAGCAGCAGGAGCCATGGTGGTGGGAGGGGGGGGGGGCGTAAGCCAGCAGCAGCAGCAGCAGCAGCTAAAAAGAAGCCGCCGTTGGCTCCGGCCAATGGTAAGGGATGGGCGAGCCGGAAAAAAGCTGAAGAACATGGGGAGGAAGAGGAGGACGTGGTCGATATTGCCGGTGATTCTGATTCGGATGTCATTGAGATGGTGGAGCCGAAGCAAGGAGGAGGAAGGGGAGGGAGGGGGGGAGGGAAAGGGGGAGGGCGAGTGGCGGCTTCGGCGGCAACCAAAAAGCGAAAGAAAGCCGTGGCCCCTTCGGAAGGTGACAAGGAGAAGGTGGAGGAAGAGGAGGGGGTGGAGGAAGAGGAGGAGGAGGACGACGAGGTGGACTCAGATTCGTTCCACGAGGGTGGTGGATCGAGCAATTGCGACAACGAGGACGACAACGACAGTGACAGCTACGATGATGGGGAGGGAAGGCGAGCAAAGGGGAGGGGGGATAGGAAAGCCCCCGCCAAGAAGGCCACAACTGCCAAGGGCCGAGGGAAGGTTATGGCCCCCCCAGTGAAGCGCGGGAAGACACTTGTTGCTGCTACTCCGACGAAGGTGGGAGGGAAGGGATCGACGGCAGCAGCAGCAGCAACCTTACGCGTGATTCCTTCTTGGCAGACGTCCCAGAGGAGTCAGCTGTCGTCTTTAGCGGCCATAGATGGTGGTGGTGGTGGAGGAGGAGGAGGAGGAGGAGGAGGAGGTGGAGGGAATAAGCGAGTAGGAGAGGGAGGGCGAGAAGGAGGGGGGAGGAAGGCCAAGACGGGAGGGGTTGGGGGAGCGACCGGTGAAGTGGTGGCAGTGGAGGATCAAGACATGGATTTTGACTTGGAGATGTTGTCGAGAAATCCATGAAAGGAAGGAAAGGGATAGATGGGAGGCGGAGAAGGGGAAAGTCCCGGATTTAATGAAAGGCAGTTTGTGAGTAGACAAGGAGGGAGGAAAGAGGGGGGCGTAGCGGTGAGAGGTAAATAAAAGGACATAAGTAGATAATAGATAAGATCCTTTGTCTCTGCCTGTGTGAATCTGCGTGACTGTGTGTCTGTGTGCATGTTTTCGTGTCGAGGGGAAGGAAGGGAAGCGAGAGGGAGAAAAGGGAGAGGAAAAGAGTACGTGCCGAAGCCATGCTGAGAGAGTGTCAATTGCGAACACACGAGAGGAGCAAGCGATCAATAGATGGGAAGGAAGGGGGGGAGAGCTGAAGAGGGGTAGGAGAAGAGAGAAGGGGGAAGAGCATGGACGAAGTACAAATAGCAGTCATAACGCCTACATTCCATCAAGCGGGTTGCATCGAAGCCTAGCCCTGTATGGGCAGCGGAGATACGAGCATTAGGAGGATGGAAAGTAAGAAACGAATCAGTTAACAAGCAATTAAAAGCACACACGCACGTCGAATCCATTCGAGAGAAAAGATGAAAAGAACGAATAATAGGACAAAAATGAGAACCCATCGAAACAGACATTTCTCCAAAACGCATTTTCTTTCACACGCCCCTCCTTTCTTCCCTTCCCCTCTACTCAAAGTCCCACTCCAATTTGGCCCCTGCCTCCACCGACTCCTGTAACAACTCAATGATCTCGTCTGCTGTCACCTTTACCAATGCCTCACTCTCCCTCGCCGGGTCCACCTCTCCAAGCATCACCATCGAGTCTCCTCTTACGAGGTACAAGCCCAAGGGTAAGTCACCGTACTTGTCGTCAACCACGTGCCGCTCATATGTATCCTCCAGCACCATGTTTGAATACTGATCGAAGGATCGCAAGATCCCAACTAAATTCCTCCCATCCCTTAACACAACCATGATTTGCCTGTCCAGCTGCTCAAACAAAGAAGCAGCCCCTGGCAAGTAATCGGGCAACATCGCCATAAATGGGCGAGGTGGGAGCATATAATGAGGGCCAGGGGAAGGACCTCCACCACCCATCGTATTCATTACTTGCTGCTGCTGCTGCTGCTGTTGGATGTACGGAGGAGGCTGGGGAAAGTGGGGCGAAAGGGGCATGTTTGGGTGCTGTTGCTGCTGGTGTTGCTGGGGGCTATAGAGAGGATGTCCAGGCGGAGGCAAAAAGCCGGGCGGGGCGGGAGGGCCTCGGGGTGGGGGACGCATCATCATCATGCCTGGTGGCACTCCTGGGAGAGGCTGCATGTGGAAAGGATGCGGCAACGATGGACCACCCGGGCCATTGGGGCTACCAGCCAAGCCTGGTGGTCGTGGTGGGCCTTGATATTGCTGTGCTTGGTGTTGTTGAAATAAGTGCTGTTGCTGCATTTGCATCATCATTTCGGGGGACATTTGCTGCTGCTGTTGCGCGTGCATCGAGCGCGGGTTTTGCTGCTGCTGTTGCTCCATCGGCGGTGGAGGCATAGGTGGCCCTCGCCCGGAATAAGAGCCAAATAAGTCGCTTAGCTCTATCTTGGTGCCTGGCAAACAACCCGGAGCTTCGGACTGCTGTGGTGGTGGTTTGGACTTTGACTGGGCCTGCTCCATAACTAGACGAAGTTGTTCTATCGAGGGGAAGAAAGGATGGGACGCGTCTCTCAGGCTTTTGCGCCTGTGATTTTAGGATCAGAAGGATGGAAATCGAAGAAGTAGCGAGTTCAGAGAGGTTCTGCGCTGTCACTTTGTTGTGGGTGGGTGTGGGGACGGGAAGTCTTTTTGGAGACCAAGAGGCGAGGATTGGTGGAGGGAGGAGTCACTCGAGGCGAGGTCAGCATTGCTGTTACTTCGCCGCTTGCCTCTCGCCCAAAAAAATAATCTCCGCGTTTGCATTCTTTTGGACTACTTCGTCCAAACACACAACAACACAGCCCTCTTATGTATAATCCATACAAGAATGCAGACAAGCCCTAAGGTAGGGCGGCGTGTGGCAGCATGGAGGCCATGGGCTCAGACTTATTTATTGATGAGGTGCATCATCAAAATCGATTTGAGTAACGACCAGAGGCCATGCCAGTGTACCCCTGTGTGAATGTCAAAGCAGCCTTTTGCGGCGTCGGCCACGTCATAAATATGCCAGAGCAGCAGGCTAGGATGGCGTCGGAATGGAGCCTCCTCGACGTACGAATCGAAAACCAAGCAACAACCCCACTCATTTTCTGTCCCTCTTTCCTCACACATTTCAAGGCCGTCCACCCTTCATCAAGCCATCCCGAAGCTCACCATGTCGACCATGAACAGCACCAGCATGAGCGTCAACCGCCCGACGACTAAAGTGATCCATGCCCCCGGCGGTGCCTCTTCCATATCCATTTTCGGAGAGCAGGAGCAGAAGCCCGCGGCCGGCGGGTCGGGAGCCAAGCCCACATTTAAGGCCAACTTTGAGCCTTCCTTTGAGATTTCTGCCCCGGCTGTGCCCATGGTTGAAAAGGCTGCTCTCACTCCTGAGCCTGTGGTGGTGGTGGTGGAGACACCAGCCGTTGCTGCCGCAACAACTGATAAAATGACGATGACCCCTGCAACCCTGTCGCCCTCCACCAAGACGGCTGCCACGACCACCACGAGCGAATGCAACACACCTGCCCCTCCCACAGCAATTGACGCGCAAGCCATAGGCGTGGTCTATGCCAGCAGCAGCCCTCTACAAAGGACGCTCAAGACTCGTACCCTCGACGCGTTGGCCGTTCGTGGGGTCGCCACCGCCACTATGGAAGTGGGGGATGTGCTGCAACTGCCATTGGCTGCGAAACGAATGGCCGCAACAGGAACCTATGCCGCTGTTGTTGTTGTGGCGATACTGACCGAGGACAGCAACTTTGCTGCTAAGGAGGTGGCAGGGGCTGTCACGAGTGGCTTGGTTTCAGTCTCGACCTCGGCGTCATTAACTGTGGTGCCAGGTCTGATCTTCGCGGCATCTGAGAAAGAGGCCGTGACAATGATGGAGAAGAAGCCGGAGGCTTGGGCGGACTCTGCCCTAGCGCTTGCCAAGGGTGGGGACTCCTGCATTGTCACAACTATCAGCAGCAGCAGCAGCAGCGACACCACCACCACTATTACCACAGCGGCTGTCGCCCCTCACGCTGAGGTAGTGCCCGAGGCATGCATCGTCAACACTGCTGCCAATGCTACGCCGGAAAAGGAAACGGTGGCGACCCCGAGCGTAACAGAGCAAATGGGTGAGTTGTCCCTGGGTGCCAAGGCCCGGGCGCGGGCTGCTGCGTTTGCGGCAGAGAACGACGCCCCTATCCGTCGTCCGTCTCACCGCGGTGGGGGTCCTAGCTCTATTATCTTTGGTTAGAGAGTGGCAATCTAAGGTGTGATTGTCGCGGTTGAAAGTAAGGAGTGACTGAGAATTTGTGCGAATGTGGTTAAGAGGAGGGAATGGAAAAGGAAGGAATGAGAAGAACGGAAGTGAATTAAGAGCGCGTCAAAACATCGCCAATATACCAAAAGCAAAGCAGCAAGAGGAGACAAAGAGACACAGAGACAGAGAGAGAGACTGAAAGACGGAACACGAGAACTCAAGGTGGCAATAGCTTTTATATCTGAGAAGCAGTGATACGAAGGCGAGGCCTTGCAAGTGTATGATGGTGAGTATATTAAATTTCTATTATTGGGTGGCAGAGATACTGAAAAGAAAGCAGGGACGTGTAATCGATGCACATAGAAACACATACGTGACAACATCGCCCGTCGCCATTGAGGGTGGGGAGGAATGGAGTGTCGAATAACGCGGAGACGATGATAAAGAGAGAAAGAAAGCAAAGTCAAAATTCCAAAAAGACATTTTTTGTTCGTTCTTATGAACTTATTCCATTCGGTGAAATTCTTCCCCGGTTCTGAAGATTTTTGTTCAATGCTGCATCACTGTGTCTATCTTCTGTCAGTTGAGCGCATCTTTAGACATCGCTTTTGAATTTCTCACGATATAACGTCTCTTCACTTTTCAATTTCTTTCTCCTTACATCTTGCTGTTTCTCTCCACCCTCTTATCCCCAAAATTCTTCTGTTCTATTTCGCTATTGCCATCACCGCCATCCCATACGGCAATGGTGAAGTGTGTGTACACAAAATTGGACCCCTGTCGGCCGTGTATCTTCTTTCTCCTTGTCGTTTTTCCAGTGTAATCCCTGATTCCAAGACCAGCGTGAAGTTCGACAAGACCATATGACCCGTCCCACCTCAATTCTTCTTCTTTCCCGCCCCCATCCCCCCCATCAGCTCCCGTTCCAAATTCGCAAACGGCTTCTCAACCAACAAAAAGCCCACCGCGGCAAAAAGGAAAACTGTCGTCAGGAGCCCCAAAAAAGAAAACGACACCCATATCGGCGACCAATGAGTGGGAACGATCGCATCACCATAGACTAAGAAAATGATTGCAGGATGCAATAGGTAAGACGCAAAAGTCAGCCTCCCCAAAACCGCACACACTGAATTTTCGAGCAATCCCTTAATCAGGCCACCATACCCTTGAAAAAGCAAGAAACACAATAACATCAAGCCCACACACCAGGCCGACCGAGACAAGGCCAAGTAAGACGAATCCCAAAACGGAGCAAGTGGCTTATGGTAAGCCGGCTGTCCCCCATAACACGTCAGGGACAATAGCACAAACGCAACCGAAAACAAACCAGCAATCGGCCAAGTCAGCCGCTGCTTTCGATTCGTCGCAAAGATGTTCGTGAACCAATTGCCCCGGCTCCGTTTCGCCACAACATCAGCAACAGCCGCCGTATGATCCAACCAGAAAAAGGCACACAACACCCCAATCAAATATACAGGTGCCCTCGACCACGCCTTGAAGTAATAATCAACCTGGTAATCAGTAATCTCTGTAACCTCCGTCCCAAAGATGAATTGACTGTCGCCTTTCACCAGACCCAGCCAATAGGCGTAAATCGTGCTGGCTGTCCACAAGGCCAGCGGAACCACGTACCCAACCGTCTTGTTCTTCACAAACGCCAAGGTAAGGAAGGGGAGAAGCAGGAAAAGAAGGAAATCAACGCTCATGTACCACGCGACTGGATAGCACCCCATGACGCCGTTCCAAGGAACCAAGGTGTTGATATAGAGAGCATTGCTCCACCACCATTTCCGGCACTGTGGGAGGGAGGGAGGGAATGAAGAAATGGATTTGAATGTATTTGAAGGCAGTCTCGACTGGCAGTCTGGCCTTAAATTACTCGTTCATCATCAAAATGGTGAAGACAAGAGTTACGTGCAGCTGACACAGGCACGGCCCTCGCTCTATACCCCCTTCCACTCTCTGCCCTCACCTCGTCATAGTCCTGCTTCAACAACCCCCAGTAAGGACCCGAATTCACCACCTTCTGCACTTCCAAATACATGGCCAAGATATAAAAATATAGCGGGGACAAACGAAGATACCGATGCAAGTAAAGCATAGGCACCCATGCCCAGCCCAACTTCTTCTCCTGTTGCTGCTGTTGCTGCTGTTGCTGCTGTTGCTGCTGTTGGGAAAAAATGGAGAGGCCGTTCTCGGTCTTGGTGTAGTCTGCTGCGACAGGCGCGGATGGGATGGATAAGGATGACGAAGAGGGTGCAATGGATTTCTGCAAGTGCTTCGTCAGAGCGTATGCAGCGACAAAAGCACCAATGCAAAAAAATGTATCCACGCTGAATTCCGCAGATATAATGGCTTGGCCGGCATACGTCCCCAACAGCCCATCAGGCGGTAGGATCGCATCTTGGTTCGTATATGACGTGATCTCCGTCGGGAAAACAAACAGGTGCCCCAGCACCACCCACGACATACTGAACACACGCACACCGTCCAAGGCATTGAAGGGCCCGGGACGCGCCGGCCCTACCAAGCTCGGCCACGTCTTGTAGAGCGAAAAACAATCCAGCACCTTGCGGAACAAGGAAGGCGATGGCCGCTCCTGCTTCGACCCAACCCCATTGCTGTTGCTGTTGCTGTTCTTGCCATTATCAACTCCATTTCCCAACAGCTGCGCTTTCTCCAAATCCCGGTCCAACAAGGCATCCTTCTCCTCGCTGCTCCGTCCAGCTCTCTTCTCCATACCCTTCCCTCCTTCGCGTGCTCCCTCGTAGTCCAACCGGGTATACCCCTCATGGACCTCTCCTTCCTCCTCCTCCTCCTCCTCCTTCCTATCCTTCGACTCCCGCCAATCCACCCAAGTCCCACCAAGCACCAATAGCACCAACACTCCTGTCAAGACCAGCATCACATACGTTCCCGTCGTAGCGGGGAAAACATAATCCCCACATTGGCCTTGCACGTGCGAGAAATCTACTTGAGGCGCCGTGTCATTACTGCTTCTACTGCTGCTGCTGCTGCTGCTGCTGCTGCTAATACTACTGACTTCTCCGACAACTTGCAAGAGCGAATTAGTCACATTTACTAAATCTTCCAGCGAGCACTCCTGAGGCACACATACCCCGGCCCTCACTACTGTAGGAAGGAAATCAAGCTGCATCCAGCAATATTGAAATCCCCCGATCGCCTTACACGCGTCCGCGTCCCCATAACTCTGCACATGTCCCGAAAACAAATACATGGGAGGGACGCCCGTTTCATTAAATTCAGCAAACAGTTTCCCCATCACCCCAAACACCAGGGCCACTCGACCACTGGCCAATACAGCCTCCGCTCCAGCAACCGACTGAGTCGCAGCTTGGAGGGCTGAGCGACAAGACGAGCTGCTGTCACCTGGGGGATAATCCCTTCTGTTCCCCCACCGGCTGACACTGCTGCTGCTGCTGCTTCTGTCGCCGACAGTTCGTGCGATTGCTTGAGGAGAGGCTCCGTGTTGTTGCAAGCAGTCCCGGAAGCCGATTTCTTGTTGAGCACAATTGCGAACGAAGCCCCAGGTCGAGTCTAAACAGCCATCCAAACCATTGTGGGTTCGTAAGGCCTCCTCTAGGCAGAGCAACCTCGTGGCATTCGTCGTGGGAGAGGAAGAAAGGGAGGAGCGAGACAGTTCTCGGCAGGTTTCAATGGCACGGAGCGAAGCCAAGCAGGAGTCATAGGAGTCTGACGCGGTATAGTTGGCGTTGTTGTGGAGGATAATGGGGTTGAGCGGAAAGTGAGCAAGCGGGATGGGGTCCCATTTAAGTGATTCATTGCTACGATTGGGAATAAGGATGTGGCGTTGACGTTGAAAGGTGCCCAGAGAGCATTGATCACACAGCGACACTTCATGCATGACTTAAAGTGGGGCTCCATTTTTCCTTTTGCTCTATGCTCGACAATTTCCGTTGACTCTAAAAAGTACAGGGGGTGGAGGGCTAATCCCGGTCAGCGGAAGCATACAAGGGATCCAAGCGATGCGCACGGACACACAACCCGCAAAACTGTGCCGCGCGCAATGTGCCTCACGCTCTATTTGCCACGTGATTTCACTGAAGCTCGAGATACACACGGACGAGAACATGCATCAGCCCACCGGTGCTTTGCCGCCAGCACACATCCCATTCTGACGTTACCTGTCGTGACCACCAGAGCAGGCAACAGCTGTAGCAGCAGAAGCGACCACGGCGTGCCTATCTTCATTTTGATGCGCTTTTTTTCTTCAGACGTGTCTCTTTCGTCTTGTCTGTGTATGTGTGGCAGAATGGAACGAGGTTAGTCGGCATATGATGGGTGTCGACCCTCCGGGGGCGGGGGCGGACAAAAATACTCTTGCTTTATGGTCTCGTGGATCCAAAACAAAGGCATACGAAGGCCCTGCAAACACGGTTGTGTTCTTGGAACACCTCACGATGTGTTGCACAATCTTGAAAGAGGTCAAATGGGCGTCCGAGGACGCCGATTTGGTTTTTGCCGTGCATTCTCCCAGTGCCACGCACCTCCGGAGTCACATGGGTCCTGGTCGGGCCCTGACAAGAGGATGTTATCCCGCCGAAGGGAAGATCGGGTCACCCTGGCATAGGTTCCCCGCCCTCTTCTTGAGGCGGGATCCATTTTTGGTCTCGCCCTGTGCTGTTTGCCCGCGCAGCCTCAAGTGACGAAGGAATTGGAACTAAGAGATCGAAACAATGGATCAGAAACTGCACAGCAAGGGCTCAGGCTATCGTCGGCGAAATCGAGCGAGACCGCTTTCCCTTTCTCTCTCTCCACAGATACTTAGTGTCCTGTTGTCCGCAAGTACTGACTCCACTCCCCATCCACATGTCCCCTTCACAGCCAAGCTAGTTGTCCTCACCACTTCCATTCTAGCGCGGGGAAAGGGAGCCGATGCCAGGAGCCGCCTGCATAAACGCAGGGAGCAGGACGACAGTTGACGCAGTCAACGCCCTTCCAGCAACAAGCACCACATCCAGGTGAGTTGCATACTTTCCGCTTTGATCTAGCCATGGACATCCTTTCCTTGTTCATCTCGCAACCACAGGAACTGATTTCCAACGTTTGTTCAATCACTGCTATTGCCCATCTCAATTCACACACAGAACTACTTCTTCAACTTGGGCCATTCATTCCTCTACCCGCCGCGGTCGCCGCGCACCCACCTCCACATCCACCCTTCTTCTCCTGGCCATGCCATTCCTCCTTGCCTCCACCTTGACTCGCCCAGCATGCCTCGTGACCGCCTTCGTCGGCCGTCCACAGGTGCTGACCGTCGCACGTGCATCCACTCGCGCACGCACCGCCGCCACCTTCCGGATGATGGGTGCTTTTGGCGGCATATCCTCCCAGCCCTTTTCTTCCCCCGCCATCACGCCTAAAACGCCTTCCGGAAACAGCAATGACGGCAACAATAATGCGCTGGATCTGGCCGAGTTCCGTCGCTTGGGCCTGGGTGAGGAGGTTCTGGAGGGCTTGCGGGCAATGGGCATTAAAGACCCCTCCGTTATCCAGCGGATCGCAATTCCCCCCGCCTTGAAGGGGGAAGACATCGCCTTTTCAGCTGCTACCGGTTCTGGCAAAACCTTAGCATATCTCTTACCTATCATGCAGCGGCTAAAGTGGCAAGAAGCACAAGAAGGGTATGCACGGCAGTCCTGTCGACCGCGGGCGTTGATTCTGGTACCGACCCGCGAGCTAGTCACTCAGGTGGTGGAGGTCACAAAGGCACTGAGTCACGTCGTCAAGTTGAGCTCGTGTGGGTTGCATGGAGGAGATGATTTTGGGGTGCAACGGCGGAGGTTGGGAGGGATGGTCGATGTAGTGGTGGCGTCGCCAGGGAGGCTGCTGCAACACTATGAGAAGGGGCATGTATTTTTTTCGCAGGTCACCAACGTGGTGGTGGATGAGATGGACACGATGCTCAAGGATGGGTTTGGACCCGATTTGAAGCGGCTAATGGTGCCTTTGGAAACAAAGAGCAAGCGCGATAAGATCCAATATTTAATGGCGACAGCCACATTGACTCCCGCTGTCAAGAAGCTGATGGTCGACGAGGGCAATTTCCCTAAAACGCGTTTTTTGCAGTCGGAGGATGCTCACAAGTCTCTTCCGACGATGAGGCATATCATGCTTGATACCAAGGGCGGCGACAAAGTACAGCTCTTGCTGGATGTCGTCAGCCAGAGCAGGCAGAACGGGGAGAGGGTCATGATATTCTGTAATACCGTGGCGAGTTGCCGAGCGACGGAGCACGCCCTGCGTGAGGTGGCTTTGTCCTCCGTGTGTTACCACGGAGACATGCGATCAGATGAGCGAGCGGCGGCGCTCGAGAAGTTCAAGACGGGAGAGATTTCGTTTTTGGTCTGCACAGATATTGCGTCCCGCGGGTTGGATATGCCGTTTGTGGAGCACGTTGTTATGTTTGATTTTCCCTTGAACCCCATCGAGTACTTGCACCGTTCTGGGCGCACAGCACGCATGGGGGCCAAGGGGAAAGTGACTAGCTTGCTGACCAAGCGCGATAAAGTTTTGGCCTCGGCGGTGCAGACGGCAGTGGCAAAAGGTCTGCCGTTAGATGCGCTCTCGGCACGGAAGCGGGATTATGAATCGGGCGGCAAGTTGTCGGGCCTGTCGTCGGGCAAAGTAGGTTCGTCGAGCAAGGGCAACAAACACACCAAATACGTGGCAAATGGGCAGAAAAGCGCCAGTGGTCGCGCAGGAAGCAGTGGAGGGCCCTCAGAAAGGGGCAAGAGAGGGCCTGGGCGGCCGTCGTCGGGTTCATCCTCGTACGGACCATCGAGAGGCGGTGCTGGCGGGGGAGGGGGGGTAAGAGGGCGGACGTCTGCAGGGGCAGGCGCACGTAGGCGGGGCAGTGATAGTGGGGGCGGTGGGCGATAAATGTAGAGTGAAGCCGTATTTTTGCGTGTGTATGTTATTACAAAGAATTAATGTGTTATTTACTTGAAAGACAAAAGAAGTCCTCCTCATCCTGGAAGAGGGCATTCAAAAATGGGTGCTGGTGAGAGCTAAGGTAATGTCCACAGATGCCACGCTTATGGATCGCTCTCATCGCATATGACTGCAGCTTCTCATCCTGCTCCCTGCTGGGAAGAATGAGTAGTTGACCAGCCTGCGACTTCAATTCTGCTAGGCGGCGGCCCACAAGCATAAGCACAAGGTCCATCCAATCATTTGAATCCAGCACTATACCGTTGGCGGCTTCAGCGTAAGCCTCATACGGGATAGGAGGCGCAGTGGAAGGGGAAGAGGAGGAGGTAAGCCGCAACGGCTCGGATGACGTCTTGTGCGGCTCCGGTGCTACCACTGCGCTTGTGTAAACACTTGTGTTTGCAATTGTCTGCGGATAAATTGCACGCGATAATGTTACGATAGTAGGAAACTACATAGAAAGAAATTACCCACTGCGCAGACACCTGTCTTAATGAGAAAGACAAAAAACGTTGTTCTCCGCACATTTCGTAGCTCGACGTTTAAAAAAAATGCGGCGGAGATAGATACACGTACAGTAGCACGCCGTCTCCACCTCCCCACACCTCAGCCCCATCCACTCTACGACACCAACTCCCACATATCACTACTTTACCGCACAACAGACAGGATGTTTCAGCTGGCCATTATCCGGGACTCAATCAAGGTGCCGCCAGCGTCCTTCAACCGGGACCAGGTCGAGGTATGCACATTTCTTGTCCTCCATTCGTCCTTCAAGTCCCACCTTGGACCCTCCCTCCCTCCCGCACACAACCCCTCACCATTCTCCCCCTTCATCATCCCTCCCCCCGACGCTAGGTTTTGACGGAGGAAGTAGACCGAAAATATGCGAATCGCATCGTGATGGACGTTGGCCTGGGTGTGTGCTTGTACGATTTTGTAGAGATCGGGGACGCCTATCTCTACCCCTCCGACGGGGCGGCGCACCACCGCGTGACATTCCGCTTAATGGTCTTCCGTCCATTCATTGGAGAGGTGTTGGTAGGCCGCGTGGCGCAATGCAATGAAAATGGCATCAAAGTCAGCTTGGGGTTCTTTGACGACATATTTGTGCCGTCGTACTTGCTCCAAACGCCCTCGGAATTTGATCCCCGGGAGAATGTGTGGGTATGGACGTACAACAGCGATGAGCCCGGCGAGCCCGCCGTGCGATACCCTATGGAAGTGGACGAAGCCATTCGTTTTCGTGTCCGCTCCATAAATTTTGCGCATATCAAGCACAGTGGTAGTAGTGGTAGTAGTGGGGCGGTGGGGGGGTTGGGAAGCGTGGCGACGGGCCCTGTGGGCAGCATGGGCAATCCCACAAATCCCAAAGTAGAGATAGAAGTGGGAGGGATGGTTGGATTGAGAAGGCCACGGAGTGATACCTTGACAGGGGACGATGGCGCGGGTGGACCGGTGGCACCGATGCAGTTAATGGGGACGACGAATGAGGATGGGTTGGGGATGTTGGCGTGGTGGGGATAGAGAGAAAGCAGAAACAGAGAGAAAAGGTTGTATTGTACATACACAGACGGAAAGCAACCGTCAAAACAAAGAAGTTCTAAAATGAAACAACGTTTTCGGCTCTCCGAGTCTCATTTCTGTATTTTGGCGTTCACTAGCTGGTTGTGCCATAGCGTGTCATACCTACCTATTTAATGTTCTCGCTATCTCTTCCTCTCCCTTCCCTCCTCGATCTTCACCCCACAATTTTTCTTTCTTCCTTCCTTGTTCGTCACCAACCTGTTTCCCTCCTTCGCCTCCTCCTTTTCCTCCCCCCATACCAACACTTTTGCCCAAGGCTCCGCCTCAAACAATCTTTCATAGTGCCTTCTCATGGGTTGGAATCTTTCCTTTTCCCATGCCTCCCTTACCGCCTTCGATCCGCCCACTCCTTGCACAATTTCCCCAACCCACAGCTTCACCGCATTCTCCTCTTTCTTCTCCCTCTCCTCGTCGGCCTCCCCTCCTCCATCCCTCCTCTTCGGCTTAAGAAACGCCCCTCGCGCCATCCAGCCCAACAACAACCGCATAACCTGCTCGTGACAAAATGACAAAGAACAAGGCTCAGGTATAAATGGTAGCTGCTTCACAAACAGAGATAATAACAAATCGCGAAGTTCGTGATCCAAGGGAGGACGCGTCGAGGCTGTGGTCGTCGCTGCAGAAGTATTGACAGCAGCACCACCTGCCGCCTTGGCTGCCACTGCTGCTGGTGCTGCTCCTGTTACCCTGGCCTTCTTTCTCGGCACTCTTAACAAACCGGCGCTCGCCAGACAAATCCACAGGCCCCGGTCCTGGGGGTCGGGTGTTGCAAGCAGCATCTCACTCCTCTTTTTCCGGTTCAAGTGATCGAGCAGTGCTGCCAGGGTCTTGGCTAGAGGGGTCGTCCTTGCATCATCAGCAGTCGCGAGGCTATGACACAATGAATGACTTACCATGCACAACAAAAGCGGAGAAGGCTGCCTAGCTTTACACGATCGGTATAACCTCCCCACGCTCTCAAGCATCTTTTCCTGTACCTCCTCCTTGTCATGCGGCTGCCCCTCCCATCCCTCCGTCGTTCCCTCGTATTTCTGTGCTAGGTTCACATGCGCAAATATTTCTAATAAGCTGGGTAAAACAGTTCGAGCAGCTTCTTGTACATCATTCTCAGCCGCGAGCTCTCCATCCTTGTCTCGGACCAGTAACGGACTAACTCTTGCGTCAGGGATCGAAAACCCTGGAGGAAGATTAGGGGGGCGCGGGGCGACATTGCCTGCCTTCCCTCCCTTCTTCGCCAAGAGCATAGTAGGGGTGGCGGGAGGGGCGGGAGGGCCGGGGGTTTTGTGCTTGTGAAGCACTAGTACTAGTTGTCGGCGGGCATCTAGTCCCAGGAAGAGGAGTTGAAGAAGGGAGGGAAGGAGAGGGTGATCCTTGGGGAGGCCATGTGATTTATACACCTCGTCCAGCTGTTGCTTCACTGTCTTGCCCAACACATGCAACACGAAGGGGTCAGCCAACAACATTAGTGCCTGCCCCCACATCTGCCCTTCCACCCTCGGCCGTCCCTGCAATGGTTGCGGCACCGTCGGATCCCTCCCTCCTCCCCCTCCTCCTCCTCCACCACCGATGTCCTCCCCGGTACTCACAAATGTCGACGTCGTCGCCTTACTCACCAAATCCCCCCCACCCCCCCCTCTCCCCCCCCCCTCCCCCCCCCCCCCCCCCCCCCCACCCCCCCCCCAACCCAAAAACCCCGTCTGTCCAAAATCCCCAAGACAGAAACCCCCCGCCATATTGAACCCCGCCTTCA
>Ga0160419_100069_pt1 | contig 67830 bp, 69 predicted proteins | sample CelAP2metagpilot_2_FD_108196 | JGI IMG/M metagenome (GOLD analysis project Ga0160419, IMG submission 108196) | Phycosphere-associated microbial communities from Cellana algal ponds in Kailua-Kona, Hawaii, USA - Cellana AP2-4-25 metagenome pilot ...
GCAGACCAGCTGCGCGCCTGGAGCAAGGATCCCGACATTGACGTGATCCTGACAACCGGGGGCACCGGGCTGACCGGGCGCGATGTCACCGTGGAAGCGCACCGCGATGTCTATGAGAAAGAGATCGATGCCTTTGGCACCGTCTTCACCATGGTGTCCATGCAGAAGATCGGCACGTCCGCCGTGCAAAGCCGCGCCACAGGCGGGGTGGCGCATGGTACGTACCTCTTTGCGCTGCCCGGATCGCCGGGCGCCTGCAAGGATGCCTGGGATGAAATTCTGGTCAAACAGCTCGACTATCGGCACCGCCCCTGCAATTTCGTTGAGATCATGCCCCGCCTTGACGAACATTTGCGCAGGAAGTGAGACGGAAATGATCCGCGGCGGCGTGTAACCTCGTATAGCTTTGGACAAGCTGATAAACTCGGCGCCTGAAATCTGGTGCTTTGCCGGGTTTGCCGGCCTGAAAAGGATGAGAGATGCGCTTTTTGCGGCACACGGTGTTCGGAGTTTTCCTGGCGGCGCTGACGGCGGCGTTGCTGCTGTTTGCGGTGCAGATCGTCGCCTCCGCGATCCAGAGCCGTCTGTCAGACGAACGCAAAGCCCCACCCGCACGTGAACGGGTGTTTGCCGTCAATGTCGTCAAAGCAGAGTTGGGCGCGGTCACCCCGCAGCTCACGGCCTTTGGTCGGGTTGAAAGCCGTCGACGGCTAGAATTGCGCACGGCGGCTGCTGGTCGTGTCGTAGCGCTGGCGCCTGGCTTTGAAGATGGCGGGGATGTGACCGCTGGCACAGTGCTGGTGCAGATTGATCCCGCAGACGCGCAGGCCGCCCTTGAGAGGGCAGAGGCCGACATGCTGGACGCAGAGGCGGAAGACCGCGAGGCGCGTCGCGGCCTGACCCTGGCGCAGGATGAACTGGCCGCTGCGCAGGACCAGGCTTCGTTGCGCGCGCGCGCCCTCGAGCGGCAGCAGAATCTGCAGGAACGCGGGGTGGGATCGGCTGCAACCGCAGAGGTTGCTGAGCTGGCCGCAGCTCAGGCACGTCAGGCGGTGATCTCGCGCAGACAGGCGGTTTCTCTTGCCGAGGCGCGCATTGATCAGGCCGCCACGCGGCTTGCGCGGGCCCGCATTGCCCTAGAGGATGCGCAGCGCACTTTGGATGACACCACCATCACCGCGGCTTTTGACGGAACCCTGCAGTCGGTGAATCTGGTTGAGGGACGGCTGGTTTCGACCAATGAAAAGCTGGCGGATCTGGTGGATCCGGCCCAGCTGGAGGTCGCCTTTCGTGTGTCCACGGTGCAGTTCGCCCGACTGCTGGATCAATCGGGCAAGCTGATAGAGGCGCCGGTTCGGGTGACGCTGGATGCAACTGGTGCGGCATTGACGGCGACGGGGGTTGCCGTCCGCGACAGTGGCGCCGCAGGTGAGGGCTTGGCCGGGCGGCTGATTTATGCCCGCCTCGACACTGCGCCGGGCTTCAAACCCGGTGACTTTGTTACAGTCCATGTCGAAGAGCCTGTGGTTGAAAACGTAGCCCGCTTGCCGGCCTCGGCTCTGGGGTCGGATGGGACGGTCCTGGTGATTGGCGCAGATGATCGTTTGGAGACGCTGGCGGTCACATTGGTGCGCAGGCAGGGCGATGATGTCTTGCTGCGTGGTGAAGGGCTTGCGGGCCGCGAGGTCGTGACGGGGCGCACACCGCTATTGGGGGCCGGTATCAAGGTACGCCCATTGCGGCAAGGGGCTGAGGCCGCTGCCACAGAGGCAACAACACGCGCGGCCGAGGCAGAGATGATCGAGCTGAGCGATGACCACCGGGCCCGGTTGGTTGCATTGGTCGAGCAAAACAGCCGCATGCCGCAAGAGGCCAAGGCGCGGGTGCTGGCGCAACTGGCCGAGGCAAAGGTTCCAGCGCAGCTGGTCAACCGGATCGAAACCCGGATGGGAGGCTAAGGCGCCATGCTGCGCAATTTGCCCCAATCCGCCGGAGGCCTGCTGAGCTACTTCACCCGTCACCGCACGCTGGCCAATCTTCTTCTTGTTCTGCTGCTGGTTCTGGGGGCTGCTGCGATCCCGAACATGCGGGCGCAGTTCTTTCCCGATGTGATCGTCGAGAGCGTTTCTGTCTCGGTTGAATGGGAAGGTGCAGGTCCCGAAGATATCGACAGCGCCATTGTGCAGCTGATGGAGCCCGCGCTTCTTGCGGTGGATGGGGTGGAAAGCACCAGCTCCACCTCTCGTGAAGGGCGGGCAAATATCTCGCTTGATTTCGAACCGGGCTGGGACATGGCCCGTGCTGCCGATGATGTGCAAAGCGCAGTGGATGGCATCACGTCCCTTCCCGAAGAGGCCGAAGAGCCCAGCGTGCGTCGGGGTGCCTGGCGCGACCGGGTGACGGATATCGTGCTGACCGGTCCGATCGCGCCGCGCCAGCTTGGGCTGTTTGCTGACGAACTGGTCAATCGTCTGTTCGAAGCAGGCGTCACCCGCACCACCATTCGCGGCGTCGCGGCACCACGGACACTGGTTGAGGTGCCTTCGGCCAGCCTGATTGCGCATAACATCGCGATGGCAGACATCGCGTCGGCTATTGCGGCAGAAGTCGATGCCAACCCGGCGGGCGATGTAAGCGGGGCCAATGCCCGCATCCGCACCGGCAGCGAAAAACGGACGCCTGAAGAGCTCGCAGGGATCGTGTTGCGCACCAACCCGGACGGTTCGGCGCTGACGGTGGGGGATGTCGCAACAATCCGCATCGAAGGTGTCGATCGCAATCGGTCCTATTTTGTCGGCGAGAACCCGGCGATGTCGATCCGGGTGGACCGCTCTGATCAGGGCGATGCGATCGGCATTCAGGCCCAGGTCGAGGATGTGGTCCAGGAGATGCAGGCAAGCCTGCCCGAAGGGGTAAGCGCCAGCCTGATCCGGACCCGTGCAGAGGCCATCACGGGGCGGCTTGATATTCTAATCGACAATGGGCTGATGGGCCTTGGTCTGGTGCTGGCCTTGTTGTTCCTGTTTCTTAATGCCCGCATCGCGTTTTGGGTGGCTGCGGGCATTCCGGCGGCCATGTTTGCCGCGATTGCGCTGATGTACCTTGGTGGGCTGACCATCAACATGATCAGTCTTTTCGGTCTCATCATCACGCTGGGTATCGTGGTGGATGACGCCATCGTCGTGGGGGAACATGCCGATTTCAGGGCGCGGCGTCTGGGCGAACACCCTGTCTCTGCCGCCGAGAACGCCGCGCGGCGTATGGCGATGCCGGTTTTTGCGGCGACGCTGACCACGGTGATTGCCTTTTTCGGGCTTGTGTCGATTGGCGGTCGCTTTGGAGAGCTGATCCGCGACATCCCATTGACGGTGATCGCTGTTCTGGCGGGGTCGCTGGTTGAGTGTTTTCTGATCCTGCCCAACCACCTTGCCCATGCGCTGGCGCATAGTGCCAAGGAACACTGGTATGATTTGCCCAGCCGGGTGGTGAACCGTGGCTTTCGAAAGGTGCGCGACCGGGCATTTCGCCCGCTGATGGCGCTGGTCGTGCGGGCCCGCTACGTGGTGTTGGCCGGTGCTTTGGTGATCCTTGCGAGCCAGCTGGCGCTGTTTATCGGCGGGGATGTCAAATGGCGCTTTTTCAATGCGCCGGAGCGGGGCTCGGTCACCGGTAATTTTGCCATGGTCGAGGGGGCAAGCCGCGAGGATACGCTGGCCATGATGCGCGAGATGCAGCGCGCGGTAGAGGCGTTGGGCGCCGAATATGAACAGCGCCATGGCCGCAATCCGGTCGATTTCGTCATGGCAGAAATTGGTGGAAACGCCGGACGTGGGCTCGCTGGAGTGGATGCCAAGGATACGGATCTGTTGGGCGGGATTTCGATCGAGCTGATCGATGCGGATCTGCGCCCCTATTCCAGCTTTGCCTTTGTCGCCGAATTGCAGGACAGCGTACGCAGGCATCCGCTGACGGAAACGGTCTCATTCCGGGGATGGCGGTCTGGTCCGGGCGGGGATGCGCTGGACGTGGAATTCAGTGGCGCCGCGGTCGACGTGCTGAAGGCGGCATCTGAGGATCTGAAGACCGCGCTCCTGCGCTATCCAGAAGTCTCTGCGGTGCAGGATAATCTTGCATACGACAAGGAAGAGCTGGTTCTGGAGTTGACGCCGCAGGGGCGGGCGCTTGAATTCACGGTTGAGACCTTGGGCCGGGCGCTGCGCGGGCGGCTGAATGGTATTGAAGCAGCAACCTATCCGGACGGTCCCCGCAGCGCCGAGATCCGGGTGGAGCTGCCCGACGGCGAGCTGACGGCGGATTTCCTGGAACGCACGCTGATGCGGAGCCCGGCGGGGATCTATCTGCCGCTGGCCGACATCGTCTCGGTCAGCCAGCGCACCGGGTTTTCCACGGTGCGGCGGGAAAACGGCGTGCGGGTGATTTCAGTGACCGGTGACATTTCCGAAGATGACCCCGCCCGTGCCCAAGAAATCGTCACCGCGCTAGAGGAAGAGATCCTGCCCAAAATCGCAAGTGAGCGGCAGGTAGACTGGCGGCTGGCTGGGTTGAGCGAACAGGAAAGCGATTTTCTCAATGACGCGCGCACCGGCCTTATTCTCTGCCTGACGGGAATTTATCTGGTTTTGTCGTGGATCTTTGCCAGCTGGACCCGGCCGCTGGTGGTCATGTCAATCATTCCATTTGGCTTGGTCGGCACGATTTGGGGCCATTACCTCTGGGAGGTGCCGCTGTCGATGTTCACTGTGGTCGGTCTGTTGGGGATGACGGGGATCATCATCAACGACTCGATTGTTCTGGTGACAACGATCGACGAATACGCCGAAGAGCGCGGTTTGATCCCTTCGATCATAGATGGGGCAGCGGATCGTCTGCGACCGGTCATGCTGACCACATTGACGACGGTGCTGGGGCTGGCCCCGCTGATGTATGAGGGTTCACAACAGGCGCAGTTCCTGAAGCCGACGGTGATTACGCTGGTCTACGGACTGGGGTTTGGCATGTTCCTTGTGCTCTTGGTGGTGCCTGCACTGGTGGCCGTTCAGGCAGATATCGCACGCCCCTTTACCGCGCTGCGCCGCGGACTGCAGGGCCGGGCGGGGCGTTTGCGTTGGCTCACCTTTGGGTTGGCTGGTGCACAGCTTGCCTGGCTGGCACTGAGCCTTGGCTACGCAATGGCCGCTGGGGCGCTGCATCCTGCGTTGCGGATCGGCGTTCCGGCGCTGGTTGAAATGGATCCGGTCCGCGCTGGCGGTGCCTTGTTCCTGGTGGGGGCTGTTGTGATCAGCCTTGCGGGCTACGGGCTGGGACGACTGTCGGGCGCGCGCGGCCAGAGGGCCTAAGGGGGCACCTGTGACGCCCTAACCGTTGCGCTATTCCGCCAGCTGTTGTTCTGCCTGTGCAAGCAGGGCGACCTCGGCCACCTGATCGATCAGCAGCCGGGCGGGAGTGGACGACGATGGCGTGCCCGTCAGCGCAAGGTCTGAAACGGGCACCCAGCTGGCCTGCAGGGCATCATCGTCGGGGTGCGGTGAGCCGCTGACATAGTCACAGAGCACGGCCACCAGAAGATACTGCCGTTGCACAGCACCGGCGTCATCCCGCAGCATGACATCCACATGTGTCAGGATCTTGCGCGGAGTGGCGATCACGCCCGTTTCTTCCAACAGCTCGCGGGCTGCGGCCTCTGAGGCGGTTTCGCCCAATTCAACATGACCGCCGGGAAACCCCCACCAGCCAGCGTTGGGCGGTTTCTTTCGTTGGACCAGGATGACGTGATCCTGTCCCCCTTGTGGGTGACAGACAACCGCCAGCGCCCCGAGTACGGGACGTTTCACTGGGTCAGGAGAGCTGGACATGACGGTTCCGACGTTGGGGCAGGGTTGCCGGAATTAGTGGCGAGTGCAGCCCCGGATGTCCACTGCATGATTACGCCCCAGAACCGTGAACCGCATCTGCGAACGGTCCATGGCAAAGATGCCCCCGTCCGCCGACACGATTTCGGTCTGCGCAACCAGCTGGTCGCCGCTGCGTGTGGTGGTGGTTTCCGTTGTGGCCAGATTGGGCGCGCCCGGTTCGATGACCACGACCTCCTCACCGCCAGCGGAGGGCATGGCGATGCGGGCCGTCAGCTGCATGCCGTAGCGGCTTGGGACAATGTCGCAGGAGGCACGGCGCACACCGGCTTCCCGCGCGGAAAGCGGTTGATCGGCGAGGGCTGCGACAATGGCGGGGTTTTTGCTGCTCTGCGGGTTCAGGGCCTGCTCGAAGGTGAGTTCGGATGGAATGCAAACATCCTTGCAGATCCCCAACTCCATCCGACCTTTCAGCTTGATGGGCGCGCCGGTCTTTGCAGGGGTGATCTCAACCGGAAGAACCAGCTGATCGTGATAGCCGATGGTCCGGAAACCTGAGGTCAGAAACACGTCAGGGGTTGGCCATTTGATCGATACAGCACCCACGTTTTGTGATCCCGCCCAGGTGAATTGCGGTGGAATTCCGGCGTCACCGGGCGCGCGCCAGTATGTTTTCCACCCCTCTGACAGGGTCAGACGGATCGCGCCCATATGTGTGCCACTACGGGTGATGCCGCCATCCAGGATCTCCAGCTGGACGATATCCTCCATCCGCTCCGCCAGAGCAGAGGCGGGAAGGGCTGTCAGCGGTACAATCGCCGCGGAGAGCGCGGCGCGCAGCCAGCGGCGCCCAGCAGAAGCCACAGCCGAAACGACCCGGCGCGGTGCGGATGATTTTAACGGCATCTTTGATGGGGCAGGGTGAAACTGTGTCATAAGGAATAGATGCGCATTCAGAAGGTAAAAGCCAAGTCACGATACGGTCAGGGGCGGGTGATCGCGACACAGAAAGAGACTTGGCCTTGAACACGCAAAGGCTGCGCGCCATCTTATTAAAAAGAGCAAAGGGAACTGGCGTTACGCCAACCCACCTCCACAACAAGGAATACAGGTGCAGATGGATCTTTCCGGACAACTACTGATAGCGATGCCAGGCATCGGGGATCCCCGGTTTGAACATTCACTGATTCTTTTGTGTTCTCATGACGATACCGGGGCGATGGGTCTGATTGTGAACAAACCTGCGGCGGGTGTTGCCGTGTCCAATCTTCTGGAACAGCTCGACATCAGCGTCGCGGATGAAACCGACGGCAATCAGCCGGTCAGATTTGGTGGCCCGGTTGAGACACAGCGGGGATTTGTACTGCACTCGCCCGAGTATCAATCAAACGTCAGCTCTCTGCGGGTGTCGGATGGGTTTTCGATGACTGCAACAGTCGATGTGCTTGAAGATATCGGCGCCGGGCAGGGGCCTGCGCAAAAGCTGGTCATGCTTGGCTATGCGGGCTGGGGGCCAGGGCAGCTCGAATCGGAGATCGCGCTTAATGGCTGGCTGAACGCGCCAGCAACGCCGGATCTTGTGTTTGAGCTGGCGGACCACGAGAAATGGGAAGCCGCGCTGCGGGAGATCGGTGTGGATCCCCTGACGTTGTCAACAAGCGCGGGCCACGCCTGATAATCTGCCCAATGCGGTCGGCTGGGGTCAGCGCGGTGCAGCGGCGCGGCGCAGGCGATCGTTGATTGCCGCGCCCAGTCCATGCTCGGGGATCGGAGCCACGGCGATCGGTTTGTCCATCGCATCTAGCTGATGCAGGTGGCCAAACAGATTGGCGGCCGCCTCTACCAGATCAGCGCTGTCAGACAGGTTCAGGTCACAGGACATCGTGCCAAAGCCAAGGTACAGCTCTGCCGGATCCGGTGTGGTGACATTCAGCCGGACTTTGGCGCGTGGGGCGTAATGTGACAGCAACTGCCCCGGCGCGGTCAGAGGATCCGACGCATCGCGCAGCTGCAGCGGGTGACCCAGCACCGCCTCGATGTCTTCCTGAGCGAGCCCGCCGGGGCGCAGCAGAATGGGTGTCTCACCCGACAGCCCGACGATGGTGGATTCCACGCCTACGCCGCAGGGGCCGTCATCGACAATGGCCGCAATGCGCCCGTCCAGTCCGGCGACAACATGTGCCGCTGTTGTCGGGCTGATCCGCCCGGATGGGTTGGCCGAAGGGGCCGCAACGGGGCCGTCCAAAGCCGACAGAAGGGCGCGGGCGGCTGGGTGGGCAGGGATGCGCACGCCAAGAGTTTCAAGATCTGCGGTCACAAGATGCGAAATGTCATGCCCGTCTCGCAGGGGCAGCACCAGTGTCAGCGGGCCTGGCCAGAACGCCTCTGCCAGCTTGTTGGCGGTCTCTGTCCAGATGACGTGACGTTTCGCTGCCTCAATCGAATGAACATGCGCAATCAGCGGGTTGAAGCTGGGTCGTCCCTTCGCGGCATAAAGCGCGGCGACGGCCTCTCCCTGACGGGCATCCGCGCCAAGCCCGTATACAGTTTCGGTGGGAAACGCGACCAGCTGTCCGGCCTGCAAGAGCGCTGCAGCCTGACGAATATCCTGCGGCTGAGCGGTCAGGATGCGGGTGGGAGAGTTGGACATGGCTGGTGACGCGGCGTTTTGGTTGCTTGAAAAAAGGGCCCGGTTAGGTAATCGGACAAGACGTTCAACATAAAGGCTCGGGGCAATGATGCCAAGCTGCCCCGAACAGCTCTCTCTGAAAGAGGCCAGACATGACCTTCCGTGCCCCCGTTCCCGAGTATCAGTTTCTATTGAATCACATCATTGGCTACAGCGAGATTTCCGCGACCGAGCGGTTCAGCGAAGCGAGCGACGATGTCGTGACCGCAATCCTGACCGAAGCGGGCAAGTTCTGTGATGAGGTGATGGCCCCGTTGAACAGGGGTGGGGATTTGCAGCCAGCCTATCTGGAGAACGGCGTTTTGCGCACCTCTCCGGGATATGCAGAAGGCTGGCAGGCCATCTCTGAAGGGGGTTGGATCGGCATGAGTGCGGCAGAGGATTTCGGCGGCATGGGCCTGCCGATGACCCTGACCACGGCCGTGAACGAAATGATGTCGGGTGCGTGCCTTTCGCTGCAGCTGGCCCCGCTGATGAGCCAAGGCCAGATCGAGGCGCTGGAGCATCACGCCAGTGACGCCCTGAAAGAACTGTATCTGCCCAAGCTGATCTCGGGCGAGTGGTCTGGCACCATGAATCTGACCGAGCCTCAGGCAGGCTCTGATGTGGGGGCGCTCAGCTCCAAGGCGGACCCACTGGACGATGGCACCTATGCCATCAGCGGGCAGAAGATCTATATCTCCTGGGGTGACAATGATTTCACCCAGAACGTCTGCCATCTGGTGCTGGCGCGTCTGCCCGATGCGGTGCCGGGGACCAAGGGGATTTCTCTCTTCCTGGTGCCCAAATTCCTGCCGGACGCCGAGGGCAACCCAGGCAAAGCCAATTCGCTGAAAGTCGTGAGCCTGGAACACAAGATGGGTCTGCATGGTTCGCCGACCTGTGTGATGCAGTATGACGGCGCCATCGGCTGGATGGTTGGCAAGCCGGGTGGTGGTCTCGCGGCGATGTTCACCATGATGAACAACGCCCGTCTGGGTGTCGGCGGTCAGGGCGTGGGCGTCGCAGGTGCGGCCTATCAGAAGGCACTGGCCTACGCACTGGAGCGCAAACAGGGCAAGTCTGCTTCTGGCACCATCGTGGATCATGCCGATGTGCGCCGGATGCTGATGGAGATGAAGGCCGATCTGTTCGCTGCGCGCGCGATTCTGCTGGCGTGTTCGCAGGCTATCGACATGCAGACGGCAACCGGTGCGCAGGACTGGGCTGCGCGGGCGGCGTTCCTCACGCCGATTGCCAAGGCTTTTGGCACCGAAACCGGGATGCGCGTGTCAGAAACCGGGGTGCAGGTGCACGGTGGCATGGGCTTTATTGAAGAGACCGGCGCAGCGCAGTTCTACCGCGACGTCCGTGTTACCGCGATCTACGAAGGCACCAACGGCATTCAGGCGATGGATTTGGTGGGGCGCAAGATGATGGACGGCGGTGACATGGCGCACCGTCTGATCGATGAGATCGAAGATCAGGCAGAACGGGCCCGCACCACCCATCCAAATATGGCCGAAGCGGTCTGGCAGGCCTGCGAATCGCTGCGCGAGGCGACAGAGTGGCTTACGGCGCAGGGCAATATGGACGAACGTTTCGCGGGGGCGGTTCCGTATCTGCATGCTTTTGCACGCGTCTTGGGCGGGCATTATCATCTGGCGGCTGCGATGGCAGATGTCGGTGGACCACGTGAGAAATTGGCCCGCTTCTACATCAACCGGATGCTGCCAGAGCACGCAGCCCTGCTGGCTCATGCGCAGGCGGGTGCAGATGGCGCGCGCGCATTGACCTTGGACGAACTGGCTGACGGATGAGCAGCGAACGCCCCGACGGCCCGTGGAGCGAACCGCCCGCTGAGGGCGAGGCCATCGAGGTGGCCGACGGCGTTCTGTGGATGCGCCTGCCTCTGCCGATGAAGCTGGACCATGTGAACGTCTACGCGCTGGACGATGGTGATGGCTGGACCATTGTTGACACCGGCATGTCGTCCAACAAAACCCGTCGCATCTGGGAGCGGCTGATGGCTGGTCCGCTTGGCGGCAAGCCTGTGAGGCGGGTTGTGGTCACGCATCACCACCCCGATCACGTCGGCAATGCTGGCTGGTTTCAGTCTGAACATGGTGCAGAACTGGTGACGACGCGCACTGCCTGGCTGTTTGCGCGGATGCTGACGCTTGATGTGCAGGAAAGCTGGCCGGAAGAAACGCTGGAGTTCTACCGCAGCGCGGGTATGGATCCCGCGATCTATGACGCACGGGTGGCAGAGCGGCCGTTCAACTTTGCCGATACGGTCTATCCGATGCCGCTAGGGTTTACCCGCATCAAACAGGGCGACGTGTTGCGTATGGCTGGTCGCGACTGGGACATCCACATGGGCAACGGCCACGCACCAGAGCACGCAACATTCTGGAGCCGCGATGACAATCTGGTTATCACAGGTGATCAGATCCTGTCTTCGATCAGCCCCAATATCGGGGTTTACGCGACCGAACCAATGGCTGACCCGGTGGCTGAATGGCTGGAAGCCTGCGAACGGCTTGCTCCGCTTGCGCGGCCCGATCACCTTGCGCTGGGCGGGCACAAGCTGCCTTTTCTTGGTCTGCCACACCGCATGGCGCAGCTGATCGACAATCACCACGGAGCCCTGGCGCGGCTTCTTGACCATCTGGACGAGCCCCGCAGCGCGGCAGAGTGTTTTGCGCCTCTGTTCAAGCGCAAGATTGGTGCGGGGGAATATGGTCTTGCCTTGGTAGAGGCGGTGGCCCATGTAAATCATCTGTATCATATCGGTCAGGTGGATCGCGTCCGACGGGATGACGGGGCCTGGCTTTATCAGCGTAAGGGGTGATCTGCCCCGTCACCGGGGGAGACGCCATGTCCGATGAAATCGCAACCAGCGCAGAAGCGGCAGAAGATGCGATCCTGCCATGTGTTCACGAGGTCCATTCAGACCCAGAAGCCTGCCATCCGCTGAAGCCCCTGCCAGAGCAGCTGAAAAAGCCGGTTGAAAGCAAGAGCCCGGCTCGCTGGGCCTATGAACGGCTGATCCTATACATCCAGAATTTCGAAGAGCAGCTGGACAGCGAACACGAGGTCGCGATGGGTTTTGCTGGTGGCGACGCCGGTGTGATGCGGATCGAAGGCATGGGTTATTTTGATCCTGACATGATCACCTACTACGGCTCAGACACCAGCGGCGCGCGCACCCAGTTGGTGCAACACGTGAGCCAACTGAATGTGATGCTGCGCGCCTTGCCAAAGCAGAACGAAGCCGCGCCTGCCAACCGGATCGGGTTCCGGCTTGTTTCTGATCTGGAGAGCGATGCGCCTGAGAGCTGAGCGTGTCAGACGGGTGAAGGCAGCTGTGCTGGTCGCGGGGATCTGTGGTTTTCCAACAGATGTCGTCCGGGCACAGGACAGTTGGCTGGGCCAGTTGGAGGCCCCGGCGTATCAGCTGCTGGACGATGTGATGGCGGCGCAGGGGTATGAACCCTCGCCATTCACGACCGATGGCTGCAGCGGCGGGTTGTCCCTGTTGTGGCGTCGCCTGTCACGGTCTGGCAGCGGCCCTCCGTTTGAGCATTGCTGCATCCGTCACGATCGCAGCTATCACGCTGCCGGACAGGCCAGAGACTCCGTCCAAAGCTATCAGGCGCGCCTTGACGCCGATCAGAGCCTGCGCCGCTGCGTAGAGACGCAATTGCAGGACAATCCACTGCTTGCCCGGACTGTCAGCAAAGCCGTCTACGGCGCTGTTCGATTCGCAGGTGGGCCCTGTAGCGGGCTCTCTTGGCGCTGGGGGTATGGGTATCCCACCTGCGCAGGCCAAAACCGCGACAGTTTTGGCAGGGATGCGCCCGATTGACGTGGTGACAGTGGCGGCGAAATCCAGTATCCAGCAAGCAAACATACGCGAATAGGAATGGACACATGGCTGAACACAAGCACGGTTCGATGGACATCACTGTTCAGGAAAAGACCTATGAAGGCTTCCTGAAATTCACCACGCGCTTCTGCATTGCAGTGGCGATCTTTACCGTATTCCTGGCGATCTTCGCGACCTGATCGCGTGGCCGGTTCGGATCGCCTGGGGCGTCTGGGTGCCCGGTCTGTGGCTGGCCTGACGCGCACCACTGCAGCGGTGCTGCTGTGTGGTGCGCTGGTGGCCTGCGCCGCGCCGCAACAGCCCAACGCAGATGATGCCACGTTGCAGAGAGTGGCCTATCGTCACGACGGCCCGCCGTCGCTGACGCTTTATACCATGATCAACAACCGCACGGGTCAGGGCGCGCATACCTCCCTGATGGTGAATGCCTCTGAGCGGGTGATTTTCGATCCTGCCGGATCTTTCTATGCTGATGTGGTGCCGGAGCGTGATGATGTCCTTTACGGGATCACGCCTGCGGTTGAACGGGCCTATCGCGGGTCACATGCGCGCAGCACCCATCACGTCGTTGTTCAAACCGTTGAGGTCAGCCCGGAGCAAGCGCAGCTCGCCTATCAACTGGTGACGCGCAACGGCCGTGTTGCGGGGGCGTTCTGCTCGAATGCGACCTCGTCTGTTCTGGCGCAAATTCCGGGGTTCGAGTCGATCGAGACCACGTTTTATCCCGGCAAACTATCCGAACAGTTTGCAGCCCTTCCGGGTGTTTCCACCCAGGTTTACCGCGAAAACGACAGCGCGGACCTGAAAGAAGGGTTGGAAAAGAACAATGCGCTTTTGAATGCAGGCGCTGGCAGCTGACCTTCCCGCCCGAAGGGGCATGATCGTGAGATGCTTGAAATGACAAAGCCGCAGGTCGTCCTGCGGCTTTTGTTTTGCGTTATGCGTCGCGACGTCAATGCAACAGGAACAATAGCAGAAACCCACAGGCGCCCGCCCCCATCGCGATCAGGACATTGCGGGTCAGATAGCCGAGCGCAAAAACCGCCACTGCGACCGCGACATGCGGCAGGCTGGGGGTGCCACCAGTGGGGGTGGGCCAGGCAACGAGCGGGGCGACCAATGCGGGAATGATCGCAACCGCAGTATAACGCAGATGCCGCATCAGCCAGGCAGGCATCGTGCGCCCGCCCATGAGCCCGATGAATGCAAAACGCAGGGCAAAGCTGCCGACAGCCAGTCCGATGATGATGGTCCACAGCAGCGTGGGGTCAGGGGCCTGTGTCATGCTGCGTCCTTTCCTGTCTTGCGCTGTTCAATCCAGAGTTCGGCCTGTGCCCCTGCCATCATGCCGACCATACCCGCAACAATCAGGCCGAGATTGTAGGGCAGGGCGGTCGCGGGCAACGCGGTCGCGACGGCGGCAAAGCAGGCGACCACATGCGCAGGTGTGCGCAGCATCGGGCCGACCATCGCCAGAAACGCCAGTGGCAGCACAAAGTCGAGGCCCCAGCTGTCAGGCACCTGTGCGCCCAGAAGCGCGCCGATGAATGTTGCCGCCATCCAGCCGGGCGCGACGCAGCCGTTGGTGCCAAAGAAATACGCCAGCCGCTGTGACAGGGTCATCTGCGGGTTGTTTTCGAACTGAACAATCGACAGGGCATAGGATTGGTCAACCGTCAGATAGGCGGCGCAGGCGCGTTGCCAAAGCGGGGCCTCTCCCAAATAGGGGGTGAGGGATGCGGAATACATCGCCACCCGCAGGTTCACCGCGAGCGCTGAGACCAGAATGATGAGTGTCGGCGTGTTTTCCTGCATCAGCTGGAGGGCCGTGAACTGGGCCGAACCGGCAAAGACAGAGAGCGAAAACACCAGCGCCTCGGGGACAATCAGTCCTGCTTCGGCGGCCAGAACGCCAAACAGGAGCCCAAATGGTCCCGACACCAACAGGAAGGGCGCGCCGTCGCGAAACCCCTTCCAAAATGCCGATTTCGTGGTGGTGATTGCCATGATCTGGTCCTAGGTTGTTCCCAATTGGCATAGGCCTGTGGGTGGAGGTTTGCAATTGGCGATGATGGATGAAAACGCAGATCAGGCTGCGGTTGTGGCCGAGTATCTGATCGCGCCGAACCCAACAAACGCGCGGCTGACCCGGCGGGTCAAAGGTCTTGATCACACCGGTGCGGTGGCTGAAATTTCCGTGGTCGAAGAGCGCCCGCTGACCATCTATCTGAACCGGCAGGAAATCGTCACGGCGATGACGATTGGGGATTATCCGGAGTATCTTGCTCTTGGCTTTCTGCGCAATCAGGGCATGCTGCGCGCTGACGACGTGATCACCGGTATCGACTATGACGAAGAGCTGGAAACGGTCGTGGTGCGCACCGAGATCGAAACGTCCTATGAAGAGAAGCTCCAGAAAAAGACGCGGACTTCGGGCTGCGCGGTCGGCACTGTCTTTGGCGACATGATGGAGGGGCTTGAGGATGTGCGCCTGCCTGAGGTGGAGGTGAAGACCTCCTGGCTTTATGCGCTGGCGCACAAGATCAACCGCACGCCGTCGCTGTACCTGGAGGCGGGCGCCATTCATGGCACCGTGCTGTGTCAGCAAGATCGACCGCTGGTCTACATGGAGGACGTGGGCCGCCACAATGCGGTGGACAAGATTGCAGGCTGGATCCAGAGCACCGGCGCGGATGTGTCGGATAAAATCCTCTACACGACGGGGCGGCTTACATCCGAAATGGTGATCAAGACCGCGATGATGGGGATTCCAGTTCTGGCGTCCCGTTCAGGCTTTACCGCGTGGGGCGTGGAAATCGCGCAGGAAGTGGGCCTGACGCTCATCGGGCGGATGCGCGGCCAGCGTTTCGTCTGTCTGGCGGGGGAGGAGCGGCTGGTGCGCGACATGGACCCCAAGGACGCGCCGGTTGAGGACAAGAAACATCGGCGGAAGAGTGCGGGAACGTGACTGGTTCAATAAACCAAAGGGAAGAGCCGGTCCGCGGACGGAAGCGAAGCGCCCGCCCATGGGGGCGGACGGGCGCTGCCCGGCATTTTGCCGTGCGCAGGGGCATTGAATGAGCGACCACGCACGCAGCCCGCTTGACCTGGCGCTAATGGTCTTTGGATCATTCTTCGTCCTGAGTGTTCTGGCCTTCTGGGTCATTTTCCGCTTTGGGGGACCGATCGCGGCGGAGTTCGGGGTTTCTGTCATGGGCAGATCGGTATCACGGAAAGTTATCTTGAGCGGGGTGTCTGACGTCTCTGATGCGCTGCAAAGAACAGTGCAGCGTTGCAGATGGCTGTTCGCTGGAACCTACGCCTGTGAAGGAGGCCACAAATGACCCAACCCCTCGGCGTAATCCTCGCAGGCGGTCTCGCCACCCGGATGGGCGGCGGCGACAAGGGGCGGCTTCAGGTTGGGGGCGAAAGCCTGCTGGCCCGTGTGGTCGACCGGATCGCACCCCAGGTCGCAGGTCTCGCCTTAAACGCCAATGGCGACCCACAGCGGTTTGATGATCTTGGCCTTCCGGTCATTGCCGATACGATTGACGGATTTGCTGGTCCTCTGGCGGGGGTTCTTGCCGGGCTTGACTGGGCCGCAGAGCAGGGGGCGTCGTCTATCGTTACCGTTGCGGCTGACACGCCATTCTTTCCGCAGGATCTGGCAGAGCGGCTGCTGGCTGCGGCTGAGGGGCAGCGTTATCCGTTGGTGCTGGCGACCACTCCGCGCACTGGCGAAGAGACGCTGAAATCGGGCGGGGGGCGTCGTGTAAATCGGCACCCGACGTTCGGGCTTTGGTCGGTGGAGCTGCGCGAGGATCTGCGCAGCGCGCTGCAGAACGGCTTGCGCAAGGTGGTGCTATGGACCGATCAGCACGGTGGTCGCGAGGCGCTGTTTGAGGCAGAGCCGTTTGATCCGTTTTTCAATGTGAACACGCCAGAGGATCTGGCCCGTGCCGAGGCATTGCTGAAATGAAGATTTACGGTGTCACCGGCTGGAAAAACTGCGGCAAGACCGGATTGATGGAGCGGCTCGTCGCCGAGTTCTGCGAGCGGGGGCTGTCTGTGTCGACGTTGAAACATGCCCACCACAGCACCGATGTCGACCACCCCGGAACCGACAGTTTTCGCCATCGCACGGCGGGGGCGTCCGAGGTGATATTGGCCTCTCCCAACAGGGTTGCGATCATGCAAGAGCTGCGTGGGGCGCCCGAGCCATCGTTTGAGGCGTTGCTGGCGCGACTGCGACCCGTGGATCTGGTGCTGGTCGAGGGGTTCAAGCGAGAGGCCCACCCCAAGATCGAAGCCCACCGGCAAGAAGCAGGTCAGCCGCTCATTGCGCCAAAGGACACCAGTATCCGTGCCGTCGCGAGCGATAGCCCGCTGGAGCTGGACCGGCCGGTTTTTGATTTGGACGACACGGCGGCAATTGCGGATTTCATAGCGCAGGAACTGGAGCTTTGACAGTGTTTGATACGGTCCTCATCGCCGATTGGTCTGCGGCGACGCGAAAGCCTGTGAAGGAAAGCAAGGATGCGATCTGGCTTGGCGTTGCGCGTGCGGGCCTTGCGGTGGAGCAAGTCTACTGTCGTACCCGGCTTGAAGCCGAGGCCTGGTTGGACATGTTCTTTGCATCTGAACGTTCTGCGGGCAGAAAGGTTCTGGCTGGGTTTGATTTCCCCTTTGGCTACCCCAAGGGATTTGCAAGGCAGCTGACCGGACAGGATGACCCATTTGCGGTTTGGCAGTGGGTGGCGCAGCGCATTACAGATGACGAGAAGGGGCAGAACAACCGCTTTGCTGTGGCATCCGAAATCAACCGCGCCTTTCCAGGTGCGGGGCCTCTCTGGGGGAAGCCGAGCGAAGACTCCTGGCCTGAAATTCCCTATCGCAAGTCCGGGATCATTTATGACCTCGTGGCAGAGCGGCGCAAAACGGATCTCGTTGCCAAGGCCGCGTCTTCCTGTTTTCAGTTGTTCTTCAACCCGACGGTTGGAAGCCAGCTCCTGATGGGGTTGCCGACGCTTGAGCGGTTGCGCAAGCGCCATCAGGCCGCTGTCTGGCCGTTTCAGGACATTGACGGCGCGCAACTGGTTTTTGCCGAGGTTTGGCCGGGATTGATCGAGGGGGCGGTAAAGCTGGCGCTTGCGAACGGTGCGGCGGAAGAAATCCGCGACAAGGTGCAGGTCCGGCTTTTGTCGCAGGCCTTGTCGGGCTTGGATGAACGGGCGTTTTCCACCCTTTTCGACGCGCCCAGTTCCGAGGCCAAGGAAGAAGCATGGATCCTTGGCGCTGGGTGTGGTCAGCTCCTGGATCGGCAAGCCCGTCTGGCAACAACAGAGGCAGACATGACCCTAGCACCGCCGCCCTTGCGAAATGATTGTTTCGCCCTGCCTGCGGGTGTGGATTGGACGCCTGTGGATGACGCGCTCGCTCATCTCAGGGATCGGTTGCATCCTGTCACAGCGGTTGAAACACTGCCGCTTTCCTTGGCTTTGGGGCGGGTGCTGGCGGAAGATGTCGTTGCGCGGCGGTCCAATCCACCGCAACCGAATACCGCGGTGGATGGATATGGATTTGCCGGGCCTGCCGCGGACGGGGCGCAGGTCTTGCCGCTGGTCGCTGGTCGCGCGGCTGCTGGGCAAACCTACGACCATCCTGTGCCTGCGGGATATGCGATCCGCATTCTGACGGGGGCTGCCCTGCCAGAAGGGGTGGACACGGTCATTCTCGAAGAAGATGTGACCTGTGATGGTGCGAAAATCGCGTTCAACGGGCCGCTGAAACAGGGGGCCAATACGCGCAAGGCCGGTGAGGACGCAGCAGAGGGCGATGTGATCCTGAGCAAAGGCCGCGTTGTCACCCCTGCGGATCTGGCGCTGGCCTCGGCGACGGGTGTCTCACATCTTGCGGTCCGCAAACCCCTGCGCGTTGGTGTGCTGTCGACGGGTGATGAGCTGGTCGAGCCGGGAGAGCCTGCCGCTGCCGGGCAGATCTTTGACGCGAACCGGCCCATGCTGCTGGCCTTGCTGGCGTCAATGGGATTCGAGCCCATTGATCTCGGCAAAGCAGAGGACGACCGGGCAGTGTTGCGGGGGCATCTGGACGCTGCGGCAGAGCGTGTCGATGTGATCCTCACCAGCGGCGGGGCTTCTGCGGGGGATGAAGATCACATGTCGGCCATCCTGCGCGAGCATGGCGCGATGGAGCAGTGGCGTATCGCGCTGAAACCGGGGCGGCCTCTGGCCCTTGGGATGTGGCAGGGAACGCCGGTCTTTGGCCTGCCTGGCAATCCGGTTGCTGCTATGGTTTGCACGCTGATCTTTGCGCGTCCCGCAATGGGGCTCATGGCTGGGGCGGACTGGCAGGTGCCACAAGGATTTGAGCTGCCAGCCGCGTTCAGCAAGCGTAAGAAACCGGGGCGGCGCGAATATCTGCGCGCGCGCCTGCGCAACGGTCAGGTCGAGGTGTTCAAATCCGAAGGATCGGGCCGCGTCAGTTCACTCAGCTGGGCCGAAGGGCTGGTCGAGTTGCCTGATGGGGCGGTTGATATCACGCCTGGAACACCCGTTCGGTTTATTCCCTATGCGAGCTTTGGCATGTAGCGCTGCAGCAGGCTAGTCAAAGGTTCCGGCAACCCGGCCCAGAAGCATGAACGCACGTGCTGTGCGTGTTTCGCCCAAGGCCGAGATATCGGCATCTGTTGCCTCTTCCTCGAAATTGGCAAGCATCTGGTCGAACCGTCGCAGGAAATGATGCGCGGCATCGCGGAAAATCGGATCCTGTTTCATGCGCGCATTGGTCAGCGCCAGAGAGCTGCGATCACGCACGCCGCCAAGAGCCGCCACGGCGCGCCCGCGGGTGCCTTGGGCAAACTGGCGCCAGATTTCCGGGCGAGCCATGTCAGGACGCAGGTCATCCATATAGATGCCGTCTTGGCTGAGCAGGGTCAGAACATCCTGTGCCGCCTGAATGACCTGTGCGGCTTTTCGGTCCTGAAGCGCGAGGCGCAGGGCTGCAAAGCCCTCTTCGTCCTCGGCTGTTTCAGGGAAGTTCAGAGCGCGGATCAGCTGGGCAGAGGGCAGCGGGGCCGCTATATCCTCTGCCGTGGTGCCGAGCGCCAGCAGCCCCTGATCGGTTGCTTCGCTGCTATCGTTGGGGCGCATCGCCATGCCGGGGATCGGACGGTCGCGTCGGCTGGTTTGGAAAGTGGCGAGCGCGGTTTCCGTCTTGCGGGTCGCGGCAGCGATTTCCTCCAGCTTTTGGGTGACCGAAGGTTCGGCGACAGAGGCCGCTTGCTGGGCGTGGGTGATATAGGTCTTTCGCATCCCGTCGATTGCGGCATGCAGGCGCTGGGATTCATCGCGCATCACCTGAGATGAGCGTAGCGCCACAGCGCCGACCCAGATCAACAAGGCGGGCAGCAGGATGGCGGAGGCCAGAAGCACATGATCGGACCAGCTGGCTGGTTCCTGCGCAGGCGTCTGGCTATCGCCGCCAAGCACATAGATCGCAACAACCACGAGGAACCAGATCGCGCTGATGCCGATGGCAGCCGCCTCGATCCCGCCGATAACCGGCCGATCCGGTGGGCTCTCAAGAGCACTGGTTGGCGGCGGTGCAGAGGTGGCGTTGGAACGGGTCATAACGGTTGCTCGGAAACGGGCCAGATGAAATGTGCTGATGCCCGATGCTGGTGTCGGGCATCAACGGGTGTAGACGCCTTAGGCGTAGACGATCGTCAGGATCTCGTAAGAACGTTCCCCGCCCGGGGTGCGGACCTCGACGCTGTCGCCTTCTTCCTTGCCGATCAGGGCGCGGGCGATAGGGGATTTGATGTTGAGAAGACCGGCTTCGATGTTGGCTTCATGCTCTCCAACAATCTGCCAGGTTTTTTCTTCGTCGGTATCTTCGTCAACCACAGTCACCTTGGCGCCGAATTTGATCGATCCGCTCAGTTTTGCCGGGTTGATGACATCTGCGAGCGACAGGATGCCTTCCAGCTCCTTGATGCGGCCTTCGATGAAGGACTGCTTTTCGCGCGCAGAATGATATTCAGCGTTCTCGGACAAATCGCCCAGCTCTCGGGCTTCGGCGATGGCCTGGATGATGGCGGGGCGTTCCACCGACTTCAGGTTTTTCAGCTCTGCTTCAAGGGCGGCGTGACCCGTGGGGGTCATCGGGATCTTTTCCATGTCTGTGTCCAGAATAGCGTGTCAGGTTTTGCCAGCATCCCTGGCGGTTCGCGTCTATAGGAAAACCGGTTGTCCCACCGCCGTGACGGCAGCAGGACAAACCGGTTGTGTCCCAAATACCTGACCTAATCTGGCGGTCGATTGCAAGGGGGCCAGAGGTACTGTCCACAGCGTTTTCGCTCAGGCCGGCGGAAATCGCCTCATTTCTGCACCGACTTACGGTCTGCCCCCAGCTGTCGGGCATGGTGTCAGCCGTGGTTGTGGCAGGGCGAAAACCTGCCGCCCTGACCGTTGGTATGGGCCGGATGTCGTGGGCCTAGCCATGCGGTGGGACGGGTCTGCGGCCCGTCCAGCCGTGGCGCGACACCCGTGGTCGCGGATCAAACCGGCGCAGCGTGGCAAACATCTTGCCAAGCGATGCAGCAATCGGCTGCCGGACGCGAAGCGCCTTGATATGGCTGTTGGACTGCAGATGCGTGCCGGACTGGGTCTGTTCGATGCGAAAGGGCAGAACGCGGCGGGGGCGACTGCTGTGCCAGAGAAGATCAAGCATCATACTCCACCACCTCAAATTCGATGTTGTCGCGGTCGCGGAAATAGAACCGGCGACCCGGCTCATAATCGTGATGCTCACCGGGAGTGAAACCGGCCGCGCGCACACGTGTCTCGACCGCGTCCAGATCATCCACCACAACGGCAATGTGATTGAGCCCACCGTTTACACCATAGCTGGTTGGGGCCTTTGCCAGTGGCTCTGGCGGGCAGTAGAGGGCCAGGTAGCTGTCGGCTTCGCCCACGTGCAGGCTGTAGCCGCCGTTGATCGCCTCCCCCTGCCAGCGGATGGTCCAGCCAAACACCTCCTGCATCCAGGCTGCGGTGGCTTTTGGCGAGGTCACAGTGATGTTTGCGTGTTCAAGACGTACAGTCATATCAGGCTCCGATGCTTGTCAGTTTGGATCGATTGCCTGTAGGCTAATTTCTCAACCTAACTTGAGATCAAGCATTTTCTTGAGCGTCAGGTGAATAGGGAATAGATGTTATATTACAGATCTTTAATAGAGCGGGAGGCTGTCATGGCGAAATCAGCAGGTGTGTCGATCGGCTATCTGGCAGAGCGAACCGGGCTCGCGGTGTCGGCAATTCGCTACTACGAGGCGCAGGGGCTGGTTGAGCCCTGGCGCAATGCAGGTGGACAGCGGCGGTTCCATCGCGCCGACCTGCGGCGGCTGAGCTTTGTCATGGTTGCACAAAAGTTTGGCTTCTCGCTGCCGGAGATCCACGGTTTTCTCAAAAGTCTGCCGGGTGGGCGGACACCGACAAAGGCCGATTGGGCACGCCTGTCTGAGCAATTTCGCGATCATCTGAATGCCCGAATCGAGACGCTGGAGCGTCTGCGGGACAATCTTGATGGCTGCATCGGCTGCGGTTGCCTGTCTCTGCCCAATTGCAAGTTGTACAATCCCGACGATGCGGCAGCCCAAAACGGGCAGGGGCCACGCTATTTGATGGGGGATCGGCCGTCGGATTTGACCAAAGACGGGAACAGAACGCCAAATGACGATATTTGACGCACCATTTGTCGCAATTGAGGTTTCTAGATCACCGTAACGTAGAGTTTGGATTGACCAGAACCTCTGCCACCCGCTAAGCAACCGCGAAAGAAAATTACGCCAAGGACGCACAGCCCGCATGGGTTGGTCCTGAGCCACAGCCTAAGGAGCCTTCTATGGCCGAGATTGAACGCGAAGCAATGGAATACGACGTTGTGATCGTTGGGGCAGGCCCGGCTGGTCTGTCTGCTGCGATCCGACTGAAGCAACTGGACAGCGACCTGCAGGTTGTGGTGCTGGAAAAAGGGTCCGAAGTGGGCGCGCATATCCTGTCAGGCGCAGTGCTCGACCCATGTGGTCTGGATGCGCTGATCCCTGACTGGAAGGAAAAAGGCGCACCGCTGAACGTGCCGGTCAAGGACGACAATTTCTACATGCTGGGTGAAGCGGGTCAGATCCGCATCCCGAACTTCCCCATGCCGCCGCTGATGAACAACCACGGCAACTATATTGTCTCCATGGGCAATGTCTGCCGTTGGATGGCAGAGCAGGCGGAAGAGCTGGGTGTCGAGATCTTCCCCGGCATGGCCTGTTCCGAGTTGGTTTACGGCGACAACGGCGAAGTCAAAGGCGTGGTTGCCGGTGTCTTCGGCCTGGAGGCTGATGGCTCCTACGGTCCCAACACCGAGCCGGGGATGGAGCTGCATGGCAAATACGTGTTCCTCTCCGAGGGGGTGCGCGGTTCGCTGTCCAAGGAAGTGATCGCCAAATACGGCCTGTCTGATGGCAAGGAGCCGCAGAAATACGGCGTTGGCATGAAAGAGATCTGGGAGATCGATCCAGCCAAGCACAAAGAGGGGTCTGTTACCCACACCATGGGCTGGCCGCTTGGCTCCAATGCTGGCGGTGGCTCGTTCATCTACCACCTGGACAACAATCAGGTTTATGTCGGCTTTGTTGTTCACCTGAACTACAAGAACCCGCATCTCTATCCCTATATGGAGTTCCAGCGCTTCAAGCATCACCCGATGGTGGCAGAGCTGCTGAAGGGTGGCAAACGCGTCGCTTATGGCGCCCGTGCGATCACCGAAGGCGGTTATCAGTCCATGCCCAAGCTGGTGGCGCCAGGCGTCGCGCTTCTGGGGTGTTCTGCGGGTATGGTCAACGTGCCGCGCATCAAGGGCAACCACAACGCCATGCTGTCCGGCAAAGCCGCCGCCGAAGCGGCCTTTGACGCCATCAAGGCAGAGCGCGCGGGCGACGAACTGGCCGCCTACGAAGTCAGCGTGCGCGACGGTGCGATTGGCGCGGACCTCAAGAAGGTGCGCAATGTCAAACCGATGTGGTCCAAGTGGGGGCTGACTGCGTCCCTGATGCTGGGTGGTCTGGATATGTGGACCAACACATTTGGTTTTTCCCTGTTCGGAACGATTGGTCACGGCAAGAACGATGCTGAGGCGACCGAGCCTGCAGATCAGCACAAACCGATCGACTACCCCAAGCCCGATGGTGTCCTGTCCTTTGACCGCCTGACCAACGTGGCATTTGCGGCCACCAACCATGAGGAAAGCCAGCCCTGCCACCTGCGCCTTGGCAATCAGGATACACCGATTCAGGTGAACCTGCCGAAATACGCGGAACCGGCGCAGCGCTATTGCCCGGCGGGTGTGTATGAAGTGGTCGAAAAAGACGGCAAACCAGAGTTTGTGGTCAACTTCCAGAACTGCGTTCACTGCAAGACCTGCGACATCAAGGATCCGTCGCAGAACATCACCTGGACGACGCCCCAAGGTGGTGACGGGCCAAACTACCCGAACATGTGATCGCCGCGCGAATGGTTTCGGCAAGGAATTGCCGGTAATATGGGGGCAGCCTTCGGGCTGCCCCATTGCGTGTCAGGGGGTGGCGTTCTACGCTTTGGGCCGAGGCAGAAATTGACCAGTCACCAAGAAGGAGGCCCCGCGTGCCCGTCCCAGTTCTTCGCAGCCTGACCTGTGCCGCCGCGCTTGCGGCCGCTTTGCCCCTGCCATCCATCGCGCAGGCGGATGGTCTTGCGGGGTCATATCTGGCCGCACGGGCGGCAACGCTCGACAGTGATTTCGAGGCATCGGCGGATTACTACAACCGGGCTTTGCTCAGGGATCCGCAAAATCCGTTGCTGATGGAGCACGTGGTATTTGCCCGACTGGCCCTTGGTGATGTTGCAGGTGCCGCGCCTGTTGCCGCGCGCCTGTGGGAATTGGGCGCGCGCAGCCAGGTCGCCAATATCGTGATGGCCGCCGATACAGTCCTGAAAGAGGATTTTCAGGCCATCATCGACCGCAAAGGCGCGCAATACGAGATCAACGGTTTGGTCGATGGCCTGATTTTGGGGTGGGCGCATCTTGGGGCTGGGTCCGTCAGCGCGGCGCTCGCACAGTTTGATGAACTGGGCAAGAAAGACGGTCTTGGCCTCTTTGCCCGATATCACCGTGCCTTGGCGCTTGCCTCTGTTGGGGATTACGAAGGCGCTGAGGCGCTGTTTGCAGCTGACGATGGTCAATTGACCAATACCTCCCGCCGGGCTGTCATCGCGCGACTGGAAATCCTGTCTCAGCTTGGCCGAAACGAGCAGGCGCTGCAGGTCATGGCGGATGCTTTTGACGGGCAGCTGGACCCTGGTTTGACGGCCCTGTCGGACCGTCTGCACGCGGGAGAGACGCTGCCTTTCACCCTGGCTGCCACACCTCGCGACGGTATCGCAGAGGTTTTCTTTACAATGGGGGCTGCGCTGAATGGGGAGATGGCCGACGACTACGTGCTGATGTATGCCCGTGTTGCGGCTGCCCTGCGCGAAGATCACGTTGATGCGATCCTTTTGGCGGCTGAACTGTTCGACAAGCTGGGCCGCTATGCCTTGTCGATTGATCTCTACAAGATGGTGCCCCGTGGCCACCCGGACTATCACGCGGCTGAACTGGGCCGGGCAGAGGCGTTGCGCCGTGCAGCGAAGCCGGATGCCGCCGCAGAAGTGCTTCAGCAACTTGCCCGCGACTTCCCCAATGAGGCGCCGGTTTACACCAACCTCGGCGATCTGCTGCGCCAGCAGGAGGACTATTCCGGTGCGGTGAAGGCCTATGACACAGCCCTTGGCCTGATTGACGAGGCACAGGATGGCCGCTGGTTCCTGCTTTATGCCCGTGGCATCTGTCATGAGCGGCTCAAGAATTGGGACCAGGCAGAGGCCGATTTCCGCGCAGCTCTTGCAATCCGTCCAGACCAGCCGCAGGTGCTGAACTATCTTGGCTACTCTCTTGTGGAAAAGCAGATCAAGCTGGATGAGGCGCTGTCGATGATCGAGCGGGCCGTCGACGCCCGTCCAGATGCAGGCTACATCGTTGATAGCCTCGGTTGGGTGCTTTACCGCCTTGGCCGTTACGAGGATGCCGTCGGGCATATGGAAACCGCGGTTGAACTGATGCCGGTGGATCCGGTGGTGAATGACCATCTGGGCGATGTCTACTGGGCTGTCGGGCGGGCCCGCGAAGCGGAGTTCCAATGGAAACGCGCGCTTTCTTTTATCGACCCTGAAGATACAGACGGCGAGGCCGACCCCGAACGCATTCGCCGAAAGCTCGAGATCGGTCTGGATGCGGTTCTCCTGGAAGAAGGCGCCGAGCCGCTGAAGGTTGCGAATGACGGTTGAGGCCTTTGCCCCCGCCAAGATCAATCTAACCCTTCATGTCACCGGCCAGCGTGCAGATGGATATCATCTGCTGGATTCGCTGGTTGGCTTTGCTGACATCGGAGACCGGATTTCTGCCTCTTCCGCTGATGGGCTGAGCCTGCAGGTTGCTGGCCCGATGGCTGCAGGGGTGCCGACGGACGGCAGCAACCTGATGATGAAGGCCGCTGAACTGCTTGCTGCTGGCCGGGGCGCGGCGCTGACGTTGGAAAAACACCTGCCGCCGGCCTCGGGCATTGGCGGGGGGTCCTCCGATGCGGCGGCAACCCTTCGGGCTTTGTGTGAGGTGTGGGATCTGCCGCTGCCGGAGACCGCAGATGTGCTTTCGCTTGGGGCGGACCTGCCGGTTTGCATGACACCGCGAACACAGCGGATGCGGGGGATCGGGGAAGAGTTGCACGCGCTCCCCCCCTTGCCTGATTGCGCGATTGTACTGGTCAATCCCGGTGTGTCTGTCGCGACGCCTGCGATTTTTCGGGCGATGGAGAACCGTCACAATCCTGCGATGGCAGATGTGCTGCCAGTTTGGCAAACCGCAGAGGCGCTGGCTGATTGGTTACGGACACAACGCAATGACCTTCAAGGCCCTGCCGTCGCCCTGGAGCCAATAATCGGCGAGGCGCTGGCGACGTTGGCTGCAACGCCTGCACTGTTTCACGCAATGTCGGGTTCGGGGGCGACCTGCTATGGTCTCTATGCCGACGATGCAACGGCAAATGCGGCACGTGCTGCCGTGCTTGCTGATCATCCAGAATGGTGGGTGCGGGCAGGCCGGTTGCTGCGCTGAGCGACCACAGTTTCAAACGAAAAAGCCAGCGCAGATGCGCTGGCTTTTTTGATTTCTGTGCCTGTCACAGGGACTGGGTCAGGCGAGCCGAGCCACCACATAGTCGGCCAGATCATGCAGCATCTGACGGATGGGATCCTCTGGCAGCGCAGTCAGCGCATCCTGCGCCTTGGCCACCCAAGCCATTGCATCCCGGCGAGTTGCGCCAAGCGTGTCGTATTTGTCCATCAGCGCCAGCGCGTGATCCAGATCCCCCTCGTCTTGCCGGCCCTTTTCGATGGTGCGAACCCAAAAAGCGCGTTCTTCGGCTGTGGCCTGTGCAACTGCCTTGATGACCGGCAGCGTCAGCTTGCGCTCGCGGAAATCGTCACCAACGTTTTTGCCGGTTGCAGAGCTGTCGCCTTGATAGTCGAGAAGATCGTCCGCGATCTGAAACGCAATCCCGAGCGCATCCCCGTAAGCATAAAGCGCATCAACTTCGGCTTCGCTGGCCTCGGCGATGACGCCACCTGCCTGGGTTGCGGCGGAAAACAGCGCTGCGGTCTTCCCGCGGACAACTTGCAGGTAGATGCCTTCATCCGTGGCGAGGTCACTTGCGGCTGTCATTTGCAGCACTTCACCTTCCGCAATGGTGGCAGAGGCGTTCGCCAGAATGTCCAGAACCCGCAAAGAACCGGTTTCGACCATCAACTGAAAACTGCGGGCGAACAGATAGTCGCCCACCAGAACCGAGCTTTTGTTGTCCCACAGCAGGTTTGCGGTCGGACGGCCACGTCGTTGGCCGCTTTCGTCTACCACGTCATCATGAAGCAGGGTCGCGGTGTGGATGAACTCCACCGTTGCCGCCAGCTTGACGTGATTGTCGCCGCTATAGCCACACAGGCGGGCAGCGGCGAGGGTCAGCATCGGGCGCAGGCGTTTGCCGCCGGCCTCGACCAGATGGGCTGTCACCTCGGGAATGCGAGGCGCGTGTTTTGACGCCATGCGCGTCCGGATCAGCGTGTTAACCGCTGCCATTTCTTCGCTGAGTGTCGCGGCCAGCATATCGTGCGGCTTTTGCGTCAGGATTTGATTCATCGTTTTCCCGCTTGCAAGGCTCGACAAGGCGCGGGCCTTGCCCTTAGATCCATCCCTATGAAGGAACTTTTGCGCAGCACCGACCCAACCATCATGGCCTTTGCCACCGCCCTTCTTGAGGGAGAGGATATAGACTGCTTTCAAATGGACGTAAATATGAGCATCCTTGAAGGTGGTATCGGTATTTTCCCGCGAAGATTGATGGTGCGGGAAGAAGATCATGCACAGGCTGAGCGCGTGATGCGTGATAATGAAATCCCATTGCGGTGATGGCCGGATTTTCTGCTGAAGAGCTGAGCCAGGATGACTTCCTCGGCGGGCGGGTTCGCCTATTGCAGCCGCGCCAGGGATACCGTGCCGGGGTTGATCCGGTGTTGTTGGCGGCGGCTGTGCCTGCACGGTCGGGTATGCGGGTGTTGGAACTGGGCTGCGGGGGCGGGCAGGCGCTGCTGTGCCTCGCGGCGCGGGTGCCGGGGTTGGCGCTCAGCGGTCTGGAGCTGCAGGCCAATTACGCCGATCTGGCGCGACGCAATGCCGCGCTGAATGCAGCAGATCTGTCAGTGTTTGAGGGGGACCTGTCCGCGTTGCCCGTCGATTTGCGACACCAGCAGTTCGATCACGTGATTGCCAATCCGCCCTATTATCGGGCAGGCGCGCATAGTCCGGCTCAGGATGCGGGTCGGCAGATTGCATTGGGTGGTGATACCCCGCTTGAGTTGTGGTTCGATGCTGCGGCCCGACGGCTGGCGCACAAGGGCTATCTACATATGATCCAGCGGGCCGATCGCCTGCCGGAAATGCTTGCAGCCTGTCTGGGTCGATTGGGGTCAGTCGAGGTGCTGCCGCTTTCCCCGCGGGTTGGCCGTGGTGCGGAACTGGTGCTTTTGCGGGCGCGCAAAGGCGGGCGGGCCAACTTTCGCTTGCATGCGCCGCTTGTCCTGCACGAAGGGGCCCGGCACACCGATGATCGTGAAAGCTATGTTCCTGAAATCCGGGCTGTTCTGAGAGAGGGGGCCGCGCTGCCTTGGCCGAAGTGATGCGACGAGCGCGTCCCTCTGCATGGATGTGATTTCAGGGCAGATCGGCGAGGACACGCCTATTTGACGGTTTTGCGACAAAATATATGCGCCTGCAGCGTGACAGCGCAATTTTCTTGTGATCCACTCGTTCTGTACGCAACACGCTCACAAGGAGGAATGACATGAGCCTCAGCTCGCATCTGACCGAACTCAAGAAAAAACACGAGCACCTGAGCATGGTAGTCGAAGACGCCCAACGATCGCCCTCGACGGATCGATTGGAAATCGCATCAATGAAAAAGCAGAAGTTGAAGCTGAAGGAAGAGATCGAGCGTCTCACAGCGTCCTAAGGCGCGGGCTTTGACAATCTGTCGGGGTGGCTGATCCGAAAGGCTGTGCACCCTGAAAACAGACGAAGGATAGGTGAAGGGTCATCAGCGGGGCTGATGGCCCTTTTGCATGGGACAGATAGCAGGGTCAGGCAGGTTTGGCCGCACTTGCCCGAGCAGCGAGGAGCGCACCGCCGGTAATGAGGCAGGCGGCAATCGCGAGCGTCCATGAGGGGCTGGCAATGCCAACCAGAACCAAGACCAGTGTCGACAACAAGGGCGCAGCATAAGAGCTGGTTCCGAGCATTTGAATGTCGCCTTGTTTTACACCGATGTCCCAGACGTAAAATGCCAGGCCAACAGGCCCCAGTCCGAGCGCCAGGGTCGAGCCCCATCCGAGCGCGCCCTGTGGCCACAGTGTTTCCTCAAGCGCGAAGTGCATGATCCATGAGGCCAGGGCGGTCACAACGCAGAACACGGCAACCGTGCTGGTTGGTGCAGAACCAAGCCTGCGAGCCAGAACCGAGTATCCTGACCAGGTTAGTGCGCAAAGCAGTGCAAGCCCATAACCGGGCAGGGCGGCGGGATCGAAGCTCGCGCCGCCTCCGGTGATGATCGTCGCCGCGCCAGCAAAGCCGAGAGCTGCCCCCAATAGATGCCCCGCCCGCAGCGTCTCTCCTGGCAGTAGTCCTGAAAACAAGACGATCAGCAGTGGCCAGAGGTACGCAATGAGACCGGCTTCGGCTGCGGGCGCAAGGCGGAGCGCGGAGAAATAGAGCGCGTGATAACCAAACAACCCGATGCTGCCAAAGGCATAGACACGCCATGGGACATATTTCAGCTGGCTCAACCCACCGCTTCGCCAGCACCAGATCAGACCAAGCCCGCCGCCAAGGGTAAAGCACATGGCATTGAGCAACAGTGGCGGAACCGGGGCGGTCCCAACAGTCAACACTGCAAGCAGCGCCCAAAGGAGGACGGCGATAAAACCGATGGCTGTTGCGCGTTGGCGGGTCATTCTTCGGTCACCACAGGCACGATGTTCAACCCCTCGGAAACAGCGGCAGTCTTTTCGATTTCGGCCAGGATCCAGTCGCGGAATGCCACGATTTGCGGGCGGTTTTCTGACCCCTTCTGGCAGAGAAAGCTGAAATGCGCCTTGCCCGTCAAGGCTGTTTTGAACGGTGCAACCAGGCGCCCCTCTGCCAGATCCTTGACCACCAGGGCCCTTCGGCCAAGAACAACGCCGGCCCCGGCGAGGGCTGCATCAACCGCATGATCCGCGTTTGAAAACCGTGCGCCATGCGCGGGCTCAAAACTCTCTCCGACGGCGCGGAACCACGCGGGCCAATCCAGTCGCGGATTCATGAAATTGAGCGAATCGTCATGGATGAATGGCGCGCTCTTCAATGCCTCGATGGTGCCATACTGGCGCGCCATGTCCGGTGTCATGACCGGCATGACCCACTCCTCTGGCAGGCGCATCGAGTAGACATCCGGATAGGGGCCATATCCAAAGCGGATCGCAACATCTACCTCATCCCGGGCCAGGTCAACGCGCCGCAGGCTGGCGGAGAACCGAAGGTCGATTTCTGGATGAGCGCGGGCAAATTCATAAAACCGTGGCGCCAGCCATTTGGCGGTAAAGGCAGGCCCCGCGGTCACGGTCAGCGCGCCTTCGTCCTGAAGCCGCAATGCTGCGCGCCAGGCTGTGCTGAGCGCCTGAAAGGCATCTGAAGTTCCGGGGGCCAGAACCTGCCCTGCCTCTGTCAGCTCGACTGCCCGGTTCAGGCGACGAAAAACAGGGGTGCCGAGGTGTTCCTCCAGAGATTTGATCTGAAACGAAAGGGCGGCGGGGGTGACATTCAGCTCCTCTGCCGCACGGGCAAAGGACATGTGGCGGGCCGCTGCTTCAAAAGCGCGAAGGGCGGTGAGAGGGGGAAGACGATCAGACATATCGCATAAGTAATACTTAACTGACCTTCTGAAAAGTCTCGTTTGTCAGCCTGTGTGTAAGGGATCATATTGAGGTCAAGTTAATGATGTTAATCTGAATGGAGGCCGAATAAATGGAATATACAGCCACTGCTGCCGTGAAACAGGCCATGGAACGCGCACATGAAGAGCGCGGCCGCGCGATGCGGGCGTTCTGGGCCAGGTTGTTTGCCCCCCGCCGTGCGGGTGTTCTGCAGACAGGAATTTCCCGCTGGGCATAGCGCGCATGTCCTTACGGGATTGGAAAAGGGCCGACCCGCCGGGTCGGCCCTTGCCGTCTTCGGGGTCTGTCGCGATCAGACGAAGAATTGGCCACCATTGGCTGAAATGGTCGAACCGTTGATGAACTGCGCGTCATCCGACACAAGGAATGCCACGCAGCGGGCGATTTCTTCAGGTTCGCCAAGACGGCCGGCCGGGATCTGACCGATGATCGAGTCCCGAACCTTTTCCGGGACAGCCATCACCATTTCAGTAGCAATATAGCCGGGGCAGATCGCATTGGCAGTGATGCCCTTTGCGGCGCCTTCCTGAGCCAGCGACTTGACGATGCCGAGATCGCCCGCTTTGGTCGCCGCATAGTTCACCTGGGCAAACTGACCCTTTTGGCCGTTGATGGAGCTGATAACGACGATGCGGCCAAAACCGCGTTCGCGCATGCCGGGCCAGACCGGGTGAACGGTGTTGAATACGCCGGTCAGGTTGGTGTCGATCACCTGCTGCCATTGCTCTGGTGTCATCTTGTGGAACGGTGCGTCGCGGGTGATGCCTGCATTGGCAACCACAATGTCGATCGGGCCGAGATCTGCCTCGACTTGTTCGATGCCGGCCTTGCTTTCCTCATAGCTGGCGACGTTCCACTTGTAGGTTTTGATGCCGGTTTCTTCGGTGAATTTCGCTGCGGCTTCGTCATTGCCGGCATAGGTCGCCGCCACGGTATAACCTTCGGCCTTCAGCGCCTGAGAAATTGCTGCGCCGATGCCGCGGGAGCCGCCGGTGACGAGTGCGATACGTGCCATGTGGGTATTCCTCCGTAATTGCCTTGGTAATCTTGCTACTATTTTGACGTCAAATGCACAATTATATTGCGCGGTGAAATTCGATATTTGATTGCACCTGCGACTCTATGCCCATCTACTATGCATCGCCTCCTCGCGTGACGTCATCGTGAAACTGGGGCGCATCAAAGAAAAGGGCGCCACGAAGGCGCCCTTTGGTATTCCGACAGTGCCGCGCCTTACGGGCGCTCCACGCACATGGCGACGCCCATGCCGCCACCGATGCAAAGCGTGGCGAGGCCTTTCTTGGCGCCCCGGCGCTTCATCTCGAACAGAAGCGTGTTCAGAACGCGGCAGCCAGAGGCGCCGATGGGGTGGCCGATGGCGATTGCGCCACCGTTGACGTTCACGATGGCCGGATCCCAGCCCATGTCCTTGTTCACGGCACAGGCCTGCGCGGCAAAGGCTTCGTTGGCTTCTACCAGATCCAGATCACCAACGGACCAACCGGCCTTGTCGAGCGCTTTGCGCGACGCGTAGATCGGGCCGACGCCCATGATCGACGGGTCCAGACCTGCTGTCGCATAAGAGGCAATGCGCGCCAGCGGCTCGATACCGCGGCGTTCGGCTTCGTCTGCGCTCATCAAAAGGGTGGCGGCCGCGCCGTCGTTCAAGCCAGAGGCATTGGCTGCGGTGACAGAGCCATCCTTGGTGAACGCGGGGCGCAGTTTCTGCATCGCCTCGATGGTTGCACCGTGACGGATGTATTCATCCTGATCGACGATGATGTCGCCTTTGCGGGTTTTGACGGTAAAGGGGGTGATTTCATCCGCAAAGCGGCCAGCCTTTTGGGCGGCTTCGGCCTTGTTCTGGCTGGCGACGGCGAATTCGTCCTGCATGTCGCGGCTGATCTGCCATTTGTTGGCAACATTTTCAGCCGTCTGGCCCATGTGGTAGCCGTTGAACGCGTCCCACAAACCGTCGCGGATCATGGTGTCGATGTAGCTCATGTCGCCCATCTTGTGACCAGCCCGCAAATTGGCGGCATGGGGGGACAGGGTCATGTTTTCCTGACCGCCAGCACAGACGATAGAGGCGTCGCCAAGTTGGATGTGCTGGGCGCCGAGTGCCACAGCGCGCAGACCCGAACCGCACACCTGATTGATGCCCCAGGCAGAGGCCTCTTGCGGGAAGCCCGCGTTGATATGGGCCTGACGCGCAGGGTTCTGGCCCTGGGCCGCGGTCAGAACCTGACCCATGATGGTCTCAGACACCTCGCTTTTGTCGACGCCTGCGCGTGCGACCACGGCTTCCAGCACGGCGGTGCCCAGATCGTGGGCGGGGGTTTTGGCGAATGAGCCGCCAAAACTGCCGACGGCGGTGCGCGCGGCGGATGCAATTACAACATTGGTCATCTTCTTGGATCCTCTGTCAGTCTTCCTCCGGGGGCACGAGGGCGCAGCGCTTTGCAGCTGCAGCAGTCCGGATCCCCCTGCCTTTTTGAAAAAGGCGCTAAACTTTGCTGCAGTTGCAGCACACGCAACGTGTCCCGAAGGCAGAGCGTCTGTCAACTCTCCTTTGGTCTGTTTCACGGCAGTTGCCATCGCAATTGCGTCAGCTGCGTACAGGTCATCCGCCCCCGAACGGCGCGGTGGGCTGGACGGGATCGACGGTAGGATAGGGTGGGAAAGTCCTTGGTGGGGTAGGGGTTGGCCGCGTCAGGCGCGGCTGCGTTCGCGCAGTTCTTCCAGCCACGGCGGATTCACCGACGGGGCGCCAAACAGATACCCCTGAAGGCAATCAACCCCGATCGAAATCAGGAATTCCGCATCTGCCGGGGTTTCCACCGATTCGGCGACGACCAGCATGTCAAACTGCTTGGCTATGCCGACAAGGGCGCGAACAACCGCTTGGTTGTCATAGCTGGCGTGGACATTGCGGACGAACTGCCCATCGATCTTGACGGCATCAAAAAAGAAATTGCGGAACTTGCTGATCGCGGTTGCGGCGGCACCAAAGTTGTCGAGCGCAAAGGCAATCCCGTGCTTTTGCATCCGATCCATAAAGTCGATCACCAGTTCCGGCGCGGCCATGGCCGAGGCTTCAGTGATCTCCAGAACCAGCCGTTCCCCCAAGGTTGCATCCCGTTTGAGGTGGCGTTCCAGGACCTGCATCCAACGACGATAGCCGATGGAGCGAGCGGACATGTTTATGGAGAGGCGGATACCGGGGCTGCGAGACAGCGCCTTCAGCCCGTGTTCCAGCGCCAGACAATCCAGTTCACGCCCCAGCTCGGTCTCTTCGACATGCGGCATGAATTCCCGTGCGGGGATCACGCGACCAGTGGCATCCAGCACCCGGATGTACCCCTCGTAGAAGGCGACGGACTGAGATCCGACAGCCTGCATGACGGGTTGGTAGGCCAGCATGGTCTGGTCGTGTTTGATCGCCTCGCCCACCATGTCGAGCGTGGAGCGATCTCGCGTAACAACGGCAGAGGACAGAGGGTTCTCTCCCCCCTCTGGCATATCGGCCATGACCTTGTGCTTTTTCTTCACTGCGGTGTCCCTTGGCGCTGGGGTGATGGGGTTACTATGGCTTAGGCCAGCACTCTCGCGCAAAAGGGTTGCTCAGGGATTAAGGTTACAATTTTAGCCAAATTCACTTGGCGCTCTTTGTGGTCCGGGCCATGTCTGTCGAACTGGCCAATCCAGCAGGCGTTGCAGGCAGGTCTGATCGCCCTGATCAGCGTCGGTCAAACCCCGCCGTGCCCTGATCCTCCGGGTGGCGTTTAAGGTGCTTGGCCCGGATGGTGGCCGAATCGTCCCGGCTGCCATCATGGCTGTAACCGGGTGGGGCAAGCGCATATAAAAACCGCTGTTTCAGAGAGAGGCCCGGCTGGGTCATGTCTTTGAAAATACTGACCCATTCATGAAATGCGACCCTGATGGGATTGAACGTGCCAATGTTGTGCACCAGCCCATAATCCGGGCGATCGTGCGCCTGCTCTGGGACAAAGGTGCCAAACAGCCGATCCCAGATGATAAAGACACCGGCATAATTGCAGTCCAGATATCTTGGGTTGCGCCCGTGATGAACGCGATGATGGCTTGGCGTGTTCATCACCGCCTCAAACCAACGCGGCATTTTGCCGATGGCTTCGGTGTGAATCCAGAATTGATAGACCAGATTGATGCCGCCCACGAACAGCACCATTGCCGGATGAAACCCCAGCAGGATCAGCGGCGCACGGACGATCATGATAAAGGAGAATGTGCCGGTCCAGGTCTGTCGGAGGGCGGTGGTCAGATTGTAGTGCTGGCTTGAATGGTGGTTGACGTGACTGGCCCAGACCCAGCGGACCCGGTGACCGAGGCGATGCACCCAGTAGTACCGCAAGTCATCAAGGACAAAGCACAGCAGGATCACCCAAACCGATGTGCCCAGATCCAGTGGTGTGACCTGCCAGAGGATCATGAAAAAGCCCCACGCGATCACACCAAGCGCCAGACCCGATGCGACGCTGCCTGCCCCCATGATCAAAGAGGTGACAGCATCGCGGGTTTCATAGCGGCCACCGCGCCCCTTGATGGCGATCCAAAGAAACTCTGCCAGAATAGCTGCGATGAAAAACGGCACGGCCCATTGTGTGACATCGGGATAATTCAGCGTGTCTGACATTGGCTCAACCTGTCTTTTGCGAAAGGACGGTGGGGGAGGGCGCAGCGGTGATGGCATCCTTCCAGACAGCGCGTTCTTCGCTGCTGAGGATAATGGTTACGGAGGGTGTGGAGAAATCCGCAAACCGCAGGCAAAGCCCCTTGGGGTGGGGTTCAATCTTGGCAGTATCTAGGGGGCGGGCAATTGTGTCTGCGCCAAAGCACCAGACGATTCCCATACCCTGCTCTGTCGTGACCAGGGCGGCGTGTCCGGTTGCTGCAGGTCGTGCAGATTGCACGGCACTGTCAGGCGAATGGCGCAGCCACGCGCGGGTCGCGCTGTCCTCGGTCAGCGGGACAACCGCGGATCGTCCGGACATGTGCAAGATGATGGCGATGGCAACGACGCCGCATACGACCATCGTCACCAGTATCTCCAGCGGCATGGCGCTCCTCCCTGTTGTGAGTGTGAAGAGTGCGACCACCCGCTGTCAAAGGTGGCGTAGGGTCAACAGAGTGGCAAAAGAAAAGGCCGCGACGCGTGGCGCCGCAGCCTGCAATCATGGTCGGGCAGCTATGTCTTACTTGGCGTCGATCAGGGCCTGCAGGATCGCCTTGGCACTGTCGGAGTTCCATTCCGCGTCGCCGCGCAGACGGCCGATTTCATTGCCATCGCGATCCAAAATCATCGTCATCGGCAGGCCGAACACGGCCATTTCCTTGGCCAGCGCGCCCTTTGGATCCTGATGGCGGGGCAGGTTTGTGATCCCGGTGTCATCAAAGAACTTCTGGATGCCGCCGGGAGAATTCCGTCCGGTGGCCAGGGTCAGAACCTCAAAGTCATCTCCGCCGAATTCGCTTTGCAGTTCGGAAAGCATCGGCATTTCCTTGCGGCACGGGGCACACCAGGTCGCCCAGAAGTTCAACAGAACGATCTTCCCCTCGTAATCGGCAAGCGATGCGCTGCCCTTGCCGTCTTCCAGCTCAAAGCTGTTGGCAGAGGTTGGTTTGGCTTCGGAATGCAGGATCAGGCGGCGCATGTCGCCTTCGCGGAGCTCGGACAAGGCCGCTGTGTCCGCGGCAAAGGCGGCATTTGCACCGAGGGCAAGGGCCATATAAAGGGTAAGCTGACGAAACAGACGCATAGTATCTCCAGGGTTGGGCCATGACAGACAAGACCTCGAACCAGATGTGGGGCGGCCGCTTTGCCGCCGGACCGGACGCGATCATGGAGGCGATCAATGCCTCTATCGGGTTCGACCAGCGCATGGCAGCGCAGGATATTGCTGGCTCTCGGGCTCATGCGGCGATGCTCGCCGCGACCGGTGTCATTACGGATAGTGACGCCGAGGCCATTCGTGAAGGTCTGCTCACCGTTTTGTCAGAGATCGAGGGCGGGACTTTCGAATTTTCGACAGCCCTCGAAGACATTCACATGAACGTCGAGGCCCGCCTGAAAGAGATCATCGGTGAACCTGCGGGCCGCCTGCACACCGGCCGGTCGCGCAATGACCAGGTGGCGACAGATTTCAAACTCTGGGTCCGCGATCAGTTTGATGCGGCGGAAAGTGGCCTTTTGGCGCTGATCCGTGCCCTGCTGGCACAGGCAGAGGCGGGGGCAGACTGGGTGATGCCGGGCTTTACCCACCTTCAGACCGCGCAGCCAGTGACCTGGGGCCACCACATGATGGCCTATGTGGAAATGTTTGGCCGTGACCTCAGCCGCGTGCGCGACGCCCGCGCGCGGATGAACGAATCGCCGCTGGGCGCTGCGGCGCTGGCGGGCACCTCTTTCCCGATCGACCGTGAGATGACGGCAAAGGCGCTGGGCTTTGACCGCCCTGCCGCCAACTCGCTGGATGCAGTGTCTGACCGTGACTTCGCGCTGGAGTTCCTCAGCACCGCCTCGATCTGTGCCGTGCATCTGTCGCGCTTTGCCGAGGAGCTGGTGATCTGGTCCTCTGCTCAGTTCCGTTTCGTGACGCTGTCCGACCGCTTCTCTACCGGCTCGTCGATCATGCCGCAGAAGAAGAACCCGGACGCCGCAGAGCTGATCCGTGCCAAAGTGGGCCGGATCTATGGTGCCAATACCGCGCTGATGATGGTGATGAAGGGCCTGCCGCTCGCTTATTCCAAGGACATGCAGGAAGACAAGGAACAGGTCTTTGACGCTGCCGACAACTGGATGCTGGCGCTGGCGGCGATGGAGGGCATGGTCAAGGACATGACCGGCAACCGCGAGGCGCTGGCCGCTGCTGCGGGCTCTGGTTTCTCCACCGCCACCGATCTGGCCGACTGGCTGGTGCGGGTTCTGAAGGTGCCGTTCCGCGACGCCCACCACGTCACTGGCACGCTGGTGGCCATGGCCGAAAGCCGCGGTTGCGACCTGCCGGATCTCAGCCTCGAAGACATGCAGGGCGTTCACGCAGGCATCACCGAGGATATCTTCTCTGTGCTGGGTGTCGAAAATTCGGTAAACTCGCGGATGTCTTACGGTGGCACCGCGCCCGCGCAGGTGCGTGCACAGGTGGCCCGCTGGACCGAGCTGCTGGGCTGAGCCTTTTCAGGAGATGACAACATGACTCGCATTCTGTTCGCCCTTGGATTGACCCTTGTCGTTGCCGCCTGCGGTGTGGACGGCGAACCGGTACGTCCCAGCCTGAATGCGGGCATTGGTGTTTCCAGCAGCGGCGTCCATGCTGGCGGGTCTGTCGGGCTCAGCAAAGGGCCACTGAGCGTTTCGCTCGGTCTTTGACCCGAACGGCAAAACCTCGGCTGGCCTTCTTGAAACCGGGAGGCTCGAACGCCATCCTAAAAGCGCACGCATCCGCGGGCGCTTTTTCTTTTTTAGGAACGCGACATGAAGAAAGTGATTTGCCTGCTGGTGACATTTGTGGGGCTGGCTGCTTGTGAACCGGTCCGACAGGCAGAAACCCCGCCAGAACAGCCGCCCGCTCAGAAAAGCGGGATATCCGTGTCAGGCGAGGTGCGTGTCGGTGTTTCGACAACCTTCTGAAGTTGCGACCCCCGAGGCTGCGCAAATTCATTGATCCTCGGGGGGCTTTTGCCTTAGGTGCGAACGCATGGATCATTTTCTCTACCGCGACGGCGCGCTTTTCGCCGAGGACGTTCCGGTGGCCGAGATTGCGGCTGCCGTTGGCACCCCTTTCTACGTCTATTCCACTGCAACGTTGTTGCGGCATTTCCAGCTGTTTGACGATGCGCTGGCGGGAATGGACCACCTTGTTTGCTACGCGATGAAAGCGGCGTCAAACCAGGCGATCCTCAAAACCCTCGCGCAGGCCGGGGCGGGAATGGATGTTGTCAGCCAAGGGGAATATCTACGTGCCAAGGCCGCAGGTGTTCCCGGTGACAAGATCGTATTTTCGGGTGTTGGCAAGACCGCTGAGGAAATCCGCACTGCGCTCAGCGGTGGTATTCGCCAGTTCAACGTCGAAAGCGAACCGGAGATGGAAGTGATCAATGCGGTCGCTCTTGATCTGGGGGTGGTTGCGCCGATCACCGTGCGGGTCAACCCGGACGTAGATGCCAAAACCCATGCCAAGATCGCGACGGGCAAATCCGAAAACAAGTTTGGCATCCCCATTGCCAAGGCGCGCGAGGTCTATGCGCATGCCGCCACGCTGAAGGGGCTGGATGTTATCGGGATCGACGTGCACATCGGCTCCCAGCTGACTGAACTGGAACCATTCCGCCTTGCTTATCAGAAGGTGGCTGAGCTGACAGAGACCCTGCGAGCTGACGGCCACGATATCCGCCGTCTTGATCTGGGCGGCGGTTTGGGCATTCCCTACACCCGCTCCAACGAGGCACCGCCTCTGCCTGTCGAATATGGTCAGCTCATCAAGGATACGCTTGGGCATCTGAACGTCGAGATCGAGATCGAGCCGGGACGTCTGATTGCGGGCAACGCCGGGCTGATGGTGTCAAAGGTCATCTATGTGAAAGAGGGGGAAGGGCGTGACTTCCTTATTCTGGATGGCGCAATGAACGACCTGATCCGCCCGGCGATGTACGAAGCGCACCACGACATTGTTCCGGTTGTCGAACCAGAACCCGGTTTAGAGCCGCGCCCCTATGATATCGTCGGGCCGGTTTGTGAAACGGGCGATACCTTTGCAAAGGCTCGCCTGATGCCACCCCTGTCGGCCAATGATCTGGTGGCGTTTCGCAGTGCCGGGGCCTATGGCGCAGTGATGGCGAGCGAATACAACTCTCGCCCTCTGATCCCGGAAGTTCTGGTTCACGGCGATCAATTCGCGGTTATCCGCCGACGCCCGGACTTTGACGAAATGATAAACCGCGATACCATCCCGGAGTGGCTCTGAGGTATTTCGCGGCAGCTGACGCGGCACAGGGCTTATCGGAGGCGCCGCCGCAATGGCCAATGATGCAGAGTTCCGCCGCAAGGCCGAAACGGAGATGACATCGACATCCGGGCACCCAAAGGTGTCCGGTCCGTCAGGCTCTGGGCGCATCCGGCTTTCTGATCCGCGTCTTGCTTCGCTAAAGTGGCCTTTGCGGCTCACTTGGCTGGGGCTTTTGGCAGAACGGCTAGTGCATGCGTTCTGGCCTCTTGTTTCTATCGTGATGCTTGCCCTTGCGACCCTCATGCTGGGGTTGCACGAACAGTTGCCCGTTGAGCTGGTCTGGACTGGTGCTGTTCTGACGGTTCTGGCTGGATTGGGCGCCGCGGGCTACTGCATGTGGCAATTCCGCTTGCCAAATTCAGGCGATGCGCTTGCCCGTCTGGATGCGACGCTTCCGGGGCATCCGATTGCTGCAATTCTTGATACCCAGGGCATCGGCGGGGATGATCCGGCGTCACAGGCCCTCTGGTCGGCGCATCAGCGCAGGATGCAGGCGCGTGCGGCAACAGCGGTTGCTCCGGTCCCGGATCTTTCTGTCCGCCGGGCCGACCCATTTGCATTGCGCTATATTGCTCTTCTTATGCTGACGGCCGCCCTGCTGTTCGGATCCATCTGGCGGGCAGGGAGCATTGGTGAGATGGCGCCAGGTGCTGCTGCGGCTGCTGCAGGTCCGACCTGGGAGGGCTGGGTCGAACCCCCTCGCTACACCGGCCTGCCGGTGCTGTACCTGAACGATCAGAGCGATCCCGCGCTGTCCGTTCCGGAGGGAAGCCGCATCACGTTGCGGTTTTACGGTGAGGTCGGGGATCTGACGCTGGATGAAACCGTATCTGGTCGCACAGGCGATCTGCCATCTGCAGCCGAGCCGGAGCAGAGTTTTGAAGTCACCCAGTCGGGAGACATGGCGATCAACGGACCCGGCGGGCGCGCATGGGCCGTGACTGTTATCGACGATCGTCCGCCCGCTGTGACGATAACCGGAACTCCGCAGTTGGAAGGTGATGACACCACTTCTCTCAGCTTCGAGGCCAGCGACGATTATGGCGTAGCAGGTGGTCGGGTTGAGATCACGCTTGATCAGGCGGCATTGGAAAGGCAGCACGGGCTTGCAGTTGATCCCGACCCGAGAGAGCCCATCTTGCTCGACCTGCCCCTGCCGCTGACCGGTGATCGCAGCGCGTTTGAAGAACAGATGATTGAGGCCTTTGCCAAGCATCCGTGGGCCAACCTGCCTGTCACATACAACATGACGGTAGAGGATGCCGCGGGGCAAACAGCCCGCGCTGAGGTGCTGAAGGCGCCGCTGGTGACGCGACGGTTCTTTGATCCGATGGCTGCCGCCATTGCAGAGCAACGCCGCGATCTTCTGTGGGCGCGGGCCAATGCACCGAGGGTTGCGCAAATCCTTCGCACGCTGTCGACCTATCCAGCAGAGGTTTTCCGTGATCATGGCGACTACCTGCGTCTGCGCACAATCCTGCGTCGGCTGGAGCGGGCCACGGCAGAAGACACCCTGACGTCAGAGCGTCAGGAAGAGCTGGCCGAGGCGCTGTGGGAACTCGCCATTCATCTGGAAGAAGGCGATGTTGGGGATGCGCTTGCGCGGATGCAGCGTGCACAGGAACAGCTGAGCCAGGCGATGCGTGACGGGGCCAGTGACGAAGAAATCGCGCGCCTCATGCAACAGCTGCGCGATGCAACCCAGGACTACCTGCGTCAGCTGCAGCGCCAGGCCCAGCAGGAGGGCGACGGGACAGACAGGCCGGACACCGGCCAGAACGAAAACGCCATGACCCTGAGCCAGCAGGATCTGCAATCCATGATGGATCGCATCCAGGAGCTGATGGAACAGGGCCGAATGGCGGAGGCGGAACAGGCTCTGCGTGAATTTCAGCAGATGATGGAAAATATGCAGGTCACCCAAGGCCAGCAGGGCGAGGGCGGAGAGCCGGGCCAACAAAGCATGGAAGACTTGGCAGAAACCTTGCGTGAACAGCAAGGTCTGTCCGATCAGGCCTTTCGCGACTTGCAGGAGCAATTCAACCCCGGTGCCCGCCGCGGCGAGAGCCAGGGCAATGAGGGGCGGAATGGCGGGCTTGGTCGGGGGCAATCCCATGAGGGTGGTCAGGGCAATCAGGGCGGTCAGGGAGATCGGCCCGGTTCTGGCAATTCCGAAGGTCCGCGCCAACCCGGCGAGAACGGCGGGACACGCGGTGAAAGCGGTGGCGCAGAAGGCGGCGGTCAGTCAGGCCAGTCGGGTGACCGCCAACAAGGGGGCGGATCGCTTGCCGATCGCCAGCAGGCGCTGCGCGACCAGTTGCGCTCTCAGCAGCAAGGCCTTCCAGAGGGCGGTGGCGCGGCAGGGCAGGCCGCTGAGGACGCGCTTGATCAGGCAGGTCGCGCCATGGAAGGCGCTGAGGAAGCGCTGAGGGAGGGAGATCTGGCCGAGGCGATCGACCGCCAGTCCGAGGCAATGGAAGCCCTGCGTGAAGGCATGCGCGCCTTGGGGGATGCGCTGGCGAACCAACAGCAACCTGGCCAACAGCAGGGGCAGGGGCGCGCAGCGACTTCCAGTCAGGGCAATGGCCTTGATCCGCTGGGTCGGCGCAATGGCGAAAACGGCGATGGCGGATCGGCGGATGGGGCCTTTAGTGAAGGTCAGGCCTATCGCCGGGCCTGGGATCTGCTTGAGGAAATTCGCAGGCGCGCAGGAGAGCGCGAGCGCAGTGACACCGAACGCAGCTATCTGGAGCGCCTGCTGGACAGGTTCTGAAGCCGGGTTAGGCCTGCAGGCCTGTCAGCGCATCACTGTTGGACCGTGAAGGCCCGCACCTGCGTATCCAGCCACAATCTGGCGGCATCCACTTTGGCCACATAGCTGGACAGATACGGGTCGGCTTGTGGCACCTTTTGCGCAATCAACGGGGCGTTGTCATAGGCCATTGCCAATGCAAGAGCGACGAGAATCGCCAATGCAAAACCGCGAGTAAAGCTGCGCTTTTTCCTTGGTGCGGGGGCGTCAACGGGCGGTGCGATGGCGGCTGTGCTGGTCTCGCCAGAACGCAGTGTGGAGTTGATTTCGTCGATATTCGGCAAGAGGCCCCGCCGCGATTCCGTGTCCTCATTGGCGAGCTGTTGCGGATCTTCGCCGCGCATGCGGGCCATCTGCTCTCGTGCCTCTCTGGCCCGCCGGGCAGAGGCTTCTTCCGGCAGGGAATCGAGACCGAGGTCAGGCTGGCTTTGCAGGCTGTTGGCCTCTGCCGCGCGCAGGTTGGCTTCGCGCTCGGCCTCTTCGCGCAGAATATCGCTGATCGCAGGATCCAACCCACGCGGAGCGGGAGCGGTGGTCTCTGTCTCCTCTGGACCGGGCTCATCTACGTCATCGGCATGCTCTTCGGTCGTGGCTGTATCAGCAACGTCCGCCTTATGATCCAGCCCGGTATCCGTTTCCACAGTATCTTCATCTGCAGATGTGTCTGCAGTGGCGGCGCGTTCTGTCTGGATCTCTTCAGACGGGAGATCAGCGCGCTGTTCATCGTCCTCAACCCAAGCCTGCTGATCCGCCAGCGGAGGAGACGCGATCGCAGCCCCTTGGGTGTTCGCACCTGCCTGAAACCAGGTCTGTCCGCAGTTCGAACATTGCACATCCCGCCCCTCGTCCGGGATCACGTCATCGGGCACCTCATACTGGGCGGCACAATTCGGACATGTCAGTCGCATGGGTCACTCCTTGGGACCTGGGTGGCTCCGGGGGGGGTCCGGGCGGCTGTCGGCGGATGATTGTTTAATAATCATAGGCAGTTCCGGGCTTTCAAGGAAGAGCCAATCGCGCAGGGTCGCATCGGCGTGATGCAACCGCTGTGTGCTGGCAACAGCGCAGGCATTGAAACTGTCGGCACAGTCGGGCAAAACAGCCAAGACCAAGAGGGGGCCGCCGTGATCGAGCTGGACAATGTGGGGTATAACTACGGCGGCGGTGAACTGCTGAGCAACGTGTCAGTCAAACTGGCACCGGGATCGTTTCATTTCCTGACAGGGCCATCTGGCGCAGGCAAGACCACATTGCTTAAGCTGTGCTACGGTGCGCTGACACCCACATCTGGGCGTGCCCGTGCATTCAATATGGATATCAATGGCTTGGACCGCGATCAGATGGCATTCCTGCGCCGCCGTGTCGGGGTTGTCCATCAGGACTGTCGCTTTCTGGATCACCTGTCTGTGCTGGAGAACATCGCCTTGCCACTGACGGTTTCCGGCCGTGACATAACCCAGGAAGAGGCCAATCTGCGGGAACTTCTGACTTGGGTTGGCCTGTCAGAACGCGCCCACGCGACGCCCCCCGAACTGTCCGGCGGCGAGCGCCAGCGCGCGGCTTTGGCGCGGTCGGTGATCCTGTCGCCGGACGTCATTATCGCGGATGAACCGACGGGGAATGTGGACTGGGAAATGTCCCAGCGGCTTCTTCAGCTGCTGGTCGAGCTGAACCATATGGGCAAGACAGTGCTGGTCGCGACCCATGATCTATCGTTGATCCGTGCTGCCAAGAAGCAGGTCCAGGCACGGGTATTGCGAATTTCAAACCGTCAGTTGCAGCAGGCAGGAGCAGATCTATGAGCCTGAGCCGTTTGCGTAATCTGATCATCGGGGATGCCCAGGCCGACCGGGTTGTGCCGCCCAGCGGATTTACCGCGCAGCTCACTCTCTTTGTGTCTGGTGCGATGGCTTTCCTCGCGGTTTTCGCCTTAGCCCTGTCGCTTGCCTCTGGCCGTCTCGCCGACCGCTGGGCGGATGAACTGGCCCGCGCCGCAACCCTGCGGATCAACGCTCCGGCAGAACAGCGCGCGGCACAAACCGAAGCAGCGCTGGCTATTCTGGACCAGACACCGGGCGTGGCCTCTGCTCGTGCGCTCAGCCGGGAAGAGCAGGCGGCTTTGCTGGCGCCCTGGTTCGGGGCTGAACTGCCGTTGGACAACCTGCCGGTTCCTCAACTGATCGAAGTCATCGAGGGCGAGCCGGGGTATGACGCAACCGGTCTGCGGCTGCGCTTGCAGGCCGAGGTGCCGGGTGCGATCCTGGATGACCACACGCGTTGGCGGGCGCCGCTTGTCGACGCTGCGCAGGCGCTGCGCCGTCTGGCGTGGGTGTCCATCCTGCTGATTGGTGGGGCAACTGCCGCGATGATTACCCTTGCCGCCAACGCGGCGCTTGCGGCCAATGCGCAGGTGATCGAGGTCCTTCGTCTGGTCGGCGCATTGGACAGCTATATTGCGCAGGCATTCATTCGCCGCTTCACCCTTCGGGCTCTGGTGGGGGCGTCTGTTGGGATTGCGCTTGGCATGGTTGGCGTCTGGCTGATGCCCGAAGCCTCACGTGAGGGCGGTTTCCTGACGGGTCTGGGCTTTCAGGGCTGGACCTGGTTGCTGCCGTTGCTCATTCCGCTACTTGGCGCCATCGTCGCCTTTGCCGCAACCACTCGTGCGGCCAACAAACGTCTTGGAGATTTGGCGTGAAGACTGCATTTCGCTGGCTGATTTCGGCCATTTTTGTTTTTCAGATCTATCTGATGATGCCGATCTTTGGCCTGGTCTTCGCACCTTGGGCGATTTTCAGCAAACGGGGCGCACGGGTCTGCTGCAAAAGCTATTCCCGCTATGTGTTCTGGACTGCCCGCCTGATGGTCGGCATCCGCTGCGAAGTCCGTGGACCGGTCCCGCAGGGAGAGGTGCTGATTGCCGCAAAACACCAGTCTTTTCTTGATATCATGATGATCTTTACCGCGCTTCCGACCGCAAAGTTCATCATGAAAAAGGAAATCCTGCGGACGCCGGTGATCGGCCAATATGCCAAACTTCTGGATTGCGTGGCGGTTGATCGCGGCAAGCGTGGGGCGGCCATTCAGAAAATGGTGCAGGAGGTCGAAGCCGGGCGGCAGGATGCAGGCCAGCTGGTCATCTACCCCCAAGGCACACGCGTCGCCCCCGGCGCGCAAAAGGAATACAAGGTTGGCACCGCCATTCTCTATGAACAGCTGAATCAGCCCTGTGTGCCGGTGGCCACAAATGTCGGCGTTCTGTGGCCGCGCAAGGGTATCATGCGCAAACCGGGTGTGGCGGTGGTGGAGTTCCTGGAACCGATTGAACCGGGGCTTGAGCGCGACACCTTCATGACGACATTGGAAGAGCGCGTAGAGACGCGGTCTGATGCTTTGATGCAGGAAGCGGGGTTCGTGCGCGATGGAGTTTCTGACAACCGTTGAAGACCTGGAGGCGCTCTACGGAACACCGGGGGCGCCTTCGCTGCGCAAAGTGGCGAGCCAGATGACGCCGCTCTATCGTAAGTGGATCATGGCCTCGCGACTGTGCATGTTAGCCACCGTCGGCCCTGAAGGCACAGACGACAGCCCCCGCGGCGATGATGGTCCCGTGGTGCTTGAACTTGATCCGGGCACGCTGGCTCTGCCGGATTGGCGTGGCAACAATCGTATCGACAGTTTGCGCAATATCGTCCGTGATGGGCGGGTATCTTTGATGTTTCTGGTGCCCGGATCCAACAATGTCGTGCGGGTCAACGGGATGGCGCAGGTGACTGCGGACCCGGATTTGGTGGCTCGGTTTGAAAAGGCAGGCAAGCAGCCGCGAACGGTGATTGTCATCAAAATCCGCGAGATCTACAGCCAATGCGCCCGCGCCCTTATGCGTGCCCGCACCTGGACGTCGGGCGACGAGAGCGAAGGCCTGCCCTCGATGGGCGACATCCTCGCCGAGCAAACCGCAGGCGAAGTAGGCGGGCAGACCTACGATGAGGCATGGGCGCCGCGGGCCGCCAAAACCATGTGGTGAGCAGGCAGGAACAAGGCACCATCTCAGAAACGGTGCCTTATCCAAATCACATCAGCTCATCAGCACGTCACCGATAAGGATCTGTGGGCGGATGTTGGTGAAATTCGCGACATCATCGATGATTGGTCCACCCTTTTCCGCCATCGCAGTGTCGAGCGTTTCCATATCCGGAAAGGTGATTGTTGCGATCAGCAGAAATGCTGGCGGTACGTCCGGTCCGCTGGCAATCCCGCGCGACGCTTCGACCGTGTCCATCAGATCGCCCCAGTGTTCCTCCACAAGGGGAAGATGGGTCTTCTCGTAGTAGTCAAAGTCAAATGTCGCATCTTCGGATGCAGGGTATATCACTTGCAGGCTGACGGTCATCGCGGGGCTTCCTCCTCATGAGAAAGCGGCCCACCAATGGGGGCCGCTTTGGTGTTGTTGCTGTCTAGCAGGAGATCAAGGTGCAAGGCACCCTATTTCCTGCCAGATCATCAGCTGTGGATCGCGCCGTCACCGCAGGCAAGAGCGGCTTCGCGGACGGCCTCGGAGTAGGTCGGGTGGGCATGGCAGGTGAGGGCCAGATCCTCGGCGGAGGCCCCGAATTCCATCGCGACACAGATCTCATGGATAAGGTCGCCGGCTGCCGGGCCAATGATCGACGCGCCGAGAATACGGTCGGTTTCGCCATCAACGATTAGCTTCACAAAGCCATCGCCCTGATGCACAGCTTTGGCGCGGCCATTGCCCATGAAGTTGAACTTGCCAACCTTGATCTTGCGACCTTCGGCCTTGAGCGCGTCTTCGGTCGCGCCGACATTGGCAACCTCGGGAGTGGTGTAGACCACGCCGGGAATGACGCCGTAGTTCACATGGCCATGCTTGCCTGCGATGACCTCGGCAACGGCCATGCCTTCATCCTCGGCTTTGTGCGCCAGCATCGGACCTTCGATGACATCGCCGATTGCATAGATGCCTTTGACGTTGGTCGCCCAATGCGCGTCGGTGGCGATCTGGCCTCGCTCAGTCATCTTGATGCCGAGTGCATCAAGACCCAGACCTTCGGCATAGGGTTTGCGCCCTGTTGCCACCAGCACCACATCCGCGTCGAGTGTCTGCTCTTCATCAGGCTTCTTCTTCAGCGCGTATTTGACCTTGCCCTTGGTTTTGGTGGTCTCCACACCCTGAACAGCCGCCCCCATGATGAAGCTCAGCCCCTGCTTTTCAAGGATCCGCTTGAAGGTGCGCTGTACGTCCTTGTCCATGCCCGGGCAGACGGCATCCATGTATTCAACGACCGTCACCTCAGAGCCGAGGCGTGCATAGACCGAACCCAGTTCGAGCCCGATCACGCCAGCGCCGATCACGACCATTTTCTTTGGAATCTTCGGCAGCTCCAGCGCGCCGGTGCTGTCCACGACGATGCCCTTGTCGTTGTCGACCTCAACGCCCGGCAGGGCAGACGGAACAGAGCCCGATGCGATCACGATGTTCTTTGTCTCATGGACATCATCGCCCACCTTGACCTTGCCCGCTTCGGGGATGGAGGCCCAGCCTTTCAGCCAGTCGATCTTGTTCTTTTTCATCAGGAACTCGACGCCGCCGGTGTTCTGGCCGATGACATCATCCTTGTAGGCCTTCATCTGGTCCCAATCGACCGACGGAGATTTCCCCTTCAGGCCCATTTTGGCAAAGTTGTGCTCTGCCTCGTGCAGGGAGTGGGTCGCGTGCAAGAGCGCCTTGGAGGGGATGCAACCCACGTTCAGGCAGGTCCCGCCGAGGGTTTCGCGGCCCTCGACGATCGCGGTTTTCAGGCCCAGCTGGGCGCAGCGGATGGCGCTGACATAGCCGCCGGGGCCTGCGCCGATGATGATCACGTCATAGGATGCCATTTGGATGTGCTCCTTTTGGGTTGAACGGGAGAGGGGGCGCTGCCCCCGGCGCCATGCGCCTCCCCCGGAGTATTTCAGGAAAGATGACGGCTCATGTCAGGGCCGCAATCAACATGAGGGTGGTGGCCAGATAACCGACGGCCCAGATCAGAGACCGCCAGGGAACCCAGCCAAAAGCGTAGGCCGGAATGTAGAGGACCCGTGCGGCCAGATATGCATAGGCACAGGCCGTGGTCAGGGCAGAGGATTTGTCTGCAATGGCGAGAACCACGCAGGCGACGGCAAAGAGGATCAGCCCCTCGAAATGGTTCGACATTGCCCGGTGCAGACGCGCAGTGCGGGTAGAGAGCTGATCGCGCAGATCACCGCCCAGCCTGTCCCGGTCGCGCGGACCGAGCGTCTTTCCTTGGCCCAGCTCCAAGTTTGCAGGCACGGCCATCAGAGCGATCTGAAACACCTGCAAGAGCGCGGCGAGGGTGAGGGCGGTGAGTTCTGGGGTCATTTGGTCAAAACAAATTCTGCCAATTGGGTGCCCTTGCGACGCGCGTCGCAAAAGGAAGGGGTTCGCCCGTTAGGCCGGGCGAACCCTGTGTTCTTACAGATCCATCAGCAGGCGGCGGGGATCTTCTAGTGCTTCCTTAACGCGCACGAGGAAGGTCACGGCGCCTTTGCCGTCGACGATGCGGTGGTCATAGGACAGCGCCAGATACATCATCGGGCGGATTTCCACCTTGCCGTTGATCGCCATCGGGCGGTCCTGGATCTTGTGCATGCCAAGGATACCGGACTGCGGCGGGTTCAGGATCGGCGAGGACATCAGCGAGCCGTAGACGCCGCCGTTGGAGATGGTGAAGGTGCCGCCCTGCATTTCAGCCATCGAGAGTTTGCCGTCGCGGGCGCGCGCGCCTTTTTCGGCAATCGCTTTTTCGATGTCAGCGAACGACATTGCATCTGCGTCGCGGATGACCGGAACAACCAGACCCGTGGGCGTGCCTGCGGCGATGCCCATGTGAACGAAGTTCTTGTAGACGATATCGGTGCCGTCGATCTCGGCGTTGACCTCGGGCACTTCCTTCAGCGCGTGGCAGCAGGCTTTGGTGAAGAAGGACATGAAGCCCAGTTTCACGCCGTGCTTCTTCAGGAACAGATCCTTGTACTCGTTGCGCAGCGCCATCACCTCGGTCATGTCGACCTCGTTGTAGGTGGTGAGCATGGCAGCGGTGTTCTGGCTGTCCTTCAGGCGCTTGGCGATGGTCTGGCGCAGGCGGGTCATTTTCACCCGCTCTTCGCGGGCTGCGTCGTCTGCGGCAACGGGTGCGCGCACTGGCGCGGCGGCGGCCGGTGCAGATGTGCTCGCAGCTGGGGCGGCAGCGGCTGCGGCCACGGCGCGGGCGACGTCATCTTTCATGATGCGACCATCGCGACCGGTGCCCTGAACCTGATCAGCGGACAGACCGGCCTCTGCCATTGCCTTTTCAGCAGAGGGCGCATTTGCAACGTCCTTGGCCGGGCCACCCTGACCTGCTGGGGGCGTGGTGTACTGGGCGCCACCTGCGGTCTCGTCCTTGGTGGGTGTCGGGGTCACGGCACCAGATGCACCGCCGGAGATTACGCCAAGCTTGGCGGAGGCATCTACGGTGCTGCCCTCTGCAGCGGTGATTTCGGTCAGAACGCCCGCAACTGGCGAGGGGACTTCAACCGAGACCTTATCGGTTTCCAGTTCGCAGAGCATTTCGTCCTGTGCGACGCTGTCACCGACTTTCTTGAACCATGTGGAGACTGTGGCCTCGCTCACGGATTCGCCGAGGGTGGGAACCATGACATCGGTGGCGGCGCCGGCATCGCCTGCGGGGGCGTCGCTGGTCGCTGCCGGGGCAGACGCTGCAGGTGCGGAGGCGGCGGCAGAGCCGCCTTCGGTGATGGTCGCCAGAAGCGCGTCAACACCAACGGTTTCGCCTTCACCTGCAACGATCTCGCCCAGAGTACCGGCAGCAGGGGCCGGAACCTCAACGGTGACCTTATCGGTTTCCAGCTCGCAGAGCATTTCGTCTGCGGCAACGGCATCGCCGGGTTTCTTGAACCAGGTGGCGACGGTGGCTTCGGTCACGGATTCGCCCAGGGTGGGCACGCGAACTTCGGTGGTCATGGGGTGTTATCCTTCGATGCTCAGCGCTTCGTTCACGAGCGCAGCTTGTTGGGCTTTGTGTTCGCTGGCCAGGCCCGTTGCGGGCGAAGCCGAAGTGGCACGACCGACATAGGTCGGGCGGCTGTGCTTGGCGCCGATGCGCGTCAGCACCCATTCGATGTTTGGTTCGATGAAGCTCCAGGCGCCCTGGTTCTTGGGCTCTTCCTGACACCAGACCATCTCGGCGCCTTTGAAGCGCTCAAGCTCCTTGACCAGAGAGATGGCCGGGAACGGGTAGTATTGTTCGATCCGCATCAGATAGACATCATCGATGCCGCGCGCGTCGCGTTCTTCCAGCAGGTCGTAATAGACCTTGCCCGAGCAGAGCACCACGCGCTTGATTTTGTCATCCGCGACCAGCTTGGTGTCGGAGTTGCCATGCTGGGCATCATCCCACAGAACACGGTGGAAGGACGAGCCTGTGGTGAACTCCTCGGCCTTGCTGACGGCCAGTTTGTGGCGCAGCAGGGATTTCGGCGTGACCAGGATCAGCGGCTTGCGGAAGGTGCGGTGCAGCTGGCGGCGCAGGATGTGGAAGTAGTTCGCCGGTGTCGTGCAGTTCGCCACGATCCAGTTGTCCTGACCACACATCTGCAGGAAGCGTTCGAGACGCGCAGAGGAGTGCTCTGGTCCTTGGCCCTCAAAGCCGTGCGGCAGCAGGCAGACCAGACCGGACATCCGCAACCATTTGCTTTCGCCCGAGGAGATGAACTGATCGAACATGATCTGCGCACCGTTGGCGAAATCGCCGAATTGAGCCTCCCACAGCGTGAGCGCGTTGGGTTCCGCCAGCGAGTAGCCGTATTCAAAACCCAGTACCGCGTATTCGCTGAGGGCCGAGTCGATCACCTCATACTGGGACTGACCGCTGCGGATGTTGTTCAGCGGATAGAACCGTTCCTCGGTGTCCTGATTGACGATGCCGGAATGGCGCTGCGAGAAGGTGCCGCGGGTTGCGTCCTGACCGGCCAGGCGCACGGGGTAGCCTTCGGTCAGCAACGAACCATAGGCCAGTGCCTCGCCGGTTGCCCAATCGATGCCTTCGCCGTTCTCGATCATCTTGGCACGGGAATCGAGGAAGCGGCCGATGGTCTTATGGACGGCGAATCCCTCTGGTACGCGCGTCAGCGCGGTACCGACTTCTTTGAAGGTTTCAGGAGTGATGGCGGTTTGACCGCGCTGATAGTCCTCTTCCTTCTTGTCGAGGTGAGACCAGCGGCCATCCAGCCAGTCGGCTTTGTTCGGTTTGTATTCCTTGCCGGCTTCGAATTCTTCGTTCAGGCGCGCCTGGAATGCGGCCTTCATGTCTTCGATTTCGCCTTCCGGGATCAGACCGTCCTTGACCAGGCGCTCGGTGTAAAGCGACAGGGTGGTCTTGTGGCCCTTGATCTTCTTGTACATGAGCGGGTTGGTGAACATGGGCTCATCGCCCTCGTTGTGACCAAACCGGCGGTAGCAGAAGATGTCGATCACGACGTCCTTGTGGAATTTCTGACGGAATTCGGTGGCCACCTTGGCGGCATGAACCACGGCCTCCGGATCGTCACCGTTCACGTGGAAGATCGGCGCCTCTACCACCAGCGCGTTGTCGGTGGGATAGGGCGAGGAGCGCGAGAAATGCGGCGCTGTGGTAAAGCCGATCTGGTTGTTCACGACGATATGGATGGTGCCGCCGGCCTTGTGACCGCGCAGACCGGACAGGGCAAAGCATTCGGCCACAACGCCCTGACCCGCAAAGGCAGCATCGCCGTGCAGCAGGATTGGCAGGACCTTGCTGCGGTCTGCATCGTTCAACTGATCCTGTTTGGCACGCACCTTGCCCAGGACAACCGGGTTCACCGCCTCAAGGTGCGAGGGGTTGGCTGTCAGCGACAGGTGGACGGAGTTGCCATCAAATTCACGATCGGAGGATGCGCCGAGGTGGTATTTCACGTCGCCGGAACCATCCACGTCTTCTGGTTTGAAGCTGCCGCCCTGGAATTCGTTGAAGATCGCCCGATAGGGTTTCTGCATCACGTTGGCGAGCACCGACAGACGCCCCCGGTGGGGCATGCCGATGACGATTTCCTGAACACCGAGATTGCCACCGCGTTTGATGATCTGCTCCATCGCGGGGATCAGGCTTTCGCCCCCATCAAGGCCAAAGCGCTTGGTGCCCATGTATTTGACGTGCAGGAATTTCTCGAAACCCTCGGCCTCAACCATCTTGTTGAGGATCGCCTTGCGCCCTTCGCGGGTGAACTGGATCTCCTTGCCGTAGCCTTCGATCCGCTCTTTCAGCCAGCTGGACTGTTCAGGGTCGGAAATATGCATGTACTGTAGGGCAAAGGTGCCGCAGTAGGTGCGTTTCACGATGTCGACAATCTGGCGCATGGACGCAACCTGCAGGCCCAGAACGTTGTCGATGAAGATCGGGCGATCCATGTCGGATTCGCCAAAGCCATAGGTGCGTGGGTCCAGTTCCGGGTGCTGCGCATCTTCGCGCATGCCAAGCGGATCCAGATTGGCTGCCAGATGACCGCGGATCCGGTAGGCGCGGATCAGCATCAGGGCGCGGATCGAATCCAGAACAGCGCGCTGGACCTGATCGTCGGTTACTTCGACGCCTTTGGCCGCAGCCTGTTCTTTGATCTTCTTGCCTGCACCTTTCGCCTCTGCTGGGGCAGGCCATTCGCCTGTCAGGGCGGCCGTCAGATCGTCGTTCGGGGCAGGTGGCCAGTCGGCGCGGGCCCAAGAGGGGCCGGCTGCTTCTGCCTTCACATCGAGCTCTGCGTCTCCCATCTGGCGGAAAAACTCGGCCCAGGCTGCATCGACCGCGTTGGGGTCGTTGGCGTATTGGGCATAGAGCTGCTCCAGATACTCAGCGTTGTGCCCCTGCATGAAGGAGGAAGCATGGAAGAGTTCGTTTGGGCTCTGGTCGGTCATGTATGTACCTCTTGCGGGTTGGGACCGGTTTTGGTGCGACCAAGGGTCAATGTGTTGCAGCCTGATCAGAAGGCGTTTCGGAAGAGTAAAACGCCTGCGGAATCCTGCAGCAGATAAGATCGGCCTCTGGAGGTAACAATCCTATCGACAAAAGGATCCCTGAAACGGGAAGAAGAGCGCCTGTTACAGGCGCTCATTTTCCGGACAGACGGTTCAGGCCCGTCCGGAAAGAGATCTTGGGTGCCGTATGGCGCAGCCTGCGGCATTATTTGCCGATGGCCTTCAGAACAGCTTCGCCCAGGGTGGCGGGGCTGTCAGCGACAACGATACCAGCGGATTTCATCGCTTCGATCTTGTCCTCGGCGCCACCTTTGCCGCCTGCGACGATCGCACCGGCATGGCCCATGCGACGGCCCGGAGGGGCGGTACGGCCTGCGATGAAACCGGCAACCGGCTTCCAGCGACCTTTTTTCTTCTGCTCGGCGAGGAATTCTGCGGCTTCCTCTTCGGCAGAGCCGCCGATTTCACCGATCATGATGATGGATTCGGTTTCCGGATCGTCCAGGAACATGTCCAGCACGTCGATGTGCTCGGTGCCCTTGATCGGGTCGCCGCCAATGCCAACCGCAGTGGACTGGCCAAGACCGATGTCTGCAGTCTGCTTTACCGCCTCATAGGTCAGGGTGCCCGAGCGGGACACAACACCGACCGAGCCACGCTTGTGGATGTGGCCGGGCATAATGCCGATCTTGCAGGCATCCGGGGTAATCACACCGGGGCAGTTCGGGCCGATCAGGCGCGATTTGCTGTCTTCCAGCGCGCGCTTCACTTTCATCATGTCCAGAACCGGGATGCCCTCGGTGATGCAGACGATCAGCTCCATCTCGGCGTCGATCGCCTCGAGGATGGAGTCCGCTGCGAAGGGGGGCGGCACGTAGATCACAGAGGCATTGGCTTCGGTCACATGCTTGGCTTCGTGCACGGAGTTGAAGACCGGCAGGTTCAGGTGGGTCTGGCCACCTTTGCCGGGCGTGACGCCGCCGACCATTTTAGTGCCATAGGCAATGGCCTGTTCAGAGTGGAAAGTGCCCTGCGAGCCGGTAAAGCCCTGACAGATGACCTTGGTGTTTTCGTCGATGAGGACTGCCATTTTGGCGTTCTCCTTAGAATAACTTGCTTTGGGGAAAGGTGGGTTGGCACCCACCCCAAGGATTAGCCTTTGACAGCTTTCACGATTTTCTCGGCACCGTCGGACAGGTTGTCGGCGGCGATCACGTCGAGACCGGAGTTGTTGATGATGTCTTTGCCGGCTTCCACGTTGGTGCCCTCGAGACGGACAACCAGCGGAACCTTCAGGCCGACCTCTTTCACCGCGGCGACCACGCCCTCGGCGATGACGTCGCAGCGCATGATGCCGCCGAAGATGTTGACCAGGATGCCTTTGACGTTGGGGTCAGAGGTGATGATCTTGAACGCCTCGGTCACTTTCTCCTTGGTGGCGCCGCCACCCACGTCGAGGAAGTTCGCAGGCTCAGCGCCGTAGAGTTTGATGATGTCCATGGTGGCCATCGCCAGACCTGCGCCGTTCACCATGCAGCCGATCTCACCGTCGAGTGCGATGTAGTTCAGGTCGTATTTGGAGGCTTCCAGTTCCTTGGGGTCTTCCTCGGTGGTGTCGCGCAGTTCGGAGATATCGGCGTGGCGGTAGACCGCGTTGCCGTCAAAGCCGACCTTGGCGTCCAGCACCTTGAGGTTGCCGTCATCGGCGATGATCAGCGGGTTGATCTCCAGCATTTCCATGTCTTTTTCGACAAATGCCTTGTAGAGCTGGCCCATCAGCTGAACGCATTGTTTGACCTGCGCGCCTTCAAGACCAAGCGAGAAGGCAATGCGGCGACCGTGGAACGCCTGGTAGCCAGTTGCCGGATCAACAGAGAACGACAGGATCTTTTCGGGGGTGACTTCGGCCACTTCCTCGATGTCCATGCCGCCTTCGGTGGAGCACACAAAAGAGATGCGCGAGGTCTGGCGATCCACCAACAGAGCGAGGTACAGCTCGGTCTGGATGCCGGAGCCGGCTTCGATGTAGATGCGGTTCACCTGCTTGCCGGCCGGGCCGGTCTGGTGGGTCACAAGGGTGCGGCCCAGCATTTTCTTGGCTTCTTCGGCGGCTTCTTCGACCGATTTGGTCAGGCGCACACCGCCCTTTTCACCTGCGTCGGCTTCCTTGAAGGAGCCTTTGCCGCGGCCACCTGCGTGGATCTGGGCCTTGACCACCCAGAGGGGCCCGTCCAGTTCACCAGCTGCTGTTTTGGCGTCTTCCGCCTTGAGAACCACACGCCCGTCGGAAACCGGCGCGCCGTAGCTGCGGAGGAGGGCCTTGGCCTGATATTCGTGGATGTTCATCTGAAACTGTCCCGTCTGGCTGCAATTGTCGTGACTAATACGCCGTTATCAGGCCAATGTTTAAAGGGTTTTCTGTGGGCTGGTAAAGAAATCCCGAAGATTTCTCTGATTTGTGATCACGGGTTTCCGGCGTGTGATCACAAATTTATCAATCGTGAACGGATTTGATTCGAGAACGGCTGAGGAACAGATTTCACCACCTCAAACAGGTCAGTGCCGACAACCAAGCCACCAAATGCGGCATCATATGCCCGGCGCTGAAATGACAAAGGCCCACCTCTAGAGGTGGGCCTTTGTACAGATCTTGATCGTGTCAGGCCGATTAGGTCAGGGAACCGTCGATACCTTTGCAGGCTTCAACCAGGCCCTTCACCGCGTTGACAGAGTTGTCGAACATGGCCTGTTCGTCGGCGGTCATCTTGATGTCGATGATACGCTCAATGCCACCAGCGCCGATCACGGTCGGGACACCGACATACATGCCGTTCAGACCCAGGGCGCCATCAACATAGGCCGCGCAGGGCAGAACGCGCTTCTGGTCTTTCAGGTAGGCTTCGGCCATTTCGATGGCAGAGGTCGCAGGTGCATAGAATGCAGAACCGGTCTTCAGCAGGCCAACGATCTCGGCGCCGCCATCACGGGTGCGCTGAACGATGGCGTCCAGCTTCTCTTGGCTGGTCCAGCCCATTTTCACCAGGTCGGGCAAAGGAATGCCTGCCACGGTGGAATAGCGGGTCAGCGGAACCATGGTGTCGCCGTGGCCGCCCAGAACAAAGGCGGTAACGTCCTTCATCGAGACGTTGAATTCTTCGGCCAGGAAGTGACGGAAGCGGGCGGAGTCCAGAACGCCTGCCATGCCGCAAACTTTCTCATGGGGCAGACCAGAGAATTCGCGCAGCGCCCAGACCATCGCATCCAGCGGGTTGGTGATGCAGATAACAAATGCGTTCGGCGCGTGGTCACGGATGCCTTCGCCAACGGATTTCATGACCTTGAGGTTGATACCCAGCAGGTCATCGCGGCTCATGCCGGGCTTGCGCGGTACACCGGCGGTGACGATGCAGACGTCTGCGCCTGCGATGTCCTCGTAGGACTGAGTGCCCTTCAGGCTTGCGTCAAAGCCTTCCGAAGGACCGGATTCTGCGATGTCCAGTGCCTTGCCTTCTGGGATGCCTTCGGCAATGTCGAACAGGACGACGTCGCCGAGTTCTTTCAGTGCTGCGAGGTGGGCAAGTGTGCCACCGATCTGACCTGCGCCAATCAGGGCGATTTTGGGTCGAGCCATTGGAATTTATCTCCGGTCCGGTTGTGATTGCCGCGAGGACTACGGCGTTCCGTCCCGTCGCGCAAGATCCATGCGGGGGCAGGGGGAATGTGCCGCAGGCTATTCGAATCCGACGATAAGCGCTAAAGAGGCGACATTTGAGGGGCTTAGAAGGTTTCTGCTGATGCCTGAAATCACGGTTATGTTTTTTGTCGTGGCTGTTTTGGCTGTCACTTTTGCGGGCATCTCAAAAGGTGGCTTTGGATCAGGTGCGGCCTTTGCCTCGTCTTCGATTCTTGCTCTGATTGTGGAGCCGGGGGTCGCGCTGGCGTTCATGCTGCCCCTGTTGATGTTGATTGATGTCGCATCACTGCGGCCCTACTGGGGGCGATGGCGGCTGAGAGAGTCGCTGTTGCTGATTGCCGGGGGATTGCCTGGGGTGGGTCTTGGCGCGGTGTTTTATCGCTCGGTTGATGCGGACGGAATGCGGGTGCTGATCGGCGTTCTATCCGTTGGATTTGTTGTCTGGCAGTTGTCTGAGGGGCTAAGGGCGCGTTTGTCACAGCCTCGCGACAGGGCAAATGCCGTCGGGCTGATTGCTGGCGTTGTTGCAGGCTTCACCAGCTTCGTGAGCCATGCAGGCGGCCCGCCTGCGGCTGTCTATTTGCTCGGTCGGCGGATGAGCAAAACCGAATATCAGGCCAGTACGGTTCTGGTCTTCGGGGTGCTGAATGCCGCGAAATTTCTGCCTTATGCGGCCTTTGGGTTGGTGACGCCTGCATCCTTGACGCTGGATCTGATGCTTGCACCTTTTGCGCTGATCGGCACCTGGATCGGCGTGAAACTGCACCACCGTGTGCCCGAGCGGCTGTTTTTTGGGCTCACCTACGTGCTGCTGATGGTCACGGGGACCAAGTTGATCTGGGACGGGCTGACCTAGACGGCTGTGTAGAAGACTGTGCCTGCGGGCTCCCCTCCGCAAGGCGAACAGTGCGTCTGCCACATCACACGTCGCTGTCGGTATTCGGCAGAGCCTCGGCCAGCATTTCGTAGGATTGTCCTGACGCCACGAGGCACGTCACACCAGAAGGGTTGGTTACAGTGATCGTCCAGCTGCCGGTATCCGCTGATGCAAAGGTTTCCATCACCATGCCACGTTGGCCGATGCCGATGCTTTGCCTGCTTTCGCCGTAGCGTTCGGCAAGCCGTTTGACCACCTGATCGCGCGGGGCGCAGCTGGAACTGGTTTGCCCGACCGCGGGCATGGCGGACATGAGCGGTACCGCGAGAGAGGCAATTACGGCCGCGCGCAACATGGTCTTCAACTTGAACGTCGTCTTCATCATGGGTTTTACCCTTTCCGGAAGCTCCGGCGCGGGCACCCTGACAGGTCATGTGGTCCGGACCTGTGCAGGCCTTGCATCGCACCAATTTCGCGTCATCGTCTGGCAGGCGATTTACCTGCGGCAGCGGGATCCGTTTTGGACCTGATCGCTACCCTGATAAGAGTGGCAAATCTTTCCTGATAAGCCATTAACGCAGCGTTCTGCCCCTTGTTTTGCTGGCTTTCCGGATGTTTCTCAGCGGTTTAGATGTTGCGCCATGGGCGTTCTTTCTGCTGCCGCATAGATGATTTCTGCATTGCGGCATAATTTCACTTGATAGTTTAATTTCTATATTCTAGCTGTTCTTGAAACAAAATGACCCAGAGGAGATCGCATATGGATCCGCGCACCCGTCCGTACCGTTCGGTTCTTTATATTCCCGGATCCAAACCGCGGGCGCTGGAAAAGGCGCGCGGACTGCCGGTGGATGCGATCATCTTTGACCTAGAGGATGCGGTCTCTGCGGATGAAAAGGTCAACGCGCGCGACACGCTTACGGCGGCCCTTGCAGAGGGTGGATATGGCGCCCGAATGAAGATTGTGCGCATCAATGGATTGGATACCACATGGGGCCGATCGGATGCAGAAGCTGTCACCAAGATGGCCTGTGATGCGGTCCTTTTGCCAAAGGTGTCATCGCCTGATGATCTGAATGCGCTTGCCGCCATTACCGGTGATCTGCCGATCTGGGCGATGATGGAAACGCCTCGGGGTATGCTGAACGCGGCGGCCATTGCGGCGCACCCGCTGCTGCAGGGGATGGTGATGGGCACCAATGATCTCGCCAAGGAGCTGCAGGTGCGGTTTCGTCCCGACCGGCTCCCTCTGATGGCGGGCTTGGGGCAATGTCTGCTCGCGGCCAAAGCGGAAGGCATCATCATCGTCGATGGTGTGTACAACGCTTTCAAAGACGCAGAGGGTTTGGCAGCAGAATGCGAACAGGGCCGAGACATGGGCTTTGATGGCAAGACGCTGATCCATCCGGCGCAGGTGGATGTGGCGAATGCGGCCTTTGCTCCGTCTGAGGCGGAAATCGACCTGTCCCGCCGCCAGATCGCGGCATTTGAGGAGGCAGAGGCCGCCGGTCAGGGGGTCGCTGTTGTGGATGGCAAGATTGTCGAGAACCTGCATGTGGCAACCGCCCGCGAGATCCTTGCGAAAGCTGATGCAATCGCGGCCGTTTCCGCCTAGGCGTTTAGTCAGTCAAATATCTGTAGGAGACTGACATGGCAGTATTGCTTTTAGGCATCCTGATCTGGTGGGGGGCACATTTCTTCAAACGCCTCATGCCTGAGCAGCGGGCGAGCCTTGGGGAAAAGGGCAAGGGGCTGGTCGCACTGGCATTGGTTGCTGCGATCGTTTTGATGGTGCTCGGCTATCGCAGCATGGAGTTCATCTATGTTTGGGCGCCGCCATCTTTCATGGTGCACATCAACAACACGCTGGTTCTGATCGCCTTGTTCCTGATGTCGCCCGCGCCCAAGAAGGGTGCGCTCTTGAATGGGATGCGGCATCCGATGCTGACGGGGTTTGCGCTCTGGGCGATTGCGCACCTGCTGGTGAACGGTGATCTGGCGTCGATCATTCTGTTTGGTGGTCTGCTGGCCTATGTGCCGGTCCAGATCATGCTGATCAACCGGGCAGAGCCAACCTGGGCACCGGGCCCCAAAGGCAGCTATGCCAAGGACGGCATGTTCTTTGTCGCCTCGATCATTCTGATGGGTGTGATCGGCTATATCCATGGGCTTGTCGGCCCCTCGCCATTCGGAGGCTAACGCATGAAACTCTATCGTTTTTTGTCGGAAGACGACACATCGGCATTTTGCCACAAGGTGACTGACGCGCTCAACAAGGGCTGGGAGCTGTATGGTAGCCCCACCCAGACCTTTGATCCGGTGAAAGGGATCATGCGCTGCGGTCAATCCGTCGTGAAGGATGTGCCGGGCACCTACACCCCTGATACCAAGCTGGGAGAGCACTGATGGCCAAGACCAATCCGGGCCGGTTTTTTGAGGATTACGCTGTGGGGGATGTGCTGCGGCACGCGGTCCCTCGCACGGTGTCGGGGGGAGAGCGAGCCTTGTATCACGCGCTCTACCCGGCGCGGCATGCCCTGTATTCCTCGGATGAATTCGCGCGCGGATGTGGTCTGCCCGAGGCGCCGCTGGACGATCTGGCGGCGTTTCATCTGGTCTTTGGAAAGACCGTGCCGGATGTGTCGCTGAACGCAGTGGCCAATCTTGGCTACGCAGAGGGACGGTGGCATCGACCGGTTTACGCCGGGGATACCCTGCGCGCCGAGAGTGAGGTGATCGGGGTCAAGCAGAACTCCAACGGGAAATCCGGTGTCGTGTATGTCCGGACCCGTGGGTTGAACCAGCATGATGATCTGGTGCTGGACTACGTGCGCTGGGTCATGGTGCGCAAAGGTGATCTGGATGCGCCTGCTCCGCAGACGGTCATCCCGGATCTCCAAAATGTGATCCGAGCCGAAGATCTGGTGGTTCCTGTAGGCCTGCAGTTTGACAGCTACAACTTTGTGCAGGCCGGTGAAGTCCACCGTTTGGGGGACTATGAAATTGGTGAACAGATCGATCACGTGGATGGCGTGACGGTCGAAGAGGCCGAGCACATGTTGGCAACCCGCCTGTGGCAGAATACGGCAAAGGTCCATTTCGACACCACAGCCCGGCCTGACGGGTCACGACTGATCTATGGGGGGCATGTGATCTCGATGGCGAGGGCTCTGTCGTTCAATGGTCTCGCAAATGCACAGATGATCGTCGGTCTGAATGGGGGCGCCCATGCGAACCCCTGTACGTCGGGCATGACGATCCGGGCGTGGTCTGAGGTTTTGGACAAGGCCGAAACCTGCGTGCCGGGTGTTGGTGCGATCCGCCTGCGTCTGGTTGCGACCAGCGGCGGCGAACCGTTCGCGCTGCGGGGCGATGACGGCAAATATCTGCCGGAGGTGTTGCTTGATCTGGACTATTGGGCGCTGATGCCGGTCTGATTGATCGGCGGATTACGGGAGGATCACCTTGGCCACGCTCAGCCCTGACATGGTGATCTACCTGACCCATCCGCAGGTTTTGAGTGACCCGGATGTGCCGGTTCCCAACTGGCAGCTGTCTGTGGAAGGGCGGCAAAGGGTTGATGCGTTGGCTGACCAGATTGCGGCAGCGGATCTGGGCGGCGCTGTGGCTGTTGTCGCCAGCGCGGAACGCAAGGCGGTCGAAACCGCTGCGCCACTTGCCGCCGCACTTGGTACGCGCGTCGACGTCCGGCCTGGTACCCATGAGAATGATCGCTCCAGCACCGGGTTTCTGGCTCCACCGCTGTTTGAGGCGCAGGCGGACGCGTTCTTTGCCAATCCCGATAGATCAATGCGCGGATGGGAGGCGGCGAGCGATGCTCAGGCGCGCATCTTGCGAGAAGTAATGGCAGCCGAAGCTGATCATGACGGCCATGCGCTGATCATTTGTGGCCACGGTGCAGTTGGAACACTCCTTTATTGCGCGTTGGCGGGGCTCCCGATCAGCCGACAATGGGACCAGCTCGCAGGTGGCGGGTCCTGGTTTGCCTACAGCCGCAAGGCACGCCGACCGCTCGCCCGTTGGGCAGTCATGGAGCGTCTCTTTGCAGGAGAAGAGATCGCGCGGTAGCGGCCTCACGGGAAAAAGAGTAGGGCGGATCAAGCCGGGCCGCTAGGCTGGGCCTATGCAGATGACGCGCCTTTTTCTTGTTCTGACCTGCCTGCACCTTGTTTTTGGCGCGCGTATGCTGCGTGCCTGTGATCTGGCGCTTGTGCTGGCTGTCGATGTTTCCGGCAGCGTCGACATCGACGAATACCGCATCCAGATGGACGGGCTTGCGGCAGCGCTTCGAGATGGGATCATCGCCGAGGCACTGGTGCGGGGTGAAGCGCGCGTGGCGGTCATCCAGTGGTCAGGAAGCGGTCGCCAGGAACTGTCTCTCCCTTGGGTCGCCATCTCGGACTTCAGCGATGTGGATCGATTGTCCAACGAGATCGCGGGCCTGCCGCGTCCTTGGCGGAACTTTGCAACAGGTATCGGAGAGGCGCTTGAACTGGCTTTGGCTCAGTTTTCCGCCGTGCCGGATTGTCGCAGGCGTCTGATCGATGTTTCGGGCGATGGGTTTTCGAACGAAGGGGTGGCCCCCGGTGATGTGCATCCAGCGTTGCGCGCGGCTGGCGTGACGGTCAATGCGCTGGCGATTGAAGACAGCGAGCCCGCCCTGACGGACTACTTCTTTGAAGAAGTGATCACAGGCGAAGGGGCCTTCGTGCAAACCGCTGCAACCTTTGAAGAATATCCGGATGCAATTCGCCAGAAACTCCTGCGGGAAGTGGCAGAGCAGACTGCTGGACTGCCAGGGGAGGATCTGCGTCGCAACTGAAAAACCGAACCCTGTCTGATTCTGTAAGAAATTAAGGGAAAAATAATTTGTGATCACGCGCTTGATCTAAGTGATCACAAAATGTGGTTTTCCTGGCATTTGCAGGAATAACTGCGCATTTTTACCCCTCGTTTGCGTGACACGACGCAAAAAACCGCTAAAACGTCGTCAGCCAACCGGAAAGGAGCCAACATGGCCGATGTAAATCGGGGCAATCGCCCGCTTTCGCCACACTTGCAAATCTACCGCCCTCAGCTGACGTCTGCTTCGTCGATCTTTGTGCGGGCAACAGGTATCGCGATTTTCTTCCTCATGCTGCTTGCTGTCTGGTGGTTGCTTGCCGCCGCGACCTCCGAAGCGGCATTCGGGTTCATCGACGGCCTGCTGCGCGGCTGGCTGGGCGATATCATCCTGCTCGGCGCGACATGGTCGATCTGGTACCTGATGCTTGGCCGTCTGCGCCACGTCATCTGGGATTTCGGTCACTGCCTTGATGTTGAGACATCTGAGAAGATGGGCCAGGGCATGTTCATCGCGGCGACGGCGCTGACCGTTTTCACCGCGATTGTGTTGTAAGGAGCAAGGGATGCAGTATCTGACAGACCGCAAACGCGCTCAGGGGCTTGGATCTGGCCGCACTGGCACGAAAACCCACTGGAACGCGATTGTCACCTCGACGCTCTTGGTGCCCGCTGTTCCGGTGTTCGTCTTTACCGTTGGCGCAGGGCTGGGCGGAACCTACGAAGAGGTTCTGGCCTATTTCTCCCGTCCGGTTCCCGCAATTCTCACCGCGCTGAGCATGATCGTGATCGTGTTGCACACACTGCACGAAGTGCGTGAGGCGATTGAGGACTACATGCACGGCGTGTCCGAGCGGATGGCAACGATCGCCGCGACCGCGTTTGCATATTCTTTGATTGCTGCGGGGCTGCTCGCCCTGATCAAGCTGGCCCTCTGAGCTCTGCGCGCAAAAGGAAACTGATGATGACAGCAGCATATGAATACGAAACCCACGACTACGACGTTGTTGTTGTAGGCGCAGGTGGCGCGGGTCTGCGCGCGACGCTGGGGATGGCGGAACAGGGGCTGCGCACGGCCTGTGTGACTAAGGTCTTCCCGACCCGTTCCCACACGGTTGCAGCGCAGGGCGGTATCGCCGCGTCGCTGGCCAACATGGGCCCCGACCACTGGCAGTGGCACATGTATGACACCGTCAAAGGGTCTGACTGGCTGGGCGACACCGACGCAATGGAATACCTCGCACGTGAGGCGCCCAAGGCAGTTTACGAGCTGGAGCACTACGGCGTGCCGTTCTCGCGTACCGAGGAAGGCAAGATCTATCAGCGCCCGTTCGGCGGCCACACCACCGAGTTCGGCGAAGGCCCCGCAGTGCAGCGCACCTGTGCCGCTGCTGACCGGACCGGCCACGCCATCCTGCACACGCTGTATGGCCAGTCGCTGAAGAACAACGCCGAGTTCTACATCGAGTATTTCGCCATCGACCTGATCATGTCCGAAGACGGGCAATGCCAGGGCGTTGTCTGCTGGAAGCTCGATGACGGCACCATGCATGTCTTCAATGCCAAGATGGTGGTGCTGGCGACCGGCGGCTACGGCCGTGCCTATTTCTCGGCCACATCGGCGCATACCTGCACCGGCGACGGCGGCGGCATGGTGGCGCGTGCGGGCCTGGCGCTGCAGGACATGGAATTCGTGCAGTTCCACCCAACTGGCATCTACGGCTCTGGCTGTCTGATCACGGAAGGTGCGCGTGGCGAGGGTGGTTACCTGACCAACTCCGAAGGCGAACGCTTCATGGAGCGCTATGCGCCCCAGTACAAGGATCTGGCGCCGCGCGATTACGTCAGCCGCTCCATGACAATGGAGATCCGCGAAGGCCGCGGCGTGGGCGAGCACGGGGACCATATTCACCTGAACCTGAGCCACCTGCCGGCCGAAGCACTGGCAGAGCGTCTGCCGGGTATTTCGGAAAGCGCCAAGATCTTTGCCGGTGTCGACGTGACCAAAGAACCGATCCCGGTTCTGCCCACCGTGCACTACAACATGGGCGGCATTCCGACCAACTATTGGGGCGAAGTGCTGAACCCGACGGCAGAGGATCCCAACGCAGTTGTTCCGGGTCTGATGGCCGTGGGTGAAGCAGGCTGTGCCTCGGTGCATGGCGCAAACCGCCTTGGCTCGAACTCGCTGATCGATCTCGTGGTGTTTGGCCGCGCGGCTGCGATCCGTGCGGGCAAGGTTGTTGATCCGAACACCCCCAACCCCGAGCTCAATCAGGCTCAGGTCGACAAGGCGTTTGGCCGGTTCGACACTTTGCGCCACGCCAAGGGTGCGATCCCGACTGCAGATCTGCGTCTGGAAATGCAGCGCACCATGCAGAGCGACGCTGCCGTCTTCCGGACCTCCGAAACCATGGCAGAGGGCGTCGAGAAGATGACCGCGATTGCGGCCAAGATGGATGATCTGGCCGTGACCGACCGGTCTCTGGTCTGGAACTCTGACCTGATGGAAACGCTGGAGCTGACCAACCTGATGCCCAATGCGCTGGCCACGATCGTTGGCGCTGAGGCACGCAAGGAAAGCCGGGGTGCCCACGCGCATGAGGACTTCACAACCCGTGACGACGAAAACTGGCGCGTCCACACCGTCAGCCGGATTGAAGGCAACAAGGTTGATCTGACCTATCGCCCGGTGATCCTCGACCCGCTGACCACCGAAGCAGAAGGTGGCATCAGCGAGGCGAAGATCGCACCTAAGGCACGGACCTTCTAAGACCGTGCTGCGATGTGCCCCGGCATACCCTTACTGCATCAGCTCCCGTTTTCGGGGGCTGATCGCGCACGGGCGGGGCCTCGCATGATGACGGTTGCGGATAGGCCGACCCGCATGGTTTCACCTGCACAGTGGCCGCTTGGCAGCTGGCAGCCTGATACGGTGCTGCGGATGTTCGGCATGCGTCGATGCGGAAACCACGCGGTTGCGAACTGGCTGCAGCGCAATGCCCCCAAGGGACAGGCGTTGTTTTTCAACAACTGCAAGGCAGCGCGCACGCCGTTTGCGCACCATCATGGCGTGGAAAAAAACGGGCAGCGGGTTTCGCGTCAGGACAGTGGCGATTTATCTGCGCTTGGCGCCCGAATGGGGCAGGGCGGTTTGATGCTGATGTCTTATGAAGACGTCGTTCCATCGGATCACTGTCTGTCGCGCCCTGTGTCCGGGGATCTGGATGAAAACCTGATTTCAGCAGATGTCATCCTGCTGCGCGGCTTTCTGAACTGGTCGGCGTCTCTGGTGAAGAAGCTGCAGCGCAACCCGGATTTCTCGCTGGCACATCGCAGCGGTGTGGTGATGCGTGCCATCGACAGTTACCGCAAGATGCTTGACCTCGCAGCCGAGGCCGATGCGCTCGCCCTTGTGGTCATCGACTACGACCAATGGGTGAAAGACGAGGCCTACCGCGCGGCGTGTCTTGGCCGACTGGGGCTGTTGGTAAGGGACAATTCACTGGGGGTGGTCCAGAGCTACGGTGGCGGGTCATCTTTTGACGAACAGGCCTCTGGCAGTGCCTTTGGCCTTCGGACTGACCAGCGCTGGCAGCGCATGATGGATGACGGCGAATATCTGGCGATCCTGCACCTTGCCGCCCGTGACGAGGCGCTGATGCGGGGGCTTTCTCGCAGGTATCCCGATGACGCTGCGCGTCTCGCGGGGCTGACGCACGACAAGCTGATCCCGGCAGAGGGGCTGTTGCAATGACCTTCAGCGCATATGCATTTTCGGACCTTCGGGCCGACACACTGACTGACCTTCGTTCCGGCTTGGCTGCCGGGGCGGGTACACCGATCTCCTGCCGTCGCAGCGCGTGCCGCCTGCGTCTGGTGGGCAGCTAAGCAAGGAGAACGATCTATGGTCGAATTCGCACTTCCGAAAAATTCCAAGATCACCACGGGTAAAACCTGGCCCAAGCCCGAAGGCGCAACCAATGTGCGCAAGTTCAGCATCTACCGCTGGAACCCGGACGATGGGAAAAACCCGCGTGTGGATACCTATTTCGTCGATATGGACAAATGCGGCCCGATGGTTCTGGACGCGCTGATCAAGATCAAGAACGAGATTGATCCGACCCTGACCTTCCGTCGGTCCTGTCGGGAAGGCATCTGTGGATCCTGTGCGATGAACATTGATGGGATCAACACGCTGGCCTGTATCTATGGTCTTGATGAGATCAAGGGCGATGTCAAAATCTACCCGCTGCCGCACATGCCGGTAGTGAAAGACCTGATCCCGGACCTCACCCATTTCTATGCGCAGCATGCCTCGATCATGCCGTGGCTGGAAACCAAGACCAACCGGCC
>Ga0160419_100070_pt1 | contig 67674 bp, 51 predicted proteins | sample CelAP2metagpilot_2_FD_108196 | JGI IMG/M metagenome (GOLD analysis project Ga0160419, IMG submission 108196) | Phycosphere-associated microbial communities from Cellana algal ponds in Kailua-Kona, Hawaii, USA - Cellana AP2-4-25 metagenome pilot ...
AGATCGAACAGCTGCGCGAGATTGACGGCCTCAGCATTGCTGATTTCGGCACCCGCCGGCGGCACGGATTCCTTTGGCAGGATTGGTGTGTGCAGGCAATGCAGGAAGGGCTGGGCGACAAATTCACCGGCACCTCCAACTGCCTGATCGCCATGCGCCGCGAGGTGGAAGCCATCGGCACCAACGCCCATGAACTCCCCATGGTTTATTCGGCGCTGGCAGAGGATGATGCAGCCCTTGCGCAGGCGCCCTATGACGTGCTGTCCGACTGGCACGAGGAACACGAGGGCAATCTGCGCATCATTCTGCCCGACACCTATGGCACCAAGGGTTTCCTTGATCGCGCGCCTGACTGGTTGGCGGGCTGGACCGGGATCCGCATCGACAGCGGAGACCCGGCCGGTGGCGCGGAAACGGCGATCCGCTGGTGGCAGGAGCGCGGCGAGGACCCGCAAGACAAGCGGGTGATCTTCTCTGATGGTCTGGATGTGGCCAAGATCAAGGAACTGCACGCGCAGTTCTCTGACCGGACCAAAGTGTCCTTTGGCTGGGGCACCCTGCTCACCAATGATTTTCGCGGGCTGGTGCCGGATGATGCGCTGGCGCCCTTCTCGCTGGTGTGCAAGGCGGTTTCAGCCAATGGACGCCCGACTGTCAAACTCTCTGACAATCCTGAAAAGGCGATGGGCCCGGCGGATGAAATCCAGCGCTACAAACGGGTGTTTGGCGTTGGTGAACAGGACAGCCAGGCGGTAATCGTCTAGCAATACTTCGCCCATTTGGGGGTGAATATCGCGGAGTTCCCAACAAGTTGCGGCAATAGATCTGCCCCAATGTTTCGCACGCGAAACAATCGGGCAGACCCTATGACCTAAATACCAATGTCGGTTCAGCCGTGATAGGCCGCGACGGTCTTCAGCTGCGAAAACCCATAAAGCGCCTCAAAGCCCTTTTCGCGGCCGTGCCCCGATTTGCCGACCCCGCCAAAAGGCAGCTCAACCCCGCCCCCGGCACCGTAGTTGTTCAGAAACACCTGACCGGCCCGCAGACGTTTGGCCAGCCGCATCTGACGCGCACCGTCGCGGGTCCAGATGCCTGCAACCAGACCGTATTCAGTGCTGTTGGCAATCCTGACCGCCTCGGCCTCATCTTCAAAGGGGATCAGCACCTGCACCGGGCCAAAGATCTCCTCCTGTGCCAGCGGATGATCCGCCGCGACATCGGCAAACAACGTCGGCCGCACATAGGCGCCCCTGTCGCTGGCCGCGTCACTCAGGACACCCTGGGCCGCGATCGTCAGATCGGCACCCTTTGCAAGATAGCCCTCTACGATCTCTTTCTGGCGGGTGGAAATCAGCGGGCCCAAACGCAGATCCGACAGCGCCGGCCCGACGGTCAGCTTGCTGTAGGCCTCGGCCATCGCGGCACGCACCTGATCGTAGACACCCCGCTGCACCAGAATGCGCGAGGCGGCGGAACAGGTCTGGCCTGCGTTCTGGATCCCTGCATTCACCAGAAACGGCAAGGCTGCGTTCAGATCAGCATCGTCAAACACCAACTGCGGGGATTTGCCGCCCAGTTCCAGCGTGACGGGCACCACGTTGGCCCCTGCCGCCTGCTGCACCAGCGCGCCGGTTCTGACCGACCCGGTAAAGGAGATATGGTCAACCCCCGGATGCCCCGCCAGCGCCGCGCCTGCCTCGGCGCCAATGCCCGGAACCACGTTCAGCGCACCAGCGGGCAACCCCGCCTCTACCGCGATCTGGGCAAAGGCAAGCGCGGTCAGGCAGGCCTCCTCAGCGGGTTTCAGAACGCAGGCATTGCCCATCGTCAGCGCGGCCCCGACAGAACGCCCGATGATCTGCATCGGATAGTTCCAGGGTACGATATGCCCGGTGACGCCATGCGGTTCGCGCAGCGTGTAGACGGTGTAGCCAGCCTGATAGGGGATGGTGTCCCCATGCAGCTTGTCTGCCGCGCCGCCGTAGAATTCCAGATACCGCGCCAGCGCCACGGCATCGGCGCGCGCCTGCGTCAGTGGCTTGCCGACGTCCATCGCCTCCAGCTGGGCGAGCGTCTCACTGCGCTCCAGCACCATCTGACCCATCCGGCTGAGGATACGCCCGCGATCGGTTGCGGTCATCTCTCCCCAACCCCCTTTCAGGGCGGCGCGGGCTGCGGCAACGGCGGCGTCGATATCGCGCACGTCACCGCGGGCGATCTGGCACAGAGGGCTGCCATCCGACGGGTTGGTCAGCGGCAGGGTCTCGCCCCCGGCAGGCGCCTGCCAGCGGCCATCAATCAGGCAGAGTGCGGGATCAAACCAAAGCGGCGCTGCGTCAGTCATTCTGGGCTCCTGCGATGTGAAAACTGTAACTCTTGATCTGATGTTCGGTAAATGGCGCGCCGTCGCGCAGTTGCTCGACGCCCTTGATCGCGCTGAGACAGGTGCCCCAGAACGCCACCGCATTGGGGGATCCGGCCGAGATGCCCATCCGCCAGTAGCCGGGGAATTCAGCAAAAATCAGGCTGGCTGCTGCATGGCCATAGCCCAACCTGCGCTTGGTGTCGCAGATGTAGAATTCTGACAGCTCACGCCGGTCCTCGGGCAGGTTCAGCACGATCGCAAAGCCGATGCGGTCTTCATCCTGGCGGATCCAGAAGGCGGTGACATCCTTGCGGTGCAGCATCTGGCCCGCGCGTTCGCTTGGGTCGATCCGCAGATCCGGGGCGATCTCGGAGTAATAGCGGGTCAGCGCCGCTGCAAGCCGCGCGCGTTCGCGTGGCAGGATCAAGGTCAGTCGAAAGCTCATGCCGCCCCCGTTGCCAGATCGGGCAGCACCGGGGCGGCCGCGATCAGGGATTTCGTGTATGGATGTTGTGGCGTGGAAAAGAGATCTTTGGTCTGGCCGTGTTCCACGATCTGACCTTTTTGCATGACCAGACAGCGGTCGGTCATGCTGCGCACCACATGCAGATCGTGGCTGATGAAAAGGTAACTCAGCCCATAGGCGCTGCACAGTTCGGCCAGCAGGTCGAGGATCTGCGCCCGCACGGAAACATCCAGCGCAGACACGGCTTCGTCAAACAGGATCAGCTCTGGCCGCGTGATGAGCGCGCGCGCAATGGCGATGCGCTGACGCTGGCCACCAGAGAACTGGTGGATGTAACGATCTGCATCCTCGGGATTGAGTCCCACCGCGATCAGTGCTTCGGCCACGCGGTTGTCGCGCTCCTGTCCGGTTGGGGCATCCGACACCCCGTGGAAGGGTTCGGTGATCAGCCTCGCCACCTTGTGGCGGGGGTTGAAGCTGCCAAAGGGATCTTGGAACACCACCTGCATCTTGCGCCGCTGCTCTGCCGTCAGCCCCTTGCCCGACAGGGGGGAGCCATCCAGCAGGATCTCGCCCCCTTGGAGCGGTTCCAGCCCCAGGATGGCGCGGGTCAGGGTGGATTTTCCGCAGCCGGATTCACCGACCAGCCCCAGCCGCTCGCCGCGGTGCAGGGCGAAACTGACGTGGTCCACCGCGCGCATGTGCTCTGCTGGTGCAAACAGGCGTTTGCGGGGCAGGGGATAGTCGCGCACCGCGTTGCGTACCTCGAGCAGCGGAACGCTCTGCGGGTCCGTCGTGACCGGCGGCGGCAGATCGGCCTGGTGGTTCGATGCGGCAAAGAGCTTTTGCGTATAGGGGTGCCGCCGGGTGGCAAGCAGCTGCTTGGTGCTCCCTGTTTCCACCACCTCTCCCTTGCGCATGACCACGATGTGATCCGCCATGTCGGCCACAACGGCCAGATCATGGGTGATGATGATCATCCCCATGCCGTAATCGCGCACCAGATCGCGCAGCAGATCAAGGATCTGCGCCTGCGTGGTCACATCCAGTGCAGTTGTCGGCTCATCCGCGATCAGCAGCGCGGGGCGCATGGCAATGGCCATCGCGATGACCACCCGCTGACGTTGCCCGCCGGACAGTTCGTGGGGATAACGGCTGAGCGGGAAGCGCTCGGCAGGCAGGCCAACCCGGTCCAGCAGGCTGCGCGCCTCGGCTTCGGCTTCGGTTCTGGTTGCGCTGCTGTGCAGGAGGATGGTTTCCATCACCTGATCGCCAATGCTCTGCACCGGGTTGAGCGCGGTCATCGGTTCCTGAAACACCATGCCGATCTTGCGGCCGCGCAGGTCGCACATCTGCTCTTCGCTCAGCGCCAACAGGTCCTGTCCCTCAAGGCTGAGATGCCCCGACAGACGCGTGCAGTTGGGCAGCAGGCGCAGGATGGTGAGCGCCGTCAGCGATTTGCCCGATCCGCTTTCGCCGGTGATGGCAAGGATCTCGCCGGGGTCAACCGACAAAGAGACATCGCGCAAGATCGGAAACGCCCCGATGGAAAGCGACAGGTTGGTCACATCAAGCAACGTCATGCCCGCCCCCCCTGCAATTTCGGGTCCAGCCAGTCGCGCAGCCCGTCCCCCATCAGGTTCAGGCCCAGAACAGTGAGGATGATCGCACAGCCCGGCACCAGCGCCATATGCGGGGCGAGGCTGACCATGGTCTGCGCATCGGCCAGCATCCGGCCCCAGCTGGGTACCGGCGGCTGGGCACCAAGGCCCACATAGCTGAGACCTGCTTCGGCCAGAATGCCGAGCGAAAACTGGATGGTGCCCTGTACGATCAGCAGGTTGGCAACATTGGGCAGAATATGTTCTGCCGAAATCCGCGCCGACCCCTTGCCAGCGACACGGGCGGCGAGAATGAATTCCCGCTGCCAAAGCGACAGCGCCGCGCCACGGGTCACGCGGGCAAAGACTGGGATGTTGAAAATGCCGATGGCGATGATTGCATTGATCGCACCGGCGCCAAGGATCGCGGTGATCAGGATGGCGATGACCAGCGACGGGAAGGCAAAGACCAGATCATTGGCCCGCATGATGCCTTCGTCCAGCCAGGAGCCCCGTTTGGCCGCAGCGGCCAGTCCCAAAGGCACGCCAAGCCCCATGCCGATCCCTACCGCCACCAGCGCCACCGCAATCGAGGTGCGCGCGCCGACCATGATCATCGACAGGATATCGCGGCCAAAGTGATCTGTGCCAAGCCAATGTTCCGCGTTTGGCGCCTGCAATTTGGCGGGGATGTTCAGGGCGGTGTGGTCGTAGGGTGTCCAGATGAAGGACAGCAGTGCTGCCAGCAGCACCAGCGCGGAGAGGACACCACCAAGAAAGAGACTGCGGGTCATCGGGGGCCTCGCGTTGATACGGCTCGTACGGCCGACAAGTCGGACAGCGCCCAACCCTCCCCCCGGGAGGGCGGTTTGCACCCACCCAGGCTCGGGCGCCGTCCTGTCGGGAGGGTCGTTTGGTATGTCATCCGCGCCCCCGCAGTCTCGGGTCAACCAGCGCGTAGGTCAGATCGACCAGGAAATTCACCATGATCACGGCAAAAACCAAGAGCATCACGACGCTCTCCACCACGATCAGATCGCGGGCGGAAATGGCCTGAAACACCAGCCGCCCCAGACCGGGGAGGTAGAACACCTGTTCAATGATGATCGCCCCTGCCAGCAGAAAGGAAAACTGCAACCCGATGATGGTCAGCACCGGGATCAGCGCGTTTCGCAGCCCGTGCCGCCATAGGGCCTGCCGCTGGCTCAGACCTTTGGCGCGGGCGGTTCGGATGAAATCTTCGCCCAGAATGTCGAGAAGCGCCGAGCGCATGACACGGGCCAGGATGGCCGCCTGTGGCAGGGCGAGCGCGATGGCGGGCAGGGTGAGGGAATGCAGCGCAGCGAGCGGCCCTGCCTCCCAGCCGACAAAGCCCCCGGCGCTGAACCAGCGCAGATTGATGGCAAAGACCAGCACCAGCATCATCGCAAACCAGAAGTTTGGCACCGCAACCCCCAGCTGGGTTGCCCCCATCACCGCGATATCGCCTGATTTGCCCCGGCGCGCGGCGGCATAGATGCCGGCGGGCAGGGCAATCAGCGTAGAGAGGGTCAGCGCATAGATCGCCAGCGGCAGCGACACCCAGAGCCGGTCTGCAACCATCTGCGCAACCGGTGTGCGATAGGTGTAAGAGGTGCCGAAATCGCCCTGCAACATGCCGGTGAACCAGTTGAAATAGCGGGTGACTTTCCCCTCGTCCAAGCCCAGTTCACTGCGCAGGGCGGCGATCGTGTCGGGTTGGGCATTGATCCCCAGCATAAAGGACGCAGGATCACCGGGTGCAATTTCGATCACGAAAAAGATCACCCAAGAGGCAACCACAAGGCTGACGATCAGCGACAGCAGGCGTTTGGCAAAGTAGCGTCCCATCAGCGGCAGGTTAGGGGGGCGTCGGGCGCGGGTCCAGAGGGGGCGCCACCGATCCCTTGCAAAAGCAGAAAAATTTCCAATTTCCAACTGTATAGGGGGCATGTTGTGGTGGCATTCGTGCGTCTATCGCGCAGGTGCCTTGTCTGTTTTCGATCTTGGCTTGGGCGGCCTGGGTCTTTGGGTTTGGCGCGGGGGCGTTCCGGGCTATCTCTGGGCTCATGACTGAGATTTCGCTGGATGACCTGAACCTCTCCCCTGACCCAATGTCCGAGAGCGTCGCTGATGAGGCGCTGGATGTGATTGCCGTTCCCGAAACGGACGCCCCCCTGTTCATCGGCTCCGAGATCTATCGCGGCTCCAGCTATGGGCGGATGCATCCGCTGCGGGTGCCGCGTGTGTCTACGGTGATGGACCTGACGCGGTCGATGGGCTGGTTGCCGCTGAGCCAGTACCGCGCCTCGCCGCGTGCCAAGCCTGCGGCGCTGCACAGCTGGCACAGCCCCGACTACATTGCCGCGCTGCAGGCGGCTGAGGTCGCGCAAGAGGTCAGCGAAGAGGTCAAGGCGCGGTTCAACATCGGGACGATTTCGAACCCCGTCTTTCCAGAGATCTTTCGCAGGCCAGCCACGGCGGCTGGCGGTTCTATCCTGGCGGGAGAGCTGCTGCGGGACGGTGGCGTGGTCTACAACCCGGCGGGCGGGACACATCACGGCATGCCGGATCGGGCCAATGGGTTCTGCTATCTCAATGATCCGGTGCTTGCGATGCTGTCCCTGCGCCATCACGGGGTCCAGCGGATTGCCTATGTGGACATCGATGCCCATCACGCAGATGGAGTCGAGCACGGTTTTGCCGGCGATCCGGACGTGCTGATGATCTCGACGCACGAGGAAAACCTCTGGCCCAAGACCGGTCAGCTGGCCGATGATGCCGGCGGTAGCGCATTGAACCTGCCAGTGCCGCGTGGGTTCAATGACAGTGAGATGGCCTATATCCGTGAGGAGCTGATCCTGCCTGCAGTGGCGGATTTCGCGCCGGATGCGGTGGTCCTGCAATGCGGGGCGGATGCGGTCACCGAGGATCCGCTGGCGCATCTGGACCTGTCCAACAATGCCCATTGGTCGGTGGTCGCGGCGCTGCGGTCGCTTGCGCCGCGCTATCTGGTGTTGGGCGGTGGCGGGTATAACCCCTGGTCCGTCGGGCGGCTGTGGACCGGGGTTTGGGCGACCCTGAACGGGCATGAGATCCCCGACCGTCTGCCACCAGCGGCTGAGGAGGTCCTGCGCGGGCTGGAGTTCAAGGGCCACCGTCTGGGGCGCAATCCGCCAGAGCATTGGTTCACCACGTTGCGCGATGATCCGCGCCCCGGCCCCGTGCGCGATCAGATCCGCGAGTCGGTTGCCATGCTGCGCCGGCGTCGGGGGCTGGGTTGAGCGGCTGAAACAGAAAACAGCGCCCGCTTGGGGCGCTGCTGTTGTGGCTCTGATCCTGGGGTTTTGGGGCTTATTTTGCCCAGCTCACGGCCGTCAGATCGGTGGCTTGGGTCGGGGCATTGGCCCAGAGCCCCTGCAGATCGGCCTTGGCGACGCTCAGTGATGCCAGCTGGAACAGGAAGCCGTTCACATAGTCATTGGCAATGATCTCCTGCGCCTGTTGCAGCATCTTGGTGCGGGCGTCGGGATCGGTGGTGCCGGTCAGCTCTGCCATCAGGTCCTGAAAGGCCGCGTTGTCATACTGGAAGTAGTAATCGGGCCGGGCATAGATGCCGATATCCATCGGTTCGGTGTGGCTGACGATCGACAGACCGAAATTCTTGCCCCGGAACACGGTTTCCAACCACTGCGCCCATTCCACGTTGATGATCTCGGCGGTGATGCCGACCTCGGCCAGCTGGGCGGCGATGATCTCTCCCCCCCGGCGGGCGTAGGACGGCGGCGGCAGGTGCAGCGTGGTGGTGAAGCCATCGGCCAGACCCGCCTCTGCCAGCAGTGCGCGGGCTTTCTCCGGGTCATGGGCGCTGGTGCCGGTCAGGTCGACATAGGCTGGGTTGTGGGGCGCGAAATGGGTGCCGATCGGGGTGCCGTAGCCAAACATTGCGCCATCAATGATCGCCTGACGGTCAATCGCATGGGCCACGGCGGCGCGGACCTTGGGATTGTCGAAGGGCGCCTGTTTGTTGTTGATCGACAGAATCGTCTCACCCTCGGTGGAGCCAACAAGAACCTGGAACCTTGGGTCGGCCTCGAACTGGGGCAGGTTCTCTGGTGCGGGGAAGCCGGAGAAGGCATCCACATCCTCAGCCATCATCGCGGCAAAGGCGGCGGTCGGGTCAGAGATGAATTTGAAGGTCGCCGCACTCAGCGCCGGGGTCTCTCCCCAATAGTTGGGGTTGCGGGCAAGGTCGATGCGGTCGCCCTGCACCCAGTTGGTGAAGGTGAAGGCACCGGTGCCAACGGGGGCGGTCTTGATCGTGTCGATGCTCTCTGGTGCGACGATGACGGCATCGCCCCATGCGAGGTTGAACAGCAGATTGCCGTTGGGCTGTGACAGGTTGATCTGGACAGTCAGCGGGTCAACGACATCCACGCTGGCAATATCGGCAAACAGTGCTTTTTGCGCGTTTGTGCTATCCTCGGCGCGGGCGCGATCGAGGCTGAATTTCACATCCTCTGCGTCCATCGAGGTGCCATCATGGAAGGTCACGCCATCCTGAAGGCGGAAGGTATAGGTCAGCCCATCCTCTGAGATCTCCCAGCTCTGGGCAAGGCCCGGCACAACAGAGCCGTCGCCCATGAAGCGGGTGAGCCCCTCGAAGACGTTGGAATAAAGCACCTGATCAATGGCGCCCGCAGCGGCGCTGGTGGGGTCAAGATGCGGCGGTTCCAGCTGAAGGGCCACGGTGACGGTGTCGCGCGCGGATGCGGCCCCCGCCAGAATGGCCAGTGCGGAACTGGCGGCAAACAGGAATGGCAGTCGTGTCATCGGTGGTGTCTCCCTCTGGTGGTGGCCGTATTTTGTGACCTTTAGGAAAACTGTTCCGCATTTTCCGTCAGGTAATCAAGGTTGACGGGACATTTCGCCCCCTAGAAGCGCGCAGCGTAAATTGCTAGCGGTGCGCAATGCGAACGGAGAGGACAGCATCATGAGTGCAACGGCCCGCAAAATGGCACCCAACGCCGAGGATATTCGCGCCCGCAAAGGCGGCACCCCGCTGGTGAGCCTGACCGCCTATACCACACCAATGGCGCAGTTCATGGACGGTCATTGCGATTTTGTGCTGGTCGGCGACAGCGTCGGCATGGTGCTGCATGGGCTGACGTCCACGCTGGGGGTCACCATGGAGATGATGATCCTGCACGGGCAGGCCGTCGCGCGTGGGCTGAGCCAGTCGATGATGGTGATCGACATGCCGTTCGCCAGCTATGAAGAAGGCCCCGCGCAGGCGTTTCGCAATGCTGCCCGCCTGATGGCAGAGACCGGCGCGGGCGCGGTAAAGCTGGAGGGTGGTGTCGAGATGGCGGAAACCATCCGCTTTCTCGTGAAACGTGGCATTCCGGTGATGGCGCATATTGGCCTGACGCCGCAGTCGATCAACACGCTTGGTGGCTACAAGGTGCAGGGCCGCGATGCGCAGGCCGATGCTGTGCTGGCCGACGCCCGTGCCGTTGCCGATGCCGGGGCATTTTCCGTGGTGCTGGAAAAGGTGCCGCAGGGACTTGCGGATCGGATCACCGCAGAGGTTGCCATTCCCACCATCGGCATTGGTGCCAGCGCGGGCTGTGATGGTCAGATTCTTGTGGTTGATGACATGCTGGGCTTTTTCACCGCCTTCAAGCCCAAGTTCGTGAAACGCTATGCCGACCTCGGCCCCTTGGCAGAGGCCGCCATTTCCGAGTATGCAGCCGACGTGCGCGCGCGCCGTTTCCCTGCGCCCGAGCATGTGTTTGCAGACCAGGCCCCGATGGCTGCCAAGACGGCAGCGTCCAAGGCCCCGCAAAAGGACTGATCCCATCATGACTGCCCCGATCCTGCGCCGCCTGTGCGATCTGCGCGCGTTGCATTCCGAATGGCGCCGCGAGGGTGCCCGCATTGGTCTGGTGCCCACAATGGGTGCGCTGCACGAGGGGCATCTGTCGCTGGTTGCTGCGGCCAAGGCGGCCTGCGACCGGGTGATCGTCACGATTTTTGTGAACCCCAAGCAGTTCAACAATGCCGAGGATCTGGCGAAATATCCCCGCACTGAACTGGCGGACGCAGAGAAGCTCGCCCCTTTTGGTGTGGATGCGATCTATGTGCCGGATCCTGATCAGATCTATCCCGAAGGCTATGCCACAACCGTCTCTGTTACGGGGCTGACCGATGTGATGGAGGGCGAATTCCGGCCCGGCCATTTTGACGGTGTGGCGACTGTGGTGGCCAAACTGTTCCTGCAAAGCGGTGCGGATGAGGCATTTTTCGGGGAAAAGGACTATCAGCAGCTGATGGTCGTGACCCGGATGGCCCGCGATCTGGATATTCCCATCACCGTGCATGGATGCGCCACCGTGCGCGAAGCCTCGGGGCTGGCGATGTCTTCGCGCAACATGCGCCTGTCACCAGAGGCGCTGGGCAAGGCCGGGCAGCTGTATCCGGTGTTGCGGGAGCTGGCAGATCAGCTGCAGGCGGGGGCGCGGTTTGACGATATTTTGCCAGCCGCCAAGGCCGGTCTGAGCGAGGAGGGCTTTGGGGAGCTGGAGTATCTCGACTTGCGCTGCGGCGAAACTCTGGCCCCTCTGGAGCGCGCGGACCGGCCCGCGCGTCTGCTGGTTGCGGTCTGGCTTGATGGGATCCGGCTGATCGACAATATCGCTGTTGATCCGGTCTGAGGCGGATTGGGCAAACTAATCGATTAGTAGGGGCTGGTAGCGGTACCGCTTTTGCGTCTAATCTCTGCTCCGACACGACCCAGGGAGGGGCAGAGATGACATTTATTCTGGCGATCGATCAGGGCACGACCTCGACCCGCGCCATCCTGTTTGACGAAAAGATGCAGGCAGTGGGCTCTGCCCAGCAGGAGTTCACCCAACATTTCCCGCAGGCCGGGTGGGTGGAACACGATCCAGAAGACCTGTGGCGCACGACGTTGGATGTCTGCCGCAAGGTGATGGCAGAGCAGGGCGTCAAGGCTGGCGATATCGCAGGCATCGGCATCACCAACCAGCGCGAGACCACAGTGGTCTGGGATCGCCACACCGGCGCGCCCATCCACAACGCAATCGTCTGGCAGGATCGCCGCACCAGCGCAATCTGCGAAGAGCTGCGCAGCGCGGGCCATGAGGACAGTGTGCGGCAGAAGACCGGCCTGCTGCTGGATCCTTATTTCTCGGGCACCAAACTGAAGTGGATTTTGGACACCGTGCCGGATGCGCGGGCGCGGGCCGAGGCCGGTGATCTGCTGTTTGGCACTGTCGACAGCTTTCTGATCTGGCGCCTTACTGGCGGTGCGTCGCATGTGACCGACGCGACGAATGCGGCCCGCACTCTGATGTATGACATCCGCAAGGGACGCTGGAGCAGCGAGATCTGTGGCTTCCTCGGCGTGCCGCGCGATATGTTGCCGGAAGTCAGGGACTGTGCCGCCGATTTCGGCACCACCAAGGAAGAGTTTCTGGGCGGAGAGATCGCCATTCTGGGGGTGGCTGGCGATCAGCAGGCGGCCACCATCGGGCAGGCCTGTTTCCAGCCTGGGATGATGAAATCAACCTATGGCACCGGCTGTTTTGCGTTGCTGAACACCGGCGACACGCCTGTTGTGTCGCAGAACCGGATGCTGACCACTATCGCCTATCAGCTGGATGGTGCACCGACCTATGCGCTGGAGGGCTCCATCTTTATTGCGGGGGCCGCCGTGCAGTGGCTGCGTGACGGTCTGGGGATCATTGCCAATGCATCAGAGACTGGCGATCTGGCGATGCAGGCTGATCCCGGTCAGGACGTGATCCTTGTTCCTGCCTTCACCGGGCTGGGTGCGCCATATTGGAAGCCGGACTGTCGCGGCGGCATGTTTGGTCTTACCCGTGGTTCGGGCCCTGCGGAATTTGCCCGCGCGGCGCTGCAATCGGTGGCCTATCAGACCTGCGATCTGTGGGAAGCGATGCGGGCGGATTGGGATGGTGACACCCAGGTCACGCTGCGCGTCGACGGCGGGATGAGCGCAAGCGATTGGACGATGCAGAGCCTCTCTGACCTTTTGGGGGCCGCTGTGGACCGTCCGGTGATGCAGGAAACCACGGCGCTTGGGGCGGCGTGGCTGGCTGGGATGCGCGCTGGGGTCTATCCGGATCAGGCGGGCTTTGCCGAAACTTGGGCGCTGGACCGTCAGTTCACACCGCAGATGGAGGCTGACGTGCGGGATGCGGCCTATGCGCGCTGGAAACGCGCGGTTGAGGCGGTCATCGGCGTGTAACACTTTGCTGCAGGCGGCAGGATCTCCCGCCTGTTTGCGCCCTTTCAGGGAGAGGTCCCCACAGTTGGGCGTGGCGCCGCGCATTGCGCGGCGTTTTTCGTTGCACCCGACCGGTGTCAGCCGATCCTTGCACCGGGTGGCAGCGTTTCCGGGCGGGCATTCAGCTCTTCGATGGAGAAGCCCGCGATGGATTTGTATTTGGCGGCATGGGCGGCCAGGTCTTCGTGCGGGATCACGGTGTTGATGTCGGTAAAATCACCTCCGCAGAGGTCTTCGACCTGTTGCAGCACGCCATCCGGCCCGCCGCCTGCGCGATTGGCGGTGGCCACTGCGGTGGTCACCGGGCGCACGGCTGTTTCATAGGCGGCGAGCGCGTGCTGTGTGACACCCAGCGCAAGCATCTGTGCGCCAATGATCCGGGCATCAACAATCGCCTGGCTCGCCCCATTGGAGCCAACAGGGTAGGTGGGGTGCGCGGCATCCCCCATCAGGGTGACCGGACCGTCCTGCCAGGCGGGCAGAGGATCGCGATCAACCATCGGGTATTCATACACGATCTCGGCCCCCCGGATCAGAGCCGGGATGTCGATCCAGTCGAATTGCCATTCGGCAAAATCCGGGAGGAAATCGGCGATATCTGCCGCGCGGTTCCAGCTTTCACGGTTCCAGGCCGCGGCAGGGTCGAATTGCTTTTCTGCGATCCAGTTGATCGTGGCGATTCCTGCATCGTCCGGCTGGCTGATCGGGTAGGCAACAATTCGCAGGTGATCGTGGCCGATCATCGCCATCGCGGCGCCGCCATGAAAGGAAGGGGCACGGGTTGTCGCGCGCCACAGGATGCGGCCATTCCAAATCGGTGCGCCCTCGTTGGGGTACATCTGGGCACGGATGGCAGAGTGGATGCCGTCGGCTGCAATCAGCATGGTGCCCTCTGCGCTGCGACCGCCTTCGATGTGAAGACGAACGCCCGCGCTGGTGCGGTCATACCCCGTCGCACGCGCGCCCGTGGTAATGACCTCGTGGCCTGCCCGCTCTACCAGCGCGTGGTAGAGCATCATCTGAAGTTCCCCGCGGTGGACGGAGTACTGCGGCCAGTTGTAGCCGGCGGCCTGCCCGCGGGGTTCTTCCCAGATGGTCTTGCCGAGTTTGGAATAAAACCCGAGCTGGGCGGTGCGAACTCCGATGGCAGAGAGGGAGTCCTCCAGCCCGAGATCGATCAGCTCGCGCACTGCGTTGGGTTGAAGGTTGAAGCCCACGCCCATGGGTTTCAGCGTTTGGGTGGCTTCGTAGATATGAAAAGGCACACCCAGGTCGTGAAGGGTGAGGCCAAGGGTCAGCCCGGCAATTCCTGCGCCTGAAATCAATACGGTCATCTTGTCCATCCCCCGGTTGGCCACGCAGCTGGCGGCAGCAGCCTGCCTGTGTTTCTTGTGGCGCAACATGGCAGGAGCTGGGTTCAGATGGCAACAGGGCAAAGGCGGGAGAGGTTGCGCCATTTCGCCCTTGTTAGAGCCTGAGTTCAGCTGTCCTCGGCGCTACCAAGGCTGAGGTCGGGGCCAAAGATCACGTCTGAGTAGCTGTTGAGATAGATCTTGAGCCAGGGCGTAAAGCGATCCGGATGGCGCTGCACTTCGGCGAGAAGGTCGTGATAATCCACCCAGCGGGTTTCCATGACCTCTTCGGGGTTTGGGGCCAGTTTGACGGGCCGGTGGGCATGGGCGAGGAAGACGTCGACAACCTCGTGTTCGATGAGCCCGTTGCCGACATCCGCCCGGTATTCGAGGTGGTGGCGGAATTCGGGGTATAGTCCGGTGATGCCCAGCTCTTCTTTCATGCGACGGACGGCACACGCAGAGGAGGGTTCATCCCATTGCGGATGGGTGCAGCAGGTGTTCGCCCACAGGCCTGGCGTATGGTATTTGCCAAGCGCGCGGCGCTGCATCAGGATTTCACCGCCTTTGACCACAAAGACAGAGACCGCCTTGTGCTTTAGCCCTTTTTGATGGGCGGCCAGTTTTTCCACCGGGGTGAGCGTGCCATCAACCCAGGCCGGGATCATATGCGACATCAGTGGCCCTCTCGCAGGTGTGACGTTGGGCCGTGCGGCAGGGAGCGTGCAAAAAGGCAGGTCATCAGCAGAAAATCGTGTCCCATCATGTCCCGAAGCAGGTGTGACGAAAGTGAGCAGGTTGAGCGTGAAAGGCAGGTGCGCAGTGGCTCTGCGCCGATCCTGATTGGCTGATAAACCAGCATTTGCGATATGGCAATTGTGCGAAAAGCCGCGGCCAGGGGCGCGCGGCTTTTGCAGATGGATGACAGCCGGGATCAGTTGGTGGCTGCGTCTTCGCTGGCGGTCTCTGCCTCAGCCGGGCCGTGCTGCGCGAGGAAGGCATAGATGTCTTCGGCACCTTTTTTCAGGCGGAAGGACATTTTGGATTTCGCTTTGGAATCGTCCAGGTATTCACGCAGGAAACCCTTGGGGTCTGCGGTGTAGGCTGCAAAGCTTTCGGCGTCCCACGCCAGGCCCTGTTCGCCTGCGGCAACGATGTCATCACCGTAGTTGAAGCCCTCAACCGAGCCAGCGGTGCGACCAACGACACCCCACAGGTTCGGGCCAGTCTTGCCACCCTTGATGATCACATCGCCTGCATCAGAGACGACCATGTGGCAGGATTTGCATTTGTTGAAGCCTTTTTCGCCCTTGTCCGGGTCACCTTCGGCGAAGGCAGGGGCGGCCAGCAGGCCGAGGGCCGCAACAGCAGTCATAAGTTTCATTTCGCTTGCTCCAAAATTGAGTTGGCTTGGTCAATACGCGCCCGGCGGCGGGAAGAGTCAAACGGACGTGTTGACGCATTCCCGCGTGGTACCGGTTGGTCCCACCAATTGGCCCGCAAAGGACATAGGTCAAGCCACGGAAGCCCAGGCAGGGGCGCGTTGGCGGGATTGTGACCATGAAACGCGGGTTTAGCGGAGATCGTTCCAGGCAGGGAGCAGATCCCCCGGTTCGGCGTGCGCCTCGGCGGCGGCCCGCGCAATGGCCCGACTGAGGCACAGCGCGGCGGCGTGGCAGATGTCGCCCAGATCTGCCTCAAGCTCTCCGCCGGGGGTGGCTGTGCTGGCATCGCCGGTGCTGAGCGCAAACACCAGATCGCCGTCCCCCGGCGAATGAGCAGGCACGATGGCCCGCGCGATCCCGTCATGGGCGGCGATGGCGAGGCGTTGGCATTGTGATTTGCTGAGCGGGGCATCCGTGGCGACGATGGCAATTGTGGTGTTGCTGCCTTCGCTCGGGAGCTCTGCCGCGGCGGCCAGTTCCAGCATGGACGCGACCTTGAGGCTGGGGTCCGGGCTTGCAAACCCGCCGCGTGGATCGGCACCAACCCCGCCGAACTCATTGCCAATCTCGAAGGGAGCGGCCCAGAAATGGCGATCGCCAGGTGTTGTAACGGAGCCAAGGGGATTGGCGGCCACCAGTGCGCCGACAGTCACCCCGCCCGGCAGCACAAAAGATGCAGACCCAAGCCCGCCCTTGACGCGCGAAGCCAGCGCGCCGGTGCCCGCGCCCACGCTGCCCAGATCAAATTCAACCGCAGCTGCATCATAGGCGGCGCGCCCAAGAGCGGCATAGGGGTTGTGCTGCCAAGATTTGTCACCGCCGTTCAGCAGATCAAACAGGATGGCCCCCGGCACAATGGGCACGCGCGCAGGGCCAACGGCAAAGCCGCGCCCGTCATCGCGCAGACCCGCGACCACGCCGGAGCAGGCATCAAGGCCAAAGGCGGACCCGCCAGAGAGCACCAGCGCATCGATCTGCGCGACGGATTTGTCGGGCGCCAGCAGATCGGTTTCCCGTGTCCCTGGCGCGCCGCCCATGACGTGCACCCCGGCGGTAAAGGGCTGATTGGCGGTTAGTACCGTGGTGCCGGATTTCAGCTTCCGGTCCTGGGCATTGCCAACCTTCAGGCCGGGGACATCGGTGATCAGGTTCAGGGGACCGGGTTTCATGCCTTCATCCTTTGTGATGTGCCGAAGGGGGGATGCCTCCGGCGGGAGTATTTGGGGAAAGATGACGGACGGGGCTGCGTCTGGCTGCGAGGTCAGATGCAGCGGCCGCCGTCGACTTCCAACGCGACGCCTGTGACCATGCTGGCCTCGTCCGAGCACAGGTAGCAGGCGGCATTGCCCATGTCTTCGGGGGTAGAAAACCGGCCGATGGGAATGGTGGAGAGGAATTTGGCGCGGATTTCGGGCGTGTCCTCTCCCATGAAGGTTTTCAGCAAGGGGGTTTCGCCCGCAACCGGGTTGATCGCATTGACGCGGACGCCAGAGGGGGCAAGCTCTACCGCCATGGTGCGGGTCGCGGTGATCATCCAGCCCTTGGACGCGTTGTACCAGTTGAGATTGGGACGCGGTGACACCCCCGCAGTCGAGGCCACATTCAGGATTGCCCCGGATTGATGGGATTTCATATGCGGCACCAGGGCCCGGGCCGTGAGGTAGACCGACTTCATGTTGACGGCAAAGACGCGGTCAAAGTCGTCTTCGCTGACCTCTTCCAGCGGGGTTGGCAGGTGGCTGACACCTGCGTTGTTGACGAGGATATCCACCTGTCCGAAGACCCGGAGCGCGGTTTCGGCCATCGCGTCAACCGAGGCCCTGGCGGAGACATCAACTGCCTGGGCAATGGCGCGATCGGCGCCGTATGTGGCGCAGGCTGTTTCAGCCGCTGATTGGGCGGCATCGGCGTTGATATCGGCAATCATCACCTGCGCGCCCTCTTGCAGGAATTTGTCGACGATTCCCGCCCCGAATCCAGATGCGCCGCCTGTCACGATGGCACGTTTCCCGTTCAGCCGCATGGTGTTGTCCTCCCCGAGTTGACTTTGCGGCAGCTTGGCCGGGAACGCGGGGCAGTGCAATCGCCGGGTTAGTCGAGGTCGATTTTACCCCGCGTCGCCTTGATGTCGCTGCGTTGGCGTTTTGCATCCAGACGGCGGCGCACAGATCCGCGGGTGGGTTTGGTGGCGATCCGGCGTTTGGGGGCGACGAGGGCCTTGCGCACCAGTTCGGCCAGCCGTTCGCGCACGAGATCGCGGTTGCGCTGCTGCGAGCGGGTTTCGTCGCATTGCAGGATGATCGCGCCCTCCTTGGTCCAGCGCCGGCCTGCCAGCCGTTTGAGCCGGGACTTGACCGCAGCGGTGAGCGCGGGGGAGCGGGCGGCCTCGAAGCGGAGTTCGACCGCGGTGGCGACCTTGTTCACATTCTGCCCGCCGGGCCCCGAGGCCCGTACGAAGCTTTCGGTCATTTCCCAGTCCTGTAGGGAGATTTCATCGGTGATCCGCAACATGGGGCGATCTTACCTTTTCGCTGGCCGGGCTCCAAGTGGCTGCGGCGCAGAACGGTGTTCTGGGACATGGCAGGCGTTCATGAAAAAAGGGCCGCGCCGAAAAGCGGGCGGCCCTTTCATGAAGTTGTAAGAGCAAAGGCAGGTTAGGGCATCTTGCCCAGCCGGATGGCTGCTGCCAGAGAGGGCTGCCTCAGAGGCGGGCCGCTCCGGTTGTTGCTGCGCATTGCTCCAATACCTTCTTAGACACTGGATCACCTCCTTTTCTCACTGTTTCGGTTGAGACAGAGGGTGGCACGCTCTGGCGTTTTGTCAAAACAAAAATCGCCAGAGCGCCATTCCAGGTCAGCCGGCTGTTGCTTCCTTGCGCAGCAGGCGGCCAACGATCAGGCGGAACGGGACCAGCGCCAGAAGAGCGAGGCCGATCTTGACGCCCCAGTCAGCCACGGCCAGCGATACCCACAGCGGGGCGACCGGACCAGAGCCCAGAATTGGCAGCATTTCACCGGCCCAGGACACATCATTGCCCGGCTCGATCCAGGTCAGCGTGGCGGAGAAGGCGATGGAGAAGAACAGCGCAGTGTCCACAGATGCACCGATCAGGGTCGAGGCCAGAGGCGCACGCCACCAGGCGCCATTGCGCAGCGCGGCAAAGATCGACACATCGAGGAGCTGGGCGGTCAGGAAGGCAAGGCCGGAGCCGATTGCGATACGCAGGGTGACCAACGGGCCGAATTCACCCATGATCTGGGTGCCGATCAGCGAACAGATGACGCCGACGATAAAGCCTGCAAAGACCACTTTGCGCGCGGGGCCGGTGCCGTAGACGCGGTTGGTGATATCGGTGACGAGAAAAGCGATCGGGTAGGTGAAGGCGCCCCAGGTCAGCCATTGACCGAACAGGAACTGCACCAGAATGTTGGAGGCCACGACGACGGCGGCCATGGCGAAAACGCCAGGAAGATAGGAACGTGTCATTTTGTAGTCCGTTTTTTAGACAAGGTCGCGGAGACTTGTTTCGCGCTGCGAAAGATCAGGCCGTTTAGCGGAGATGGGGGCATTGTGGCAAGGGGTTTGTCCTGACGGGGGCGCCAGGTCAGGTGCGTGCAGTGGCACAGAAGCGGCTGCTTACTCTGGCAGGCGGTATTCGACCAGCTCCGTTCGCTGGAGCGACTGGAAATTGTCGTCGGACACCATAGTGGCCCGCAATGCGCCGCTGCTGTCGCGCCAGACAGAGATTCCCTCGAGGTTGTCATGGAGGCCCAGACCGGTTTGCAGAAGCGTCACCTCGCCGCTGATACCGGTATCATCCACGTCAAAGCGTCGTAGGCGACTGCGAAAGCCAATGAAACCAAAGTCCCGCTCCAGCAGGTAGAGCCTGCCATCGGGGCCAAAGTCAGCCCCGACCGGCAGGAATGCCCCGCGGCTTGGCAGGTCAAAGGGGCGGTCCCAGCGGCGGCCATTCCAACGCCAGACGGGGATCGTGCCGGCCTTGGTCAGGGCCCGTTCGGGAAGGGTATAGAGGCGGCCTTTGTCGTCGATTGCGAGGGCCTCGAGTGCCTTGTTCAGTGGCAGGCGGCGAAATGCTTTGGGGCGGGGCAGCACTTCGGCACGGCTGTCGCCGCGGGTGTGGCGAACGACACGGGAAACCCCCTCAAACGAGATGAACAGCGTGCCGTCCTTGCCAATGGCGAGACCTTCGGAATCGACAATGCGTCCCCGCAGCAGTTTTCCGTTTGAGGCGCGCAGCTTGTGGGTTTCTACCGGGGTGATGCCGGTGATGGGTTCCAGCGCGTCATCCGACCGCGCAATATTTGCGGTGACGATGGTGGCGCGGTCGCTGATCACCGTCATCTGACGACCATCCTTTGACAGCGCCAGAGCGGAGAAACCGCCAAACCACTTGGCCGGGTGTGTCCAGCGGTAGCTTGCGACCAGCTGCGCAGCACCTGGCTGCGCGGCCGAGGCCACCGGGCGATAGACCTGCGCCCCAAAGAGCGACAGGCCCGTTGCGGCAGCCAGGCCAAGACCTAGTTTGATTGCAGTACGGCGGCGCATTGTTGTGGCAGATCCGATAGAGTGTGTTCGCGCCGTGGCGTGGGCTTGGGGGCGTTGGGGTCGCGGGGTTTGGGCGGTGGTGGGTTCAGGATGTTGCTGACCCATTCGCGGGCATCATCGCAGCCATCACCGCGGGGCGGTGGATCCTGATTGACGCAGCCCTGCGCACCGGGCGGGCATTTCAGGCGCACATGAAAGTGGTAGTGATGGCCAAACCAGGGGCGGATTTTTCGCAGCCAGTCCCGGTTGCCCTTTTCATCGTTGCACATCTGCACCTTGGCGCCCGGAAACACAAAGATCCGCGCGACACGGTCATCCTTTGCGGCGGCGCGCAGGATGGCGTGATGCTGAGAGGTCCAGTTGGAGTTGGTATAGGCGCCCTTGGCGCGGCGCAGGGAGATGGAGGAGATCTTCTCGCGTTCGGCCACAGAGAGATCGAGACGATCGGCAGGCAGCATCCAGATATCCGCGTCCAGACCCATCTGATGGCTGCGATGGCCCGACAGCATGGGCCCCCCACGCGGCTGGCTGATGTCGCCGATATACAGCCCGTTCCAGCCGTTCTGGCTGGCGGCGACGCGGCTCAGATCCTTGATGAAGTCGATGGTTTCAGGATGTCCCCAGTTGCGATTGCGCGACAGGCGCATGGCCTGCCAGGTGGGGCCGGTTTGGGGCAGTTGTTCAGCCCCGGCAACGCAGCCTTTGGCGTAAGAGCCGTGTGGTGCGGGATTCTGGGCGGAGCCGCTGCGCTTGGCCCCGAAAAGCTGTTTGGCGGGCACGCCCGAGTCGGCAGAGCGACTGACCACCGGGTTTACAGTGGGTGAGCGGCTGTCTGCGGCGGGCCCGCAGGCGGCCAACAGGAGGGCGGTGAGGGTGATGTATCGACTGAACTTCAACTCTGGTCTCCTTCCGCGTTGACCCAGCGCAGCACGAACAGCCCCGCAAGGAAGAGCAAGATGATCGGCGTGATGCCCAGGCGGGGGCTGCCGGTCATGGTGGTGGCAATGCCGATCAGGGCCGGTGCCAGAAAGGCCGTGGCGCGACCCGAAAGACCATAAAGGCCGAAGGCCTCGGTCGCGGTTTCGGGCGTCGTGTGACGCACCATAAGACTGCGGCTTGCAGCCTGAAGGATTCCGCCAAACCCGCCGATCAGGACGCCACATGCAAAGAAGACGATATCCGGTAGCTTGGATCCTTCGGCAAGGGGAATGCCGAGGATCTGTTCCCGTGACATGCTGACCACGATCAGGCAGACGACGGTCAGCACGAGGATTGAGGTGCGGATAACGGGCTTGGGGCCGTACCTGCGATCTGCGAACCCGCCGACCCAGCAGAAAAACGCGGCGGAAATGGCTGAGACAATGCCAAAAATCCCGATCAAGGTGATCTGCCAGTCCAGCACCAGCCGTGCGTAGATGCCCCCGAAGGTGTAGAGCCCATTCAACGCATCCCGATAAAGCATGGAGGAACCCAGATAGCTCGCCAGGCTGAGGCGGTTGCGCAGGCTTTTCACGGACCGCAGAACAGAGCCCACAGCCTCTTGCATCGTGGCGCGATTGCCGGTCGCAGAACCGTCGCGGACCCAGAGGAAATAGGGGATGATGAAGACGACGAACCACAGAGCGGTGATTGGGCCAACGATACGGGTGTCTTCGCGCAGGGCAGGGTCAAGTCCGAAGGCGGGGGTCAACCCGATGAGTGTTCGGCCGTTGGCGCTTTCGACAAAAAGGGTGAGCATGATCACCAAGGCAACAACACCACCGAGGTAGCCGATGGCAAAGCCGAACCCTGACAGGGTGCCGACATCTTCGCGCAGGCCAAGGGAGGGCAGCTGCGCGTTCACGAAGATCAGCGCAAACTCTGCCCCAAGGAACCCAATCCCAAAGACAAACAGCATCAGATAGAGGTTGGAGCCTGCAGGATCCGTAAACCAGAGCCCGGCAGCTCCGATGACATACATCAAGGAAAACAACACAACCCAAGGTCGCCGCCGTCCGGAGATATCGGCAAAGGCGCCCAGAAACGGTGCACAGATCCCGATGGTCAGCCCAGCGATGGTCAGGCACAGGGACCAGGTGGATTGCGCCTGAGCCTTTGCGGCCTCCTCTGCCAGCCCTTGCGCCATGAATGCGTCTGTTGCGACAGCGGCAAAGAAGGGGCCGAATATGAACGTGATCAGAAGCGTGTGATAGGGCTGGCTTGCCCAGTCAAAAGCCCACCATCCCCAGATGCGTTTGCGCATGGAAATCTGCGTCATGCTCTGCCTGCCCTTACCCTGCCTGCTACCGATACTCACCACCCCAAGACCGCAGCCGGGCGGGGGATGTGGTCATTTGTGACCTTTACCTATCGGTATGACAGGGCAGAGCAGGGTTAGGCAAGCGCGAGCTGCAGGAACGGCAGCGCCCTGCCGAGCGTCAGGGCGTGGCGGTCTGGTCCTGCATCGGGGGCCAGGGGCGCCCTGCGTCGGCTGCGCACCAGTCCCTGATCCAGTCGGGCATTTCCGGGCTGGATTGGTCGGTGCGACCAAGGGCGGCGAGCACCTCTGTTGGGGCAACGATCCCGCGCGAGTCGGTCACGGCGGTGCGCAGCATGACGTGGCTGGCGCAGTCGCCATTCGATTTCCACATGGATTGTTCCAGATAGATGAAACGATCATCCCAGGCGACAGTACGGGTGCGCATCTCGAACCGTTCAAAACCGCGGATCCGGCGGCGGAACCGCACGGTGGTGCCTGCAACAGTCAGCCCCCAGCGGCGTTTGCGCAGGGTCGTGATCAGCCCGACCCGCTGCGCCAGCATGGTGCGCCCCAGATCATAGAGCGTCATGGCGCGGCCATTGTTCAGTTCCAGCCAGATATCAAGATCCCAGGGCCAACAGATATGGCGCGAGACATGCGTCTCTGTGAGGTCCAGAGGCGGCATCCGACGGGCAACCAGAACGTCTTTGATCAGGCGAAAAATGGGAAACATGAATCCGAAACTCCTGCGGCAATGGACGCAGGGTGTTGCCCTGTGTTTACAGCGCGTCAACCGCAACCTCGCGGCAGCCTTGCGATTTTGCGCGGGCGGGCTTACCTGTGGACAAGCTCCAAAAAGGGAAAGATGAGATGCTGTCGCTGTTTCAAATTCTGATGCTGATCCTGGACATCGTCTGGTTCTTCATCATCGCTCATGTGATCATGAGCTGGCTGATCAACTTCCAGGTTCTGAACCTCAATCAGCAGTTTGTGGCGCAGATCTGGTATGGTCTGAACCGCCTGTTAGAGCCGCTATACGGCCCGGTCCGTCGTATTCTGCCAAATATGCAGGGGCTTGATCTGGCGCCGCTGGTGGTGCTGATCGCGGTTTATGCGCTGCGGATCATCCTGACCAACAACATTGCGATGTTCTACTGACGGCCAGCGTGTTGCCTGTGACGTGATTGCCAGCCGCCGGGGAGAGATCCTCGGCGGTTTTGCGTTTTCAGGGTGCGAAGTGTTGCCGCGTGGCTCTTGCCGCCCGATTCCTCCTGTGGGATTGTGCCTGCAAGACGAGCAGACCAGCAAAACGAGGCCCCAAGCCCCCATGTCCGCACTCCAGCCGGAAATGACCGCACCCGTCGGTGCGACAGCCCATGGCGCAACGCCGTTGTTGCGCGAAATTTTCGGGTTTGATGCATTCCGGCCCGGACAGGGAGAGATCGTCGATGCCGTCACTGCCGGGGAAAACGTGCTGGCGATCATGCCGACCGGTGGGGGCAAGTCGCTGTGCTATCAGCTGCCCGCGCTGATGCGTGATGGGATTACGGTGGTGATTTCGCCGCTGATTGCCCTGATGCGCGATCAGGTCCGTGCCCTGCAGGAGGTTGGGGTGGCGGCGGGCGCGCTCACCTCTGGCAATACCGACGAAGAAACAGAGGCGGTCTGGCAGGCGATTGAAGACGGGCGGCTAAAGCTGCTTTACATGGCACCGGAGCGCTTGGCCTCTGGGGCTGCGATGGGCATGCTGCGCCGGATCGGCGTTAGCCTGATTGCTGTGGACGAGGCCCATTGCGTCAGCCAGTGGGGCCATGATTTCCGTCCTGATTACCTGCGGATCGGAGAGCTGCGTCGCGCGCTGGATGTTCCTTTGGCCGCGTTTACCGCAACAGCGGACCAGGAAACCCGCGAGGAAATCGTTGAAAAGCTGTTCGATGGCGATGCGCCGCGCAGCTTTCTTCGGGGGTTTGACCGCCCCAATATTCATCTGGCGTTTGGCATCAAGGATAGCCCGCGCCGCCAGATCCTGGAATTTGCGGCGGCCCGAAAAGGACAGTCTGGCATCGTCTATTGCGGGACCCGAGCCAAGACAGAGGCGCTTGCGGCGGGGTTACGGGACGCAGGTCATGTGGCCTGCCACTATCATGGTGGCATGGAGGCCGAGGATCGTCGCGTGGTAGAGACCCGTTTTGCGCGCGAAGATGGTTTGATCGTCGTGGCGACGGTGGCTTTTGGCATGGGGATCGACAAGCCGGATATTCGTTGGGTCGCCCATGCAGATCTGCCGAAGTCGATTGAGGCCTATTATCAGGAAATCGGCCGGGCGGGGCGGGATGGCGCACCTGCCGAGACGCTGACGCTGTTTGGCCCCGAAGACATCCGCCTGCGCCGCAGCCAGATTGACGAAGGGCTTGCGCCACCGGAACGTCGGGGTGCGGATCATGCCCGGCTCAATGCGCTTTTGGGACTGGCTGAGGCGTTGAAATGTCGCCGCCAGAGCCTGCTTGCCTATTTCGGTGAAGAGGCCGAGCCTTGCGGCAACTGCGATCTGTGCGATCAGCCCGTTGACGTGTTTGATGGCACCACCGCCGTGCGCAAGGCTTTGTCGGCAATATTGCGCACAAATGAAACCTATGGGTCGGGCCATCTGATCGACATCCTCGTCGGCAATGAAACCGACCGAGTGAAGGAAAAACGCCACGACGAGCTGTCGGTTTTTGCCTGTGGCAAGGAATACGGCAAACGCCAGTGGCAGGCGGTTTTTCGTCAGATGATGGGACATGATCTGGTGCGCCCGGATCCCGAACGCCATGGTGCGCTGCGTATGACCGAAGCGGCGCTGCCGGTTCTGAAAGGCGAGCAGGAGGTTGCGCTGCGGCGCGATACGATCACGTCGGCCAAACGCAGCCCGGCGGTAAAGGCGCTGGTTTCGGACGAGGATGCGCCGCTGCTGTCGGCGCTGAAAGCCAAGCGGCGTGCCCTGGCAGAGGCGCAGAAGGTACCGGCCTATGTGATCTTCAACGACCGGACCCTGATCGAGATGGCCGAATCCCGCCCTGATACGCTCGACCAGTTGGCGCGCATTGGCGGTGTCGGCGCGAAGAAACTGGAACGATATGGCGATGCGTTCCTGTCCGTCATCACCGGTGAGGCCGCGCAGCTGCATCCGATGCGGCGCAAGCTGGCCGGGCGGGATGCCGGATCGGTTTATGACCAATTGCTGGAGGTTCAGGCCCAGCTGGGGCGGGGCGACTGCGGCACGCAAAAGCCACTCAGCTGCTCTGCGGCTCAGCTGGCCAAGCTCGCGCAGATGCGCCCGCAGGACGAAGCGGCCATCACAAGGCTGTTAGGAGAGCGCCGCGCGGAACGTTTTGCCGGGGCGTTTCTGGACGTCTTGCGCGGCGCGACCTAAGTATCACCCAGAACCAAACGGGGGCAGAACATGCTGGTAGTGACTTCTCCGGCGAAAAAGCTGGATTGGAGCGCGCGGGAGGTCGATATGACCTGGCCCGCAATGCACGATGCTGCGCAAGAGCTGGTGGGCTATGCGCGGGATCTGTCGGTTGGCGATTTGATGAAGCTGATGCACATCAGCGAGGATCTGGCGAAGCTGAACCACGAGCGGTTTCAGAGCTTTGCTGCGGATCCGGGCCCGAATGATATCCGCCCGGCGGCGCTGGCCTTTGCCGGGGATACCTATCAGGGGCTGGAAGCTGGCTCGCTTGATGCGGATGAAATGACCTGGGCGCAGGATCATTTTCGTATCCTGTCCGGTCTTTACGGTCTGCTGCGCCCGCTGGATGCGATGCAGGCCTATCGCCTGGAGATGGGCTCGCGCCTGAAGACCGAGAAGGGCAAGAACCTGTATGAGTTCTGGGGCAGCCGGATTTCGGAGGCGCTGAATGCGCAGGCCGAAGCGATGGGCAGTGACCTGCTGGTGAACTGCGCCAGCCAAGAATATTTCGGCGCTGTTGATCTGAAGGCGTTGAAACCTCGGGTGATTACTCCGGTCTTTATGGAAGACAAGAACGGCACACCGAAGGTGGTCAGTTTCTATGCCAAACGCGCCCGCGGTGCGATGGCCCGCTATATCATTCAGAATCGTCTGACAGAGGCGGCGTCCCTTTTGGAATTTGATGCTGGCGGCTATCGGCACATGCCCGACCTGTCAAAGCCGGATCAGCCCGTGTTTCTGCGGGCCGGGTGAGAACAGGATCAGCCGTTTCGCTGGGCAGATTAAACGCAAAACAGGCCAGGCTATTGCCTGGCCTTTTTCGTGTGATCAGGGGCGAGGGGGCTGCGCTGGCTTTCAGGCTGCGCCTGATTGGGTATCTGCAGCGTCTGCAAGCGGCGCCGCTTCTGCCGGGAGGTAGGCATGGATACGCTCGTGGATCAGAGCCTTGCGCAGGGGTTTGGTCAGATAGTGATCAAGTCCCGCGGCCAATATGCCTTCGGCGTCCCCGGTCATGGCGTGGGCCGTCAAGGCGACCACTGGCGTATAACTGCCTGACCCGTATTCCAATTCGCGGATTTTCTGGGTGGCTTCCTTGCCGTCCATGACGGGCATCGAGATATCCATGAAAATCAGGTCAGGCTGGAAGGATTGATAGCCTTCAACGGCCTCTACGCCATTGTTGGCAAACTGCAGCTCTATGTTCAGCTCCTTGACCATCTTGCGGAAGACAAGCTGGTTGGTGCGGTTGTCTTCGGCGGCGAGGATACGCATGCGCCGGGCGCCGGTCGCCCCAACGGGAGTGAGCGGCACCGGATCCGTGTTGGCTGGCTGTGTCGCAGGCTGTTGCGGGGAAGCGGCCTGATCTGCAATCGCCTGCAGCTTTGACTGCTCCTGCTGTTGCGGGCGCACGTTGGCCGTTGGCTCCGGAGCGGGTGCCGGTGGCAGGCTGGCAATCGCCGCCGCGTCGCCGTGCAGGGCGGACAGGCGGATGTACAGTTCTTCCCGCTGCAGAGGTTTGAGCAGAATGCTGTCTGCAGCGGCCAGAACCTCTGGGTTGCTGGGCGCTGTTGGATCACCACTGATCATGAGGATCGGGACAGAGGCATAGGGGCCAGAGCGGACCTTGCGGCAGAAGTCCACCGCTTCTTCATCTGTCAGAAGTTCGTCGCAGACGATCAGGTCGATACTGGGGTCAAGATAGGCGAGCGCAGAGGCGCCATTGTCCATCAACACAACCTCAAGCCCCAGAAGGGCCAGTTGCTTGTTCAGGATGTCGCGCATCACAGAGGGCGCATCGACAACCATCACCTTGCGCAACGAAGGCGGCATTGTCGGGATGGCGGCCGTGCTCTCGGCGGCGAGGGGCAGTTTGATACGGAAGCCAAAGCAAGATCCCTTGCCGACTTCGCTTTCGACCCAGATCTCGCCTCCCATCAGTTCGATCAGGCGCTTGGTGATTGCAAGACCAAGGCCTGTGCCCTCGAACTGGCGGTTTTGTTCGTCATCGACCTGATTGAATTCCCCGAAAATGTGCTGAACCTTTTCCGCGGGGATGCCGATACCGGTGTCTTCGATGGCGACATGGATGGAGCAGAATTCATCCTCCGGACTTGAGATCCCGGTGATCTGCAGATTGACATGGCCTTCGGTTGTGAATTTGACGGCGTTTCCGACAAGGTTTGTCAGAACCTGGCGGATGCGACCCGGATCCCCGACAAAGCTGGTTGGGAGGAACAGGTCATAGTCGAGAATGAGGTTCAGCCCTTTTTCGCGCGCAGTTGGCTGCAATAGCATCAAAACCTCATGGACGCTGCGTTCCAGATCAAATGGTTCCGGATGCAGGATGAGTTTCTGGGCCTCGATTTTGGAATAATCGAGCACGTCGTTGATGATGACCAACAGTGCCTCGCCAGAGTTTTTGATCGTATTGGCGTAAAGGCGCTGTTCCTCGCTGAGGTTTGTGTCGCTCAGCAATTCTGCCATCCCCACCACCCCGTTCATGGGAGTGCGGATTTCATGGCTCATGTTGGCAAGGAAGGCCGATTTGGCGCGGTTGGCTGCCTCTGCGCGTTCGCGTGCGGCTTCCAGCTCTTCCTCATATTGGACAGAGGCAGTGATATCGAGGGCCATACTGACCATATCGCCGGAGTTGCCACGTTGATCGACGAGACGCAGATAGCGATCATCCCACATGCGCACCACAACCGGTTCGGGGGTGGGATGCAGCCAACGTTCAGTCATCTCCGCACGCCAGTCATCCGGGTCGCGCTCGCCTGTGTTGATGAGACCTTCGTCGGTAAGAATTTGCAGCAGCCGGACATAGGAAACACCCGGTTCCACCTCCTCAAGGCCGTCAAACAGCTCAAGATAGGCGGCGTTTGCGCTGATCAGTTTGCCGTCAGAATCAAAAAAGGCGAATCCATCCTGAATCGCCTGAATCGAATCCCACAGTCGCTGTTCGGCGCGCTCCACCTTTTCATTGGCGGTGGACAGGTCAAGTTTGACCTTGGCATTTTCGTCCTTGGTTTTTTCAACTTCTGCTTTCGTTGCGCCAATTTCTCTAGTCAAAGCAAGAGCATGGCGGCCCAGCTTGCGGTTGGCTGCAGAAAGTTCGGCCTGCTTCAGCTCAAGCAGGCGCTCCGCCGCGAGGCGGGCACGTCTTTCTTCTTTCAATCTGTCGGCAAGGCTCATCCCTGCAAACTCCACATTGCAACCAGCGCATCAGCCCGATTCAAAATGAGGCTGAGATATTAAATTGAGATTAGCGTTGGTGTTACGGCGGGATGTCTTGCTATGGCGTTAACCGCGTGCCAGCCTCTGAACAGTTTCGGAGGGTTTTCCAGTGCGCATGTTTTTGACTTATCTTCTTCTTTTCTTCAGCTTTGTTTCTGCGTCGTCCGCGGTTTTGGCCGACTCACCCTTGCCCGAGGGGCGGTTTGTTCTGCAGCGCGACACCGATCATTTCGGCGCTGATCTGGGGCCTTTGTTTGATACGGATATGGCCAGCTGTGCCCGCGCCTGCAGTGGACGGCAGGCCTGTGTCGGGTTTGTTTTCAACAGTCGCTCGGATGCTTGTTTTCCCAAATCCTCGATGACCGAATCTGCGCCGTTCGAAGGGGCGTTTTCGGCGCAGCTGATCCGGGCGGGCAAGGCCGAACAGCGGCAGGCCGAACAGCGCGCAACGCGGCTGACCGGTCTGGATCCTGCTGATTTCACGGCGGCGCGTCAGCAGGCGGCTGGGCTGGGACTGCGGTTCCCGGCCGGGGGCGCAACAGTAGAGGATCTGGCGGCAGCAGCGGCAGAGGCCTCGCCTGCGGTTGCCCTGCGCTGGATTGCAGAGGCGGTCGCCATCAGTGACCGGGGTGATCTGTGGGAGGCCTATGCCCGCAGTCTTATGCGCCAAGAGGGCAAAGGGACTGCTTTGCGCCGAACCCGAGAGGCCGCGCTTTCGGCGGCTTTGAACAGTTATCTCCGCGCTCAGGGCAATGGCGCACAGGCGCAGGCCCTGATGGTGGCAGCCCGTGCCTTGGAGCAGCTGGAGAGGGGGCGCGCGGCAGTGTCGGTGTTGCGCGTTGCCAACGACCTGGCCCCCAGCCCGCGGCTGGCAGAGCGTCTGGACAAGGCGATTGCGGCTTATGGCTTTCGGGTCACGGACAGTTCGGTTGAAAATGACAGCGCGGCGCCAAGGATCTGCGTGACCTTCTCGGAAGAGCTGCGAAAACTGGGTGTGAACTATGATGACTATGTGAAACTGCCGGATCCCCGACTGGTCGCGGATGCCGATGGTCGCCAGCTTTGCATTGACGGCGTGGTGCATGGCACGCGCTATCAACTGACTTTGCGTCGTGGTCTGCCCGCGGCAACGGGGGAGGTGCTGAACAAGGACGTCACGCTGACCCACTACGTGCGCGACCGCAGTCCAGCGGTGCGTTTCTCCGGGCGGTCCTATGTCTTGCCGAAGGGCGATCAGGTGGCGCTGCCGGTTGAAACGGTCAATGCCACCCAGCTTGACCTGCGCCTGCGCAGGGTGAGTGACCGCAATCTATTGCGGACCCTGCAAGAGGACTATTTCGCCCGCCCCCTGTCGCAGTGGCAGGAAGAGCAATTCACGGCGGATATTGCAGAGGAAATCTGGACCGGCACGGCCGATGTTGGCCAAGATCTTAATCAGGCAGTCACGACGCGGTTGCCACTGGGAGACGCGCTGGACGGCCAGCCGGTTGGCATCTACGCCCTGAGTGCACAATTGCCGGGGGCCGACCCCTATGACACGCCCGCAGCGACCCAGTGGTTTGTGCTGACGGATCTGGGGCTCAGCAGCATGATGGGACGTGACGGGTTGCATGTGCAGGTGCAAAGCCTGTCTGACGCCACACCACGGGCTGGGGTGTCTGTGCAGCTTGTCTCGAACGCGAATGCGATCCTGGGCAGAACAGTGACCGATGAGCAGGGCTATGCGCGGTTTGCTCCCGGTTTGGTCCGTGGGACCGGCGCGGCGGCCCCAGCTGTGGTGATGGCAGAGGTCGGACCAGAAGTTGATGCAGCAGGAGGCGTTGCGGATTTTGCGTTCCTTTCGCTACGGGATGCCGCCTTTGATCTGTCTGACCGAGGCGTCGAAGGGCGGGCCGCACCCGGCCCGGTCGATGTGTTCCTGTTCACAGATCGGGGCGCCTATCGGGCGGGAGAGGTCATTCACGCCACGGCGTTGGCACGCGATCCACGTGCACTGGCCCTGCCAGAGGTGCCGTTGATTGCTGTGCTGCGTCGCCCGGACGGTGTGGAATATTCGCGGCAGATCTCTGAGCGGGGGCAAATCGGGGGGCATGTCTTTTCCCTGCCAGTCGCGGCAACTGCGCCGCGTGGCACCTGGCGGTTGTCAATTTTGGCTGATCCGGACGGCAAACCCCTTGCCAGTCAGCAGGTGCTGGTTGAGGACTTTTTGCCAGAGCGGATCGATTTCACCCAGGAGGTTGCGGACGCAGGGCAGCTGCGGCCCGGAGGTATTCTGCAGCTTTCGATCAACGCCCGGTATCTGTTTGGCGCACCTGGAAGCGATCTTTCGATTGAGGGAGAGGTCCGGCTGCGCGCTGCGGAGGGTTTGGCTGGGTGGCCGGATTACCGGTTTGGCCGTCACGATGACCGCCTGCCTCCACAAAGCCGGTTTTTCAGTGGACAGACGACAGACGGGGCCGGGCAGGCAGAGATCGATCTGAGCCTGCCGCAGCTTGAGACGCTGGGCCAGCCCCTGTTGGCTGAGGTTATCACACGCCTGTCGGATGGCAGCGCCCGTCCGGTTGAACGGCGCCTGGAGTTGCCGGTGCCTGCATCAGAGCCCTTGATCGGGATCAAGCCGCTGTTTGAAGACGTGGTGCCAGACGGGCAGGACGCGCGCTTTCAGCTGATTGCGATCCCCGGGCCGGAAGAGGCTGCGACCCTGAACGCGACATGGACACTCAATCGGATTGAAACCCGGTATCAGTGGTATCAGCTTTACGGGAACTGGAACTGGGAACCAACCATCCGGCGGACGCGGGTTGCGACGGGTGAGATCACGCTGGGCCGTGATCCTGTCGAGCTGGCGCAACCGGTCGAGTGGGGCGAATACGAGCTGGTGGTCGAGCACGAAGGCCAAAGCTATGTGGCGTCCTCTTCCTTGTTCCACGCGGGTTGGTATGTGCCCGCTGATGGCGCGGATACGCCTGATCGGCTGGACGTGTCACTGGATCGGGAAAGCTATCAGCCAGGTGATGCCGCCCGCCTGCGCCTGAATGCCCGCAACGACGGAATGGCGATGATATCCGTGGTGTCAGATCGGCTGATCAGCCGTCAGCTGATTGAGGTATCTGCGGGTGAGACACTGATACCGCTCACCGTGACAGAGGAGTGGGGCAGCGGTGCCTATGTCACGGCTGCCTTGGCGCAACCTTTGCAGGGCAAGGCAGATCAGACCCCGGTGCGGGCGCTGGGCGTGGTTCATGCCGTTGTTGAGCGACCGGGCCAAAAGCTGGCCGTGTCGATCGACGTCCCCGACGTTGCGCGCCCGCGGACAACGCAATTGACCCGTGTCACTGTTGAGGGTGCCCAGGCAGGTGAAGACGTCTGGCTGACTGTTGCGGCTGTCGACCTGGGGATCCTGAACCTGACTGGTTTCCGTAGCCCTGACCCTGTGGCGTATTTCTATGGCCAAAGGCGTCTGGGGGTGGAGTTGCGCGATCTGTATGGGCGGCTGATTGAAACTGGAAACGGGGCTCTGGGAGTGGTGCGATCCGGTGGGGATGCCGGATCAGGCATGCAGATGCAGTCTCCGCCCCCGACCCAGGATCTGATGGCTGCGTTCTCCGGGCCACTCAAGGTCGCAGCTGACGGAACGGTTGATGTGCCGATTGACCTGCCGCCTTTCAATGGCACGGTCCGGCTGATGGCTGTGGCGTGGACACAGTCCGCGGTCGGGCAGGCAGAACAGGATATGCTGGTTCGCGACCCAATCGTTGTGAGCGCCTCTGCGCCGCGCTTTTTGGCACCCGGCGATCAGAGCCGTATCCTGATTGACCTCACTCATGCCGACGGCCCCTCTGGTGAGGTGTCTGTTGCGGCACGGGTTCTGGGTGACGGGCTTGCCTTGGGCAACTTGCCCAGCCGCGTGGTGCTTGCAGAACAGGGCAGCCAGAGCCTGATCCTGCCCGTTGCGGCAAGCGCGGTTGGTGATCCAGAGATCGAGCTGGCGCTGACCGGCCCCGATGGGGCCACGGTGGTTCAGCGCCTGCGCATGCCGGTGCGGGCAAATGATCCCGAGGTCGCGATGACCAGACGGTTTGTGCTGGCGGGCGGGGATAGTTTCGACTTCTCCTCCGATGTGTTTTCCGGTCTGCGTCCGGGCACTGCACGGGCCATGTTGTCGAGTGGTCCGCTGGCGCGCTTTGACGTGCCGGGGGTGCTGAACTCTTTGGACCGTTACCCATATGGCTGCACTGAACAGGTTACATCCCGCGCGCTGCCGTTGCTGTATCTGCCTTCTGTGGCTCAGGCCGCGGGAGTGGCGCAGGGTGACAGCGTTGCGACCCAAATCGATCAGGCCATCGAAGAGGTGCTGACCCGCCAGGCCAGCAATGGTGGCTTTGGGTTGTGGCGGGCCGAAAGCGGAGATTTCTGGCTTGATGCCTATGTGACCGACTTTCTTAGTCGGGCGCGAAGCACGGGCCACGCCGTGCCTGAAAAACGGATGCAGCAGGCATTGGACAACCTGCGCAACCGGGTGAACTATGCCGCTGATTTCGACAACGGAGGCGAGGCCCTGGCCTATGGGTTGCTGGTCTTGGCACGCGAAGGCGAGGCGGCGATGGGCGATCTGCGTTACTACGCCGACGTCAAGGCCGAGGCTTTTGCCACCCCGTTGGCCGTTGCCCAGCTGGGTGCAGCGCTTGCCGCTTACGGTGATCAGCGCCGTGCGGACAGGCTGTTCCGGCAGGCCGGTGATATGCTGCGGACACAGACACCGGATGTCACCCTGTGGCGTGCCGACTATGGCAGTGCCTTGCGTGATCGGGCCGGTGTTCTGGCACTGGTGACTGAGGCACGATCGGACGTTCTGTCGACGGATCGCCTGGCCCAGAGCCTTGCACCGGATGGGCGGTCGCTCTCAACCCAGGAAAGCGCGTGGACACTGATGGCGGCGCAGGCGCTGGTGAATCGCGCAGAAGACAGCGGGCTTCTGGTCAATGGTCAGCCTGTTGATGGCCCCTTTGTCGAGGTCCGCGACGGGGGAAATGCGGCCCTGCCCATGTCGTTGAGTGCAGCCAGTGGCAGGCAGATCGACATCACGCTCACCACGATTGGCGTGCCAGAAGTCCCCGCCCCGGTTGGCGGAACAGGCTACAGCATCGAGCGCAGCTATTACACGCTGGATGGCGTGCCAATTGAGTACGCAGAGCACACTGTCGGAGATCGGTTTGTGACCGTGTTGCGCATTGTGCCATTCGAGCCGGTGGGTGCGCGATTGATGATCAATGATCCGCTTGCGGCCGGTGTCGAGATCGACAACCCAAGTCTGCTGCGCTCAGGAGATCTGAGCGGATTGGATTGGCTGGATCTGTCGACTGCGCAACATACAGAGTTTCGATCAGATCGGTTCCTTGCAGCGGTGGATCTGCGCCGCGGAGATCGGGGCGACAAGGCAGGCATCATTACGCTTGCCTATGTCGCCCGTGCCGTCACACCGGGGATGTTCCACCATCCTGCGGCTTCGGTCGAAGATATGTACAGGCCAGAGTTCCGGGCCCGCACCGGGACCGGACGGTTGCTGATCCGGTGAACCGACGCGGCGCCATTTGCTGGGCTCTGTTCGGTCTGGGCCTTGCGGTCTGGATCGCGGCCCTCGGGCTTCAGGGCTGGGTCAGCCGGACTGTTCTGCCGCCGGTGTTGGCGGAAACCGCGCGAGAGGTACGGGACCGCAACGGTGCGTTGTTGCGGGCCTATCCGGTAGCGGATGGCATTTGGCGTCTGGATGTGGCGTCTGATCAGGTCGATCCGACCTATCTTGCCATGCTGCTGCGCTATGAAGACAAGCGGTTCTACAGCCATAGCGGAGTGGATCTGCGGGCCATGCTCCGCGCTGGAACGCAGGCGGTCTGGCGCGGCGAGGTTGTTTCTGGCGGCTCTACTTTGACCATGCAGGTGGCGCGTCTGCTTGAGAATGGCGGGACGGGGCGATGGGCCGGGAAACTGCGCCAGATCCGTGTTGCGCTGGCGTTGGAACAGCGGTTGAGCAAGGCGCAGATCTTGCAGCTCTATCTGCTTCACGCCCCCTTTGGCGGCAACATCGAGGGCGTGCGCGCAGCGAGCTATGCGTGGTTTGGCAAGGCCCCCCGGAGGCTGACTCCGTCGCAGGCAGCGCTGCTTGTCGCCTTGCCGCAGTCTCCTGAAACACGGCGGCCTGACCGGGCGCGGGGTGTTGCGCTGGCCGCGCGCAACCGGGTGATCAACCGCATGGCCGCAGCAGAGGTGATTACGGCAGAGCAGGCAAAAACTGCCTTGTTAGAGCCTGTTCCAAATGAAATTTACCCCTTCCCGCTGGAGGCGCCGCATCTCGCTGATCTGGCGCTGGCAGAGCGACCAGATCAGCGCCAACTTGATCTGACCATTGATGGGGGCATGCAACGGCGGCTGGCAGGTTTGTTGCGGGAAACGGTGGAGCGTCACGGGGCGAACCTGTCTGCGGCGCTTGTTCTGGCCGATCATCAAAGCGGTGAGATCCTCGCCTCTGTCGGCTCGCCCGGCTACCACGACGGGGGAAGGCGTGGCTATGTCGACATGACCCGCGCGGCGCGCTCGCCCGGCTCGACCCTGAAGCCTTTGGTCTACGGGTTGGCCTTTGATCAGGGCATGGCACATCCCGAGACCATGATCCACGACGGCCCGATTGATATCGATGGCTATGCACCGCAGAATTTTGACGGGCGCTTTCGCGGGGATCTGCGGGTGCGTCAGGCGCTGCAGCTGTCGCTGAATACCCCGGTTGTCAGCCTGCTGCAGGACCTTGGTCCCGCGCGGTTGATGACAGCAATGCGCAGGAGCAGCGCAAGACCTGTGCTGCCCGGCGGCCAGCCGGGGCTGGCGGTCGCGCTTGGCGGTGTCGGTGTCAGCTTGCGTGACCTCGTGCAGATCTATGCGCTGATCGCCGCTGGGGGGCAAGGTATTGTGTTGCATCACCAGCAGGACCAGCCGCCTGAGCGGAGTGCACGGATTTTGTCTGAGGTGGCAGCCTGGCAGCTGGGTGATATCCTGCGGGATCTGCCGCCACCCCCGGGCGCGCCGGCCAGAATGCTGGCCTATAAGACCGGGACATCATACGGGCATCGCGATACTTGGGCGATTGGCTGGGATGGGCGATACGTCATCGGCGTCTGGCTGGGGCGCGCTGACGGCACGCCCGTACCGGGTGCCTTTGGAGCAGAGCTGGCGGCGCCGTTGTTGTTTGAAGCCTTTGGCCGAATGGGCGTCAGCTTTACACCGTTGCCAGCCGCGCCGTCGCAGACATTGGTGGCGGCAACGGCTGACCTTCCGCTTCCGCTTCGCCGGTTCAGCGCAGCGGGAGAGAGCAAAGGAGCCACCGGGCGGATTGAACCGCTTCAGGTGGTGTTTCCCCCGGATGGCGCAGAGTTGGTTTCGTCCGCTGACGCCTTGACCCTAAAGCTGCGGGGAGGTGAGGCGCCGTTTGTCATCATGGCCAATGACAGGCCTGTCCGAACGGGTGTGCGCCGCCGCGTTCTGGAGGTTCCTTCACCGGGGGAAGGGTATTCGACATTTGTCGTGGTGGACCGCAATGGGCAGTCAGACCGGGTGCGGGTCAGGATCATGCCGGTTCAACCTCTGGCCACGCGAGGCTAGATCACGCGTCAGACCGGTGTCCCTAGCGGCGTCCTTCTCGCAGCCATCCAGCGAGGATCATGGCCGAGGCAAGCAACAGCACAAGCCAGGCCGGCAAAAGGGGCGTTTGGTTGACCGAAACGGTGCGGTAGGCATCGCGTGGCGTGAGGCCGATCCACCCCCGGCCCGCTGCGGTTCTGCCTTCCCTGACATTGCGTAGGATCGGCACACCATCCGAAATGTTGCGAATGCCACCGCGGGTCTGGCTGACGACCTCGGCCAGCACGTCGGCTGTTGCGATGGTCTGCTCAAACTCGCGTGGTGCGGCTGGGCCAAGGCCGATCACTGTGCTTTGCGTACCTTCTTCCAGCCGGTAGAGGCCTGGCTCTTTTCCTTCATAGCGACCTTCCCAACGGCCCGGCCCGATCTCGCGCAGCTTGACGATGGCGGTAGAGCCATCTGGCGCAGTCACGGTGACGTCGCCGACATCATCCTGCAGGCTGCGGCGTTCGATGCGCATGCGCTGGCCCGTTGCGTCTGCGGTCAGGACGTTTTCTTCCAGCTCAGGTTCTTTCATCATCCAATGAGCCAGACGGCGCAGCAGCTCAAGCTGAGGGCCTCCGCCTTCGTAGCCGCGGCTCCAGAGCCAGGCGTGATCGGATGCAAGCAGCGCCACGCGCCCGTCTCCTACGCGGTTCAGCACCAGCAAGGGACGATCGTCCAGCCCGCTCATCAGGACATCCCCTTCTGGGACGTTCACATCCACTTGACGCAACCATCGTCCCCAGCTCTCGGCGTCGGTCATGTCGGCGGTGACGGGATGGCGTTGACCCAAATCCGTGACAGTCGGGCGATAGGGGCGTTCGATGACCCGTGCCGATGGGCTGGCGGGCAGAATGCTGGACAGGGGGGAGCGGTAAATGCTGTCGGCGCTGGCGAAATCCGGTCCAGCTGCGACCAGAACCGCGCCGCCGCGCTGGACGTAATCTGCAACATTGTCGAGATAGATTGCAGGCAGGATGCCGCGCCGTTTGTAGCGATCGAAGATGATCAGGTCGAAGTCATTGATCTTTTCCAGAAACAACTCGCGGGTGGGAAAGGCAATCAACGAAAGCTCGTCGACAGGCACCCCGTCCTGCTTTTCCGGCGGCCGCAGAATGGTGAAATGCACCAGATCCACCGCGCTGTCCGATTTCAGAAGGTTGCGCCAGGTGCGTCCACCTGGATGGGGTTCGCCCGATACCAGGAGCACGCGCAACCGATCCCGAACACCGTTGATTTGCACCAGAGCTGCATTGTTGCGGTCAGTAAGCTCACCCTCGGCCATCGGGACCGAAAACTGGATCACATTTCGGCCGCCATGCGGAAGAGTGAGAGGCAGATCGAAATCCACCCCAACCGGCAAGTTAAAGCGTTGCGGTTCTGCCCCGCCTATGGAAATCGCCAGCTCCGCAAGGCCACCGGGCGACGGTGCCGCCCCCTGATCTTCGATCCGCAGGGTTAGCGTGACTGGCTCCCCGATGATGGCAAAGCTTGGGGCGTTGCGCACGATAAGGCGGCGGTCCCAGTCATCGGGCTGTCCACTGAGAAGAACATGAAACGGCGCTGGCATAGCGGGGCTTTGGTCGATGTCATGGACCTGACCGTCGCTGATTGCGATCATTCCGGCTATGCGCCCGCGCGGCAAATTGGCAAGGGCTTCGGCCAGGTGGCCCATCAATGTGGTTCCGCTGTTGTCGGTTGCGCCTTCGCGCGGTTCGACCCCGTCGACGGTGACCCAATGGATGTCCGTATTCGGACGTGCTGCAAGGGCCGCTTCCAGCGTGGCGCGGGTCGCGGTGGTCTGTTCTGGGCGATTGGACAGCTGCTGGCTCGCTGTCTGATCTTCCAGCACGACAACAATATCCTTGAGGGGCGCACGGTCTTCGGTCTGGTAAACCGGTCCGCATAGCGCGGCCAGCAAAACAAGCGCGGCAGCACCACGCAGAGCCCAGCCCGAGAGCCGTTTCCAAAGTGCCAGCGCCACAGCAGCAAGTGACAGGGCAGCTAGCACCCAGATCACAGTCCAGGGCAGCAAGGGATCAAAGAGGATCGTCTGTGTCATTGCGGCCCCCTATTGCCCCAACCGATCAAGGAGTGCAGGCACATGGACCTGATCGGATTTGTAGTTGCCGGTAAGAACATGCATCACAAGATTGACCCCGAAACGGTGCGCCAGTTCGCGCTGTCGTTCGCCTGCAAAACCCCGTCCGACGGGCAGCAGAGGGCGACCGTTTGCATCTATGGCCCACGCCGCAGCCCAATCGTTGCCACCAATCACAACCGGGGTTACCCCGTCGTTGAGGTTGCGAAAGGGGATACCTTCGATCTGCTCTGCGTCCGCTGGTGCGGCTTCGACCCAGACGGCTCCACGGGTGTGGCGACCGGGAAAGTCCTGGAGCAGGTAGAAGGCACGGGTCAGGACATGATCGTTTGGCACCGGCTCCAGTGGAGGAACGTCCAATCGCAAAGCCAGCTGTTGCAGCCTGCGGCCCGCAGGGCTGCTGGCACCGGATCGGGTGATGTCGGCGTCGCGGGTGTCAAACAGGATCATGCCGCCGGTGCGCAGATAGGCGTTCAGCTTGTCATAGGCATTGCCCGAGGGCATGGGCTGGTCAGCGGTGACCGGCCAGTAAAGCAGGGGAAACAACGACAGCTCGTTCTGCTCCAGATCAACCGAGGCAGGGGGCGCGGGTTCGACCGAGGTGCGAAAGCGCAGGGTGTCCGACAGGCCCCTCAATCCATCCAGCGCAACGGCGTCGACCTGGCGGTCGCCAGTCAGAACATGCGCCAAAGTCAGCTCTGACGCGTGCAGGGGCGCGATGTCATCGGGCTGGGTATCAATCGGGACGGCGTTCCCCTGCGCCCATGCGCCGGATACCTGCACAACAGCAAGGGCCGCGCCTGTCGTAGCCACCAGAAGGAACGAGGACAGCCTGCGCGACACGCCTGATTTGAGCAGCAAGCCAGAGAGCGCGAGTGCAGCCACCACGTCAACACACATCAACAGCAGCGCGAGGCTGATCAGAAGACCGCCAAGAGGGCGCTCAGGCGCAGTGGCGTAGCGGCTGATCGCGACGGAGGCTGGCCATTCCGCAGGTGTCAGCAGCTCGTCGGCGCGCAAGACGTTGCGGGCAATGCTGCGCTCGCCGCTTTGGTAAAGGCCGGGGCGCAGGTCGGGGCCAACAGGTTTTTCCACCAGATCTGGCCCTGACACCCCTGGCAGAGCAGCGGCATCCGTCAGCGTGCCAAACCCGTCGAGCACTTGCAGCGGGGCCCATGTGGTGCCTTCCAGATCGCCGGCAGCGGGCGGTTTGGCCCCTGACGAGATTGCCAGTCGCTCCATCATCTGCACGAACAGGCCGGACAGCGGCAGGCTGCTCCATTCGGCGTTGGCAGTGACATGGAAGAGAATGATCTGCCCATCTCCGAGGGATTTCCGGGTGACCAGCGGCGTGCCATCCGACAGCTCAGCAATGACGCGGCTGGCCAGTTGCGGATCCGGTTGGGCAACAACCTGTGAGCTGACTGTGACATCCGCGGGGATGGTCAGACCAAAAAATGGCGAGGTTTCCGCAAAGGGAGCCAGGGTCTTTGGCTCTCCCCAACTCATCGCGCCACCGATGCTGCGGCCCCCAATCCGCAGGCGGACAGGCAGTAGGGGTTCTTCTTCTGTGCGGGCTGTATCGCTTGCGGCAAGGCGTGGACCGGCAAAGCGCAGAAGCAGGCCGCCCTCTTCCACCCAGCCGATCACGGCGCTTTCCTGATCCGGGGGCAGACGGGCTGTGTCGGCCAGAACGATGACATCCGGATTGGCGGGGATCAGATCGCTCAATGCGCCGTCCAAAAGGTCTGCCGTTGGCTCAAGCGCTTTGCGCAGATAGTGCAGCGGCGACAAAAGCGCGAGCCCTTCATTGCCGCTTTGTGAGGAGATGAGCGCCACTTCACGCCGGCGCAGACTGTCATCTGACAGAGCAACCGCGCCCGCGCCTCTCTGGCCTTGAATTTCGAAGTGCCGGATGCGGGCGCGCAGCTCAGATGGCAGGGCCAGACGGGCTGTGGCAGTCGCGCCGTTATCTTGAAGCGTCGCGGTGTCGCCGAAATCGACAGTGACCGAGCCCAATGTGCGCATTGTCCCACCCGGATCCGGGCCACGGGCCAGAACAGTCACAACCTGATTGGGGACGGCCTGGCTGCTGGTCACAGAGATTTCCATCATACCATCGACATGGCCAACAGGGCGCAGGGCGGTTGTGGCCTGCGGGTGTTCATAGGCGATCAAAGTGCCGCGTTGGGAAATTTGCGAAATCAACGCTTCGCGTTCGGCATAGTCGAGCCCGTCGCTAAACCAGACGGTATCAAAATCGGTTTCGATCGCATCGATCTGTGCCCGCGCAGTGGCAATTTGTTCTGTTGTCGGCTGCCAAGGCAAAGGTGCCTCGCCCGCGAGTTTTCGTCGCCAGCTTGCGGCACTTTGGAAGACGGGGGCCTCGGGCGCTGTCAGCCGCATGAGAGCGACAGCGCGATCAGCACGTCCAGCCTCTGCCAAGAGGCGATCCATTTCATCGCGGGTTCGCTCCCAGTTGGGGGCGCCCGCCCAGCTGCCATCAAGCACGACCAGCAGGGGGCCACGCCCAGACGGTTCTGTTGTCGGGTTCAGGACCGGGCCGGCCAGCCCGACAATGGCAGCCGCAACAGCAAGCATCCGCAACAACAACAGCCACCAGGGGGTGCGGTCCGACAGGCTGTCGTCATCGCGCAACCCAAGGAGCAGGGTCACTGCAGGAAACAGCCGCTTGCGGGGGGCAGGCGGCACGGCCCGCAGCAACAGCCACAGCAACGGCAGCGCCAGCAGCGCCAGCAACAGCCAGGGCGATGCAAAACCGATGCCCGCAATCGTGGTCATGCGTTGTTCCTCTCCATCGCGTGATAGAGCCACATCAGAGCCGTCTGCGCGCTGTCTCCGGTGTGGTGCTGGCCAAGCCGCCAACCTGCCGTGCGGCAGAGATGATCAAGTGCGTCACGTCGTTCCGCCAGCCGGTCGAGATAGCGTTGCCGCAACGCGCCTGCTTTCAGTGTTTCATGGCTGAGCCCGCCTGCGACGCTGTGAAAGATCGTGCGCCCGTGAAACGGGAACTCCTCTTCTGCCGGGTCCAGCACCTGCAAGAGCACCCCCTGCACACCGCGATCGGCGGCTTTGGCGAGCGCGTGTTGTATGGGATCAAATGGACCGAGAAAATCAGAGATGAACAGGACGCGCGCATGGGGCATCATGGCGCGATCTTCGGGTGGGGTGTAATCGGTGGCTTGATCCTGGCTCAGGTGTTCGGCCAGGCGCATCACCTGTGCGTTGCCCCGCCTGGGCGGCAGCATCCCACCGGTCAGCCCGACCCGTTCGCCACCGCGCAGCATGAGGATGGAGGTTGCAAGCCCAAGCAGGCGGGCCCTGTCAATCTTGCGTGGCAGCGCCTTGTCCGACGCGTAACGCATGGAAGCCCCCTGATCGACCCAGAGGTGGACGGTCTGGGCGATTTGCCATTCCCGTTCGCGGACAAATTGCTGATCGCCCTTGGCGGACCTGCGATGATCGATCATGCGGCGGCTATCGCCCAGTTGGACGGGGCGATATTGCCAGAAATCGTCTCCCATTCCCGCGCGCCTGCGCCCGTGTTCGCCCAACAGAACAGATCCCGCCAGATGCTGCGCCTCTACCAGAAGGGGCGGCAGGTGGCTTGCTGCGACCTCGGATTGGTGGCGCAGTTCACCTGCCGTCAGCGGGCTGGCGTCTTGTGGATCCGTGACCCGAGAGGCGGGGGGGCTGCTCACGCGGCGGCTCCGCTACGGGACAGGGACTGCGCAGTCGTTGCAATCAGATCTGCCAGGCTCTCGCCACGGGCGCGGGCGGCAAAGTTGAGCGCCATCCGATGGCTCAACACAGGCTGGGCCATGTCAAGAACATCATCTGCGTTCGGTGCGAGGCGCCCCTGCAGCAGCGCCCGGGCCCGAACCGCAAGCATCAAAGCCTGTGCGGCCCGTGGACCTGGGCCCCAGGCCACTGTCTGGCGGACCTGCTCGGAGGCGTCTGGCTCTTGTGGACGGAAGGCGCGCACAAGATCGAGGATCATCTCTACAACCGCGTCGCCAACCGGCATACGCCGCAAGAGGGTTTGTGCTGCGATCAGGTCCTCAGCCGTAAAGACCTGATGGGCAGCGCCTTCTTCCACGCCGGTTGTTGCCAGCAGGATATCACGTTCAGTCTGGCGTGTGGGATAGGGCACATCAATCTGGAACAGGAAACGATCCAGCTGCGCCTCTGGCAGCGGATAGGTGCCTTCCTGTTCGATCGGGTTTTGCGTTGCCAGCACATGGAACGGGGTGCCCAAGGGGCGATCTGCCCCGGCAACCGTGACCATGCGTTCCTGCATGGCCTGCAGCAGCGCCGACTGCGTGCGCGGGCTGGCGCGGTTGATTTCATCTGCCATCAGCAGCTGGCAAAACACTGGTCCGGGCATAAAGCGGAAGCCGCGACTGCCATCCGATGCTGTTTCCAGTACCTCAGAGCCAAGGATATCAGCAGGCATCAGATCCGGTGTGAACTGAACCCGGTTGCCGGACAGCCCCATGACTGTGGACAGCGTTTCAACGAGACGGGTTTTGCCCAGTCCCGGAAGGCCGATCAGCAGGCCATGCCCACCACAGAGCAAGGTGCTGAGCGTCAGATCAACCACCCGTTCCTGCCCGATAAAACGCCGGGTAATCGAGGCGCGGGCCTGGGTCAGTTTGTCTTCGAGGGCTTCAATTTCGGCCAGTAGATCGTCGGGTTCGGACATGACTTTCCCTTTACGGCGAATATATGATGGTAGTGTATCGCGTTGACGGAAAATGGCAAAAGCAATGAGCGGACAAAATCCCGTGACATCCGAGAAGACAGCCGAAGCATCGGCCCAGAAAAATGGTGCAAATGGTGCATCTGCAACACCAAATGCCGAAGGGCTTGCCGCTGCTGCCAAAAAGGCGGGCAAGGGCGGCAAGCCGCCGGTGCATCTGTGGAACCCGCCATTTTGTGGCGATCTGGATATGCGTATCGCGCGAGACGGGACGTGGTTCTACCTTGGAACACCGATTGGGCGCTTTGAACTGGTCAAGCTGTTTTCATCCATCCTGAAGCTTGAGGACGGAAAGTACTTTCTGGTTACACCGGTGGAAAAGGTTGGCATCACTGTCGATGACGCGCCCTTTGTTGCTGTGGATTTTGAGGCAAGCGGCCAGGGTCGCGAGCAGGTTCTGCGGTTTGTCACCCATGTCGAGGACGAGGTTGATGCCGGACCAGATCATCCGATCCGCGTCGTGCGGGATCCCCAATCAGGAGAGCCATCCCCCTACATCATGGTGCGGGACGGGCTGGAGGCGCTTATCGACCGCAAGAGCTTTTATCGGCTTGTCGATCTGGGCGCACACCATGACGGCTGGTTTGGCCTGTGGTCGGGCGGCAGCTTCTTTGCTGTGATCCCCTCCGAAGAGCTGCTGTCCGAGGAGGGCTGAATTGATCTGCGCCAGCCGTGTGATCTGATTGTGTTTGTTCACAGAATCGGCGTAGGCTTGCCTGAGATGACTGGGTTGGGCGGGTTGTTGCCGCCTTGCCGCAATGTTTCATCAATTTATCAAAAATTCTTCCGAAAACTTGCTCAAAAACCTGCGGGATCTGGGGCAGATTGGGCCTACGCGCTGGGGGGCGCAGGACGACTGGTCCGGTGAAACCGGATGATGGAGCAACTGCATCCGAATCTCCTCATGTGACGTTTCTGCCGTTCTTGTGGACGGCACCAAAGGAGGTCTGACATGCCCAAGTTTGCAGCCAATATTTCGCTGCTGTTTGCTGAATTGCCCTATCTCGAACGCTTTGCCGCCGCTGCTGCAGCGGGGTTTGATGCGGTTGAGATCCTGTTTCCCTATGAACTTGCCGCGAAAGAGACCCAGCGTGCGCTTCTGGCGAATGGCCAGCAATTGTTGCTGATCAATGCGCCCCCTCCCAATTATACGGGTGGCATGCCCGGTTATGCGGCGTTGCCAATGGGCACGGATCGGTTCCAGCGCGATATCCGGCGCGTGCTGCGCTATGCAGATGTGCTGCGGCCGCGGATGATCCACATCATGTCCGGCTACGCCAAGGGCGAGGTCGCCAAACAGACCCTGATCGACAATCTGAAATGGGCTGCAGACTATGCGCCGGGGCAGCAGTTTACCATTGAGCCGCTGAACAGCGGCGACCAGCCGGGGTATTTTCTGGATGACTACAATCTGGCCGTTGAAGTGTTGGAGGCAGTCGACCGTCAGAACGTCGGCCTGCAGTATGACGCCTATCACGCGCAGATGATCCACGGTGATGCGGCCAAGGTCTGGGATGCCTTTGGTGAGCGGGCGGTGCATGTGCAAATCGGAGCGGCGCCTGGACGCTGCGAACCTGGAACCGGGCCGGTGGATTTCGAGCAACTTTTTGCGGCCATTGACGAAAGCGGCTACTCCGGCTGGGTGAGCGCGGAGTACACGCCGTCGACCAAACGCACCGAGGACAGTCTGGGCTGGATGCGCTGAGTGGTCACAGGGTGACAACATATTCGTGAATTGATATGTGACGCAGGTAGGCGCATAACAGGGGCGACCTCAGATGTTCCGGAGTGTGCCCGATGCTGCCTGCCCGCCTCGCCCCTGTATTGTTTGGCCTGATCCTGTCAGGGATCATGTCCTGCGTCGTTACCTGTGTTGCAACGCTCAAAGCCGTGGGGTTCAGCCCGGAAGCGCCGGGGCTGTGGATGGGTGCATGGAGTTTTAGTTGGCCGGTGGCCTTTGTCGTCGTGCTGGTGGTGGCACCTGCGGTGCGGCGGTTTGTGGCGATGCTGGTGAAAGCCCCCGCCAACTGATCCAGACATTTCCAGCCAAAGAAAAACGCCCCATCCGTTCGGCTGGGGCGTTTCTTTCGTTCTATCAGGGGAGGCCGATCAATGCGCCTCTGCCCAGTTTTTGCCCTGGCCTGCGTCGGCGACCAGTTTGACGTCCAGGTGCACGGCAGGATCAGCTGCGCTTTCCATTACCTTGCGGGCTGCTTCAATGGTGTCTTCGGCAGCGGATTCCGGAACCTCGAACAAGAGTTCATCGTGTACCTGCAAGAGCATGCGTGCAGGCAGATGGGCAATCGCCTCAGGCATCCGGATCATCGCACGACGAATGACATCAGCGGCGGTCCCCTGAATCGGGGCGTTAATGGCCGCGCGCTTGGCAAAGCCCGCCCGGGGGCCCTTGGCTGCGATTTCCGGGGTGTGGATCTTGCGACCAAACAGGGTCTGCACATAGCCATGCTCTTTGGCAAAGGCGACGGTGTCATCCATGTAGCGCCGAATACCGGGGAAGCGCTCGAAATAGCGGTCGATGAAGCCTTGTGCCTCAGCGCGGGGGATCCGCAGATTGCGCGCCAGACCAAACCCTGAAATGCCGTAGATCACACCAAAGTTGATTGCCTTGGCCTGTCGGCGGATGTCCGGCGTCATCTCAGACAGCGGCACGTTGAACATTTCAGAGGCTGTGAGTGCGTGGATGTCCTGACCTTCGGCAAAGGCCTGTTTCAGTGTGTCGATCCCAGCGACATGGGCCAGAATGCGCAGTTCGATCTGGCTGTAGTCCAGCGCGAGCAGAACATTGCCTTCTTCGGCTACGAAGGCCTCACGGATGCGGCGACCTTCTTCTGAACGGATCGGGATGTTCTGCAGGTTCGGGTCGGTTGAGGCTAGGCGCCCGGTGTTTGCACCGGTCTGCACATAGGAGGTGTGCACCCGGCCGGTCTCCGGGTGAATGTGGTCCTGCAGGGCGTCGGTGTAGGTCGACTTCAGCTTGCTCAGCTGCCGCCAATCCAGAACGCGGGCTGGCAGATCGTGTTCGGTCGCCAGATCTTCAAGGATATCGGCCCCGGTGGCATAGGCGCCGGTCTTGCCCTTTTTGCCACCTTCCAGCCCCATCTTGTCAAAGAGAATTTCACCCAGCTGTTTGGGAGAGCCGACATTGAAGGTCTCTCCTGCCAGTTCGTGAATCTCGGCTTCGAGGGCGGCCATCTTCTGGGCAAAGGCGTTCGACATGCGCGACAGCGTGTCCCGGTCGACCTTGACCCCCTCCATTTCCATCTTGGCCAGAACCGGCGAGAGAGGGCGTTCAAGGGTTTCGTACACGGTGGTGACGCGTTGCTGGTGCAGCTGCGGTTTAAAGAGCTTCCACAGACGCAATGTGATGTCGGCATCCTCAGCGGCATAGGCCACGGCATCCGCGATCGGGACACGGTCAAAGGTGATGGCGGATTTACCGGTGCCCAGCAGGCTCTTGATTGGGATCGGGCTGTGGCTCAGGTAGCGTTCAGAAAGCGTGTCCATGCCGTGTCCATGCTGCCCTGCAAACAGAGCATAAGACAGCAGCATGGTGTCATCATAAGGCGCGACGGTGATGCCATCCTCGAACCCGGCGCCACGCTGCCGGCGGAAGATCTTGGCGTCATATTTCATGTTCTGCCCGATCTTGAGGATTGCAGGATCCTCAAGCACCGGTTTCAGCATGGACAGAGCGGTCGCAAAATCCATCTGTCCTTCGGCCAGTGTGTCGGACCCAAACAGATCATCGCTGCCTGCTTCTGCCTTGTGGGCGAGGGGGATATAGCAGGCCGCGCCGGGCTCAACTGCGAGAGAGATGCCGACCAGATCGGCCTTCATTTCGTCCAGTCCGGTGGTTTCGGTGTCCACTGCAACCCAACCGCGTTCGCGGATCTGGTTGATCCACACCTGCAGTGCCTCTGCATCGCGGACACATTCATAGGTGCTGGCATCAAACGGCAGGTCCGCAACCGACGGTGCATCAGCTGGGGCCGCACCTCCGGAAGGGGCGGCAGCGGGGGCGTCTGCGATGACCGGCGCCTCCTTGCCCAGCTGTTCTGCGACACGCTTTGACAGGGTGCGGAACTCCATTTCCGCGAGGAAGGACAGCAGCGTGTCTGCGTCTGGATCGCGCACACCCAGATCATCAAGGCTAAAGCCAAGTTCCATGTTGCTGTCGAGCTGTACCAGTTTTTTCGAGAGCTCAATCTGCTCGCGCTTTTCGATCAATGTCTGACGGCGCTTGGGTTGCTTGATCTCCTCGGCGCGGTCTAACAGCTCTTCCAGTGAACCGTATTCATTGATGAGCAGCGCTGCGGTCTTGATGCCGATACCGGGGGCGCCGGGGACGTTGTCAACAGAATCGCCAGCCAGCGCCTGCACGTCGACCACCCGGTCAGGGCCAACGCCAAATTTCTCGAACACGCCGTCACTGTCGATGCGTTTGTTTTTCATCGCATCCAGCATTTCGACGCCACCACCGACGAGCTGCATCAGATCCTTGTCAGAGGAAATGATAGTGACCCGCCCACCTGCGTCGCGGGCCTGGCAGGCAAGGGTGGCGATAATATCGTCCGCCTCAAAGCCTTCCTGCTCCTTGCAGGCAATGTTGAAGGCTTCGGTCGCAGTGCGGGTCAACGGGATTTGCGGGCGCAGATCCTCAGGCATGGCTTCGCGGTTGGCCTTGTATTGATCGTAGAGATCATTGCGGAAGGTGTGCGAGCCCTTGTCAAAGATCACGGCCACATGGGTCGGTGCATCCGGTCCTGTGTTTCCTTCGACGTAGCGGTGCAGCATGTTGCAGAACCTTGCAACCGCCCCGATAGGCAGCCCGTCGGATTTGCGGGTGAGGGGCGGCAGCGCATGGTAGGCGCGGAAGATGAAGGCCGATCCGTCGATCAGGTGCAGATGGCAGCCCTTGCCAAAAGGTGTCGTGGTCATTGCCGATGCTCCGGGTGTTGCGCGTTGGCCCCCGTTATCGGTGATCAGCGGGGAGAGGGCAATTGCCCTTTCGCCCGGTTGCGTCGGGGCCCTAGGCGATTTTTGCCTGTTCGCTGGCCTCTACAATCCGGCGCATTTCATCGCGGGTCATTGGCTTGCCAAAATAAAACCCCTGCACCGATGCACATTTTTCGCTGCGCAAGAAATGCAGCTCGTCCTCGACCTCGACGCCCTCGGCCAGGACCGGGATATTGAGTGCAGCCCCAAGAAGCAGGGTAGAGCGCACGATGGCCGCCCGTTGATCGTTTTTGTGCACGTCCTGCACGAAACTGCGGTCGATTTTGATTTTGTCGAAGGGGAAGGTCTGCAACATCGCGAGCGAGGAATAGCCGGTGCCAAAGTCGTCCATGGCGATCCTCAGCCCCATGTTCTTGAGCTGTTGCATGACCTTCAGCGTGTGTACTTGATCGTCGATGATACTGGCCTCAGTGATTTCCAATTCCAGCCGTTCTGCCGCCAGACCGGTTTCAAACAGGATATCCGATACATGTTCGACAAAAGATGGCTGCATGAGCTGCTGCGGCGCGACGTTTACAGCGACACTGTGATTGGTCGGCCAGTCAGCGGCCTCTGCGCAGGCGGTGCGCAGCACCCATAGGCCGATTTCACGGATCAGCCCTGTTTCCTCAGCAATCGGGATAAAGATATCGGGGCGGATGCGACCTTTGGTCGGGTGGTCCCAACGCAGCAGCACTTCAAAGCCTACAGGGGCAAGTGAGCTGAGATCGTTCTGCAACTGATAAACCAACTCGAACTGATCCCCGGCGATACAGGCCTGGCGCAGATCATTGACCAGCTGCAGCCGCTCGCGACTGTGTTCCTCCATCGTGGCGTTGAACAGACAGACGTGGCGCTCTGCGTCCGCCTTGGCGCGATACATGGCGACATCGGATTTATGGATGAGGCTCTCAATGTCGCGCCCCTCATTTATGCTGGTGGCAACCCCGATCGCCACGCCAACGATGGCTGAGGTGTTTTCAAAATCGACCGGCTCCACCACCAGAGCCTGCAGACGTTCAGCAAAGGCAATGGCCTGTTCGACCCGGCGAAAGCCCTGCTTGAAGGCGATAAATTCATCGCCGCCCGTGCGCGCGATATACTCACCTTCTTCCATTGCATCTGACAACCGCTGCGCCACCGTGCGCAAGACCGCGTCACCCGCAGCGTGGCCGTACAGATCGTTGATTTCCTTGAACAGGTTGAGGTCGAGGGTCAGCACTGCAACCTTTTCGGTGCGGTTGTGTTTCAGCAGGCGCGTCAGGGCCTCGGCCTTGCGTGTCAGTGACATCCTGTTGGGCATGCCAGTCAACGGATCGTGCAGTGCGGCGTGTTCCAGGCGGTCCTGGGCCTCGCTCTCCAGCTTGGTTTCGATGCTGAGTGCGGCAAAGCCGATCATCAGGATGATCGCCATGACCCCCAGGATCAAAAGACCCAGCGTGGTGTCCGAAATCACCTCGGCAGGGACCGGATAAAGCGGGCTGAGCTTGACCGAAATGGCGGCCATTCCGGTGAAATGCATGGTGCAGATGGCAAGTGTCATCAACCCGGCCGATGCGATCCATGCGTGCCGATTTGTCCGTGACGCGATATGCAGATAGGCTCCGGCCCCTATCGTTGCGCCAAGAACAATCGATGCGGCCAGATGGCCGAGCTTCCAGTCGACTACGCCGGGCAGCAGAAAGCCGACCATGCCAAGGTAATGCATCGAAGAGACACTGAGCCCGAACAGGCCACCCGCCGCGGCTATGCCGATCATGTTGTTTTTGGACAGTGCGAAGATGGTGTTGGCACCGCCCATCCCAAGAACCGCAAGGCAGAGTGACAGGCCAGTGATAACCGGGTCATAGCCATGCTCATAACCGGGGTCATAGGCAAGCATGGCAATGAAATGCGTGGTCCAGACCGTGCCCCCAACAATCAGGCTGGTCAGGGCAATCTGCACCGCCATCCGCGACCTGCTGGTTTGCCGCAGTCGACCCGCCATGAGGGCGGACAAAGATGAGCCGACGACGCAGACGAGGGCAGCAAGGGCAACCAGCCCAAGACTATGGTCCTGGGTCAGGCATTGGATAACGGTGTACATGAAAGCTCCGGAGGTAAAATCACCTCCATTGTAGCGGTGTCAGCGTTAACAAGCCGCTAGGTCAGAGCAGATGGCATGGGTTTTGTTTGATCAAATTGAGCAGATCACCCCAGAGAAATAAGGGGTCTTCCAGATGCACCTTTTCAGCGCTTTGCCCGAAAACACAAAACGCTGCCCGTGGGACAGCGTTTTTATGAACTTGGTGTCTGCGTGGAATCAGCTCTGCGCTTCAGCCGCATCTTTGTGGATGTACTTGCAATCGCAGTAGGGGCATTCGACAAAACCCTCAGCTTCGGGGATTTGCAGGTAGACCCGTGGATGCCCCAACGCACCTTCGCTGCCGTCGCAGGCGACGCGGTAGCTGTCCACGATCTTGGTTTCCGGCGCTTCGATGGTCATCTCTGGCGGTCCTCTTGGTTATCAGTTAGGGGCTTTTATGAGCCAAGGTAAAACCGGGGGCAAGAGCCGCGATGACTGAGGACGCAATCCGTATCGAGGGTTTGCAGAAAACCTACAAGGCCCGGAAGGGCCAACCACCAAAAGAGGCACTTAAGGGCGTGGATCTGACGATTCCGCGTGGATCGGTGTTTGGCCTACTGGGCCCGAATGGTGCCGGCAAATCCACCATGATCAACATTCTGGCCGGCCTGGTGCTGAAAACCGCCGGAAAGGTGACGATCTGGGGATTCGATCAGGATGAAAACCCTCGCCAGTCACGCGCATCGATCGGTGTGATGCCGCAGGAGCTGAACCTTGATCCGTTCTTCAGCCCGCGGGGAGCATTGGAGGTTCAGGCGGGCCTGTATGGTGTGCCCAAATCGGAACGGCGCAGTGACGAGATCCTGAAGATGATCGGGTTGGAGGACAAGGCCCATGCCTATGCCCGCACCCTGTCTGGTGGGATGCAGCGCCGCCTCTTGCTGGGAAAGGCACTGGTGCATCATCCAAATATTCTGGTGTTGGATGAGCCGACTGCCGGGGTCGATATCGAACTGCGCCAGATGCTGTGGGAGAACATCCGCAAACTGAATGCTCAGGGGATGACCATCATTCTGACCACGCATTACCTCGAAGAGGCCGAGGAAATGTGTGATGAGATCGCAATCATCAATCAGGGCGAGCTGGTTGCCCGTGATACCACCTCCAATCTTCTTGGACGTCTGGATGCCAAGGCTATGGTGGTGCATCCGGCGGCACCTGTAACCGTCCTGCCCCAAGGTGCGGGGATCAGTTCGGAACTGCGCGGTGACGGGGCCGTGGTGCTGCGCTATCACGGCAATGCGACCAGCGCCGAACAGGTTCTTTCGGCGGTTCATGAGGCCGGAATTTCGATCCGTGACGTCAAGACAGAGGAAGCGGACCTCGAGGACGTGTTCCTTTCCCTGACCAAGTCGCGGTCTTGAAGCAGCCCCATCTGGTCAGGTTAGAGCCTGTTTTCCCGCTACTGTGTTTCCACGCAGTGGCGGCGGAATGCACGTTTCAACATGTCAAGTTCTGCCCGCAGAAGCTCGACTTCAACCCTTAGGTCATCGCCCGAGATCTCACCGCAGATGAGGGTGAAATCGCCCAATTTCACACCTGTCGCGCTGTCAAAGATCACAAAGTTCTGCACCCCGTCAGCGACGGCTTCGTTGGGCACCGGGATCGACAGCGCCCATTCGCCGGGCGTTTCGCTTTCCGTGAGGGTGACACCTTCAACCGGGCGATCCAGATAGCGAACATCGATCGCCGGGGGCTGACCCGAGCCGGTTTCACCACTGATACGGCCCTCCCACAGGGCGTTGTGAAAGCGGATCTTGCTCAGGGTCAGTTTGCTCATCGGGGTGGTTTTCCTGTGGGCTCGGGGCTCAGATGCCTGCGCGGCGACTGCGGGAAAGGGTCAGATCACGCACGGTGACCTGGTTCATGTCTGGCGATTCAAAAATCAGTTCAAACCACATGCGTTCCACCCTTTTTTCGTTCAACTCCGCATAGGCCAGATCGTATTCCACATGGGTGGAAACAACCTGCCCGGCGGGTTGAGGGGGTATTTCCCGCACCATCTGTTCTGTGTTCGGACCGTGTTTGATATTGAGCCGGGCGTATATCTCAATCGGAGTTTCCGTTTCAAAGCTGCAGTCCACCCGCATCAGGTGGTCCCGGCTCAACCCCTCGGTCGCGTGTTGGGGCAGTTCAACCACCAATGACAGAAATGACCCCTCGAATCGAAAGACATCCATCCGGATCCCAAAAGGTGAGAGATCGCTGTCGCGTGTATTGCGAATTTGGCGCAGGGTGAGTTCGCTTAGCGGGCAATCATGAAAAAGCTGAATTTCATCGCCAAGTTTTGTCTTGCTCTCCACGCCTGCAATTCCATGAACCGGGAGCGGGCCACGCCACAGATCCGGTCGCCAGCCCCAGTCGGTGCCATGCGGCCGCGGGAAGGTGTTCGATCCAATCTGGGGCAACGAGAGCCGAGTGTCAGCAACATGCAACAGGCGGTCGATATGAACCCGCAGTTGCCGCGCCTTGCTGCGTTGCTCGCGCAATGTGCTGAGCTTGGCTCGAGGGGCCTGATGCGCTGCCCGTCGCCACCGGCGCAGTACACGGTTGAACAGCAAATTCTGAACGATCCTGCCCATCAATGGCCTATCTTGTTGACCCGGTCTTCTGACGCGGGCGTGCGGTTGTTCTTGTCTTGCGTGCCTTTGCAGAAAGCCTAGCCAAAGCAGCGCCTTGTGACAAACCCACGATGGGCGGATTTGGCGGGGTTTTACTGGCTCTCGTCGGTATCGAGATCCGCAGTTACAGAAGCTTCGAGCGTTTTGGCCGTCAGTTCATCCAGCAGGCGCGCGCCCCTGTTACCAAGGTTTGCGCTGCCTTCGGGGGCGTATAGAGCAACGGCAACCAACTGTTCGTTCAGCACAAAAGCGCCGCGCCAGTGGATCGGGCTTGCCCCGCGGGCGCGATGGTCCGGCATGTCCAGTTTGACCAGGGGCAGCATCAGGTCATTGCGCCCTGCCACCAGCTTGGCGCCGGGTGCGTTTTCCAGAATTTCCGCGCCGCTAAGCGTGCTGTCTGCTGGCCCTGCTGGTCCGACCGCGACGGTGATCATCGCACGATTGCGACTGGTGAAGTTCAGGCTGGGGCGCAAGCTGGCACAAGGGACCAGCAGGGCAAAGCCCCCCTCGGCCCGGTGGCCTGTCATTTTCGGATCAATGCAGAAACCGTCAGGGGCAACCAAATGGATCGTTTCGGACGCAAAGCTCATGCGGGTCACGTCACCTGGCTGCGGCTGATAGGCCTGCGTGTTGCAGGCGCTTACCAAGGCGAGACAACCCAGCAGCGCGCCCTGCTGTGCGGTCTTGCATGGCCGCTGTGCAAAAAGCCGTGAGAGACCATGCGCAATCTGCGCACGGATCCCTGCCAGATGCCCGTTATTCGGGTGCACTTCTGTGGAAAGGGGATCAGAAATTGTGTATTTATTTCTGCCTGTTACGGTCGTCACGGTTTGCCCCGTCGTTTCCTTACGCTCTTGCGAAGGGGATAGTTCGATGCGCAGCGGGGGGCAAGCACCTCGCGGAAAAGTAAAGCGTGTGTTGCCTTGTAATGTCAGGGGCCAATGCTTAGCCTCTGGTTCCTGCACCGTTCGCGTGCAGATCTTTGATCATTTTCCGACAGACAAGAAGGAGCAGGGGATGCAATCCACCCTGTTTTCATTCATCTGGACCTATTCACGGCGCCAGCAGATAGGCCTATTGGCGCTGACCCTCGTGACATTTCCGTTTCTTTACGCAGCGCTGGAATTACCCAAGCGCATCATCAACGATGCGATCGGCTCGCCAACGGAAATCGTGACGGTATTCGGCCACGAGGTCGGACAGATCGAATATCTCCTGATTCTGTGTTTCGGGTTTCTGGGAGCGGTTTTGGTCAGCGGCCTGCTGAAGATGCGGCTCAACACGATGAAAGGGGTGGTGGCCGAGCGGCTGCTCCGACGTTTGCGGTATACTCTCATCAATCGGATGATGCGGTTTCCCACGCCCTATTTCCGGACGACCAGCCAGGGAGAGCTGGTTTCGATGATCACGTCAGAGTCAGAGCCGATGGGCGGACTGATGGGCGACGCGGTGGCGCAGCCTGTGTTTCAGGCAGGACAGATGCTCACCATCGTCTTTTTTCTGTTCATGCAGAGCGTTTGGTTCGGGCTGGCCTCTATTGCGCTGATCCCTTTGCAGGCCTGGCTGATCCCGATGTTGCAACGCCAGATCAATCAGTTGAACAAAAGGCGCATCCACGAGGTACGGGCCCTGTCAGCCGAGATCGGTGAAACGGCGGCCGGCATCAGCGATCTGCGCATGAATGGCGGGCGCCGGTATCGTCTGGCACAGATTTCTGCACGGCTGGGACAGCTGTTCGACATTCGCCGCCGGATCTACAACAAGAAATACTTCATGAAGTTCCTCAACAACATGATCGGCCATCTGACGCCGTTTGTGTTTTATTCTGCGGGTGGGGTTCTGGCGATCCGGGGCGACATCACAGTGGGCGCCCTTGTTGCCGCCCTTGCGGCCTACAAGGATCTGTCGGCCCCCTGGAAGGAACTGTTGACCTATTACAATCAGGTGCAGGACATGAGCCTGCGCTGGTCAATCATGACCGAACGCTTTGCGCCAAAGGGGATGATTGCCGAAGAACTGATCGACGGCACGCCAGTTGAAATCCCGCACCTGCGCGGCGACATCGAACTGCGCGACGTGTCGGTCAAGGATGCAGATGGCAATATGGTGCTGGAAGATGTCTCTCTGACCATTCCGGCAGGCAGCCGGGTCGCAATCGAAAGCGCAAACGAAGCAGAGCGTGCGGCCTTTGCCGCCTTGTTGACCCGAGAGGTCATGCCGTATCGCGGATCGGTCAAAATTGCAGGGCGACGATTGGATCAAATCCATCAAGGGGTGATTTCTGCCCGGATCGGATATGCCTATTCGCGTCCTTACCTGTTCAACGGCTCACTTGGCGACAACGTTTTGATGCCGCTGCGCGATCACCCTCACCTGCCGCCGGGGGCCGAGACCCGCGGACCCGGAAAAGCAATGGTCGAGGCCTGCAGAGCGGGCAACAGCCCAGACACGTTGGCGGCGGACTGGATCAATCCTGCCTTGGCGGGGCTCGGCTCTGAAGGGGAGCTGCGGGACTGGTGGTTCCAGCTGGTCGAAGCCATGGGCATTGATGAACAGCTGTTTCGACGCACGCTGCACACGCGGTTTCAGATCGGGCCGCACCTTGGGTTGGTTCAGCAGGTGATCGCCCTGCGCCCGCTGATTGCAGAGCGGCTTCATCAGGCCGGCCTGTCAGATGTTGTGCACCGGTTCGACCCCAACACGTTCAACCCCTCGGTGCCATTGGGGGGCAACATGTTGTTTGCAGCGCCAACGCGAGCGATTGCACCCGAAGAGCTGATCGCCCCTGATGGCCCCATCGTCACGGCGCTTCGTGACAATGGGCTCCGTGACGAGGTCATCGCCTTCGGCATCGGGGTGATGGAAACCCTGCAACAGACTTTTGGGCGGGCCAACACAGATCACCCCCTGTTCAAACGTCTCGGCCTTGATGAAGCACTGTATCAGCGCATCGCAGAAGTGGCAGATCGGCAGATGACCCTTGGCGTTTCCGGCCTGCGTGAAGAGGAGCGTGTCTTGCTCGCTTCCGTACCATTCCTGATGTCAGAGGATCAGATTGGCACCCCTTTCCCAAAGCGTTTCAAACGTCGCATTCTGGCCATGCGGCGCGAAACCGGCCCGGCGCTTCAGGCGCAATTGGGTGATTTGTTCATTCCGATCACCGAAGACGCCTACTTTCCACGGTTGACGGTTATGGAAAACGTCCTGTTCGGGCGTTTGTCTCTGATGGCAGGAGCCAAGGCAAAACAGGTTGAGGATCTTGTGGCTGACGTTCTGGAAGAACACGGGCTGCGCAAACGGCTCGCACTGATCCTTTATGATCTACCCGCGGGTATTGGTGGCGCCTCGCTTGAGCCGGTTTTTCAGGAGCGCGCGGCCTTTACCCGCGCGGCAATCAAACGACCGGATGTCCTGATTCTGGATCACGCGCTCGCAAGCCACGACAGCGAAAGCCGTCTTCAGGCACGTGAACGTCTGGCGGGTCTATTGCCCAACGCGACGATGCTCTTCCTTGAGCAGCACTTCAACTATCCGGAACGCTATGATCTCTACGTGAAGATCCAGAATGGCAGGATCGATGGGGTTGCAGGCGGCCAACCCGAGCCAGAGGAAAAGATCGGCAGCAGCGATCTCAACAAGCGGCTTGATGTCATCAAGAGCACGGACCTGTTCCGCAAGCTGGATGCACGCAACCAGCGGCTTCTTGCGTTTTCGGCCCGTTGGCATTCAGTGGGCAAGGGGGACTATGTCTTTCGCAAGGGGGACAGCGGTGACGCAGTGTTCCTGTGCCTCAAGGGGCGGGCAGAGCTGCATTGGCATGATGCCGAACCCGACGCAGAGCCGGTCTCTGTCATTGAACCTGGGCGTCTGATTGGTGATCTTGCCGTGATCCTGCGCGAAGAGCGGCAATTGGACCTCATTGCCGCTGAAGACTGCCGTTTCCTGCGCATTGGCGCAGAGGAATACCGCGCTGTCATCGAAACCGACGCAGGTGTCGCGACGCAGCTCTTGGAAACCGTGGCCGGCCATCTGGTGCGCGTGGCTGGCGTGGTTCGGGCCGCAGACCAGAACACCGCCGCGCCAAGCATGGCCGCCGCCAGCCGACCGGTCGAGGAGCAGACGGAAAATGTTCACTGAGCGTGACTATGCAGCCCAACGCCCGCTGATCGAGCGGGCCCGCGAGAAAGCCCAGCTCTGGCGTCTGTGCCTTGGGCTGTTGGTTGTTGCAATGACCAGCTATTTGCTTACGGCCACAGCATTGCCGATCTTGGGTGGTCTTTTTCCAGGGCAATGGCTGTGGGATCTGCCAACAGGCGCAACGCCGACTGCGATGTTCGTCCTGTTGGGCAGTTTTCTATTCATCACCCTTGGTGTGGCGCTGGCCTTGCGGTTGTTGCACCAAAGACCGCTGGTGGAGATCCTTGGGCCGCTTCCCCTGGCATTCTGGCAGTTTCTGCGGGTGTCCGGCGCGCTCCTTCTGCTGGGGCTGGCTCTGCTTGCAGTGTTTGTGTTGTTACCTGTCGATCTCAGTGGCGGGCGAGCGGAGCCGCTGGTTCAGAACATGCCAACCCGCCTGTGGCTGGTTCTCTTGCTGCCGGCTCTGGCGGCGGTTCTGATTCAGATCAGCGCTGAAGAAATCCTGTTCCGGGGGTATGTGCAGCAAACCCTGGCCGCGCGATTTCGCAGCCCTCTGGTCTGGCTACTCCTGCCAAGCGCGTTGTTTGCGATTGGACATTACGTGCCTGCAGACGCCGGTGACAACGCTGCGTTGATCGCGCTGTGGGCGGGGCTGTTTGGTGTGCTGATGGCGGATCTGACGGCAAGGGCGGGCAGTCTTGGCCCTGCCTGCGCCGTGCATTTTTTCAACAACATTCTGGCAATGCTGATTTTTGGCTCACCCACGAACCTTTCCGGGCTCGCCCTTTATCTCTTGCCGTATGAGCTGTCAGACACGGTTGCTGTCCGCCAGATGCTATGGCTGGACGGGGCCATCATCTTGCTTGGTTGGCTTGCGGCACGGCTGGCTATTCGCCGCTGATTGCAATTACTGACGTAGGGTCTTATTTGGGATGTCAAACCGCCCCTACAAAGGCATGGCTAATGAACTGGATTACCAACTACGTCCGGCCGCGGATCAACTCGATCTTCTCGCGCCGCGAAGTTCCTGAGAACCTTTGGCGCAAGTGCGATGAATGCGGCACGATGCTGTTTCACCGCGAGCTGAGTGACAATCTGAACGTCTGCAACAACTGCGGGCACCACATGCATATCTCGCCGCGTGACCGTTTCACCGCGCTGTTTGACGGTGGCGTGTTCACAGAGGTTGCCGTGCCCGAGCCACTGGCCGACCCGCTGAAATTCAAGGACCAGAAGAAATATCCGGACCGGATGAAAGCGGCGCAGAAAAAAGCCGGTGAGAAAGAGGCCATGCTGGTGGCCGCAGGTGAAATCGGTCGTACCCCGATCGTCGCTGCTGCACAGGACTTTTCCTTCATGGGAGGGTCGATGGGCATGTATGTCGGCAACGCCATCATCGCCGCAGCCGAGGAGGCCGTGAAGCTTGGCCGCCCCCTGATCCTGTTTTCCGCCGCCGGTGGTGCGCGCATGCAGGAAGGCATCCTGTCTCTGATGCAGATGCCGCGGACCACGGTGGCAGTTCAGATGCTGAAAGAGGCAGGTCTGCCCTATATCGTCGTTCTGACACACCCGACGACGGGTGGTGTGACCGCATCCTACGCAATGCTGGGCGATGTTCATATCTCTGAACCCAACGCGCTGATTTGCTTTGCCGGTCCTCGCGTTATTGAACAGACCATCCGTGAAAAACTGCCCGAGGGTTTCCAGCGGGCCGAGTACCTGCTGGATCACGGCATGCTGGACCGGGTGACGTCGCGCACCGAGATGCGCAACGAGTTGATCACCATCACCCGTATGCTGATGGGCCTGCCACCGCAGATCGTTGGCGATCTGCCCGCTCCCGATGGTGAGGCGGACGCCGCGAACGGCGGCAATGATGCCGCCCCGGCGCCCTCGGCAAAAGGCTGATCCTGCTACACAGAACCTGAGTGGCCCGTCCGTTCCGGGCGGGCCGTTTTCATTTGATCCGGACGATCCGTCCTCTTCCCTGTTGCTGCCAGAGACCCCCTATCCATGACACAGACATCTGACGCGATCCTTGCCCGCATGATGGCGCTGCACCCCAAGATCATCGATCTGACCCTGGATCGCGTCTGGCGGCTGCTCGGGGCGCTGGACAACCCGCAGGAGAAACTGCCTCCGGTGATCCATGTTGCCGGCACAAATGGAAAAGGGTCGACCCAATCCATGATCCGTGCAGGGCTCGAAGGCATGGGCAAGGCTGTTCACGCCTATACCTCGCCACATCTGGCCCGCTTTCACGAGCGTATCCGCCTGGCTGGCTCGCTGATTTCAGAGGATCACCTGACCGACATTCTCGACGAATGCTACCGCGCCAATGGCGGTGAAGATATCACCTATTTCGAAATCACCACGGTTGCGGGCCTGTTGGCCTTTTCGCGCACCCCGGCAGACTACACCCTGCTCGAGGTCGGTTTGGGTGGCCGTCTGGATGCAACCAACGTCATCACGCCGGAACTGTCGATCATCACACCCGTATCGATCGATCATGAACAGTTCCTTGGCAATACGATTGCCAAGATCGCAGCGGAGAAGGCGGGCATCATCAAGCGTGGCGTTCCCGTTGTGGTCGGCCCTCAGCACGAGGACGCGCTGGAGGTGATCGAAGCGACCGCCGCCCGTCTGGGTGCGCCGGTCCTGGCCTATGGCCAGCACTGGCATGTGCAGGAAGAGCGTGGTCGCCTGGTATTTCAGGATGAAAACGGCCTTCTGGATCTGCCTCTACCTGCGCTTCTGGGTGCCCATCAGATCCAGAACGCGGGGGCTGCATTGGCTGCTTTGCGGCACCTCGGTGCGGATGAAGCCGCCTGCGAGGCCGCGATGACCAACGCCGAATGGCCCGCGCGGATGCAGCGGCTTAAAACCGGGCCCCTGGTCGAGGCTGCAGGTGATGCGGAACTGTGGCTGGATGGTGGGCATAATGCGGCTGCCGGGATTGCCTTGGCTGACGTGTTGGCCGACCTGCCGAAACGTCCGACGCATCTGATCTGCGGGATGCTGAACACCAAGGACGTCAAGGGCTACATGGCCCCTCTGGCCGCACAGGCTGCAAGCCTCACCGCGATTTCGATCCCCGATGAGATCAACACCCTCAGCGCAGAGGAAACCGAAGCTGCGGCGAAATCCGTGGGACTTGAGGCAACAACCGCAGCCAATACACTGGCTGCACTCCAGGCGATCCTGGCCAAGGATCCAACCGCCCGTGTGCTGATCTGCGGCTCGCTTTATCTCGCAGGTCACATTCTGCGCGAAAACGGCTGACGGACGTTGATCTGACGGCAACAGGACCAGAATAGGGGGCGGGAGCGCCCCCTTTTTGTTTCGCCGCGACGGCGCAAAGCGGTGGCATGTTGGGCGGTTCAGGCCAGCTCGGCGTTTGTCATCTTTCCCAAATACTCCGGGGGTGAGACAGCGCAGCTGTCGAGGGGGCAGCGCCCCCATCTTGCGGGGCTTCAGTCCGCCTTGCCCCAGTCCTGATCCTGCATTTCCCGCAACCGCGAAGCGGTACGTTCAAATTCAAACGTGCCTTCGCCCTCAACATATAGCATTTCGGGCTGGGCTGCGGCGGAGCAGATCAATCTGACCTTTGCCTCATAAAGCGCATCAATCAGCGTCACGAAGCGTTTTGCCTCGTTGAAGTTGTTGCGCGACAGGCGGGGGATATCTTCAAGGATGAGAACCTTCACCTCTTCAGCGATGGCAAGATAGTCACCGGGCCCCAGCATCTTGCCGCATAGGTCGTAAAAGGTGGCGCGGGCGACACCATTGCGAAAGGCTGGCAAGGTGACTTCGCGGCCTTTGACCTCCAGGGTGAGCGGTTGCGCAGGTCCGCCTGACAGATCTTCCCAGACAGCCCGGATCTTGGCCCGAGAGTCTGCGTCAACCGGCGCGAAATAGACCTGTTCACCGGTCAGCCGATCCTGCCGATAATCCACCGGGCTCACCATTTCGTGGACCTCCATCTGCTCTTTGATGAGGGCGATGAAGGGCAAGAACAGCTGCCGGTTCAATCCGTTCTTATAAAGATCATCCGGCACACGGTTGGAGGTGGTGATCACCGTCACTCCGGCTTCAAACAGCGCTTCAAACAGGCGACCGACGATCATCGCATCGGTGATATCGGTGATCTGCATCTCGTCAAAGGCCAGCAGGCGCACGCTATCGGCGACTTCCTTTGCGACAGGGGCCAGTGCGTCCTCGGTGCCGCTTTGCCGGGCCTCATGCAACTTGCTGTGTATCTCTTGCATAAAGGCGTGAAAATGGACGCGACGGGCGGGCACGCCTTGCAGGCTGTCGACAAAGAGATCCATCAGCATGGATTTACCACGCCCGACACCGCCCCAGAGATAAAGGCCGCGCACGGACTGATAGCTGGCCTTGCGAAAGAACCCGCGTTTCACCGGAGGCGCCATCAGCCCTTCGGCGATACGATCGAAATGCGGCAACACCGCCTCTTGGGCAGCATCGGGCTTCAATTCACCCGCGTCGATTTTCTGCTGATACAGCGTGCTCAGATGCGTCATGGCAAAGGGATAGCGCGCCGGACGGCGGATGGGAAGCGATGGAAAACCACATGCGGGCAAAGGTTTGTTATCAGCCATCCGCCCCTTGCGGATGTTCACATCAGTTTTGCTTAACATACCCCGAAGAAATGCTGATTTGACCGGTGAGGGGATTTGGCTACCGTGGCCATCCGAAAGTCTGGCAGATCATGGTCCTGCCATTTAATGAGCAGGAGAGACCCCATGCCCCGCGCCACGCCCTTGTTTACCCCGGTTTTGATCGTGGGCTGCGTCATTATCATGATGAGCTTTGCCGTGCGCGCTTCATTCGGGGTGTTCCAGATCCCGATCGCGGAAGAGTTTGGCTGGCTGCGCTCTGAATTCTCGCTCGCCATCGCCATTCAAAACCTCGCTTGGGGGATCGGTCAGCCCATTTTTGGCGCGGTGGCTGAGAAGATCGGGGATCGCAAGGCCATTGTCCTTGGCGCTGTCGTCTACGCCGCCGGTCTGGTCCTGAGCGCAGGTGCCACGACGCCATTTCAGATGCAGGCCTACGAGTGGCTTGTGGGCTTTGGGATCGCAGGCACCGGTTTTGGTGTGGTTTTGGCGGTCGTGGGGCGGGCCAGCTCTGATGAGAACCGATCCATGTCGCTTGCGATTGTTACCGCAGCGGGATCGGCAGGCCAGATCGTCGGCGCGCCGACTGCAGAGTTCCTGCTGACCATGATGAGCTGGCAGATGGTGTTTCTGGTGTTTGCAGTCAGTGTTCTGGCCCTCATCCTGACGCTGCCATTGATGCGGGCGCCAGAGGTCGCGAGCAAAGCCGAACTGGAAGAGAGCCTGGGGCAGATCTTGGTCAAGGCGTTCAAGGATCCCAGCTACACGATGATCTTCCTGGGCTTTTTCAGCTGCGGTTACCAGTTGGCGTTCATCACGGCTCATTTCCCAGCCTTCGTCACCGAGATGTGCGGCCCGATCATGCCCGGCGGTGTGCTGCATTCGGTTGGTGTCACGACGACATCCGCGCTTGGCGCGGTTGCAATTTCATTGATCGGCGCGGCGAATGTCGCGGGTACGCTGTTCGCTGGCTATCTGGGTAAGCGGTACACCAAGAAATATCTTTTGGCGGGGATCTACACTGCGCGTACGGTTGTCGCCGCGGTATTTATCCTGCTGCCGATTACCCCCCTATCGGTCATCATTTTTTCGGTCGTGATGGGGTCACTCTGGCTTGCCACGGTGCCACTGACCTCTGGTTTGGTCGCGCATATCTATGGTCTGCGCTACATGGGCACGCTTTATGGCATCGTGTTCCTCAGCCACCAGATTGGCGGGTTCCTGGGGGTCTGGTTGGGTGGCCGGATGTATGACATCTACGGCGATTACACGCTGGTGTGGTGGATCGGCGTTGGCGTCGGTGCCTTCAGTGCCATCGTGCACCTGCCGATCCGCGAGCGGCCCCTCGCGGCGGCCGCCGCCTGAGGCGGCAGCCTGTCTGGGTCTGCGTGCAATCAGGTTGTTGCGCGCCAGCGTTCCAGAATGTGACGGCTGGTCATCAGATCAAGATGGGCCCCACCGCCGTTCTTGAACAGGGTGATTTGACCTGGATCGAAGGCAGGAAAGCTGTCCAATGCATAGAAGTCCGCGAGGATGTCCTCCCGTTGGATGGCTCCATTGGCGAGCGGGATCTTGAACTCACCGATGTGGTCAATGGTCGTGTCAAAGCTGTCGCAATAGATCTGTGAGCGCTGAAGAGCGGTATCGTCCGCCTCGCGCATGTCCGGGCGATAGGCACCGATCATGTTCAGGTGCTGACCGGGGCGCAACCATTCCCCCCGGATCACCGGGGTTGAGGACATGGTGCAGGTGATGATGATATCAGCGTCCCGGACTGCGGCTTCGAGATCGGGGGCAGTCTGGGTGCCCGGATAGGCAGCTGTGAGCGCGTCTGCTTTGGTGATTGTCCGGTTCCAGATACGGATCTGCGCCTCTGGATAAGCCGTGCCAAAGGCTTCGATCAGAGATGCGCCAACCGTGCCGGCCCCCACGATCAGGATCTCGCGACTGGCGGGGTTGGCAAGGCGCAGCGCGCCAAGGAGCGTATCGCCAGCGGTTTTCCACTTTGTCACGAGGTGAAAGTCAACCAGAGCTTCCAGCACCCCGTCTCCATCGCCGTAGAGATAGACGCCGCCATTGATCATCGGCTTGCCATGTTCCGGATTGCCGGGGAACACCGTCGCGTTCTTTACCGCAAGCCCCATGCCGTCGATCCATGCGGCGCGGTTCAGCAGGGTGTCCTTGCCGCGATACAGGAAACTGTCGGCGACCTCTGCCTTGGGCAGCTTGTGCCCGGCGGCCAGCGCATCACAGAACGCCAGCCAATCAAGATTGGCTTCGCCTTCGGCAAACGGGATGTGCAGGATGTTGGTCATGTCGCGTCCTCTTCGCTCAGGAGCCCTTCATCCACGAGGCGGCGGGCGAGAGTATCAGGGGTGGTGAACAGATGTGTGTTCCATCCCCGCTCTGCCGCAGCTGCGATATTTTCAGGGCGGTCGTCGGTAAACAAAAGCCGGTTCGGGGCAACCTTGCTGCCGCGTTCCAGGTGTTCATAAATTTCGGGTTCAGGCTTTAGCGTGCCGAGATAGCCAGAGACATAGGCCTGATCAAATTCCTTGAAGAAGGGGTAGACTGTGCTTGCCAGTTCGAACGGGCCGATGCCGAAGTTGGACAGGGCAAAGACAGGAACGCCTGCACGCCTCAGATTGCGTAGCAGTCTTACGGAGTGGGGGATTTCGGCATAGGCCATCTTCAGCCAGCTGTCATGCCATTGGCGGATTTCGTCGGCCCAGGCAGGGTGACGTTCGGCCAGGTCATAGACTGCGCTTTTAAAGTCATCTCCCCGATCCAGTCCTTCGTTCATGCCCAGCAGATCGACCTCCTGAAACAGGCGCATGCGCTCTGCCTCTCCCAGTCTGCTGTCATAAAAACGCTCGGGATCCCATTCGATCAGGACGCGACCAATATCAAAAACGACGGCATCAATAGGCATTCGTGTCTCCTAGCCGGTTGAGCGAGGTCTGGGGCGGGGGGCAGGGCGGTTCCTGCGGGTTTCGCGCCAGACAGAAACAAGGCCCGCGCCAATAATGAGCGCAGAACCGATCCAGACGGCAGGCTCGGGCCATTCATCGAACACCAGAACGCCCCAGAACACAGCCATAGGCATGGCGATATATTCAAATGGCGCCACCAGACCAGCTTCGCACAGGCGATAGGCCTGGCTGACGAGATAGCCTCCGACCGATCCCGCCAAGCCAACAGTCAGAAACAGAAGCCAGTCCTCTGGAGCAGGCCAAACCCACGCGCGCAGGACAAACTGCAAGGCGGCGCTGTCACTGGTCGCAAAGCGACCGTCGCCCGTTGCAAGCCCGACAAGAGCACTGACCACGAGAAAACCCAGCGTTGGATAAAACGACAGCGTCGCCGCCTTGTCGCTTCCACCGGCCCGCCGGGTCAGCACATGCAGCGTGGCATAGCCACAGGCGCCCAGAAACGGCAGAAACGCTGCGGCCTGAAAGGTGCCGGGTCCGGGGCGCATGATAATGAGAATGCCGAGAAAACCGACCGCAACAGCAAGCCATCGCCAGGGGCCGACCCGCTCTTTGAGAAAGATGACCGAAAGTGTGGTGACGACCAGGGGCGTTGCAAAAGCGATCGCCACGGCCTCGGCAATGGGCATGATTGCAAGGCCTGTGAAAAAGCAGAGGTTCGCAAACAGAACAGCAAGACTGCGCAGCAGATGCAGCCGCGGTTGGCGGGTGCGCAGGATGCCACCCCCCCCTTCCAGCGGGATGATGACAGCCATCAGCACGATCATCGCCACAATCGATCGCAGCATGACGACCTGATACAGCGGGTAGTCCCCCGACAGAAATTTGAAGATCACGTCGATGACGGAAAATGCAACAGCGGCACCGATGGCGGCGAAAATGCCGAACAGGCTGACCTTTGCAGTGTCACTCATTGTTGCGCCTCCACCGTTCTAGGGACGATCCTTCGCGCAAAAGCTGTGCTGGGGCAATGGGTGGAGATTGCAAAAAGAGCTGAAACCGATAATCGGTGCCAATCGGGTGAGCGACGGTGGCTTTCTGATCCTAACCCGCGGATTTTGCTGCGCGGATTTCGCGCTCTAGCGCATCAAGAAAGCGGGACCGGTCCGCCTTGCCAAAGGGTTTGCCCCCACCACCTGCAGATAGCGGATTTGCAGCCCGCAAATCAGCCATCAGGTCGCGCATCGCCAGCTGCTGGCCGATGTTGGCCTCGGTAAAGCGTTCCCCATTGTGGCGCAGCACACGTGCCCCCGCTTCGATGCATTTCGATGCAAGGGGTATGTCGCCGGTTACAACGACATCACCTGGGCCGCAGCGCTCCGCGATCCACATATCGGCGACATCCGCCCCTTCGGACACGATAACGGTTTCCACCAAGGGATTTGGCGATGGTCTCAGCCCGCCATTGGAGACGATGAACATGCGCCACCCATGGCGGGTGGCGACACGTTCTGCTTCGGCTTTCACCGGACAGGCATCTGCGTCAATGTAAAGCGCGCTCATTCGGCGGCTTTGCTTGCAGCTTTGCTTGCAGCTTTTTCTGTCTTCTCTGCGTTCTTTTTCGGCGCAGGTTTTTTCGCCTTGGAGGGGGCCATCACCTTGTATTCATCTGGAATTGGCATCCGGTTGAACGCATCCAGACCAGCGATTTTGTAGGCCTCGGCAAGGGTGGGGTAGTTGAAGGTGTTCTGAACAAAGTAATCAACTGTGCCCTGCAGGTTCAAAACGGCCTGGGCGATGTGGATCAGCTCCGTTGCACCCTCGCCCACGATTTGGACCCCAAGAACCCGGCGCGTCTTGAGCGAGAACAGCATCTTCAGCATACCGTGCTCCAGCCCCATGATGTGGCCGCGCGATGTCTCGCGGAAGCGGGCGATGCCAACTTCATAAGGAACGCCGCGTTCTTTCAGCTCTTCCTCGGACATGCCGCAGGTGGACATTTCCGGCACCGAATAGATGCCATAGGGGTACCAGGGGCTTTCCGGGACGGTTGGGACGTCCATTGCATGACAGGCCGCAACACGGCCCTGTTGCAGCGACGTGGACGCCAGCGAGGGGTGGCCGATCACGTCACCGGTTGCATAGATGTGCGGCACCGCTGTCTGATAGGTCTTGCGCTCAACCGCGAGGCGGCCGCGATGATCGGTTTCGAGGCCAACCGCCTTCAGGTTCAGCTTTTCGGTATTGCCCATGCGACCAGCTGCAAACAGCAACATTTCGCCGCGCACGTGGCGTCCGTTGGCCAGGGTCACTTCGATATGTTCGCCTTCGTCCTCAATCTTTTCGATGGCAGAGCCAAGACGCAGATCGACACCGTTTTCACGAATCTGGTGGGTGAACTCCTGGATCAGGGTCCGGTCAATGAAGTCCAGGAAACTGTCGCGCGGTTCGATCAAGGTCACGCGCACATCAAGGGCAGAGAACATGGTGGCATATTCAACGCCGATAACGCCGGCCCCCACAACGATCAGCGAGCGGGGGATCTCTGCCATTTCGAGGAATTCGTCACCAT
>Ga0160419_100071_pt1 | contig 67669 bp, 54 predicted proteins | sample CelAP2metagpilot_2_FD_108196 | JGI IMG/M metagenome (GOLD analysis project Ga0160419, IMG submission 108196) | Phycosphere-associated microbial communities from Cellana algal ponds in Kailua-Kona, Hawaii, USA - Cellana AP2-4-25 metagenome pilot ...
AGCAGCAGCCCTAGCAGCACCAGCATCAGGCATCCTGCCCCTCTCGTCGCCCCTCCGGCCTCCCACCCGCCCATACCCCCCCTTCTTCTCTCCTTTCCTCCTCCCGTCCCCCCCCCCCCCTCCCCCCCCCGCCATTCTCTTTCCCTCCAGCCCCTCCCCCGGTCGAAGCGCTCTGAGACTCGAGGGCAAGCCCAGCCTGGCCTCCACATACCAGATCAACCTCCGCACACGAGAGCGATAAAGGCGGTTGGATCGATTGGGCACAATCTTGGCTCCATCGTATATTTCCTCCCACAGCGGAGGGGACAAGGAAAGCTTGACGCGAAGGTCATCAGGATAGAACCCACGTTCGGGACTCATGCTTCCGTCTAGCTCCAGTAACGTGGCCAACGTCTGCTTGAGTATCTCAACGGTTTCGACATCGTCGTCGTATGTCTTCTTCAGCGCCCTCCCGTTCGAATCCTCTCTTTTTCCATTGTTCCCCCTGCCGCTGCCGTTGCTGTTCCTGGTGCTGCCGTAAGAGGAACGCTTCTTCCCGTATTCCCTCGGATCGTCCTTACCACGGCTACTGCTGAGGCTCCTGCTCCTGCTCCTGCTCCAACTCCTGCTGCCATTGCTACTGCTGCTCCCCCAACTCATGCTACGGCTACGCGAGCGTGACATGGAGCAGGAGCGAGAGCGAGAGCGAGAGCGGCTGTTGCGGGCCTTGGTCATGGGGGAGGCGGAAGCACGTCGAGGGGAAGAGCGGGAGAAGGAGGAGGACGAGGAAGAGGAAGGGCTACGATCAGATTTCTGCACCTTTCGGTCCACCGCCTCTTTGGTCGTGATGTTGTTGCTGTTCCTGCGGCCGCGGGGAGTAGAAGAAGCTTGCCCTTCCTTCGCTCCCTCGTCCTCCTTCTGAGCAACAGTCACATCGTTGCTAAGGCTGCTGCTGCTACAGGTCAGCCCCCCCCCAATCTGGCTCTCCTCCTTCCTCCCCTCTTTGGCCTCTATCTTTCCCTCGGTGACTTCCCCGTGGTCGTGATAGATCAACGCCCCTGCGTCATCATCGAAGTGGCCGTCCGGGACCTGGTCCCTCTCACTACCGCAGGGCATGCGCACCGACTGCTGACTCGATACAGCATCGTCCTCCTCCCTCCTATCCTCCTTCCCTTTCCTCTTCCCTCCTTCCTCCGCTCCTTTGATCACATCCAACACTTCGTTAGCAGAGGATGGATCCCAGACATGAGGCGCCGCCGAGGGGAACATGGCTACAGCTGCATCCTCTGTCGTCGCTGTAGTCTCAGCTTGCATCTCGTCCGGATTGCCACTGCCCTCCACAGCCTCCACCATGAGATTCTGTGTCTTAATGGACACGTCGCACGCAAGCTCCATCGTATTCTTCGGCGTGGTCTTATACGCAATCATCTCTCCCTCCTTCACCTCCTGCTGCTGTAAATGCTGAAGCTGCTGTTTCAACAGCTCCATGGCCTTGCCCAACTCCTTTCCCAGTCCATCATTCTCCCCCTCCTGCAAAGATTCGAGCAGTAATGTCAGTTGCCCACGGAATGTTTCACATGCCGAAGTGTCGACGGCAGTAGATGAAGAAGATGCAGAGGCAATCATCACTTGCACGAGCTTGACCAGAGCGGTCGCCGCACTCTTGCGGACCCTCTGCGCAAACGTAGGGACGGTGGGCAAGGCAAGAGACGCCTCCGAAATCGCTGCATCACCCGCAGCCATGGAAAGCGAGGCCGTGATGGGCGTGCTCTCGCGGGTGGGTGAGACGTTGAAGAGACCCACGACCGCGGTGGCGGCAGAGGAAGCGAGAGTGGGCACGAGGCCAGCGTGACGCCCCAACAGGGCGCAAGCCAGGCTTAAGACACGTTCGTCGGCATTAGAAGGATTCTGCACGACTTGAAGGAGCGTTGTGTATTGCTCCTGCTGCTGCGTTGCGTGCTGTTGCGGGTCCGTATCTGTGGCGGGTTTGAAATGGGAAGATGTCAGGGGTGAGCGCGGGTGGAGGGGGATGGGGGGAAAGCAAGGACACCAGAAAGTCACGTACCCGTGGTGGTAAGAGCCAGGTCAATGTCGTAGATGGCATCCAAGCTGATGGCCGCCATGGTGTGCTGTGTTTGTAGGGATGGGGAAGGGGCGTGGTTGGTGTGATCGAGCTTATGGGCGTCTTCGTGCTAGGATCAAAGTCGGACATGTTTGCTCTGGATTGTGAGGGCAAGTGGCGGCACCGGTTCCAGAAATGGCTAGTTATACAGCCCTCCCAAATATGCCTGGCTTCTGTGGGATGTATGGCGCTTTGGGCGGTGGGTGTGGGGTTGGTCGCAAGCCAGGAAAAGGGCAGCAACATCTAGACAGACGGGAGAGGGTCTCTCTCTGCTTCTCCAGAACCAGATTGACAAAGCCACGCTAGGGGGTCGGTGTGCTGAAATAGCCACAAACATTGGTTTGAAGGCCTTTAAGAGCCATGCGAGGAAGTTCTCAAAGTACATGGCTGCACGCATGGACACGGAGGGTAAAAGCCCATATTTTAAAATCGGGGGATCGCCAAGGAGAAGCCAAACCGGTGCCAGCAGTCGCGTGACTATTAGATCATGGATGTATTTCGCTATATTCCTGCCGCTGCATGCACACACTAGCTCATGTCCTTTGGTAAACTATGATATTTCAAACCTTTCCTCCGATGAAACCGAAACTTCGTCCCCCCCTCCCCATGCGTGCTGACGCCTTCAATCGGCCCTGCAGGCACGACACTTGAGGGCTGGTTATGTCCTCAAATTATGTTTTCCAATCTCTGCGGAGATTTCCACCTCACTTGATAACGACAAAGATGAGAAGGAGGGACATGGGGAAACAAGAAAAACAAGACGCACTATCAAAGAATCAATACCTGAATCGACTGCAGTGCGTCACTAAAGGATGAGGAGGCCTCCTGACAAATAGCAAGTACAAGCACATCGCAATTTTTTGGAAAGCTTTAGTTCATATAGCGATCAAGAAGAGGATACAATCAATTCACTCAAGCATGGAGTAAGGATTCAGAGAAATAACAGTGTGCTTCGTAGACGCTCGTCATCTCGAACACAAAAAAAGAAAGGACAAAAGAAAAAAACCCAAAAACACATTCAATGACGACGAAAAGATTTCTTCTATCATCGTCATCCATCATTTTTTTTACATTACATTTTGGTTCCTTCTTCAATATTTCTCACATTCTTACCCTACTTTTATCCCCTTCTTCCCTCAATAATCGCTCCGTCTCCTCCAATATCTCCTGCCCCGTCAAACCAATCGTATATGCCTCCTCCACCTCAACCCCATTCTCCCTCGCCGCCTCCTTTACAATCTCCAAAACCTTCTCTGGACCCGTCTTACTCAGATCGAGTAAATTACACGCCACTTCCATAAACCCTCTGTCATGTCTCAAAGTCAAGGCCTCCACCCCCTCCGGTCCTCCATCCTTGCTTCGCACCGCACGCGTCACCCTGGCCGCAACCGCTTTCTCCGATGTTTTCAACCGAATGTTATAATTCTGGACATAAGGCACCGCACCACAACAAAGCAACCCCAACTTGGGATCTATGCGGGTAGGCCCGAAATCAGCATGGGGTATCTCGCTGTCAAGTGCCAGCCCCTTGAAATAGGACGTGCTCCTCCGCACTTCCGCCAACGATCTAGAACTACATGCCCCATACATCAAAACCGGCACAGGCCACTTCTCCCCAACCCTTTGTCCTAGTACTATTGCGACGTTCCGGGCAGCCTCCAACGGAGTGCTCCCCAGGGGGTGGAAGGAAACATGATCCACAGCGCCCACCCGCGGATGGGTGGCATCGCTGTGCAGGGTCATGTCTAAATTCTCCAAAGCCTCGTCAATCACCCTCAAAGCCACCTCCAGCACAGGTCCCGGGGGCCCACCCAATGTAAAATTGCTGCGGTGGTAGACGGCGTCCGTGAAGCGCTGGACCAATGCACACAACCCGGGAGAGGCCGTGCGTGCCACTTCGGCCAGGCGATCCAACACGACTTGATTCCTGCCTTCGGAAACATAGACCTTGCAACACACGAGCAGACGGGCAGAGGACGGCGGGGAAGCGATGACGGGGGGTGTCAAGGGCATGGGTTGGACAGCTTGCTCGGGGAATGACGATTATGAGAGTCGGGCTGTCTTGCTGGTGCCAAGACAGGAGGAGGTTCAAGCTGCTGCCTTGCCGCTATCCTGTGCTTGGAGGTCTGTTTGTGGGTGTGAATGTGGAGATGTGAGTGTAAGGGCTCGGGTACAAGGGATCGTGGGGATGTAGTATGAATGCAGCAGATGAAAATTGCAAGCTCTGCGTTATATTTTCGGGCGAAAGGACTGCTAATCGGATGCAGAACAGCCCATTCAGCGCTACTGATGTACCGCAATTTGAGCTTATTCCCCTTTCTGTCAAAAAATATCGCTCCCACACCTTATAGGCACAGCTGACATACGCCGAGCATCTGAATCGGTAGCATTCAGGGTTGACGGGGGCCCTACAAGACGGGAAGGAGAGGGTGAGAGGGAGATGGAGGAGGCCGGTGATACGTCGACGCTGGCCATGGTGGCGTCCATCGTTGAAACGCCTCCCTCCAAACACAAGGCATTCAACCCCACCACGAAGAAGGTTTCATGCCCGCAGCATGAAGATGTGGTTATCGCCCGGCACAAGCTGCGGACGGGTGTCATCTCTATTCCTTGCTGGCGGTGCATTGGAGAGATAGCGCTTCGTTTCGAGGAAGGGGAAACAGCAGCCGAGGCCCGTGTGCACTACTTGCACGAGGCCTTGCAATCGGAGAGGGAACGTGCCGTGGTGCTCGAACGACGGGCCGTCACTTTGGAAGAAGAGAAGGATGGCCTCCGAGACCAAATAGCTCGGCTCGTGGAGCAAGTGGCGGGCTTATCGGAAGAGCTCTCGCATGTCATAACCATGAACAAGCGCTTGGAATTACATCTAGCAAGTAATCGACCTGCTTCCTGCTTCACACCCATTTCGCCTCATTCATCCCTTTTTTCCTCCTCAGCGAATGTGGCAGTGCCAGTACCAATGGCAGAGTTCCCCCCAGTGGGAGCAGAAGCAGCAGTAGAGGCACCAGCAGCAGAGACATACCCTGGGTCACGACCACCCACTCCTAGGCAACCAGCAGCAATGGCAGCACTTGTGAAGTCTGCAGGGGCTGTAGGCAACGAAAGCCGCAATACAAATCCCTCTTCATCCACCTTCTCGCCTTTTTCCTCCACGGGCGTGTTATCGCCGGGCATGATTCTCAAGGCCGAAGGTGGGGAGGCAGGATCATCCCTTTCTTCAGGCGTGAAGAGACTTGGTGACGACAAGTATTCCTTTTCACCGTCAGAGACACCTCCGACGTCGGCCACGAGCGGCGACAACAGCAGCAGCCGAGCAGAAGCAGTACCAAAGGCGACAACAGCAACATCGCCAGCGACATCAACAGGATTACAAACATCAGTGTTGGGATCACCAGCAGCAGCAGCGGCGGCGGCGGCGGCAGCGGCAGCAGCAGCGGCAGCAGTTACTTCTCGCAGTACTTCAAGCATGGGTTCTCGAGAGGAGGAAGGAGAGGGGGGAGGAAGGGGGGAAGGGACGCTTCGGCCTGAGTCGCCCATGCCCCAAGCGTTGGGCGCTGGAGGGAGAGAGCGAGGGGTGAAGGGCGAGGTCAAGAGTGAACAAGGTGTGCAGGGATGGGAGCAGCAGCAGCAACAGCAGCAGCAGCAGGGACAAGAGGAGGAGAGGCAGCAGAAGAAGAGAAACAGGAAGAAACGAAAGAGAAAGTGGTCTCTCTTTGGCCGTAAACGAAGATCCTCTTTCAAGTCCCTCCCTCCTTCCCTCCCTCCCCGCCCTTCCTCTTCTGCATCCGACCTTGACAACGAGCTAGATGAAATCTTGTCCGTTGACGTGCTGGCGAAGCGTTTGATTCAGCTGCTCAAGACACGACCAGAGGCCCTTCTAAAGATATACCGAAAATCTGAGATGTTGGAAAAATGGCGAATGGAGGTCCAACTGGACCTGGGGATGGAAGGGAGGGAGAAGGAAAAGGAAAGGCGGATTGAGAGACGGTTGGATGGCAGTGGTAGCGCCTGGGAGAATGAGGAAGTGATAGGGGGGGGGACGGACGGGGGAATCCCTTCTTTTCATATGGAGCACAGTGTCAGTACAATTTTCGCCGACCAGATGGAGCTGGTGGGGTCATTGACCGATCGTATCAAGCAGACAGTAATGAGCCATGTTTCAGACGCTTTCCGCCTTTCTCTCACCACGCCCCGGCTGTTGGAGCAAGCCCTCACAGTGGTGAAGCTGCACAGGGACTTCAACAAGGAGAAGCTGGACGTGGCTCGACAAAAAATGGAGCGGGCGGGAACTAAGAGCCTAGATTGGGTTTTACGTTTGTGTGGGATCGAGGACTGGGACGGCGAGGTGAGGTTGGTCTTGAAGGAAGCTGCGGCCTTGAGAGCGCTGGAAGTGTTTACGGTGGCCCATTTAGAGGCAGCGGCTGCCATGGACGAGGGAGGGAAGGAAGGGTTGAGTAGGGAGGCGGCAATGATTGGCGCGGCGGAATGCTTGCTGGAGGATTTGAAGGAGGTGCTGGGTAGGATTCCCAAGTTTTTTGGGGAGGAACACAAAGCACGTCACTTGATTCGAGGGCAGTATGACGCGCATTTGATGAGGCAGGTGGCGGGGCTGCACAGGCATGGATTGAGTGACGTGGAGATAGGCGATTTGTTTGAGATCAACCGTTTCTTATTGAAGTACCAGAGAGAAGTCGTGTTGCTGGGCGCAGAGGCACCGAGTGCAGAGGTGAAAGTGGCAGCTCAGGCGTGCTTGCAGGAATGTCTGGTCAAGACGCGCCAGCAGATGGGGAGATGGTATGAAGCGATTTTGGGGAGGAGGAGCGAGGTGCTGTTCGATGCGGACGGAAGACCGTTTACGGCTAATCCGGAAGACTTGTTTCAGATCGTGCACACCCAGGTACGAAGAAGGGGGGGAAGGAGGGAAGGAGGAAGGTAGAGGAGGGGCATTTCGCCGGTCATAGTGAAAGTCAAGGTCTTCGATTGAAAGCATAAGGGAGGATCCAGCTCACCCTCGTCCTTCTTTCCTTTCTCTCCCCTTTCCTCATACCAGGTGCGGGTCGCGATGGACGCCGGCGGTTTCGTTGATGATGACCTATGCGCGCTCCTCCTCGTCATTCTCACGGCCCTCAAAGAATATGTCGCGGAGCACCACAACAGTCTGCTGGCACAGCAGCAGCTGCTGCTGCAGCAGAAGGAGCAACAGCAGTTGCAGGAGCAGTTATCAGTATCAGGTTTGTGTGCTGTCGTCAACGATTACGACCGTTTATATGACAAGGCCGCCGAGTTGAGGGATGAATTGTTGGGGAGGGAAAAGCTGTCCCAGGAGAAGCATTATACGCTGATCGATAACGTCATGGATCTGTTGAGCGATGAGCAGGTAAGGGTAAGTTTCGAAGCGACGAGGATGATTGCCTTTCAGGTCATGAAGGACGCCACCGGGAGCTTGCTTGAGTTTTCGCCGTTTGATGTGGACGGCGGTGTTGTGGTGGGAGGAAGAGAAATTGGAGGTGGGGGGGGGGTCCCCTGGGTGGTAGGGGGAGGAGGCGGTGGTAGTATTGGCAGCAGCGACAGCAGCCACATTAGTACCAGTGGCAGCGATGGGAGTAGTGCGCTCCATACCGCTGTCTTCTTAGATGGAAGGAAGCAGCAGCGGCAGCAGCCGCAGCTGTTGCTGAGTAGAGTTGATGCATTGGAAGACGCGCGGTTGACGATTAAGGACTACTTTTCTGATTTGGAGGCGTGGCTACCCGGGTATTTTTTCGCGCATGTCGTCAAGAGTTGTTATGAGTCGTTGGTGAACCTGTACTTGGTCTCAATTTTGAGAGGGAGGACTGTATGGGGGGATGTGGAGGTGGTCGCGCACCGGATGAGGCAGGATAAGCAGACGTTGTTGAGTTATTTTGGGCAGGAGCAGGGGTTGGCCCAAGCGTTAGAGGAGGTTGGAGTGGGGGAGCCCGAGTTGGTTTTTGGGGCATGGGATGCGATAAGGGAGGTGGTCCTTAATGGGGACGGATTGAGGAATGAAAGGACGGCGGCTCTGTTGATGGTGTTGCCACCACCGTGGAATGTGGATGCGGTGTTGCAGATAAGGGCGTTGAGGGGTGAGGAGGTGGGTGACCGGAAAGCGAGGCAGGAAGCGAGGCAAAAACTTGCGGATTGGTATAGGGCTGAGTTGCAGCCGATCGTGCAGGGGGCAGCGTTGGCAGGGAGTAGGAAAGGTAGGGAGGAAGTGAAGGAGGGGGAGAAGACTGCCTTAGTTGTTGGTAGGGAGTTAGCATGGCGATTTCAGACGTCGCCTATGTCGGTGAGGAGAGAGCAGGTACTGGTGTTAGTGGGGGAGAGTGTTTACAATGGGTGAGCTGAAGTGGTAGGAAAAGGGGCCTACGAGGAAAAAGTAAAAGTGAAATACGTCCGGCAGAAGTAAATTGCTTACTGGCTACTTGCTTCTTTGGCCTTATTTTGACTAACAGACTACATGTCCCCTTCCTTTTTGTTCTTGTTTTGATCCTTGACACCCTGAATTAAAACGCTTTTCGTATACCTCTGTACCTTTGGCTATTCTTTTCACCGGACCATTCTTTACACGTACGGATTATTGCGGGGAAGCTTTTGAATCACGGTTTTTATCTCTGTATAGTGGTTCAGAGCAGCCTGACCCTTATCGCGACCTTGTCCTGACCCTGCGTATCAGAGTTAAACGAGAGTAAGGAGATAAACATAGACATGAGTCCTATGTATGTACGGGCATAAAGTTGCTGCCGTAAATGCCCCGGGTCAATTGCGCGTGTGGATGTTCAAGACTATCGCAAATGAATGTAGACACATACCTGGGCGCGCACCGCCAAATGGTAGCGCGGCATCGAAAATGTTGTAGCAATTGACAAAGACCGACCCGGCCTTGAGCGATCGCGAGAGGTACTGGATGGTGTCAGCGCTCTTGCTCCAAATCCCTGCAGCTAGGCCGTACGGCGAGTTATTCGCGCGGTAGGCTACCTCCTCCAAGGTCTTCCACTTGATGATACTCATGACCGGACTGGTGTGTGCGTGTGTGTGTGTGCGTGTATTGATTTGCGTTTGTATATATTGACGTATCTTGACAACGGAGAAGTTTGGCCTTGAGAATAGGAAGAATTCTACTAAACACAAGCTTAAATTACTCTGATTATTCAAGGAGTACCGTCACAGCCATGAGATACAGAAAGAGAGGTTGTTTATACCCTTATCATTCAACACTTCTCCGCCAACACCCTCAACCATCCACAACCATCTACATACCCGAAAATCTCCTCATTCGCAATTGTGTGATGGTCCTCCACCCCCGAAAACACAGTGGGCTCCATGAAGTACCCTTTGGTTCCGATCCTTGCTCCGCCCGTTTCGAGCGTCGCACCGTCTTTCTGTCCCAAACCGACATAGTGCAAAATCCGATCAAGCTGTTCGAGCGACACCTGAGGACCTTGCTCCGAATCTTTGTGGAAAGGATCGCCAACCGTCTTCTTCTGAGCACACGCAACGCTTTTCGCAACGAACTCGTCGTAAATTCTCTCGTGCACAAAAAGGCGGGACCCAGCGGCGCAGCATTGACCGTGGTTCATAAACAGAGCATGATGGGCGTCGTAAACAGCCCTGTCGATGTCAGCGTCCTCGCAGATGATGAAAGGACTCTGAGGTGGGGGAAGGGAAGGGAGGGAAAATGACCAGAAAGACTGTGAGTCCCGATAAAGAACAAACGCATGCGCGCAAACCAAGCGTTTTAAGATTCGCTCGAAGCGCCGTATCTCGTCCCGGCAAACAGTCCAGATTCCATCACGAGACAACCAGTTCGACGTACCTTCCCTCCCAGCTCCAGTGTAACCTTTTTCATATTGCTTTCCGCCGCCGCCTTCATCACATGATGGCCCACTTCAGTCGAGCCGGTGAACGCAACCTTGTCTACATCCATGTGAGAGCACAAAGCCGCCCCAGCCGTCTCACCCATACCCGACACGAGATTCAACACACCAGCAGGCATACCGGCTTCAAGCGCGAGCTCACCAACCCTCAACCCAGTCAAGGGCGTTTGTTCGGCCAGCTTCATCACCACCGTGTTACCCGCCGCGAGCGCCGGCCCAAGCTTCCAGGCTTGCATAAGAAGGGGAAAGTTCCAAGGTATCTGAGAGGGAGGGATGGAGGGAGGGAAAGAAGGAAGGGAGAAAGAAAGATGAGGGTGGTGATTGCAGTCCACTTGTTTCAGTACGTCTTTTATCTTCTCCGTCCCTCCGCTTTGAACTCACAATTTGTCCGACGACGCCAACGGGCTCGTGCAAGGTGTAAGCAAAATAAGGGCCGGCCACGGGGATGGTCTGCCCGTGAATTTTGTCGGCCCACCCTGCAAAATAGCTGTTAAGGGAGGAAGAGGGAGGAAGAAGGAGGGACGGAAGGGAGGGAAGAAAAGAGAGAAGATGATTTAGGACAACAGAAAAATTTTGAGCGCTGAAAACATATGTCTCCCTCCTTTTGTCTCATTCCCTTCCGCCTCCCCTCCCCTCCCTTCTTCCCCTCAACCCCACGCACCGATAGTGGTCGATGGACAACGGTACATCCGCCGCTTTCGACACCGATAGCGGCTTGCCATTATCCAGCGTTTCCAACACCGCCAACTCTTCCTTGTGTTGCTCCATCAAATCAGCCAAACGACTGAGGATCTTGCCTCGTTCCCGTCCACCCATCCTACGCCACGGCCCACTCTCAAAGGCTTTCCGCGCAGCTTTCACAGCCAGATCCACGTCTTCCTTGTCGGCCGCGGCGACCTCCGTGATAATTTCTTCCGTGCGGGGGTCGAGCGTCGTGAAGGTCTGGCCCGAGACGGCGTCTACAAACTGTTAAGAGGGGGGGAACATGGGAAGGAATGCGGGCACTGTTTGGATTTTGACAATTTTATAAATTAATGACTCAATCTAAAGTAAGGGCCCGCCGCGAACCATGTCTTGCCATCTTGAAGGACAGGGGTCACACCGAGAGGGGCAGCATGAGATTTTGGTGATCACCCACCGACATACGCATGTTAGAGTCCTTCGCCAGGCTGACCACCCACTCACCCAATACATTAAGGTCCCTTTTTGATGTACTTACCTTGCCATCAATAAGAAGTTGAGTCACCTTCGGCAGGTGTGTGGGCGTAATTGGGGCGGCATGTTGAAACACCCCGCGTTGTGCTCCTACTCGATGTGCCAAGCTCAAGACACGGCGGGCGCTGGCTTTCGTAATCGAAACGGAAAACATGGTGGACCGGCTCGCCACTCTTGGTGTCAGGATTTTTTAGGCTTGCGGTTGGCTCCTAGGGGCTGAATGATGTAAATGAGTGAGGGACGGCCGAACTTTTTGGTCCACCTTGATCTACGCGTGGAAGCATCTCTCTCGTGTTGGCGAGAAAAAGGCAACGAATGCCCCGAGCCACCATTTTGATTGGATGATCATCACCATCCCAGCTGCACCACGACACCCACAGGCATCTTTTCCTTGCCATTGTTCTGCTAGCAATCATGGTGCTGACCCCGGGCGTGCGGTGGTCTAAACGTCGTTTTCCCCCCTGAAGCGTTGCCCTCTTCTTTCGCCCCTCTCCATTATCTCAGAGATCGAGAGATCTTCATGTCTCGGCGCGTCCGCACCACCACACACACCACCAAACCACACGTACTGCGCACAGACCATATTGATTGCCTTGGAAATATCTTGGATTAGGCGGTGGCACCGCCTATGAGCCCGCCCGCCCGCTGTGGAGAGCAGCCGTTCCGCCATCAACCACCTTTCCGTCCGTCCGCCTTCCATGCCACATCGCAGATGAAAGCACACACCACGGCCCGCCTTGGCGCGGCTCTCCTCCACCCCTCTTTTCCATACAATTGAGCTTGTGTGCAAATGTTATTTTGCAGGGTAATGTCTGGCTGTTTTTTGGGGCCGACCCCCGCGCGCTTGATCTAACGCCGCCGCCATATGACCGCGGCGTCGTCCTTCTTTTCTGTGCACCTCCACCACAACCGGCAAGCCCTCGGTCCGCGATCACACACCCATCGTTTCACAGCCTTATTTATTCCTTCCCTCCATCGCAACCTTCGAACTCCCAAAACAGACCCAATGGCACCAGCCACACCCGCTGTCGCCTTGCTGGGCGCCACGCTGGCGTTTGCAAATGCTTTCGTCCCCCCTACCCCCACCGTCACCTCCTCCTCCCGCTTCGGCAGCATTCGCATGATGGCTGGGAGTGTTGACGGCGCCGCTGCCTCCAAAGCCCCTCCAATGACCTTGACGGAAAAAATCCTGGCCCGAGCCGCGGGGAAGGAGAGTGTTGCTCCCAACGATAATGTGTGGGTGCAAGCTGATAACCTGCTGACTCACGACGTGTGCGGACCAGGAACGTTTGGATTGTTCAAGAAGGAGTTTGGCCCGCGTGCTAAGGTGTGGGACAAGGAACGAGTGATCATCATTCCGGACCACTACATCTTTACGTCCGACCCACGGGCGAATCGCAACGTGGACATCCTGCGTGATTTCGTACAGGAGCAAAATATCAAGTATTTTTACGATATCACCGACCGAGGTGAATTCAAAGCAAACCCCGATTACAAGGGCGTGTGCCACGTAGCCATGGCTCAGGAGGGACACACGCGACCGGGGGAGGTGTTGTTTGGCACGGACTCGCACACGTGCAATGCAGGGGCCTTTGGTCAGTTTGCAACTGGAATCGGGAACACCGACGCAGCTTTTGTGTTGGGGACGGGCAAGCTTTTGTTGAAGGTCCCGGCGTCGATGAAATTTGATTTGAATGGCGAGATCCCTGATTATCTGCTGGCGAAAGACATCATCCTGCAGGTCATCGGTGACATTGGTGTGGCGGGTGCAACATATCGTGCCATGGAGTTTGGGGGAGACGCCATCGGCCAACTTTCAATGGAGGAACGTCAGACGTTGTGTAATATGGCCATTGAAGCCGGCGGGAAGAATGGTATTATCCCTGCGGATGCGGTTACCCAGGAGTATGTGGACGCTCGCAATGCTGGGAACAGGCCTTATACGATTTTCCAGGCGGACCCCGACGCGAAGTACCATTCGAAGTATGCTTATGATTTGAGCAGCCTGGAGCCGGTGGTTGCCAAGCCGCACTCGCCTGATAACCGGGCGTTGGCGAAGGATTGTAGGGACATCAAGATTGACCGTGTTTACATTGGGTCTTGCACGGGGGGGAAGACGGAGGATTTTGTGGCGGCGGCGCGGATTTTGCAAGGCAATAAGGTGTCGGTCCCGACATTTTTGGTGCCGGCCACGAGGAGAGTGTATGATGATTTGTACTCCTTGACGATCGGAGGGAGGACCCTGGCGCAGATCTTTAGAGACGCTGGGTGCATTGACCCGGCCTCGCCGAGCTGCGCGGCGTGCTTGGGGGGACCGGCGGATACGTTCGCGAGGATGAATGAACCCTTGTTGTGCGTGAGTACTACCAACAGGAATTTCCCCGGCCGCATGGGCCACAAGGATGCAGGGATCTTCCTTGCCTCTCCTTACACTGCTGCTGCTTCAGCCGTGACTGGGCATGTGACGGACCCGCGGGAGGTGTTTGAATTTTCAAATACGAGGCACCCGGCCGAGACGTTGGCCTCCGCCCCGGCGAAGAATAGCGTGTTTGCCAAGAAGTAAGGAGTAGGGGAACGAGGGAGGGGAGGGAGGGAGGGAGGAGCTGGCTGAGATGCGCTTGTGAACATGGCGTGTTGATGAAGAGAAGGACGGGGGTGGAATGAAGGGTGACTTGATGTGTACAAGAGAAGGAAAAGTGGAGAATGATGACAAAAATAAGGAAAAGAGGGAGAAGGAAAAGAATAAGAAAAAGGAAAACGAGAGGAGGAGTAAAAAATCTAGGGAAGGAGAGGCGGCGGTGACTCGGAATGATTTAGCAAGCGGTGCAACCTGCGAGGCAAGCGACCAATGAAAGGAGAGGCGAGAAAAGACTTTTAATTAAGGACTACTTTGATTTGGAAACCATGACGACGCAATAAAACAACCATATTTAAGAACAACAACAGCAGCAACAGCGGCAGCCACAACAGCAGCAGTTGTGCATTTATTTTCTTTTGGTTCCACAACCTGTCTTTCTTTTTTTTCTTCATTTTCATTTTTTTAAATATTTGAGTCCACCCACTATCCTTTCAATCATTCACACAAACGCAGGCGATCAAATCGATAACACTCAGCTCGTCCCTCTTTTCTCGTCTGTCCCAAAAAAAATCGCACAGTTTTCTCGGTCCCATTCTTTTTATGTTTCTTCATGTCTTCCGGCATATCTGTTGTAATTGTATGCTCAATTATTCAGGTTTATCAATTCAATGATGGCGACGGAGACGGAACTTAGACAGCACTCCACCTGCCTGGGGCATTATACTCACCCTCTGCTTCCTCTTCTAAGTCCTTCGATTTCAAATCTCCTCACCATTATTTTGACATCCCGGAAAAGTCTGCTCTCTGTGAGCTCAGGCCTCGTTAATCTTCATCTCCACCTCCTCTCCTCTACCCTTCCCATTTTCCTTCTCCTCCTTTGTTTCCTCCCTCCCTTCCTCCCCTTCAACCGGCACCCGCGCAAACGCATCTTCCGCTCCCGTCCACGGAAAGTTCTCCCCGCCATGAATCATATGCGCGAGCAGCAACACCCCTTCCACCAGTCTAATCCCCGGCCTCGCAAAGTAGCCATTGGCATCGACCGCATACACGCGATCTTGCTTCGCCGCTGGTAAATCCATGAACCCATCCCTCTTCATCAACAACTTTGCCTGCTCCGTGCTTTTCTTCAAGTCAAACCCACAGGGAGAGACGATGATGACCTCCGGCTGCCATGCCAGCACATCATCCCAAGGCACACGAACCGAATCCTTGCCTTTCCTGCTGTTGGCGTCGTCTCCACCGGCCCATTCCAACATCTCACCCACCCAATGACCCCCCGCGAAGATCGGATCGATCCACTCCACGAATGCCACACGCACCGCCTTTCCCCCTTCTTTTCTGCTCATCACCGCCTGGACATTCTCTCTGATCTCCTTTACTTTCGCTCTTGATTCCTGGACCCACTTCTCGGCCTCCTTTTCTTTGCCTGTGGCGCGGCCCAGTTCCAGGTAGGCAGATAGCACTTCTTCGAAGGTTTTGGGGGTCTGCCACACGATGGTGGGAGGGGGCTTCAGAGTTTTTAGGACCTGTGAAGGTTTGATTGAAGGGAGGTGTCGGGGACATTGAGACATGTGGATGCCGATTAGTCTTTCAGCAGTGGCCTCCTGGCCTCCTCCTTACATCATAAACGGTAAGGAAGAAAGGCAGATCTCTTTGTCCTCACCCATGATCACCCAAGTACATTCTGGCTTTGGGTCAATTTATAAGGTCAGATCAAGTGAATACATTCATGAACGACAAAAATAAAGACCAAAATAACAAGCAAAACATACCTGAGTGACTTCATTCCCGGAAGGCCCGCAGACCTGGCAAAGATTTTGCGTGACCAGCAAGGTGGGCGCCGCAATTCTGAGCTTGTCCTCGTTAACGTTGTAAAGGGATTTGCCCGATTTGAGACGAGCAGAAACCGCTTCATCGATTTCTTTCATGGTCAGACCTTCAAGATCCAGGACGCACTCGACAACGACAGGTTTTTGTTTGGCCTGTTTTGGGGGTTAAGGGACGAATTGAGGAGTGAGGGGTGGATGAATAAAGGGGTGATCGCTTTGACTCCATGATCTTCAGAAGAGGAGAAAGGAAAACAAGACCCTTACCTCGGGAGGGTAGTCGCATTCGTGCGTGATGCCACAGACCAAGTCGCCCAGGCCCAGACTGAAAAGCATTTCGGTCGCGGCGGGCAAAAAGGAGGCAATGCGTAAAGGCAGGGTGGCTACCGTGGCAGCTGTTGCAGCGGCAGTAGAGGCAGTCATAGTAGCGGGTGCCTTCTTGTCTTTGTGATAGAGGATTGTGTGGGCGTAAAGAAGTGTGAGGCGCCTGGGAGTAGAGCTGGGGTAAGTGGCCCTGCCACAATGTGTGCAGTCGTAATCAAGTGCCTTAGAATGCAAGCCGGAGGCCGACAAAAGCGCAGTGAGATTCAAACCACATATATGGTGAGTTGGGATACATCTGGGTGTGAAGCACATGCTCGGCCATCTTTGACAAAAGACGGACGCCTGCATGCTTGGCAAATGCCCTTGAAAGAAAGAGGGGAGGTCGATGAAAGAGCGTGGATGGGTTGGAGGAGCTCGAAAGGCGCGGCACATTTGCACAAAGGGCGAGCTGGTTAAAAAAGCTTGTACGAAAGGGCCTGTGGGTGTGCGGGGTGGGCTTGGGGTGTTGTTAAAACTTTCCCAAGGGCTGCTGTGCTGATCACGGCCATGTTGCTGCTGCGTTGCTGCTGCGTCGCTGCCAACGTTTCTCTGGGGCGGCCTCATTCCAACCCAAATTCTTCGCCTCCTGCCCCCCGCTTTTAATTCCGCACTATCCCTCAATCGTGTCGGGTCTTGTCATGCAGGGCAATTGGACATGCACTTTGTAGTAATTCAAAGCATCAGCTAGCCCGAATCCGTCCTCAATCGCTACCTCTCGTCTCTCTCCCCTCGTTCTTGTTCCCACCCCGGACACCAGCCCCCACTTCCTACATGTTTAGACGCCAAGCTTCTGCCAGTCTGCCTGCTGTTGCTTCTTCCCCCGGCCCTTCCACCACACCTGCAAGCTTGCGAAGGGCCAAGAGCAACCATTCCTTCTCGAGCACTAGCAGCGGCACCATTCCCACGAACGCCCTTGGTGGAAGCAGTGCGCGGGGGTGGTATTTGGAAGACGACGAGGAAGAAGGTTTTGGGGATAGACGAACACGGTCCAATTCACTGACTTCCTTGGGAAGTGGCGTTGTCTCCTCACCTTTGCCCAAAGCGATTAGCAATTCGTCGTTGGTCATGATGTCGGCGACTGGAGGGCTAGGTGCTCTTGCGCGCACCGGGAGCTGCATCGCCAGCAGCGGCAACAGTAGCAGCAGTGTAGCACGGTCTCTATTTTCATCCACGAGGCGGTGGTCATCGTTGTTGCGGGGCATGGAGCATCTATGGGAGGGGGAGGAAGGGAGGGGAGGAGGGATGGAGATGAGCCCGCAGGAAACGGATCGGTCGTATCGGTTGATCAGGTGAGATTGTGTGCAGGGTGGGTGGGGATGGGCGGTGACTAGGGTTCCTGGAGCGGATGTCTCAGAAGTATCCTTCCCTTCATCCCTCCTTCCCTCCCTCCCTGTCTCATTTAGGCTTCCCAACAACTTGAAGGCCATCGTCGTCTCTGACCCCACAACTGAGAAGGCAGCAGCAGCGTTGAGTGTGCGTGTGGGGGCGAAGCACGATCCTGCGGAGGCCCCTGGTTTGGCGCATTTCTGCGAACACATGGTGAGGGGGAGGGAGGGGATGAAGGAAGAAGGAGAGAGGATGTCCATGATAGGCATACATACCAAGAGAGAAGTAGTGTTGGTAAATGTCGTGGAGAAAAAGGGTCAAGACAAGAGAGCGACAAGAGGGCCAGGGGACACAGGAAACACGAACGCTTATCTTCTCCCACTCCCTCCCTCCCTCCTTTCCTCCCTCCCTTGCCCCCTCCCTCCCCTTTCGAAGCTCTTCCTCGGCACTGAAAAGTACCCGCGCGAGAACACGTACAAAGACCTGGTCAGTAAAAGTGGGGGCTCTTCCAATGCCTCCACGTCCATGGACCTCACCCTCTACAAATTCGAATGCTCGGCTGATGCATTCGAGGACGTGCTAGACGTCTTTGCGCAGTTCTTTATTTGTGAGGGGGGGGGGGAGAGGGAGGGAGGGAGGAAGGAAGGGAGGGAGGGAGTGACCTCGGCCGGGTACCAGGTGATCCGACCATCGGTCAAACGACTGACAATTCCCCTCGTCCCTCTCTCCCTTCCTCCCTCCCCCCCTCCTTCCTTCCATCTCTCTCTCTCTCTCCAGGCCCGCTGTTCACCGAGTCCGCCACCGCCCGCGAGCTCATGGCCGTCGATTCGGAGAACAGCAAGAACCTGATAGCCGACAGCCGGCGCCTCCTACAGATCACCAAGGCCGTCGCTGAACCCTCCCACCCCTGGGCTAAATTCTCCACGGGAAACCTGCAGACTCTCATCCGACCCGGATTTGACACACGGCGGGCTTTATTGGCCTTGTATGAAGAGTAAGCGAGGGAGGATGGAGGGGAGGGAGGGAGGGAAGGAGGGAAGGAGGGAGGGAGGACAGAAGGGAGCAGACCGGGGCATTCTAGCATCGAACTCGTCACTTACTCGCCCTCTTTTCCTCTTTCCCTCCCTCTTCAGAAGAGATAACCTGGATGCGATTGAAGACGCCCGTACTCACCCTCCCTCCGTCCCCCCCTCCGTCCTTCCCTCCCTCCTCTTGGTCAGGCACTATCATGCGAGCAAAATGGCCCTTGCCCTCGTGGGGAGGGACAGCCTGGACGTGCTGGAGGCCATGGTCCGTGAGAAATTCAGCGCCATCCGCGATGAGAAGGGAGGGGAGGAGAGAGGGAGGGAGGACGCAATGCCGTTTCAGAATCCGTTCCCTCCCCGTTTCATGCCTGTGGTGAGCAGTGTCAACGCTGGGAAGCAGCCGAATGGCTGTAGTGGTAGCAGCAGCAGCAGCAGCAGCAGCAGCAGCAGTAGTAGTAGTAGTAGTAGTAGATTAGCATCAGCAGCAGCAGCAGCAACCACTGAACTAGAAGCCGCCACCCCCCTCATTCGTGTTGTTCCTCTCCGGGACATGCGCGAACTCCGCCTCTCCTGGCCTCTCCCTCCCTCCCGCCCTCAATACCGTTCTCCCCCTACTCGTCTGCTTTCCCACCTGTTTGGCCACGAGGGAGAGGGATCAATCTTCTCAGTGTTGCACCGAGTAGGGTGGGCGAGTGGAGTCCACGCTGGCCTGGGGACGTCGCAGGAAGAGTTCTGTCTGTTTGAGTGCACCGTGGCCTTGACAGAGGAGGGGCGCAGACATTGGCAAGACGTGGTGAGCCTGGTATTTCAGTACGCGCACTTGATTGGGCAGGCATCACCAGGTACGTCTTGCCCTCCTCCTTTCCCTCCCTCCCTCTCTCCCTTCCTTCCTCCCTCCACAGCATCTTGTCACAGCTTCCAGGCCATTGACCCTCCCTCCCTCCCTCCCTCCCTCCCCTAGAGGATCTCTCCGCCATGTGGGACGAGCTGGGGGTCATCTCCTCCACCTCTTTCCGCTTCCAGCAAAAGGCACAAGAGTATGCCTACGCACCCGATTTGGCGCGAAGGCTGCAGCACTTCCAAGATAGACACATCTTGAGTGGAGGCCACCTCTACGATAGCTTGGACTTGACGGCTCTCGGAGATTGCTTGGCCGGAATGACGGAAGAAAAAGCCCTACTCTTTCTAATATGCAAAGAAAACGAGCAAGAGCAACAACAGCAGCCTCCTCCCTCCTCCTCCTCGTCCTCGTCGTCCTCCTCCTTCTCCTCCCTCATCGAGCCCTGGTACCAGATTCCCTACACACTTACACTCCTCCCCTCCCACACCCTCCGCTCCTGGACCTGCGCCCACGTCGACTCCCTCCATCTCCCCCGTCCCAACCCGTTTATTGCTGAAGACTTTGACGTCCTCTCCCCCCTCTCCTCCTACGAGCCCCCCTCCGCCACGCCCTCGCCCCCTACGCGGGTGCTGCTAACCCCCTCTGTGGAAGTGTGGCATAAGATCGATCGATCGTACCGGCAGCCCCGGGCTTACATAGTCCTTGAATTCGCTTCGCCCACGGTCCAACGCGATCCAGGGGCAGCAGAATTGCTGGTGAGATACGTGGAGCATGCCCTGCAGGAGAGCACGTACGACGCCATCGTAGCGGGCTTGGGTTGGAGTGTGGGGACAAGCAACAATGGATTGACCTTACGGTACGGAATCCAGTGTCATTATCTCTTACTTTTTTTTTAAATCCATTGTTTTGATTTTCGTTTTTTATATTGGTATCCCCCGCTTCCCTCCTCCTGCCTCAACTGGTCAACGTCTGCTTCTTACGCTCTTGCCCTCCCTCCCTCCCTCCTTCAGCTTCTCCGGCTTCAGCCACAAGATTCAAACCCTCCTTCACAAGGTTTTGGAATCTCTCCTCTCCCTCTCCCTCCACGAGGGGCTATTCGCCCTCATCAAGGAGAAGCAAATCGACGCATACAACAATATCGCCCTGGCCCGTCCTGATGAACACGGGCAGATGTTTCTTTCCCTCCTCCTGACAGAGGGGAGGTGGGCCTGGAGGGATAAGCTGCGGCGGGTGGAAGGCATGCAGATGGGAGATTTGGCGGCCTTCCACAAGGAGATGCTGGGCAGGCAGAACTGTGTCAAGGTGGGGGTGTTTGGCAATGTGAGCGAGGAGAGTGCCCTGGGTGTTGGGGAGCAGGTGGAAAGGCTCTTGAGGAGGAATGGACGCTTCGAGCCCCTGTCGCCCAGCGTGCAGGTAATAACCCTAACCCTAACAGAGGGAAGAACGGAGGGAAAGAAGGAGGAAGGGAGGGTGTGTGGATATTGGTGTGAAAGTGTACATGCCTGAGCATCTGTCTCTCACCTCGTCTTTCCCTCCCTCCCTCCCTCCAGCCCCACACCCGTGTGGTCATGCTCGAGAAAGGGATCGACTACCGCTTGCGTGCGCCGGTGCCGAACGAAACCGACGTCAACTCCTCCCTCACTACATACTTCCAAGCTGGCTTGGTGAGTCCCTCGCAGACAGCAGCTTTGATATTGCTCGCACAGATCATAAAGGAGCCGTGTTTTACGCAGCTGCGGACTCAGGAGCAGCTGGGATATGTCGTGGCATCCGGCGTGAGGTTGACATGGTTCCGCTCTTTGGTAGCCGGGATTTCCTTTCGTGTGTTGAGTAAGACGCATGGTCCGGACGAAATATTGAACAGATTGGAGGCATTTTTACTACAAGTCCAGTCGTTGTTGTCCTCCCTGCCGCCTGCTGAGTTGGAGAGGCACAAGAAAGCATTGATCACTAACTTGTTGGAGCCGCCCAAGAAGCTAGTAGGAGAAGCGGGGATGCACTGGGGGGAGATTGTGAATGAAACGAGGGAGTGGAGACGGAATAGGCTGTATGTAGAGGGGGTGGAGACAACGAGACGAGAGGATTTGGAGAGGGTGTTTGGGGAGGTTTGTTTGGGGTTAGGGAGGGAGGGAAGGAGGAGCTTGTCGGTGATGATGTATGGAAAGAATCATCGGATGGTGGAGGAAGGGGAAATGGGGGGGAAGGAAGGAGGGAGGGAGAGAGGACGGGCGGTGTGGTTTAGGGAGGAGGATTGGTTGGCGTTCCGGATGTCGAGGCCACTGTTCCCGTGTTCCCCAACGGTGTTGAGTAGTAAGTACTAGAGAGGGAGGGAGGGAGGAAGGGAGGAAGCAAAGAAAAGAATGGAATTTGAACTTCATTGTCGCGTGGATTAATATGATTCGAAGGGGAGATAAGTAAAAAAAGTAAATGAAAAGCAACTGGAAGGATGCGGGAGAGCCTGTGCGAGGGACGAGTGAGATGCAAAAGGGGACAATCACACGCTGCTGCTGCAGCCAGCTGTCACTTCGAATGATCTCTCTGGGCGGAAAGTCAAATAGGACAGAATGAGAGCAGATGAGTAAAAAGACGGGTGAAAAGATTAAGGTCTCGACCTTTACGATAACACTCTGCTACACATGAATGCCACGATTAAAAACCTGTACAGAGATGAAGAAGAAAAGGAAGAGAAATAGAGAGCTCGATTACCATGCCTGCGTGTCTTAATCTATGTAATGCCTTTTTTAAGCTACTTTTGTACCTCTCTCTTTCTCCCTTCCTCCCTCCTTTCCTCTCTCTAATTTGTCTGTGTCGCCTCCTGGTCCAGCGGAATTGCGCATATGGACGATTTAAAACGACTTTTGTTATCATCATCTTTATTGTTAAATCGCGTCGAATACGAAACGTAAATTAATGCCTGGGCATCTTTATCGTACACACGACGAACACGAATAGTCTTGAAGAGGAGGGAACGGGCTTCGGAAAACACCTCCTCGCCTTGCTTCGAAGTATCGATCTGACGGAAGGGAAGAAGGCAGTGAGAAAATGAGTAGAACAACTAGCACTAGTAGGAAGCTATTATTGACGATCGAGTACAAGCACGTCTACCGTATTCTCCCTCACTTCTGCACTCCCTCCCTACCTCCCGCCCTCCCCCAAACTCACATCCCCCTTCACCACCAGGCCCGTCCGCACGCACGCCACGGAGGCTTGGCTCGGATCCGAGAAGAAGTCCTTCGCGAGTCTCTCAGTGATAGGGCGCTTGAAGTCAGAGACATACAGGGTCACCCCTTTTACCTTAGGATCCTAATTTGTGTGTGCGTGTGTGCCAGAGGCAGAGGGTGAGCCAGCCAATGGTGGGGACAAGGTTGAGGAAAGAGGGGTGGCAGGGAATGAGAGGAAGAGCAGGAGAGAAAATAAGAACCAGAAACTGACCTGGAAAGCCTCTACATTAATAGTGTCTTTGAAGACGAGGCCAGAAGCTGGTATATCCGCTACCTGTCGACGGTCTTCCGCAGCGTGAACCACGAAAGAGGAGGGCGAGGAAGGGAAGGAGGACGAGAACGAGGGGAGGAGGGAGAGGGAAAGGGGGAAGATGGTGTTGGCAAGCAGACGGAAGTTTCCTTTCATTTTTGAAGGAGGCGGGGAAGGGAGGGAGGCAGGGGAAGGACGGCTGTTGCCGGGCTTGAACAGTTGGAGTACAGCAGCGAGACCGGAGATGGCCCAACTCTCTATGTGTTCGATAACTTTGCCTCCTTTTAGAGGATCATAGCGGTGAAGGGTACTCCCTTCAACGTCAATAAATGGACGCCATGGCAAGGCGAGCTCGCAGGTCAGCCGCCATTGCGTTTTGACAGTTTGAGTGGTACTGGCGAAGGAGGTAAGGGGGGAGGAGGAGGGAGGGAAGGGAGTCTGTCAGATAGATGCTGACGACGAGTCCTTCCCACCAGCCATTTCACTCCCTTTTTTTAAATCAATCCAGTAACTAATGTCTATACGTACGTGTCCAGCTTGATGCCTTGCAGGTCCAGGCGGGGATCACGGAAGAAGATCTTGAGGTTGTTTATGTTCCGAGACCAAGTCGCCAGGCCCGTGAAGGAAAGCGTGGGGTCTTGAAGGGAAAAGGGGACGCATGTGTGTTTATGTGTATTTGTACGTCGGTGTAAAGCTGAGATATGGGTGCATATCAATAAGCGAGCAGAGCTTCTTTGGTAATCAAGTGTGCCGTTTCTGCTTTCCTACTGCGATCGGCTCTCCCTCCCTTCCTTCATCCTACAGCCTTTCCTTTCCGAGCCAGTCCATCTCTCTCTTACTAACGTACCCGTAAAGACGCAATCTTCATCATATGCCTCGGGGCTAATGGCACCCGTCAAGAAATAGGCGGCCTTGTAATCGGCTTCGATTTTTTGCTTGAGAGCTGTGGGGGACAGGCGGGTAACGACCTTCTCCGGGGTGGAGAGGGAGGCTTCTTGCCGTGCCTGAATGCGATGGTGCGAGTTGATGTCAAGACGTATCGTTGTGCGCGTCAGTGACACGAAGTAAGAGCTACCGCTGCAAAATTTCGTCCGGTATATGCATCTCCTTTACGCCTCCCATCCCCTCGCTTACACGGCACACGTACCACGTTGTTCAAACCATCTGTCAGCAACCCCACCGCCGCCTTGAGCACAGGTGGCGTCTTGGTGTAAGAGCCCGGTTTTTGTAGCTTCTTTTCTTGCTGCTGCTGCTGTTGTTGCTGCTGCTGCTGCTGCTGCTGCTGGGGAGGCGAGGTTGCGCCTGGGAATCTGGGCAATCGGAAGGCTTGAGCAGAAAAGGGGAGGACAGCCAGCAGGGCTGCCGATGCCATGAGGTGCTTCATCGACTCGTCGTCTTAATTATCCTAATGTTGTGTGGTGCGTGGGTCGAATTTGGATCGCATTGTCGTGCAAAGCAGCTTGGGTGCTGAGTGCAAAGCCTGGGCAGGAGGTACTACGCAGTCACTCGGTGGTAGACTCCGAGTCGCCGCTCGCCGCTTCTACCAGTTGCTGCGTTGGTTGCTGCGACATCTTTAAAGCCAGGACGCGGACCATCACCACACAGCTATAGTCTTATCGTTCATTCTGACACCGTTGTATTCCCGTAACACACACAGGATCCTAGACCTTTGCCGCTGCATCCACGTCTTGGCCGTGAAACCTCCCCACCACCTCTCCTTCTCAACTCAAGCGAACATGCCACGTTCCACCACCATGGGGACTACAGGGACCCTCGCCCTCCTCCTCCTCCTCCTCTGTACGTCCTGCTCTATCCTGGCCTTCATGGTCCAGCAACCATTGCGACAGCACTCGCTGCAAGCCCGTCCTCCACCATTACAACCAGCTGCATCGTCCTCCTCCCACCGCACTACTGCCCGCCCGCTCCGGCTCCTCCAACGTTGCGCCACTCCCCCTACCGAAGACAACACCATTACCACTATCACAGATTCTACGGATTCATCACAAGCACCATTACCTTCCAGAGACATCGACTTCAGCGTTGGGCTCTGGCCGAAGGAAAGCAGGCTACTCCTGGCCCTGCTCGGGAGCTTGGGGTTTCTCGAAACAGCTTACCTCACCTATCAAAAGCTCACCACGGACGATCTAACTTCTCTTTGTACGGCGGTGGCAGGCCTAAGTATGAAATGTGGCGATGTACTCAACTCAGAATTTGCGAGTTTTTTGGACGTGCCCTTGACATTGCCAGGGGCGGTTGCTTATGCCTCCGCTACTGCACTAGCCCTGTGGCCGTTAATGGCCGGAGGGGAGAATACTCGGGAGAGAGCAGAGGCAGACAGTAGTAGTAGAGCGCCGTTGTTGATACTTACAACGGCGATGGCGACGTTTAGCGGGTATTTTATGTGGGTCTTGGCGACGCAAATCAAGGAGCTTTGCCCTTATTGCCTGGCGAGTGCTAGTTTATCGTTTAGCATGGTGGGGTTAACGTGGAGCAAAAATATCGAGCCAAATGCAACAAAAAGTGTAATTTACAAGGGGGGGGCTGTCGCTGTGACAGGGTTGTTTTCCGTGGCGGCCTTCGCGTATGCTAGTGCCAAGATTTTGGTCATGACCCAAGGGGGGATGGAGGGAGGGAGGGGAGGAGGGATGTCTCCACCAGCGATTACGACACATTCGACGGCAAGGAGCGAGGCCTTGGCAGTTCGATTGGCAGGGATGGACGCGAAGATGTACGGGGCATTCTGGTGCTCCCATTGTTATGAGCAGAAACAGGCGTTCGGCCAGGAGAGTTTCTACAGGCACATTAAGTATATCGAATGTGCGCCTGATGGAGCCAAGAGTGAGACGAAGGTGTGCAAGACGAGGAAGGTTCCTGGCTATCCGACGTGGGAAATCAAGGGGGACTTGTACCCAGGGGAAAAGAGTTTAGAGCAGCTGGAGGATATCGTGGAGGGACGCGTGGCAGTGCCTCCTTTGGTGTTACCGAAATGAGAGACAGCGGGAGTGAGGGAAGGGGGAAATGTGTAGTTGTAAGAAGAGAGGTCTTGTGCAAGAACCAAAAGCGAGTAAGATAGGTTGGGGAGAGTAATATGATCGAGATATAGTATTTCTTTCTTTCTTTCTTTTATTTTTTTCTTTTCCCTATGATTTTTCCGTGGTCACACATTTCATATCTTCTCCTTCCTATCGACGCGCCTTGGCCAGCATCTCAGTGATCTTCCTCCGTTTCTTGTACGTATCTAACGCCACCTGACTTAACTCCTTCACATCCTCAGGCTCCAAATCCCATTTCGCGGCTTCCACCATGTCCTTGGCTTGCGCCGCAGTTTTGACCCCTACGAGCGGAATCACCCCCTGGGCTCGCACCCAATTAATGGACACTTGGGCAGTATTTACGCGTTTACCGAGTTTCTCCGTGTACTTCCCTGCATGTTCCCTCAAGGCCTTATGGATGGGGTAGAGCGGCTCCAAGTCCGGAAAGGTGTACCTAGGTTTCCGGCTTCTGCCCCCGCTAGGGTCCATCATCGTGTAAGTCCCCGCCGCCAGCCCCCCCGCCAATGGCCGATTTGCAAAGGGCACAATATTCATGTTCTTGCACGCCGCAACGGTTCCGTCCACCAAGGCCGCCGCCGGGTTCGCCAGCGAAAGTTCGAACGAATTGCTTTTGATGTCTATCCCAAAGGATTTCGCAGTAGTCTTAACGCGTCGTAAGTCGTCTTCATTCACGTACCCCACCACCCCGACATTATCAAGCAAACGCATGCGTTTCGCTTGGGCCACGGCCTCAAAAATGGCCTTTTCACCTCCCCAGTACAACGGACCGGGTTTCGTGATCTGATATAAATCAACCCTTGTCGCCTGCAATGCTTCTAAACTACCTTCTAGCGCCTTCAAAACCGCCCTTCTCCCCCCCCTGACATCCAACAGACCCTTGCCGAACAATCTTGCCTGGTAATTGGTCGCAATAAAAGGACGCACCTGCTTCACATCACTCTGTAGTTTCAATTGACGTTTCTTCCAATGATTCACCATCTCGCCCAAAAAATCTTCGCAAGGGTACAGCTCCCGAGCATCAAACATAGGCAAGCCGGCTTCCTCTAGAAAGGTGAAGGCCTCTTCGATGTCTTGTTCGTTGAAGGCGCCGCAGCTCATTTGCGAACGTTCCATAGCGTTGGATGGATACTGGAGAAGAAGAATAAAAAGGAGGAAAAGAGGGAGAAAGGGAGGGGTCGATTCGCACGTGGCTTTATACGAAACAAGATAACCCTTCTCTTTATACCTTTCCCTATCCTTGCTTTGATCTCTTTACCGCACCGCTTACATTTCCCTTCCACTTCCTTCTCTGCCGTCGAACTTACATCACCATAGAAGAAGCCATCCCGCCGATCCCCCCACGAGTACGTGCCTATTCCAATAGCACCCGTGTAAAAATGCGAGTCTTTCGAAAATCGCGCCTCCTTCTTGGGCTCCTCTGGTTGCTTGGGAGTCTTATTGAAACGGGACTGCCGCCGCCTGCTGTTCTCGCCTGTAGGAGAAGGGATGTCGGGAGGGAGGGAGCTGCCATGCAAAGCTGTGGACGTGCGAAAACACGGACTGAATTCCGTCGCTGGTGCTCGTGGAAGTCTTGACGATAATGCTGATGGTGACAGTGATAAAATGTTAAATGCCTGGCTTTTCCTCAAGCAGCCGGCCAGGGCGATCACGGCGGCAACCAGACACCATGACGATAATGAGGGCTTCTTCATCTTATTCGACTGATCCATGGAAAGCACGCCGATGATGACCTGCCCCAAAATTAGAGTAAAGAAGAGTCAGAGCCTTGGTGATCTTGTAATGTTCTAGGGTGGGCATGCAACGGCAGAGACTACGTATAGTCAAGTAGCACCTGCAGCTTGAAGCAGTGGCGAGAGTCCAGCACCTGGGTGCCAAACCGAGCTGGCCCATAACAGTTCGTAACATAAAACAACACGAGTGCATTGTCGTTGTGCGTGACCGCAGGCATCCCTTTTTTCCCTACATACATCCTCGAAAGGCAGTTGACCTCCTGCCTTTCAAAAGGACCTGTTAGTACCAATCGAGGCAAAAATATCGCAATTCTTGTAAGACGAAAGAAAAGACAAAAAAAAATACAGTGGCTAAAATGAGTGGCGTGTTTTGTTCCTCTTTCCTCCTTCGTCCTTCTCCTGTCAAAATCAGAATACGAAATATCGTCGTGCGGCGCGGCTTCTTGTCCCTTTTCCTCCGTTTCTTCCGGCCGTACATCTCTCTGTCCATTATCGTTTTTCCCTCTCCTTTTTTTGCTCCTTTTGCCCCTCTTTTTCGACTACCATCACCTCCTCCTCACCCTTTTTCTGTTCCTTTGGAAAGCTATCTCCTCTATGTGTCCAGCAATATCTATGCCTCGTTTCTATGTATGAGCGTATGTGTAGCTTTCCGCCTCCCTCTCTCCTTTCCACCCTTCACCTTCCTCTTGATCACGCGTCAGTTAGCTGGCAATTATCGGCCCTTGTTCTTGCTGCTGCGTTTCCTGCTCTCCCTCCACGCTCCCTCTTCCTTCTCCTTCTCCTCGCTGTCCTTCTCCTTTCCCTCCTCCCCCTCGCCTAAGCGCTGAAAAAAATGAAAAACTTGATCTTTTCATGGGAAGCGGAGAAAAAGCACCGTTTCCACTCACATTCTCTCCAGCAGCTGTTGCTCCCTTAACTCGCTCCTTTCCTCCTCCCTTTCCTCCAGTGGCAGGAGGGACGGATTCCTTGACGTCCTGCCCGATCTCTGACGCACCCACTGTGGCCCCATCCGAATTGGACGATGTCAACGACCCAGCGCGCTGGTGCTCGGCTTTTCCTCCTGCCACCTCAACCCCTTGTGGCGTGTCCAAAGCCATATTGGCCACTGGCATAGCAGCAGCAGGCACAGCAGCAGCAGTGGGCAGCCGTCCACCGAGCCCCACGTGCTTATTGGAGTACTTCCTAAGGCTTTCTTCGATAAATATGTTGAAGGCAACTTCCCTCTTGTTGATCAGTCCCTCCGTCACCGCCGTCTGCTCTGCGACTCGGTCCGAGACCCGGTCAAACACCATTTTGGCTCGGATGTACTCGTCTTCCAACTCCTCCACCTCCTTCTTCTTCTCCCTCAGCTCCGCGTCCACGTCTTTTACCGCCTGGACCACTCCCGAGGACAATTCAGCAAGCAACGCCGTCAGTGTGTAAGGGGTGTTATTCAACCAGTTATCCCCATACACACAGAGCAAATGCTCTCCTGCACGCAGCGTCCTGGCCTCGGCCGTCATGTTGCGCACTCTTTCGAAGATCTGCGGGTGGTCTAACAACCCACCACCCACCGGGGGAGGCGCCACGGAGATGATCGTCTCGAACGGGACCAAGAACATGTTGGCCACCGTGAATTTCTTATCGCTCGTCAATGAGCTCTCCTGCACATATCGCACGGCCCCCTCGTGGTCGAAACAGATAAGCTTAAAGCGGCTTTTGTTGGAAGAATTACAACTCACAATCACCCCGTTCGCCGCTTCCGCTTCCGACAGTCTCAAAACATAATATACACTATCTTGCCGTCCCGTCGACCCCGTTATTCCATGACCCAGTTTTAGCTCCGTCACCTTCTTTCCCTCCTTATTAGCCTCATTTATTTTGGTCGTCGACGGCTTTCCTTCCTCTCCTCCTGATACTGCGGCTGCGGCTGCGGCTGCTGCTGCCGCCGCACTCCTCGCACATAACTCCTGCGCCTGAATCAGGGTGCTAGCACCGATTTCTGTGTGAAGTACTGCGCCAAAGGCTGACCACACTGCACCGAAAACTCTCGTGATGCTGTTTTGGCCCTCCATTTCATAGGCAGAATCTTCCATCTCGGATGGGTTGCCCCCGTACACATCATACTGGCGCCGGCGTCGTTGGTCGGACAGAATGCTGTACGCCTCGCAAATCTTCTTGAATTTCTCCGTATTTTCATCCTTGTCGTTGCCGACGCTGCGGTCGGGATGATACCGTTTGGCGAGCGATTTGTAGGCCTTGCTTATTTGACCGGCACTGGCGCCTTTGTCGAGGCCAAGGATCTTTGACGTGTGACGGACGTGGAGATTAAAGAGAGGGAAGAGTGTGCAAGAGTTAAAAAGTGTGTGTATGAGACTTGCAAAGAGCAAAAAGGAGGGTAGGATATGTTGCCTGCACATCTCTTTCCTATCCAAGTGCACTTGGAAAGAAAAGTGTCTACGGGAGTGTCAAGCGCAGAAGGGAGTTAAGCCTGGTAACACAAAATTTCGACTGAAGCCGTGGAAGCAGTCGGGATGTCAATTATGCTCTTATCTCCGTAGGAAGACTTCCAATGCATCTACAACTGTAACACAATCAACCCCACATCCTGCCTTGGCACAACATAAATGCATCATCTCCCCTCCTGCACACCGCCCCTAGCCCGCGCCGCACACATTCATGCACACCCTCCCCAATAAACTTACAGCATACAGATCCACCGTCCGGTTGTAGACTTCCTTACGTCGCATCCCGCTGTTGTTCATGGTTGCTGGTGATTTGTGGTTGTTGATTTGGATGGCGTCCTCCTCGCTTTTGTTGCTTCTTGCTTACTGTGTGGCTATGGGGGGGGGCAGTGAGGGGACGAGATAACTCCACAAAATTTCTGAAAGTCGAATGGCGACTTTCTCATGTGGTCAAAGACACGGACGGTCGGCTCGGATTGGTTTGTGAGCATGGGCATCTCCTCGGCACGCAAGAGGCAGATGGGCCCTTTACTTTGTGCTTCGGCAACTTGAATGTCGTGGTCCCGTGGACACGAGCACCTGTAACTCTCAAACTGAATGCCCGGATTAGAATGACGAAAGAGAGGATAGATAAGGATGGGGACTGAGCGGTGCACATTTCCGCCCCTAGTGTAGGATGAACAGACCATAGGACGTCGGGAGACTTGGGGCCCGTTATCAAGCCGTTGAACTTCATGAAGAGGAAAACCAAGGCTCGCTCCTCCTCCCTTGCGTCTGAGCTTCGAAGTCCACGCGAAACGCCTTATACCTCCCCCAAACATAGCCCCTTAGATTTTTTTCCACCTTCTCATACCTATCACGCATTCTACTGGTGGGACAGGTGGAATTTATAGAGCAGTCCAAGAGGCAAGCAAGACCCGCCGCCCCGCGCTCTGCCTCCGACGCACTCCAGCCTCGCCATAAGGACTGAATCGTGATGCTTCATTACTTGCCCACGGGCCCTAAGGCCGCAACTTTTGGCGGCTTTCTTCTTCACTTGGTCATGGGCGCGTAAGTTCATGGCTGGTCAAGCTGTGTGGAGGAAAATACTAGAGACTTCACTGTTTTGTCATGCCGACCTGCCGTCATTCCTTCCTTGAATCTGGACAATATTAATATTATCCGCCTGCACCCCCGTGCTTTCCGTATACTTGCCACCATTATAAGCTCAACCCTTGCAACTTAATCTCCCAAAGCGTCTATTCCTTTGGCTCCCTCACAGTGTATCTGACTTCCTACCTTCGCGTGTACGACCCCACCATCACCTACAACGACACCATCATAATTTATGCTTGCACAATCGCCGGGCAGGCCTGCCTGATGTTCCTTGGCGGGAAAATCGAGCTTCGTCTAGGCCCACGCCTCGCGGCAACATTAGGCTCTTGTCTGCTGGTAGGCGCGCCGTTGCTGTCATCGGGAGTTACAAGCCTGTGGGGGATGACTTTCACATATGGAGTACTGTTTGGATTTGGCGGTGGGTTGACATATACTGTTCCGCTTGTGTGCGGGTATCGGTGGGAGCCCAAGAGAAAGGGATTGGTGAGTGGCATGGTGTTGAGCGGCTTTGGTTTGTCGGCTCTGGTATTCAATCAGGTGCAGGCTGCGCTGGCGAACCCGGGAAATTTGAAACCGGATGTGGAGTATAAGGTAAGGAGGGAAGAAGGGAAAGAGGAAGGTTTCGATTGGTTGGCATTGGACTGTAATCAGCAATTGCTTGGGCTAATCCGTGTAGGAATTCGAAGCCCGCTAAAGAATTGAAGGAAGACAAACAGAGACCCTGTCATTCAAATGAGTGGTCTGCGTGCGCCACGCGAGAGGTTTCTCACACTCTTCAATTTTCTACCCTCCTCCCCATCCTTACCTCCTCCATAGGGCAAACTCTACTTTAGCTCCGGGTCCGTGACAGACGCCGTGCCTGCGATGCTCTTAAAGCTTGGGGCTATTTACGGTGCGCTGTGCGTGTGTGGCATCCTCCTCCTGCAAGACCCGGTCTACAAAAAAATCGAAGAAGTCGAAGACGAGACAGGGGGGACGGGAGGCAATGGAGCCGGATTGTGTGGGAATTCCCGTGCACACAGCAACGGTAGCAGCAGCAGGAATGGAGGAGGGGGAGGGGAACGTGGAGGAGGAGGAGGAGGAGGAGGAAGAAGTGAGGGGTCTTCGCCGTTGCGGCGGAGGTTATGCGAGGATGAGGGAGATCACGAATCCGAGGAGCAGGAGCAGAAAGAAATAGAGTACCAGGGGCAGCGGCAGCAGGACCAACGGGAGGGTGGAGGAGGGGATGGGAGAGGAAAGGATGACTTTCTGAAGCTGCGCCCACTTTCGGTGAGCAACGAGGACCAGGAGGAGAAAGAGGAGGAGGATATGCATAGTTGGAACGCAGACATCGAAAGTCACGAAGGCAAACGACGCCTACACTACCACCACCACCACCACCAGCAGCAGCATGAAAGTGGTGAAGAAGAGGAGGAGTACGACGTCACCCCCCAAGAGCTTCTGCGCTTACCGCAAGCCTACCATGTCTCCTTGTCCTTCACTTTAGGCGCCCTCTCCGGCCTCGTCACTTTAGCCACATACAAGAGCATTGGTATCACCTCCTTTCTCGACGATCATTTCATGTCCGTCTACGTTGGTTCCTTCTCCTCCCTCGCCAATGCCCTCGGCCGCGTCTTCTGGGGTTGGGCCAGCGATAAGCTAGGCGCCTACCATGCCCTCTACACCTTGTGTATCTGCCAGTCTTTTTTCCTCTTCACCTGGATACTGACCGTGAGCGGGTGGAAGAATAAATGGCTCTACGCCGTCTGGGTCGCAGGCATCACGTTTTCCCATGGCGGAAATTTCGCGATTTACCCGGCCTTGATCTCTAATTTGTTTGGAAAGACAAACAGTGCGCCGAACTTCGGATTGATTTTTTTGGGGTATGGGGTAGTGAGTTTGATGGGATTGGCTGTCTTGCCACGTCTGGGGACGGGGGGCTTGACGCCCTTGTGTTGGATTTTGGGGGTGGTGGCATTGATGAGTGCAGGGAGTGTATGGGGGTTGCACGCGTGTTATGCTTCTCCGAAAAGGGGAGGGAGGACCGGGAGGAGGAAGGCGGGGAGGAGGAATGGTAGGGCTAGGTGGGGAGGGACAAGGGAGTGGCTATGGGTGCCGGAGGAGGGGGAGGAAGAAGGGGAAATGGAGGGGGAGGGGGGGCAGCAGTTGGTGCTTCAGCAGAAGATGTGAGGGAATAGGAAGAGAGTGAATGATGGCCAACGGGGGTGAGAATGAGGTGAAAGGTTCTAGTACTCAAAATCAGCCTTCCTCAATTATTATTGTCCCGACTGTTAATGTCTGTAGGTAGATATGTGTGTGCAAATCCTAGTGTACAGGGACAAACGGAAACAGGCAGTCAATCAAGTCGACGACCGAGATAATATAGCTGACATTAGGAGAGCAGCAGCCGGTGATACAGGAACCTACAAGAGGGGATAAAATGAATGCCTCCGATAAATAGAAACCTTATAAGATTAGAGTACGACGTTGCATGTTACTTCCTTTCTTTCATTATGTTGCTACTGCTCCTCTTCGTCTGTTGAACTGCGCTTCGCCTCCTTCCTTCCCTCCATCTCTTCTTTTCCTTTTATACACAACCATGGTTTCAGATGTCCGCCTCTTCCTATATTCTTTTCCCTGACTTTCTGTCTTTATCTTCCTCCACACCATCCTCCTCTTACTTCTCTCCCTCTCATCCCTCTTCTCCATCAGCCAAAAACTCGACAGCATCCCCTTCGCTTTCGACCTTCCCATCTCCTTCACCTCCGATGCTCTGTGCGTCAAAGTATATCTTTTGTCTTCCGCCAGTGATATACCCCTCAACTCCTTCCTCCCTCTCCCCCTTGTACTCGTCCTCCTCATCAATTGTCTTTCTTCTGTTCCTTTGTTTCCGCAACACACTTACGTTTGGTCATCTCTCGTACTTCACGGGTAACTTTTTCTCCCTTTCCTTCACTGTCTTGCCCTATTTTCCTCTACGTTCTCCTCCTCAAAATCGACTCCCCTCAGGCGGCTGGGGCAGCCGTCGATTGGCTTGGTTCATCATCTCTCTTCTAAGCTCGTTCAACACCCTTTCCATCGTAAATGCCCTGTCCCAATTACTCAAGATCGACAATTTGTGCGGCTGCACTACCCCGGTAGTCGGGTCAACGCACGGCAAATTCACGCGGCTGACAAAGCGGACGGCTGGGGGCAATTCTGGGTAGCGGTCGCCGCATTCCACCTTGAGTTCAAACAACCGGCCCTCGAACGTCGTGCCTGGCGGGCCGAAGATGGAGCCATTCCAAGCCACCAAAAAAATGTCATCCTGATTCTGCAGTCCTAGGGAAATGGTTGGGTCGTGCCCTTTCTCGGCGTGGTCGAGCTCCTCGAGCAGCTTGAAATTGCGGGGTACAATGATCACCTCCTGCGCCGCCCCCCCTGACGGAGCAGCTGCGACCGTGCGGCTTGCGCTGTTGCTCCCGCGACCAGGCCACATTCTTCTTTCTCCCTCGCGCACTTCCCTACCTACCTAAATACATGTGGATGGTGTATGTGTGTGTGTATGTAAAGTAAGTAAGGATTTGTCGCCGTGTGGGCGGTGGGGGAATAGGCCACGACGACTCCTCCCCGCACGATGGTGATAATAATTGTGATGATGATCTAGCCACCCTCCCTCCTCTGCCTAGGGCACCGCCACCGCTCGGAGAATGAGGACGTCATCATTGTTATCGTTGTTGCTAAGGTGATGGTGAAAGTGGTGATTAACGTGGGTTCATTCATTGTAGAGACCGCCGTCATGTGTAGTTTTCGCGATGATCCCGTGCCAAACCGATTCGAGCTGTCCCCCTTCTGCGGAGGTGGAGAGAGGCGGGGCCCAAAACAATCACAAAAAGCAAAACTTGACAGCAAAATAGCGCCCTAATAACAAGAGTCCAGAAAGGTATATATTTTCATACATGCCAAAGCCATGCTCAAAGCTGTCGAGCGCTGGCTTCATGCATCCCGCTTAATTTGGACGCCTCCAATTCCAGCTCTCCTTTGCCCCATTGCAGAATAAAATTGCATAGACTCTGTGCGCTGATCAGTCGCCGTTGCTGATTCTCAAGCCACCGAAAAAACGGAAAGGAGCCGTCTGAGAGACAGCGGGGGCTAACGCAGTCTGAAATGATTCCAAAATGGGCAGATGGGATAGAAAGAGAATGAGCAGCTCAAGCCCGTCATGTACGCAAGCGAGAACAATAGTACGACGAGACTTTTAAAAATATACAAAACAACCCTAAGATAATCCTTTTCCGCTTACCTTGCTCGTGACCATTTAACATCAAAGGCTGGACTGCACGCAAGGCAGCCCGATGCTGCTCTCTTTGCGCCTGCAGGTGTTTCTCCGCAACGGCTCGAAAGCGAGGTCGAGGAGCATACCCAGGGAAAGGGCGATACGGGGGATCGTCTTGAAGGGGTTCATCATTCAGCCGCATTTCTTGCAAGGCCTGCCGTCGTAAGTAGGAGGGAGACGTCGAGTATTGCGGTGAGAGTGGAAGGACTCCTCCATCAGCCAAAAGGTCGACAACTTCGAATTCAACATACCCTGCTTCTTAGGCGCGTGGCACGGGCTTCTGGGAAGAAGGGTGACTCGATCACACGCGTTAGGATTCTCTGTGCCGATTCACGAAGAAATAGGGCATGAGAATGCGCAGCGCAATGGTTGCGAAAAGCATGTCTTGACCGAAAAGTGATGTTAAGGCACCCGCCCCGCGCCCTAAAATTGCAAGTACCTGAAAATTAAATGCCAATCTCATTACCAAAGGCCAGTGGTGACTCAAGTATACTCGAGGTTGTGTTGGCAATTCTCGTTCTTGTTGTCCTTCTTCTGAGCATGTGCTTGGTGCCTTTGTACCAGGGAATAGTACTCCCGCGGGAGGCATCAGGCTTCGGGTGGTCTTCTTGTAATAATACACACCCATGCTAGTTATCATCACGGATACCACAGTCAGGACAATCAAATACACGTGCAGCCCAAAAATATTGCGCTTGCCACTGCTGCTGCGTCGGGACTCCTTGTGCTCCCTGTGCTTACGCTTCTTGTGATGATGCTTGTTGGCGACCGCCTCCTTCTTATCCCTTTGTTTGTTCCGCTTCTTCATCTCCTTCTTGCGCTTCTTTGGGTTGGACGACGACGAGCCCACGGTATTGTTGGACGAAGGCGGCATGCTGTTGTGGGTCATGGGAAGTGGGTGTTGGGGTTGATTTCAAAGTCCCGATGGGCCGCGATCTCAGGCGAGCGATGTGGACTCAGGCCTCGCTTTCGTGCCCCACTAATTTGCCTTATCCGCAGCCTTCAGATCCCATTTCGTTGCATGTTGTCTTAACTTACCAATGCAGTCACTTTCAGGGCTTGGACTTCAGTACAAAATAAACGTGTCATCAAGGTTGGTCTAACAAGTTGCAAAGTGGTGAAAGGAACGCATTGTGCAACAATCGTGCCCTCGTCGACCTCCTGCATCCCATCCTCACAGATCCATCCATCTCATTTCCCACTGCCCAACCTACACTTCGACACCCATGCCCACAGACGCCAACTTGACGTCTCGTCTTCAAAATGTTCCAGCGCGGAATTCTTCTTGCCATGGCTTCGACTCTATTGCTACAGTCTACGATGGGTTTTTTGCGTCCCTCGACCACCCTCTCTGCTACCCGAGTTGCCGCCGCCGCTGGCCTCCGCTTCAGCCAGACCCGCCGCTCCATGGCCATGATCAGCACCGAGACCCAGGGTGCTGCCGAGACTGAGGAGTTCCGTGTCTTCTTCAAGGTACTTTTCAAGGAGCTTGCGGGTCGTGTAGTTCGTGGGTGGGGTTGACGGCTGGTTGCCTTCCCGAGCAAGGGAGGGGTATACTTGAAGCCAACATACGCGTGAAAACTCATGATTCGATACCATACTCATGATCCATTGAATCTCTCACATGTCTAAACGAGTAGAAGGACGGCAACAAGATCTCCCCCTGGCACGACATCCCCCTCAAGGCGGACGGCCAGACATACAACTTTATCACCGAGATCCCCAAGTTGTAAGTCGCTTGTCCTTTCCCTTCTTCTCACTCTCATCTTACTATCTGTTTAAGTGTCTCGCTGACATGATTTATGTCCTTCCCCCTTTTCCTATTTTTTCTGGCAAACAGCACCAAGGCTAAGATGGAGGTGGCGACCAAGGAGGCGATGAACCCCATCTCCCAGGACATGAAGAAGGGCAAGCTTCGGTAAGTGACTGCTTGGACGCCAACACTGAAATGGGGGAAACCACTTGATTTTTATATAATTCTAAAGCACTTCAGTAGTAGTCGTTAGGGGAGGATTGGAGTCTCCCCGCACGCTCTATCCGTATTTCGTATCACCAATTGTTTTTCTTTCCCGGGACACTAACTGTGTCTTCCCTTTCTCCCTTCCTCCCTTCCTCTCTCCCGTCCTCCCTTTCTCCCTCCCTCCTTCCCTCCCTCCCTCCTCGCTCCAGTTACTACCACGGCCCTATCTTTTGGAACTACGGCCTCTTGCCCCAGACGTGGGAGGACCCCAACCACGAGCACCCCGAGGTATGTCCTCCCTCCCTCCCTCTCTCCTTCCCTCCCTTCCATTCTTCCATTCCTTGTCTCGTTGATTTGGACGTGTACGTGACTTAATCGCCTTTTTATGGCTCGATGCGACGTTGACTGGGGCTTTAGCTCTTCTTCTTCTCACCTCTCTCCCTTATTCTCTACTTTTTTCCCCAGCTCAAGGTGAAGGGGGACAACGACCCTGTGGACGTGGTCGAGATTGGTAGCGTTGCTTTGACCGTCGGTTCGGTGACGCCGGTCAAGCCCCTGGGAGTGCTTGCCATGATTGATGACGGAGAGTTGGACTGGAAAATCATTGCGATCGCTGCGTCTGACCCTCTGGCTAACGAATTGAATGATATTGCGGATGTGGAGGCCAAGTTACCTGGGGTGGTGTCGGGGATTAGGGAGTGGTTCCGCTGGTACAAGACGCCCGATGACAAGCCCATTAATGCGTTTGGGTTTGGCGAGAGGGCCCTGGCCAAGGCGGATGCGCTCAAGGTAGGGAGGAGAGGGAGAGACATAGGGACGGTGGGAAAGAGGGCGGATGCTTATTGACAGGAACGGAAGGGGGAGAATTTCATGTTGTGTATGAGTCCTTGTCCACGTTTGCCTTTGTCATCTGTGTCTGCCTATGTGAGACCGCAGATCTTTTAGCTAACCGTCTCTCTATCCCCGACATTTACACGTCTCGTTCAAATAGGTTATCGATGAGACCCATGCCGCTTGGAAGGGGTTCATGAATGGCAAGACCGATGGCGGCAAGCTCTGGAAGGCATAAAAACATGGGTACTTCTGGCCAAGAGAGACGGTGCTTGAAAGCAATGAGAAGGGAGACTTGACCCAAGGGATGGGATGGGGCGTGTGTAATAAAACGTTTGAGCTTGGAAACTTTGCTTCGCTTGATGCAGGACGGTTCCAGATTGGCAAAAGCCAAAGAATCTAAGGAGAAAAATACACACGCATACCCTCTCACAAGCTCGCATATCACCGTTGCATATTTTTTTGATTCATTAAATTTTGTGAGATGGATGATGACCCTGATTAAGGCTCTTAGTATATCGAAAGACTTTATGTGTCGTTTTATGATTCAATAGCATGTCCGGTGCATGCTGTTGTTTCCTGTCGACGAACCTCCCCTCATGGGGATGAAGAATACCAAGGAACGTCACAAAGTTTTCTCGTTGAGTGTTGTATGTCCTGCCCTTGGAAGACGCACTGCCTCCACCTTACCGCCCACGGATCACATGCATGACCGCAAACACAATAACAGGCCAGTGCTCCTGGTTTCGGCGCGATGGACACGCAAGAACGAAGACCAAGGCTTTCCTTGAGTCAAAATCGGCTAGGACCGGCAACTACGAAGACGAATCTATCCGAACCACATGTAGCAGCGGCAGCCACCGGTGAAGTTGTTACTCGCGCTTGATTTTTGACATCGTCGTGGTGCAAGGCATTGCTGCAGCTAGCCCCATGCCCTCAAGCCGAGAGGCAAGACCGTAATCGGTGCACTTCTCAAAATTTCCAATGCCTGCATCCACCATTACACCAATCAACAACAGATAGAAATGAAGCGCGGCGGCAACACTCCATCCCCTGAAAGCGGTGGTGCTGGACCCTCGCCCTTAGTTGGCGTCAACTTGGGGTTTTCCAAGCCAATTTCACCATCGCCACCGCTCCCGCCCCAAGCCTCCTCCTCCCCAGCCCCCCCGATTGGCACTGAGCGAAACCGTCCCGCCGACATTTCTGCTTACATCGAGCCAGGTGTGCTGGAGGACAAGAAACGCCAAAACAAGCGGCGGGAGTCCTGGTTTTACATACCGGCCATACCGGCATTCAAGTGGTTGCGGCAATACCAAATCAAGAGAGACCTTTTTTGGGACTTACAGGTGTGTAAGCCAGCCTCTACAGGCGGCGAGGAAGGGAGAGGTGAAAGGCTGGGTCAGAGGAGAGAGTGATGAAAGTAATATCATATATTTCTTGCGACGATTCACGGTCAGAGAGCTCATAATCTCCGTCCTTCTCCCCTAGGCGGGCCTCGTCGTCGGCATCCTCCTAATCCCGCAGGGCATGGCGTACAGTGTCTTAGCTAATTTGACGCCGATTTACGGCCTCTACTGTGCAATTGTCCCCAACCTTGTTTACAGCTTTTTTGGACCTTCACGAGAGAGTGCCGTAGGAGCAGCAGCACTTATTAGCATCATGGTTGGTGACCTCGTCACGCGCCACACCGCTTCGTTTCCCCTCTCCGAAGAGACAAATCGAGCCCCGCTGGAAGAACGGGTGAATGTGGCCCTCAAGCTCGCCTTTCTGACAGGCGCGATACAAATTGTCCTGGGCGTATTGAAGCTGGGTGAAATTGCTACCTACGTCTCCCATCCCGTCATGCAGGGTTTTTGCGTAGGTGGAGAGATACTGATATCCGTGTCACAGCTCAAGTTTCTGTTTGGAATAAGCATCCCTTCATTCCCCTACGCGTATCAAACGCTGCAGTACCTCTTTGAGCACATTCAGGACACCGAGCTGTGGACACTGCTCCTAGGCGTGGTGACATTTACCCTCCTTTTCATGCTCTCCCGTTGGCGGCGACTCACTAAGATCCGAATCGAAAAGCGGCGATTGGAGACTCTTGCATCTGGGTCTGTGGCACCGGTCATTAGCAAAATGACCAAGAATCTGCTGTTGCTCGCTAATTTTGGCCCGTTTCTCGCGATAACGTTAACGGGTTTCATCACTTATGCAATGTCTTTGCGCGACGTGGCTCCTGCTCATATTGGCAAAGTTCCCTACGGGATGCGAACATATCAGTCCTACCGCGTCACTCTTGCGGAGCTCCAGGATCTCATCGGCTCCGCCTTGCTGTTGGCCGTTATCTCCTTTATGCTCACGTACAGTGTTTCCAAGAAATATGCGGGACTCAACAACTACACAGTGGAGCCCAACCAAGAGCTAGTGGCACTCGGTCTCGCTGATTTCGTGGGCAGTATTTTTGGGGCTTTTCCCGTCGCTGGCGGCTTTGCGCGTACCGCTGTTGCCGTGGAAGCGAACCAACAGACTCAAGTGTCGGCCGTAATTGCCGCGATTATTGTGTTGCTCTCCGTCAATTTTTTGACAGGCTTCTTCTATTGGATTCCGCTCTGCACGCTGGCCGCGATTGTGCAGGTTGCGATTTGTAACGTGGTCGACTTTCGCCCCTTTTTGTATGCGTACCGCGCCTCCAAGAGCGAGTTTTTTGTTATGTTCGCGACGTTTGCCGTCACGCTTGGATTAGGGATTGACAAGGGTATTTTGGTTGGAATTGTCCTGAGCATTATCGGGCTCGTTCGGCGAACGTCGCACCCACGTTTGAAAGTCCTGGGAGCGCTTCCAGGGCGGCGCCATGTCTTTCGCGATATCACGCGGTACACCAACGCGGTGCAAGCCCCCAATATTTGCATCGTTCGGATCGACGAGAGCATCAATTTTGCGAGCTGTGCCAGCATCAAAGAACAATTGTTGCGAATTGCTCAAGACCCTTCGGTTGTGTTGCCCCCTCCCATGCCACACCACCCGCACTTGCCTTCTAATGGCATGAGCGGGGCTGCGAGTGGGGTAGCTAGTAACGGTTTTTCCTCTCCATTCCGGAGTGGCAGCCCCTTGGCGTTAATGGTGCAAAATCTTAGTATTGCTGGTGCTCGCAAGGGTCGCAGCGGCGTTGCTACTACTCGTGGTGCGAATGATAATGACAACAGCAGTAGCAACAGTGGGGACAAGGCCAAAACTGTGCGTGGGTCAGATACTGCCACATTACCTGTCCGTATGCGCTCGGTGTTGGACGCTGCCGATCGGAACAAAGGAATTGAGGGCGAAGACAGCGGTCAGATGCAAGACGTGGAGTCGCAAGAAGCATTAGAAGCAGAACTCGAAGAAGTTGTAGATGACAGGGAGGCGGCAGGAGACCGGGAGGAGGAGGAGGAGGAGGAGGATTCGGAAGTGTCGCGAGCTTTGATGACGGTGGATAAGCCTTGTGCCCGGCCCTTGCACTTGGTGCTCGATTTTAGCGGGGTAAATCACATCGATTTGTCTGGCATCAAAATGTTGGACGAAGTGGAGGAGGCATTAAAGCGGGCCGCCTTCCCGCAAACCACCTACATTGTCAATGTAAAGAGCACCGTAAGGGATCGCCTGAAAAAGGCGCCGATATGGGATCGCGTGGGAGGAGAGCTTTGCTACATGTCCTTGCCGGCCTTGCTGGACCACTTGGTCGGGCACCGAAATTGGGCAGGGGAGCTGCATAACGAAACGGACGAGAAGGGAACAGGAGGACGAAGACTGGCGATGCACAGCGGAGGACAGGGGGCGGACGACGATGCCCTAAGTTTAACGTGGGATGGGTACACAAATTGGGAGATCTGAGAGAAAAAGAAGGATTATGTTTGGAGGAAGTCAAGGAGGGGTGTATACACATGACGGAACTGGCTGATCGAAGCGCTGGGGGAGTCTGGCATGTAAAGTACAGTTATAGAGAGGTACAACACTTTGATACTTTGAGTGAGATTATCACCAGCAACAAAATGAACTTCAGGCAGATTTACTGGAAAAACAAGAACGTCACTCGCTTTCAATCTGCCTTCTTACTTCACCCTCGGAAGGCATAACGGATAACAGAATCCGGAAATCATGGGCCAGCGTCCTATTGCTCTCCCTGCTCCCGCTACTCACTTCCTACCCTACACCATTAACCACAAAAAAGGTGGGACAATTTCTGGGCCTCCTTCGCGGTGGCAGAGAAAGGCGGCCGCGAGATTGCTCGGCAAGCTTTCGAAATGGAGCCCAATGAGGGGAGCTCTGGCGAGGAGGGACCAGACCAAGAGGCCTCCTGTTCCTTGGGCCTACGAGACGACTCCGACATCGAGGCCTTGGAGGGGCAATTGAATGAGTTGCTCAATATAGCGCCAGCCGCCTTGGCACCGGAACGGTTGGTCTCTTTGCGCTCATGGGTGGAGCGGGCTGTCGAGTCTGCAACTCTACAAGACGACTTGGCGGCGAAGCGGCGGCTTCGCAAGATGGTCGTGGGTGGGATCTGCCAGGCGCAACGCAATGTCAAGCTTTGGCGCGAGATGAATGCCTTGCGCGTGGTGGTAGAAGAAGCGGTGCGGGCACGGCCCCCCGTGTCCAAAGTAAAGGACTCGTTCGTGGTGGGCCTGGGGATTGGAGAAGGTGTGTTGCAGGAGGCGGAAGAGGCTTGTTACGGCCACATGGGGGACGCATTGGAGCGTATTGCTAAGGAGGACGGCAGAGACAAGGAGCTCGTCGGAGGTTTAGTCAACCTGACGCTTGAGGATGACTTTGGGTCCCATTTCAGTAGCAATGAGCGGCGTTTGTTTGGTGCCAGGGAGCTACGACGGCTCAGCCACGACTCCGTCTGGCTGCTTGTTCGCCAAGCGGCGGACCACCCTCCTGCCCAGCAGAAGCTTTTGTACCTGGTCTTATGCAAGTTACGGGAGCTATTTCATGGCGACACGGATGAAAAAGGACGGACACACAGCACGCTATCCTTGGAAACGAAGGAGAGGCTCAAGCTGGCGGCATGTGCGGGGCACGTGCGGGAGGTCTTGTTGTTGCTAACAATCGCTCACGACGGCCAACGGCGGCACCAAAAGCAGCGGCAAGATGGAGAATCGGTGCCTCACCGGCATGCTACCGACTGCAGCAGCCAGGAGGAAGGAGAGCCCCGTTGGCGTAACCATGAGAAGGAGCACGACGACGCTGAACAAAAGCAAGAGCGAGAGAACGAAAGTTTCACGGTCATACAGTCAAACTATTCCGCCGAACGCGATTTTTTGTGCCCACTGACCGGGACGACACTGCGCCAACCCGTGACACTGCCATGCCAGCATTCCTTTTGCAAGGCTGCGCTTGAGCAATACCTGGTTGAGCAAGGGGAGAAATGGACGGCGGCTGGTTTGGGAGAGGCAAGCAGCGACCGCAGCAACACCAGCAGTAGCGCAGGAATGATTGATGATATTCGTCGATGTCCTTTGACTCACTGCCGTGAAAGGCTTCCGCTTGGAAGTCTGTCGATCAATCGAGCGTTGGATGAGAACATTCAGCGGTATTTCCCCAAGCATGAGGTCGTGGTGGCTCAGTCTCCCATCAGCCCTGGGACCAAGGCAACGGTCGTGCGGTTGATAAAAGGGAAGGACAATGACCCCATCGATGCATTGCGTACTGTGGGGTTCAGAGACGAACAAATTGCGCGGGCTTTGGAGGCACCATTACCGGTTACAGCAGGAACAGGAGCAGCAGCAGGAGGCGTGACTCATGATGAATGTGAAAGTGGTGAATTGGTCGACTACGTGAGGCGAGCTATCTGCCAGCTGCTCCGTGAGGATACTACGCCCGTGTCTGCATCTCTACAACAAACGGTTGCTTCTTCTATCTTGAGCCACTCGGATTTGCGTCGCCTTAATTTGGACACGCTAGGCTGCCTGATTGAGGCTCTCTCTTGCCAATGCAGCATCAGCAGCAGCAGCAGCAACCATCCACGTACAGCATACGATTTACTTGCTCGCATTGATTGTTTGTTTCGGGACGGCGAAGGTGTCATATCTTTCGGTATGCGGCAGCGACTGCAGCGGGCAGTGGTGGATGGTAAGGCGGGTCATGTCGACACCATTTTGCGGTTTTTGGGTGCTCCCGATTTGTCGACCGAGGTGGACGTGGAGGTGGTATTGCAGGATCAACTTACGGGTATTATTCTTGTGGATCCTGTCACGCTTGGATGTGGTCATACCTTTGGAAAGAGCGCGTTGTTGAGGTATCTTCAGAGCAAGCCAGAAACGCACCGTTTGTGCCCGCTTTGCAATTGGAGCATTCCTCTGGATTTCCATCCAATCATTGACCCGCTTGTCTCAGCTTTTTTAACCCTCTCGTTCTACGATAAAATTACGGCAGACCTTGAGGCGGTCAAAGATGCGATTAGCACTGCTCCGGTCGTGCTTACTGTCACGAGCAGCTATATCCACCAGACCGACGTCTTGACCAAAGCACTATCTCTCCTCAGTCGTTGGGCCGCAGATGGACCCCGTCATCGAGTCGTCCTCCATTTTCACGGGGCTATTTCACCCATACTAGATGTTTTGCAACAGCATGGACGGCATCAGCAGCTCGTGATGCAGGCAATGGAGATCTTATCGGTGCTAGCTCAAGACGAAGGCCCTGCACTAGACATGCTACGAGCAGGAGCAGTGACCGTGCTTTTTAACGACACCACTGCGGGAGGGCGGAAATGGTGGCCGCCTGCAATCATTCAAGACGTGGACCAGAAGCGCCTGCGCTTGCTGATCCGCCTTGTGTGCTGCAGTGGAGCGGTGGGATCACCCTCTTCGTTCTCCCCCTCCTCCTCGTATTTGTCTATCGTGAACGGGGCCGCACCACTCCCTTACGCCAATATCATCGTGGTACTTGAGAAGCATCTGGCCTTAGCATCATCAAAATTCCTCCAGCTGTTACCAGTAGATGTTTTGGACCTTTTCCAAGCTCTAAGTCTCTTAGTCGAGCCATCATGGTTCACGGAGGCAAACCTCGCTCTCGTCATGTCTGCTGCTGCAGACTCGGCGGGAGACTGCGACAGTTTCTCCTCAATTGGTGATAAAATGGGCTTGGGGTTGTTGCTAATCAAATTTCTGGAGCAGACGCTAGATGCGGCGGGCACTGTTAAGGATAAACGGCTGGCTACGAGCATGACGCTGCATCCCTCCTTCCCCTTAATGAAAGACCTTTTACTAGGCTCCAGCTCGACTTTAATGTTGCCATTGCCGACCCTCATGGCCGAGGCCGCTCTTCACATTCCTCCCCCTCCGCCCATGTTTTTTGTCTCCCATTCCAATTGCACATTGCAGGAGGGTTCCGGCTCGATTGTTGCTACGCTCGGGGGGGGAGCTGGCGCAGAATATGGGTTTGGGGCGTACGCCTTAGGGCCGGTCATTCCGGTGGGGCATGCAGGCGCGTGGGAGGTGAAGCTTGTCAAGGAAAAACGGCATAATCTCGACCCTACGTGGTCGGGAGAGGAATTTGTTGTCGTGGGTATCTCGACTACTGCTTCTTTGGCCCCCGATTGGTCGTTTTTCCAGAGGGACAAACATCGGAATCCTGTCGCAGGGATTAATTGCAGTACGGGGCAGGTATTGGTGTGGGGCAGGACGCACGCTCAGTACCCGCCCATGATCTCTGGTGACAGTATCCGCGTTGGGGTGGATTTGAGGGGCCCTCGGCATTTCCTCGTCTTGCACAAGCATACACCAGAAACGCCGGATCGGCTTCTGTTCAGGATTGCATTGCCTGAGCGGCTGGAACGAGCTTACCCCGCTGTCATTATTTTTAATCGTTTGTCCTACACAGGGCGAGCATTTTCGGCCGAGCTCTCCTTAACCAACCCACCCCCGCGATTTGACTTTCTTGCCTGGATGGCTAACGCAGAGGCGCAAGAACGGAAGCGTGATGGGAGCACGTCACATGGCAACCGGCAGCCAGGAGCGGGCAGCAGCACCAAAAAAGGTTGGGAGACTGCGGATGGTGTAGATGGTGCAATGGTGGCAGGCAATCGCACCCCACTCAAATATTTGGAGCCATTACCCAAAGCCTTCAACCACCACGGCGACCTCCTGACCCGCACCTGCCGCTTGGGCGTTCATTTACAGCGGGTTTCTTCCCGAGGGTCTTTTGGGCTCCACAAGAAGGGCGTGTACACCTACCTCTTTGGACCGAAGCGGGGGAAATATCACGTCATCGGCCTGTCAGACGGCATCTGGGGCAGCTATCCCCCGTTGCCACCGGTCTTCTCATTTGGCCTCGAGTATTTTTCTACGGGTGTCTTTCGTATCCTCTCCAGCTCGGGGCCTATATTGGAACGCACATTGTTGTCTTTCGGTTGCGGTGTCGCAGGTGAAGGGGGCAGCGCGGCAAGTGGGGATGAGGTCAAGATTGAGGTGACGATGTTTCGTGCATGGGACGAAAAGGCTGCCTTAGCCTTTGCGAGGGGAGGGGAGCTGTCATCGACGATGCTAGATGTGAGCGTGTTTCTCAATGGATCGTCTATTATGACTGAAAGGGTGGTGGTGATGATTAATCCCGCAAATATTCGTCCATTTGTGGGTCTGATTCAAGATGGAGATGCCATCTCGGCTGTTTATGCCTTTTCGCCTTTGCCTGTCAAAGCGCAGATACGGTGGCTTTCTACGTGCCTTGCGACGTTGGAGGATTTTCAAGAAAAGGACGGCGAGGTTCATGCAAGCAGCTTGGAGGGGAACCTACGGCCTGCTTCTTTGAAGGGTCAGTTGGAGCGGCTGGCGGAACTCTTCTCCTCTGGCTCCTCGAGCATTAACAAGTTTGGGTCGTCGCCTTTCGTGTCATCATCTACAAGGGAAAATTTATATCTCGAGGAGTGCTTACAAAATCTGCTGTCGGACCTAGAGCACACATCGGAGAAGGAGACGATCGAGGCATTTAGCGAGGTGGGCCGCTGTCAAATTCTCTTTCATGTCCTGCATGCTTTAACTCTTGCTGCTCCCCTCGCCGCTCCTGCACTCTTGCGGTGTAATGTGGATGGATTCCCGCTGGGCTCTGAAGTGGAAAATGGAGAGGACGAGAGAGGGGAGGAAGATTTGTCTGTTAATGGGCTGGGAGGGCTGTTGAAGGGGGTCTATACTGGACACGAACGTGTCTGCCGAATTGTTGGGTTGCTTTGGGAGGTGATTTTGCGGGTGCTGGTGCGACACATCAACATGCCTGCTGCCGTGTTTCGCTCCCTCGTGGATGCCGGACTTGTCGATGCCGCCCTGCATACCTTGGACACTGTCGCAGGCTGGCCCAAAAAGGCACAAGAGCGACGTGGGGAACGTCATGCCGACGACGATGCCAGCAAGAATCAACAGCGGCAGCAGCTACCGTACGAGATCATTTTGAACGTGCTGGCTGCTTTGCAGAGCGTAGCCAAGGCCGGCAATCCTTATCACTTGTACGCACTGACCCAAAGCATGACACGGCTGATCAAACACGTTAAGTTTCCCCGAGAGACGCAGGCCGCCCGCTCGTCTCTGGATGACATGGATACCATCACCGTTGCTGAAACCGATGGTGGGGGCAGTTCAATTGAGAAGGGAAGCGACGATATGCCTCATGTTGTCAACATGGTTGATGACTTCAAGGTTCACGCGTTGCAGGAAGCCGTGTGTTCCAAGGTCGTTGACCTTTACCTCCTCCTCCTCCGATCATTCGCCTCCTTTCCCCCCGTTGCCCGCGAGACCCTCTTGGTGCAACGCCAGGTAGAACGCCTCGTCAAGCCGCTGCAACTGCGTTTAGCCACTCTTACTGCTACTACTGCTGCTGCTGCTGCTGCTGCTGCTACTGCTGACACCGCATCCACAGACTGGTCCGAAAATGAGCTGGGCAGTGCCTTGGTGGGCATCCTGACTTCGGGCGACGAGCACGCTTGGGAGCTCACCGTGTGGGAGGCCAGTGCCCTGGGCCATTGCCGCACGCTGTCCACCCCCTCTGTTCCTCCAATTGCCAGTAGCAGCATCAGTAGTATCAGCAACAGTGCTGCAAGCTTTGAGAAGCAGGAGGAGCTGTATCAGGAGGTAGAGGCCTTGCTCGGGAAAGGCGTGCACCCTCATGTCTGGGCGTCTTACAGCCGATCGGAGTGGGGGCCATGGGGTCATGTGGAACACTGGCAGGAGGCTTTATTTGGTGCATTGCTCGATGGAGACGTGAGCTGGGTGGTGCAGATTCTGGCGGGCCCTGAGAGGTGGAAGACCATTCGACAGCAACCTTGTTTTACCTCTCGACGGGGGCCATGGGCAGGGGTCTTGGTACTGCTGCCTTGTTCGGTTGTGGGTGCGGTGAGAGTGTTGATGGAGCAGGCGCAGGTTGCGGAGAAGGGGACCGATCACCTCGGACATGTAAGGGACGTCTTGTGCGTGCTAGAGTCGGTATTGCAAGCGAGGGAAACCCAGGAGAATCTTGCATTTACCGATGCACCTCCGCTTCTGGTATCCTTGCCCCAATCTTTATCTACTGCTGGTGTTAGAATTATATATGAGAAGGCTGATAGGACGATGGGTCTTTTCAACGTAGATGCCAAGGCTTGTGTAGAGGCCTTTGGTGTCCAGCCTGGGGATAGAGTGCGACCGAGGCGGAGCCTGAGTAGCCTTGGTTCTGTCGTGGGGGTCTGCGAGCAGGGTTGGTTATGGATACATTATGATGAAGATGCAGGGGCGTCGTTCCGAAGCGATAATTGGTGCAATGTCGAGCTTGAGGTGGTAAGCCGAGGACCTCTCACGCAACAGTCGTTAAATACCAGTTCCCCCGCCAGCAGCAGCAGCAGCTCCAGCAGCAGTTGGCGCACGGGTGGGTTGTGGCCTGTCTTTGCCTCCTCGCATTTGCTCGAGGCAGGAGACGACGGGAAGCCCATGTACCGAGAGATTCTGAAGGGAAGTCGCGTCACACGCGGACCCACCTGGAAACGGGGATTGGAAGATGGCAAACCAGGAAATCTGGGAGTGGTGGTGAAGCGATCGGGCGACGAAGTGATTGTCAAGTGGAATGGGAGCGACGAGCAGAAATCGTACCGGTATTCAGCGACTGCAGCAGGTCCTCATGACGTGTCTTGGGCGTTTACGATCAAGGATTTGGTGAAGTGCGATTCAGGGATGGATGTGGTGCGGGGGCCGCATTGGCGATTTGGGCAGCAGGATGGGGGGTTCTATAATCCAGGGAGGGTTGTGGCTGTGAAGGGTACTTTTGTTGTGGTGCAGTGGGCGGGGGAGGGGGATGAGGAGGAGGAGGATGATGTTGATGAGGAGGAGCAGGAGGAGAAGGAAGAGGATGAGGAGGAGAAGGAGAAGGGTGAAAATGATGATGTAATTGACGATCAGGAGGAGGATGAGGAGGCCCCGTCGGCCCGCCCCTCCTTGCGACACGAGAAGCAGCGATGTTGCAAGAAGTATGGGTACTGGTACGGTGGTGATTATCGCGAGGTGGAGCTGCTGGTGCGGGGCTGCGAGCGTCTGGCCACCATTGACAGTCGGAAGGAACATGATCTGATTGATAGTCAGGGCGTGCTGGTTTTGACCTTGCAATCGCTCATTAAGGGAGGGCGGGAGGGTTCGACTATCCAGGCGATGCATCTAATTGCGTGCTTGGCGCTTACACCCATACCTTCTGTTACATACGAGCTGCTATTGACATGCCGAGTTCACCATTTTGTATTCGACGTTCTAGCAGAGCCCTCAGCATCTGCGCACATTCGACAAGCGGCGCTCCGGGCACTGATTGCTCTCTTGCGGGGAGGACGTGGCCCCTCATTCCGCTTGCTGCTTCAAGACTCCAAAAGTTACATCAGCAAAAAGGGTAACAATAGTAGCAGCAGAGATAGCCACTTTGCCCCCTTCATCCTCCACACGTTGGAATCGATGTCCTCATCCTCTACCTGTAAGGCGTTAGCAGCAGTTGTCCTGCGGCATTTGGCCAAAGGAGCAATGGCTGCGCAGCATTGGGACGCCAAAACAGCGTTACTGACACAATTCGAAACTTCTCCTTCGTCTGTGGAGGGAACTGTGAATGGCTTGCTTGAGGTGTTGAGTGCTGAGGTCATACTTGATGTACATGTGCTGTTATCGTGTGTTTATACCCTTTCAGATGTTGCTGCGCTGTGGCCTGCCTTTCGAAGGGCGCTAACCAGTCGTCGAAATGCTTTGCTCGGGGCACTGCAGCGGCTGGCGGCGATCAATGGAGCAGAACTGGTGGTCGGTGCAGCGGTGCAATTGGCTATAGAAATAATGGAAGAAGAAGCGGAACTGCTTCTTCCCCATTTACCGGGCTTACTAATGCACGTGAAAGACTTGCGTGTATACGAGGCCTTGCAGCCATTCAAGCTTCTCAGGGCCTGGCTCTCTTCCTCCCCCAGCTCCACCTCCCCCACATCCTTCACAATGTGCTGCTGGACGCCTCAGCAACACGCGCATCTGTTGCATGCGTCTGCAATTGTTATAACCCGCAGTGGAAATGCCAGTACCGTGCTAGAGAAGGTGGTGGTGGAGGATGCCCTGGACCTCTACCTTGCCTATCTTTCCACAGCTACCACGGCTACCACAGAGACGGTAGGAGGCAGCAGCAGTAGTCGGACGCTTGCATGTGGAGAGACAACCACTCTCCCATTGGCCGCGGCATGCAATGCCCTGCGATTAATGATCGAGGTGACAGGTGTGGACTTATACGACGAGCTGGAGCGTCGGAGATTGAGTAAGATACTCCGCACCCTGCATTCAAATGTCGTGCACCCTGCAGCGACAGCAAGCCAGAGCAAAGATGACGCGCAGCACGTAGAGCGCAAGGCCCTCGCTGCTCTCTTGCCCTCATTTTTAGCGTTGGTTGAGGTGTACTCCGAGGTATCCCATACCTGTCAGCTCCAAGACGAAGAGCGACGTCGCCAGGCCTGGGCACGCACCAATCCCCTCACTTGCAGTGACGTATTCCCCGCCATAGACCAAAACTGGCTTCAAGTCTCGACCGGTGTAGCCTCCAAGCTGGCCTTGCTCGACAATAATTCCTCTACTTACTGGCAAAGCACGGAGCGGAGCCGCTTCCCCCTTACGATAATCGAACGCCGACCAAAGGCGCATACAGGGGCGGGGGTGAGAGTAGCTGGCAATGAAACGCGAAAAGTGGGTCGTCCGGAAGTGGATGGTCATACAGTGACTATTCATCTCCCGGGAGGTAACAGCACCAGCAGCAGCACGGAAAGCACAGCTACTGCTGTTGTTGCTGCTGACGATGATGATGACGATGATGACGACGACGAGGATTTGCTGGTTGAGTCTGGAGGGCCCCAGCCCTCTCGCCTGTACCGCGTTTCGCCCGAGCATCACCCTCCTCCATCGTTGTCTTCTCCACCTTTCTCGCCTACCCCTGAATGGACACGACTTGAGGTTCGCCGCGGAATGCATGGTAACTTTACACCGTCGCAGATGTGGGTCTTGGTGAAGGCCTCCAACAGTGCCGAAGAAGGAGAAGATAGTCAAAAGAGCGAGGAAAGCCTCGTCTTGGTGAGACGACATCTGCTCCGAGAGCAAGATGCGGGTGAGTGGGAGACGTTGGTCGAGCGTGCAGAGCTAGAGGCGGTACAGCAAGAGCTGGGGTTAACCGAGATCGAGTCAATCCACGTAGAAATTTTTCGAAATCACGGGCAAGGGAATAATTGTCGGTTGAGTGGTGTGAGGTATTCGTGTGCAGAATCCTGGAATATGATGGACGTGCTACCATCCCAGGAAGTATTAGGCCTATTGCAAGACTACGAAGGATCGGGGCACCATTTTCTGGCGGCTGCGCTTTCGATTCTTCAGCGGACGTGGGAAACCCACCGTACGCTGGAGCAGTTGCGGTATGACGATGAATGGGAGGAAGAAGAAGAGAAGGGAAGGGAGCAAGGATTTGCTATTCGTCGTCCTCACATTGGAAGCCTGGTGCGTTGTCGCCGGTTGCGGGACGGGTCCCAATGTAATGCCATTGTGACAGCCGTCCGTGTGCTTTCATCGCCAACTGACACAGGCGCGGAGGTGTTGTACGACGTTCAATATTTTGATCATGATTCCGACGGAGGCCGACCTCTAGCGGCACTCACTCCCATGAGCGATGCACGATGCGGCCACCTCCAGGCCCACCGATTCATCGAGGAGGTGGTAACTTCCTACGTTCGGGAGAAGCGGGAGTGGAGCCTTTTTGCTCGTTGTTCAGAAGATTCCTCGAGACTGGGTAGCAACCAGACGACACAACAGGAGGTGAAGAAGCGGGAGCAGCAGCAGGGCGCCTCTCCACGGGTTTCTGTGTCGGCGTTGGCTCGTGGCCTGGGTCGAAGTTTGCACTCCTTCCCGGCCTCATTTTGGCTCCCTAGCCGGGAATCTCTTGGCGGCGATTTTGCACAGACTGGCAACCAGAAAGTACAGTGTCTACGGCATGCTTTGAGAGAGACGCAGACGGCCTTCTCCACCGCGATTATGGATGAAACTTTACGGAGCTCTCTCGAGGGGCAATTAGGCTTGTATCAACAGGTGGTGTCCGCACAAGAAGCCCTGCTTCTGCGGCACCTCCAAGTGGCCGGGGACGGACAGCCATTGCAGCGGTGGGGGCAGAAAGAGGAGGAGGAGGAGGCGGAGGATGAGGGGGCGAAAAAGAAGGAAGAGGAGGAAGATGAAGAGGAAAATGACTTTGGGGATTACGAAGAGGACGGGATGGGCTCAGGAGAGGATGAGGGATATCAGCCTTAAGTAATATGTATACAGGTGTACGCTGTACCAAACAAATAGAATAAAATGTATTTAGATGCACTTCGTACAAAGGAAATTAAGCCGCAAACTGTGATACAGCATTGCCTTTTGTTCTTGTTTGCTCTTTTTGACGAACGTGCCAGCTTGAAGCGTGTCGTCAATCAATGTGCCCTTCCTGCCTTTCTCGCTTGTCCACGCATCACACACTTTCACCCGCTTTATCGATACGAAACCGTCAGTCACGAAAAAACAGAAAGGGACACTAGTTTCATCGTCACGCTACCGCGGGGAGAACAAACGCCCCCTCAAACGCATGGCAAGACTCCCACCACATATCATCATCGGCTTTGCTGCTTTCTCCTTCCACGTTCAAGCGTTCCTCTTGCCCTCCATCTTCACCCTCACCACCATCAACCGCAGCCGTGCCTTGCACAGCCAGCGACAAGGGTTGTCGGGTGATGTAATTAGGCCCTATCAAGGGAGTGCTGGAAATGGTGGAGATGCTCGGCAGCAGTTTGCATGTGAGTGAGGAGTGAGTTGGGACGATTATCTATAATGAGTGGCAATGCTAGGTAGCTGCAGGGCTGGTACTACGAGACAATGCCATGCACAGAACCAGGAATTTGAGAGAAGAGGTGATATTAAATTGTAGAAGCAATGCGAGGTCCGTGCAAATAAACGGTATGAGCATCTTACCCGCTCACCCGCTTACCGATCATCTCCCTCCCCTTCCTACACACTATCTCTCGCTCCTCAATAACAGCTTCCCGGCCTGAATGGCTGGCCGAGTTGATCATGGCGAAAGAAAGTCAAATCCTCCGTTTTCCTTACGAGCTCCGCCGTCTCGAATGGACCCCCGAAGATGACGAAGCCGTCGACGGGCTGCTAATGCAAGGGAAAACGGAAGAGGCCCACTCGTATTTCGAGGAGAAGAAGGCAACAAGCGTGCCTATGTACCGTCAGACCCTCCGCTATCACTGGACGCAAACCGAAACTGAAATCCACGTAGGTGTCCCCGTCCCCAAGGCCGTGCGGGGGGCCAACATGCATTTAATTGTGGCAGAAGACGCATTACAGTTGGCTCTGACAGACACTCCGTCCTTTGGAGTCATTGCGGGAAAGTTTGCCGGAGAGATCGACCCTTCTACCTCAGGATGGCAACTGAAGCAGAAGCCCGATGGCAGCCATTCGGTGTCTATGACACTGAAAAAACAGACGCAGCCAGGCACGCATTCTCTGTGGTACCAACTAATGCAGGGGGAGAAGCTGGCAACCTGTATGCAGTTTAGGGGCCAGGGAGGGAGGGACGGCGAAGAGAGGTATCATTGGAATCAAGATTTGGACTACATGAATGTTTTCATCCCGATCCCAATGGAGGTGAGGGGTAAAGCGGTCCAGCTCACGATTGATGCTGCAGGCAAGAGTATGGAGCTGAGTTATCCCGTGGAGGCGGGAGAGGGAGAGGGAGGGAGGGTGAGGGTAGGGGGGGAGTTTTCGGGTTTGGTAAGTCCAGATGAGTGTTCGTGGGTAATTGATGAGGATGAGAAGGGGGTGCGGTGTGTATGCCTTAGTTTGAGAAAGAGGAGGAGGGAGGCACGTGAGTCAACGTGGTGGTCGAGGTGTTTTAGAGAGGAGGAGAATGTGGTTCCGCCCGAGATGCAAGGTTCGTTGGAGGAGGGGCAGGAGAAGGTAAGGGAAGAGCGGGAGAGGTACGAGAGGGAATTGAATGGGGAGGATGGTTGGGGGGATGAGTAAGAGAGAAAGAAATTAAATAAAATAGGAAAAAGCAAGCGAATAGAGTTGTGCTCCTGCCATCAGTACGAAAGGAGATGCGAGAGCTAAGTGATTATTATTTTGTTTACTCGTATTGCTGGCCTTTTTAAGATGATCTCTTTTCCTTTCACAAGTTTCAGTAAATATAAAAATATACGGACACAAAGCGAGGTGATAAAGCGGGAGGGTGCCTGGCGGGATTTTGAAGGGGGTCAATAGTGCCCACAGAGCAGAAATCCCTCTAATATGCCGCCCTCGCGAGAACTTTGCCAACCCTTGCAGTGGCCTCCACCAACCCCAACGTCGTCAACGGTCCTGGCAGTCCGTTGCGATTATTACAAAGTGACGGACACGACTTTCAATTTACGTACACAATTCACGTACAAAATAAGACATAGGGAGATGTTGGGCACGCAACGACAAATATAAGCGACGCAGGCTGAAGAGAGGGACTTTAAGCATTCCCAAGGACCATCACTCGGCACGACATTCAAAAATAATGCTCGACGACAGCATCACCACTGGCCCATCCCACCGGCACGACCATCAGCACTTTCATGGCGTCGTCGCAAGGTGGGAGAAGCTGGAAAGACGCCGACAAGAAATGTGAGTGTGATTCTAGCCGAGTTCTTGGAGGTTCCTTGATTTTGGTTTCCCTTCTTGGTCGTCATTTATTCGTCATCCCTCCCTCAGCAGGCTCTCCAACACTTGGAGGCTCCACGGCACTCAATGTATCCCGTGCACACGAAGATAATAAGGCTGATTACACCACATTTATTTCTCCTCTTTATTCATTACCTTTCCTCCCCCCTGACCGAAGTGCCGATCAGCGCCAAGCTCTTGAGGCCGTCATGCATAAGCAGCACAGACACCAGCATCAAAGCCAGGACAATGGTGAGGAAAGATCGCACTCTTACCTACAAAAGCTCGAGATCATGCGCCATCGACTTCAAAAAATACAAACTCGCAATCACACCATTCTCCGCGAAGTGGACGAGGCCAAGGCTCTTGTCCAAGAGTATCGGGAGCAACAACATAACAACGCCCATAACAATAACGACGAGGACGACGACAATACGGACAGCAGCAACTGCCGCCAGCGTCTGGTCGCGGCTAAGAAGTCTTTCATAAGGGTTGTGAAAGAAGACATGGGTATGTTGCCAGCGTTGTGCCCGGAGAAGATGCTGATGTGGTCAGTGACGGGTGCTGGCGTGGAGGAGAGGCAGCAGCAGCAGCAGCAGCAAGGAAGACGACAGTCAATCAATGAGAACGGGCTGTCACCGAACCAGGGTAATGAAACGGAAGAGCGGCCAGTAGCACATAGAAGTCCCCACGTTATGAGCAGCAATATTCTTTGGAGCGAGGAAGGTGAAGAGGAGGAGGAGGAGGAGGAGGAGGATGAGGAGAAGGAGGAGAAGGAGGAGGTGCGATGGGATGATACCTCGTCAGCCACGGCACCCTCTCCCCCGACATCTTGCCATGTACAGGGGTGTCAACAATTTCTTACCCCGGCTTCTGACTTCTACATCGCTAAAAAAGCTGCTACTAGGCTGCAGCATGCACCGCAACAGCAGCGCAAGAGCTTGCTACTGCCGGAGTGGGGGACACAACAGATTGCGAAGGAGAATGAGGGCGGCTTTATCACAATCAGATACGATATTCGAGACATGACATCAAAGGAGCGCTTAGCAATAGTAACGCACATAATCAAGCGCATTGAGAGTCTCGCTGGTGGTGGTGGTAGTGGTGGTAGTGGTGGTAGTGGTGTTGTCTTCTCCACCTCTACCTCCTCCATTTCTCCCTCCCAACCTCGTCTAGGTTATCCCAGAAAATGGGATGGACGCATTCCTCGAGCAGTTCTCGAGCTAGAAGGAGCCTTATACCAATACCTCAAAATAGGCCAAGCCCTTCATCCCTCCTTACCATTACCAACACCACCACAGCAACACCAGCAGCCACAGCTGCAGCAAAAACAGCAGCAGCAACAATTACATTGCCTCGCTCTTCTTCACACCCTCCATTTTTCTGCCCGGGAGCTCCTACCCCTCGATCTTTTGAACGGCGAAGTGAGCGAGGCTAAAGTTGCCAAATATCATCGAAGAATTAGACGGGCTGCTGGCATGTGGGTCGCCTTCCGCCGGCACCTTCGTTTCTTGCAGTGCCAGAACGTACTGACCTCTGTGGAGATGAGGTCAGTCTTTGGAGATGCCTTGCTGGGGGATATGAGCAAAAGGGAACGGGGGGAGATTTTGAGATTGCGTGGAAAGGTAGACTTGTTGCTGGAGAGTATGATGAAAGCATTTTCGGAAGAGTTGCAGGAGGAGCAGAGGGAGAGGGAGAAGGAGAAAAATAAGGAGAAGAGTATTGGTGCTGTGGATCAACATCTTGACGAGCAAGGGACAACGACAACAAGAAAGGGCATCAGCAGCACTAGCAGCAGCAGCAGCAGCAGATCCAGTACGCTTGCTGCGGCCACCTGTCCGGGCAAGAAGAGCTTCTTGAGTCGTGTCCTACGGTGGTAGTAGGAGAGAGAAAGGGTAGAAAAATGGCATAATCGGTCAAGAATGGAGAAAGAAAAGTGAATGAAGCAGCATTCATGCACAGCTATGGAGGGAGAAGAAGCCTGCTGCTATTCGTAACTTCAACATTTGATCTCTTTGTGGTTTGGTATTGAGATTTTTCCATTTTTTAAACGTGGGCCTGCGCTTTCGTATCTGTATGACGCTCACTATATGTGTGTGTTTGTGTACATCTTTAGGCAATTGACTTCACTGCCCCTTAAACCCACTTTATGCGGTCAAGGGTGCTACAGACATGACCGTCAGGACGAAACATTATCTAAGTTAGAGGAAGTGCTTGCTGTATTTGAGCGCACACCATGTTATCTCCCCTTTATTTTGGGTCTTGCCTCTTTTATGCTTTCTTTACATGCATGCCATCATTTCTTCAGATTTGTTACCTCGGTGCATGCGTACTGTCTACCGAAACGTACCCGAAGCTCATCTTAGGGACGACCTGTCATTCGCTTCCTCCCTCCTCATAGATCCCAATGCATGCATGCAGTCCTCATGTAACGTGCTATTCTCACACATTTCCGAATGCCACCAACTGTCTCCCTCTTTCCCTTTTCCCATTCAAATATCAGACCCAGCTTCCCTGCTATTGCCGAAGCGAACGACAATGTCACTACGATTATCACGAAAAACCCACAACAAAACAACTCCTCCCCATCCTCTTCCCTTCCATAGATATGGAAATGGGTCGGAAGGTAGGAAAGGAAAAAAGGAGAGAGGGAGGGAGGACATGGGAGGGGGCCTTGGGCCCGTAATCCTACCCAAATACAACATCCAACTTCCCCGCCAAAATCATGGCCATCCACAGCACACCCACGATGATCGACAAAGAGGCACTAAACAATTCCAACTTGTATTCAATATTCCTCGCCGAGCCCAACCGCGACGTGCACTCTCCATACAAGGCCGCAAATATCCCCATTATTAACGTTGACGACAGACAGAACGTTGCCAGGTACAGACTCGCCTTCGGCCATGAATGCAAACGAGCTGCCGGAAGGACACCTAGCACCCCGCCAGGCCCAGCGATGCCATGGACGATCCCGACAGAAAAGGCCACAATGCGTTGGACGGCATGGGACTCAAGGTCTACGCGGAGGCACTGCCGGAGGCGAACAAGAAACACATGGTAACCTTCATTGCATTCGCGCTCAAGGAAAGGTTCGGTGGCTTCCGCAATTCCTCGTCGGTGCTGTGGAGGAGAAGAGGATATACCAGTGGTGCTGCTGGTATTGGTGATTGCACAGGAGGACGACAAACTCTGTTTTGACCTCGAAGTGTTCTTGTCGTTGCTGTGGCGGTCGTTGATGCCATAGCTGCTGCTGTCGTTACTCTCTCTTCTCCTCTTTTCCTCTTGTTTCTCCTTTTTCCCTTCCTCCTTTCCGTCCTTGTTATCATCCCCTTCACTGCTATATTCACCGCTACCGCTACCACTTTTGCCTGCGCTGCTGTTGAAATGATGCGGCGGCATCAACTCAACCCCCATCTCTTCGTCCTCATCTGCGAAGGAAGATGAGGAAGAGGATGGAGTCGATGCACTATCAGCAGTATCAGCAGCAGTTGATCTGGGGTCACTGACGCTCTGCAGGGGACTTATCTCAGCAGCTTCGGCGACACCGATCCTTGCCCGTCCTCCTCGTCCTTCTTCCTGCTGCTGCAAGGTATCATCCCCCCCCCTCTTCCCTCCCTCACCTTCCAGTTCATTTGATGTTGCTACAGCTGCAGCAGCTGCTACTGCTTTTTGACGGACCATCTCGTGCTTGCGGGCTTTGAGGATGCCCCATGCACCTAGAAGAATCATAAACACTCCGACTATCCATGAACATGCGTGTTCGAGGACTTTGGGATCGATACGATCGCCGAGACCCAGCAGGATGGCGGCCACAAGAATAAGACCGGTGGAATGACCGAGGCCCCACCTGGAAACAGGATGCAGGTGATTGGTGAGTTGCACATGTTGCGCGCACAATCTCACCACAGCTGCCCGCTTTTTCTTACCTGATTCCCAGACCGAAAGCTTTCCATCTGGAGCCCACAGATAATGTGGCCAACGCTGAGAGATGATCTGCCCCGGTCAGAACGTGGATACAGCCGAACGTTAGACCTGAAATTGGCGGGTTGGAAGGAAGAGAGTGAGTGAATGAGGAGGAAAGGGGCTTTCGCTTTGGAAACTTTAAGCGCAAATGAGCGAGCCATAACCTGCAACCACTCGCCGCACAACAACGCAACACACCTGTGACAATGAGCTTGCCCGCTTCTTCAGGTGAGATGGCAGTCATTGCGTCCTGATTTGTAGTTTTGCTTACTGCGGTCCTGCCTTTTAGTATTGTTTACAGCCGGCGTGATTTCTGGTATTTCTTCGTGATTTCTAGTATTTCTTTCTGCCGTCGTAATCTGTCGTCTGGCTTAAAGCGGTCGTGGTCTGTGGTCTTGCTCACTGCGGTCGTAATTTGTAGTCTTATTCACCCTCGTTAGGGCAAAAGCCACACAGGGCCCCAGGCCGTTGTATAGATGTTGCCCAATATCCAAGCATGCAGGCGGGCTTTCCCGCAGCGGACTCTGGAGTGCGTATGAGGTCGTGTGGGGGGGGAGGCGGGTGAGAGGAGTGCACAATTATAATTTTAATTGCGGTCTGCTTTCACGCCCAATTATATTCGATCGTGCAGCTCGTATATGTACATGCATACTAAGCTCGGTATAAATAGGCGCAAAAAATTAACGAGTCGTTGTTGGAAAATGTCCTGACATGCTTGCACAGCATTTTGGAAAAGAAGTGAAGCCGACACATTTGAGTTTTCCTGTATTATAGGGGAGGTGCATGCTCCGTGAACGCTTACACTTTCATCTCACCGACCATATCTGCTGCGCTAGAAGGCTTGCAAGCTCGAAGACACCTCAGACGACGATAGGACGCCGTCGGATCGTATGGAAAGCCTAGGTCCGTTCCGGATTACCTGTGTGCCACAGCCTCATTACAAGCACCACTCTAGAGCTTAACAAAGTGTCAAATGGGTTATCCTTTGGCCAGGTGGGAAAATCACGTCTCTCCATGCTATTTTAAACCTGCCGGTCACACCACTCCAGGTTTCAACAGAGAAAGCACGACATGCAAACCCATGCGTCGAGAAAGAAGAGCGTTGGAACGCGAGAGTGCATGTCTAAATGTATAACCTAACCCTAACCCTAAATGTATCCACTTTGATAATGTGCCATTTAATTTTCTTGCGCCAGCACCCCTGTCTATGGTCGAAGGAAAAAACATGATCCAGGCAACAATGCAAAATGCATTTTTCACCACTTCCCATTCGTTGTCGGTTCTTTTAAACCATCTTTCAAGAACATATGCAGGGCTTTACCTCTTTAACTCAAGCTTTTTAAGTTTTCTCTTGCAACCATCATCAAAATATGCACCGTGCCACAAAGGTGTTTTGTTGTAACACCATCCATCAATCTTCACTCACTCATCAATCATTTATCTCGATTCCTTCAGACTTCCTCAGGCATAACATTGAATATGTACACCTTTATAATTTCAATCTTTTTGCATGCGCCGTTCACGACGCTGCTCCCTCCATCCCCCTCATCATGACAGCTAGACTAATTCATGCTCCCCACACACGTTGCCGCCCCACAATAACACGGAATCTTCTCATCCTCCAGAGTAAAGTGATAATTATAACTCACCTCCTCTCCCGCCGCGATATCCCGCTTAGCCAAGAATATAATCTTCTTCTCCCCAGTGTCTACACTAATGACCCGCGCATAGCAATTAGGGTCACAACAATGGTTGACAAACCTAGCCATATTTCCCTGCATTGTCGCGTCAACAATATCATACCTGTCCAACCGAAACAAGTAACAACTCCCTTGACCAGACTCCTCGTACATCTTCTCCCTCAAGTCAGCGACACATGCCCTTACTACCTCTCCAATATACTCTGCCACCATTGCGTCCTTTTTAATCGCCTCCTTCGCAAACAAACCCCACCCATGAATCCGACTTCGCTTTACCAGCAACCGCTGCGAAAACGGGACAGCCTTCAACTCACGGTACAACTGGCTCACACTTCTCTTGTCAGAATTCAGACCAGGTCCCAGCGAAGTCCCATCCGTGGGACTTCCTCCTTCCACCCCCCCTCCCCCTCCGAAAGCACCCTCCCCCTTCCTATGGCCTCCTCCTCCTCCCCCCCCCGCACCAGTACCCTCCCCTTCTTCATACTCAATCTCTTCCGCAATCCTGACCTTATTTACCCGGGCCATGCGTCCAGCCACCTCGGCGTAGACTTGGTTATTATCAACACGTGCACACCGCGGCTCCTCCACCATATGCATCCTCTTGGCAGCCTCAATCACTCTCATCGCTTTCTTTATCTCCGCTTTCCCCGGCAAGACGAAAGAAAATCGGTACCCTCCTCCTTCCCCCCTCCCGCCTTCTTTCTCATCCCCCCTTTCCTCCTCCTTCCGATGCAGCGCGGCCACCACTGCGCCAGGCATGCCCTCGATGAACCGCTTCACGGTCGGGTTCGCCAATCCCACGAAATCAAACGCACTTAAACCATACGTGCCTACCTTACTTCCCACACCCGGCACCTTCCGCTGGATACATGGCACGGGACGCGCACGCATACACGTGCTGCTGCTACTACTGCTGCCGCTGCTACTACTGCTGACCGGAAGAGGGGGGGGAGGGGTGGCACGCAATGCTTCCACGGCACTGCCTTGGCAGGCCTTAACGGCATGTAAGAGCTCTGCATATACTGCTTCTATCTCCCCTCCCTCATACACCCGCTCCGGGTTGTCCATAGCCACAATACGAAACCAGGGCTTCTCCACCGCTATCACCTCTTCCTCGTCTCTCTGCTCCTCGCCGTCGTCCTCTTCTTTCTTCTTCTCCTCCTCCTCCCTCTTGACCCGCTTGCTCTTCTTCTCCTTTTTCTTCTCTGTCTGGTTCCCCCCTTCTTTATCATCCGTACTCATAATCATCACCATCCACAACGTCCTCTCATGCTTCTTCACGGCCGACCAAAATATCCGACTTGCTCGGTAGCCTTTCGGGAATATAAATCTTTCGGTGTGGAAAAATGGACTACTCTCCATCTCTCCAAGCTCAAAAAGAGTCAACGCCCCCACCCTCAGGGCCACGCCTTCCGACAAACCCTGGACCGATTTCACCCCCCCTCCCGCTGCAATTACTGCCGCAGCAGCTGCTGCTGCTGCCCCCGAGGAAGTAGGCGGCGCAGGTATGATCTTCAAAAACGAATTTTCTTCAAGCAAGTCCATCGGAGGCAGCTCCTCGCAAGGCTTACAGGGCTTTCCACCTTTTGTTGTCTTCACCTGAAGCGCAGCAGCAGCCTGATGATTCTTACAAAACACACGGCGGTCTGCAAAGAAGCGACACCCTTTCCCAAGCGAGCAGATGAAGTGATAATTCTCCTTACATCCAGGAGCATTACATCCGACCGTCGCCCCACTCACACCACATGCCACACACTTCAAATTCTTCGCTCGACTCCTCGCAGCCCCCACGTTATACAGCCCTCCCTCCGATTCAAACACCTCACTCGACCACGCAGCACAATTCAAATGAATCCAGGCAGCACGTTCCTTCTCTTCCAACAGCAGGAGTCGACCTAGAAAGGGGTCATCGCCCCGAAGCTTGCACAGGCTGCAGTGTCGTTGATCTTCCCACAATCCGCCCAACTGGGCCTCCATTTCAGTAGAGACTGCCCCGCCATTCCAGCCTAGCAAGGGCTTAATCACTAGGGATGAGGATATCATCATGGCGTCTCCTTCATTTTCTTCTGCGGAGCCCTCTCCTTCTATCTTGTGCAGGGCTAGCAGCTTACGGAGTTTCACCTTTCGTTCTTCCTCCTTGACTCTCGGGTCATTTTGGCCGGGGAAAACGTCAGGGAGTACAAAACGCACGGTCTCAGGATGCTGCTGCTGGTGCTGCTGGCGATGGTACTGCTCCTGTTGCTGCTGCTTCTGGCCGGAAAGATATTGTTGGTGCTGCTGGTGGGCGTGGTGACCCTTGTTACAACTGTCTTGCACCGCTGCAGTAGCAGCTGCTGCTGCCTTCCGCTGCTCTAATATTTGCTGCTGTTGCTGCTGCTGGTGGATATGCTGCCGCTGAAAGAGCTGTTGCTCGTACTGCTGCTGTTGGTGATGATAGTGCTGCTGCTCCTCGGCGTCGATGGTCTTGCTCATCTTCGGCTTGCTCGCCTTAGCCATGCCCAAGCTGGGCGGTCCTGGTGCATCATCCGTCGACTGCTGCTGTTGCTGCTGCTGCTGTTGTTGTTGTTGTTGCTGCTGCTGCTGCTGCTGGTGCTGCTCTCGCTGTCGTCTGAATAGCAGCTCTTGCTGCTGCTGTAGGTGGAGTTGCTGCTGCCGGTGAAAGTGGTACTGCTGGTAGTAGTAGGGGTTTGCGAGCGCCTGAGGGTTTGGATGAGCGTTGGGAGGGTAAAAAGGGTGCAAAAGAGGGTGCCCCTGAGGCTGGTGCCGCCCTTCTGCTGCTGTACCTCCGCTGTCACTCGCGTTCGTGTCCACCGCACTGTTGTTCGCGCCAGAGGAGGGACCAGAAGGTGACAGGTTACAGGAAGAAGAAGAAGAGGAAGACGATAGGGAAGGCGGGCATGAGGAGGCGGACTGGAGAGAGGTCGAGGAGGTGGAGCCACCCGCCGCTATCGCTGCAGCCGTGCCCATGTATTGCGCCTGTGCTGCTGCTGTTTGAGCTGCTTGAGCTACTTGATAGTACGCAACAGCCGCAGCACTATTGTGCGCATGAACCTGAGGGTTGATGCCAGTAAAAGGAAGAGGAGAATAGGAGCTACTGTACGGGTTCGGCACTGTAAACGGGTGCTGTTGCTGTATTTGTTGCTGTTGTGGAAGATGAGGGAAGGAAGAATGGCCTCCACCGGATGGACGAGTTGGTCCTCCCCCGGGCCGCGGCGCCATTGCTACTGCTACAGCTGCTGCTGGATTCGAATAGACACCACGAGAGAAATCAGCACCTGAGCAAGGAGTAGGGATTGGTGTGGGCAGGGAGGGAGGGGGGGCGGGGACAGGTGTAGGAGCTGGAAGGACGCTACCATTCAGACGGGATTTCTCGCCAGAAAGCAAGCGACCGAGTGAAGTGGAGTTTGTGACATGATGCCCGTTCACGTGCTTGTGCTGGAGCTGCTGATATTGATGCTGGTGATGGGGTTGGAAAGGAGGGGGGTGTTGCGAGGCAGAGGCGGCAGTGCCAACGGAGGAGGAAGAAGAGGAATGTCCGCCACTGCTGCCATCAGAATGCGAGGCGACTTGCTGGAGGGAACGTATGATCTCTGCTGCTTCCATGTCTCGTCCATTTTGGGATCCACCCGCCCCTCCCCTATCTCCACATCCGCCTGAACTGGATGTCACGAAGGAAGAAGAGGGATGGGGAGCAACATCCCAGCCGGGGAAAACAGCCCGAGCGGTTGCACCAGCTGACGCAGCATTAGCACCCTGGCCCTGCTGCTGCTGCTGCTGCTGCTGCTGCGGCTGCGACTGTTGCTGCTGTTGCTGGTGATAGTGGTGGTAGAACTGCTGGTGAGGGTAGTACGATTGCGCCTGCTGCTGCTGTTGCCGATAATGCTGGGAATATGCAAGTTGCTGCTGCTCCTCCTGCTGCTGCCGACGTATCCGCTCCTCTTCCTGCTGCTGCAACTGGCGCTGCTGCTCTTGCTCCTTTCGAATCCGCAGTTGCTCCTGCTCTTGCTTTGCCCGGACAGTTTCCAGAGCCTTCAATCTATGCCTTTCCTGCTCTGCCTCCTGCTCTCTCCTCAGCCAATCTTGCCTTTCCTTCTCCATCAACAAACATCGTCGACACTCAAAACCAAAATTATAGCCTGCCGCAAAGTCCTCCCTCGTCCATACCCGCGCATTCCCCACCACTATCCCCTGCGCCGACAAGAGTTTCTTCTTCTCTTCTATAATCCGAGACGTGGCATCACACGACGCATGCGCCCACAAACGACAGGAATTGCACTGGACCAATACTTTCTCCTTGTCATCCGCCCCTTCCATCAGTAGCAATTTCATAGTTGTCTCCTTGTCGTAAATGGAGACCTGTAAGCAGATCGGACAACGAAGTCGCATCTCTGCATTCTTCTCCTGAAACCCCCCACAGTCGTAACACACCAAAGGATGACAACTCCACTTCCTCCCACAGCTCGGCGGTGCCCCGTCACACAGCCGGCAATTCACACAACTCCCGCAGTACCACGGATCCTTCGGCGCAACCGCCAAAGGCGGGTGCAAACACGACATATGATACCCCTTATCACATTTCTCGCACTGCAATAGTGTCCCTTCCTCCCGTTCAATACATGTCCCACACACCTCGCACAACTTGCAATTTGCACATCGCCATGTGGCACGGGTATAAGCATCCATCTGCTCGATCCCAGGGACCTGTAAGCAATAAAAATGAAACGCTTCGCCACAATCCATGCAGAATAAAAGCTGGGCCGGGTCCCCCGTTGCACCACACACTAAGCATGCCTCAAGCCATGCACCATAGTAGGCTTCTTGCTCCCCTATCAGAACTTCTGTTCCTCCCGCAAAGTTCTCTGGCCCATCCCACTTGTGAAGAGTCAAGTCGGTACCGCGCTTCTTCTTTTGCTGGTAATGGTGGTGATGGTAGTAATGCTGCTGTGGCTCATGAAGCTGGTGCAGTTGCCCGTGCGCGCTCCCAGTCGAAGTGTGAGCGAGGCCATTGAATCCTCCCTCCCTCCCTTCCTCGTATTTTATCTCCCTCACACAGTTCGCCAACGCCCCGCCATCCACACCTCCACACGACATCCCTAGCTGGTGGTGATGCTGCTGCTCTCCTTGCGGTTGCAATGGTGATGCTCGTTGTTGCTCCTTCTGTCGTTGATTCTGCACTTCCGCCTCAAACACCGCCTCGATCGCTCCTATCCCCCCTGCCCCTCTCCCACCACGCTTTCCATTATTGACCAACTCGATGATATCCTTCGCCCAAACAGAAGGCCGAGTCTTGTCCGGAGCGGCCGCCTGGAGCTTACTCACTGCAGCTCGGAAATACCGGAGGGATTCCTTCCAGTATTTGCTGTTGGTCGCATTGAATGTCAAAGCATTCCGCGCCATTAATTCCAAGTCATCACGCAGGCCCTGGGCATTGCGGTACTCCCCGCGAGAGAGCTTGTTGGCCATGGTTGTCAAGTCCATCGGGCGTCGAATGACTTCGAAATACGTGGGCGCAATCTCCTCTGTCACTGGCTCGGCAAACAGGAGAAGCTGATCCTCACTGACCAAAAGGGAGAGAAGAGGTTGCAGGGCTTCCGGACGACAGCCGGGGCAGAAAAATTCGATGCAGAGGGTGTGAGGTTTAGAAGGATTATTCATAGCGTCGTATTCTTCAGGAGGAAGGCGTTCGCAGCGGGCGTGCACCCAGAGAGGGCATCCGGGGCGATCGCACTTGAGCATGCGCCGATCTTCTTCCCGCCATTGTGCTGCTGCTGCTGCTTGGGATTGGGGGGAGGATGCCCGCAGTAGTCTCGGTGGTGGTGATGCCGAGTCTCTTTTATGAGGTTCCAGTTCTTTCTCTTCCTGCTTTGCCTGCGGTTGCTGCTCCCCCTTTTCCTGATGTAATGATATCTTCTCCCCTCCCACCTTCTCGACCTCCATCTTGACCAACACCTCTTCCTCCTGCAGCTGCTGCTCCTGGTGCTGCTTTTGCGCCTGGAGTCGTAGAATCTCCTCCTCCATCGTTTCATCGGGCTGGGCATACCAGGGCTGGGCACAAGAAGGGCAGAACTCCTTCTTGTTGTACTTGACCAAGCACGTCCCACAAGCTAACACCCCTCTATGTGCATCCAACTTGACCTCTTCCAAGTAACTCCCACTACTACTACTGCTGCTGCCGCTGCCGATGTTGCTCTCTGCTGCCAGAGCCAAGTCGCGTTCCTTGGCCCCACACCCTTGACAACACACACATGAAGGACATATCCACCCCCCCCCTGGCGCCGTGCAATGCCGCCCTCCAGGCTTCGACCTTGCCAAGTCCACACACAAAGGGTGATACAAAGCAGAACATAGCGCACAGCCTACCATCTCCTCAAAGTCTCGCGGCGTCTGGCAGTTCAAACACTTTGGCTTCGCTGCTTCGGCCTTTGCCTTCGCCTCGTCCATCATCAGTTGATCATGCCCCCTCGTCATGGTGAGTGCCTTTGGCTTCATCGTCGCTTGCCTCACTCCAGCAATGTCTCTTTCACTCAACTCCTCCACAACCGTCTTCGCAAAATCACACCACTCGGGCGCTCTTCCCGTATCGTCATACACGATCAAATGCAGCTTCGATTTCTTTGAATACAACCGCACCACCCCCGTCAACCATCCCCCCGTCGGGTAATTAATCTTCTTGCTAAACAACTTAAAAAGCCGCCCCTGCCATTCTCCCCCCCCTTGCGGACTCCCTTCCGCCCCCCTTCCCCCCCCCCCCCCCCCCCCCCCCCCCCCTCCACCCCCCCCCACC